>Ga0335078_10004671_pt1 | contig 20271 bp, 14 predicted proteins | sample Lox_Sample_32_FD_206711 | JGI IMG/M metagenome (GOLD analysis project Ga0335078, IMG submission 206711) | Soil microbial communities from Loxahatchee National Wildlife Refuge, Florida, United States - Lox_Sample_3.2 | ecosystem: Environmental > Terrestrial > Soil > Wetlands | place: USA... | reverse complement strand
AGAACTGGCTGTGGAAGGAAAGGAAGATCCGCATCCGGGGTGGAGAGCCGAACAAGCTTCGCCTCTCGACGCCATATTACTTGTCAAAGCAGGACATCGATCGGTTCCTGGCGGGGTTCGATGAGTTCAAGAAGATGAGGTCTTAAGCGCCGCTTCATTGAAATTATCCTGGGAGTCCGGCGCAACTCTGGCCTATTCGGAAGGCCAAGCGGGGATGGGTTTCTCCACGCGTGGCGGGCCCACATTACTCTTCTTCCACTTTGAATAGCTAACGCAGTTCTTCGACAGTGTCCCCTGAGGACAGAATTTAAGATTGGCCTCACAGACAAGTGAGCTCTTCGCTTCAAAACGCCGGCAGGTATTCTCGTCCGGTACTCCGCGCAAAGGATGAATTCCGTTCGGCGCGACATAAAACCATCTGGGAGTCGTGAGGTTCACGGACGATTCTGAATGAGGCACTTCTGAGGTCAGAGTAGTGCTCTCGCTCTTTGGGCAGGGCTTGCCATCTATGGGAGACACAGAGGCATGCGGATCCAGACAAGGGAGTGCCGAATAGTAACCCGGCGACGCAAACGGATCAGCGACACTGGGAGATGTCCGATTGTGTCTCCAACCAACAAAGAGACTGCCCACCAACACGAAAATGATCAGGCTTAAGGACCCGGCAAGGAAGGGATATTCGCTCGCCCAATGTTTGGGTGGCTGCCAGTTATATCTCGGTTTATGGATTTGCTTTTGCGGTGCCGCAGGCGCGGATCGCACGTTCGACAGGGATTGTGGAGTGGCATCAACTTCCGTCGGCCAAGTGGACGGGGCGGGCGCGTATCTTCCCCGATCCGCCGCTAGCTGCCCGTCGTAGTACAAACGTCGATGCGGGTCCGTGAGGACGCGGTAGGCTTCATTGATCTCTTTGCTCTTCTCTTCGGATGCCCGCTTCCAATACGGAGAGGCATTCGGCACGCTATCCGGGTGGACCTGCCGAATCAGCTCCCGATAGGCCCTCTTGATCTCGTCCAGCGTAGCGCTTTCCCCAACGCCAAGGACAGTGTAGTAGGTGTCAGCGCTCATGGCAGCACCTCCGGCAAAGGGTTCGCAGGCAAGCGCAAATTATCAGAACGGCTCGTCCATACCACGCCTTCCACACCGCTAGCCGGCCACGGGGACGACCGTTCTGCCCTATTGAGGGTGGGCGAGATTCGGGTCATTAGCTTTTGTGCGATTCAGAGTCTTGCTAACGGGGGAGAAGCGCTTCCTCCACTTAGTAAGTGGACACAAAAGTTTAGCACCGTTTTTCGGTAATTGTCAGTGAAATTGGCGCGCCGGGGGCGGGCACGCGGAGAAAGTAATACTTGACTATAGGGAACTCGACGGAAGCATGATAGGCATCGGCAGGCCTATCAGGATCAGTCAACAAACAGGCATTCTAGTGATGGGTCGAATTGGAGACGCGGATTGCCAGCAAGTGCTTCACACCCACCGAAACCACTTGAGCGCCAAAGCGAAGGAAATTCCACCCCACAGCACCAGAATCAGGAGCCGCAGAGACTGCGAAGGCAGCGAAGCGCCTTCCAGGATCACGGCACGCAGCGCGTCGTTGAGCGCGGTCAGAGGAAGTGCTTTGATGAAGGGCAGAGCCATGGCGGGAAAGTGTTCGTAGGAGAAGAAGACGCCGGAAAAAATCCACATCGGCATCATGACGAGATTGATCAATCCGCTGGCGGTTTCTACCTTCTGCGCACGACATGCAGATAACAGTCCCAGACCTCCAAAAGCAACCGCTGCAATCGAACCGACCAGGGCCAGGGTCAGGAATGACCCGGCAACCGGCATATGAAAAACGATCATTCCGAAAGCGAGCAACAGTCCAACCTCAATCACCATCAGCACCAAGCGGCTGCTCATCACTGCCAGCAAGAAATCGCTGCGCCGCATCGGAGTCGCCACAAACCGCTTCAGCAGTTTTCGCTGCCGCATATCAACGAGCGAAAATCCAACGCCCCACATCCCGGAATTCATCAGGCTCATGCCGATCAGGCCAGGAATCAGAAAGTCGATGTAGCGCGAACCGGGAGCGCTCGACGCGGAGTTCACCACCTGAAGCTTGTCCGTGCGCCCGACCGATGCTTCGAGGGTATCGTCAGCCATGAGCCGCGCATGCACGCTTTCGGGTCGTGAAGGATCGTAGTAAAACCAATATGCTCCGTCGGGTTTCTGTTCGACGACCACATCGAACTTGCCGAAACGGAATCCCTTCATCGCGGCTTCGCGATCGAGGACCGTTGAGCGCAGCGGAGACCGTTTATCCGAGCCGGTTCCACCCAATCGGGACCAGATCTCCTGCGCATTCTGGCTGGCAATCACCGCAACTGAGTTCTGATCCGCGGGCTTGTTGCGGAAAGCTACGCCGAGCCCGAGCGAGAGCAGCAGCGGAAATCCAAACACCCAGAAGATAATTTCCGGCTCCCGCTTAAGTTCGAGCAGCCGAACCCAAAGCAGATGGCGATATCCGGACCAGCGGCCCGATCGATGCGCGTTCTGCGGTGAAGACTTGCGCGGGCGCCCGGCAAGGGAGTCTTGGGAGGCGGGAGGATTTGGGGCGGTGATTTCAGTAGCCATTCATTCCTCCCTCAAGTGCCGCCCAGTGAGTCGGACGAAAACATCTTCGAGGCTGGCTTGGCGCGTGCTTAAGTGTTCGAGCCGATGTCCTCGCCCATTCACCGCGTCGAGCAACGCTGGAATCGTGAGATGGGGCTCGCGCACATTAAGGCAGATCGTGCTGTCCTCATGGCGAACCACTTCAACTCCCGGCAGCGCGCGCCACAGCTCGAGGCTTTCCTGGGGAGAACCTGCACTGCCATTCGATCCATTTGTCTGGAACTCAACGACATGATGACCGCCGAGCCGATCAATTAATTCCGAGGGCGTTCCTTCGGCGATAATCACGCCATGATCGACAATCGCGAGCCGGTCGCAAAGGCGCTCCGCTTCGTCCATGTAGTGCGTCGTGAGCAGCACGGTTCCGCCCTTTTTCTGGAAGACGCGAACGATCTCCCAGAGCTGGCGGCGACTTTGGGGATCGAGTCCCGTCGTCGGCTCATCCAGAAAAAGAATTCGCGGATTGCCGACCAGCGCGGTCGCAACCGCCAAACGCTGCTTCTGGCCGCCTGAGAGTTTGCCGACCCAGCTGTCTGCTTTTTCTGTGAGCTGAAGTTCTTCAAGTACCTCCGCCGCGGCGCGCGGTTCGTCATAGAAGCTGGCAAAGAGTTCGATCGTTTCGCGCACCGTCAGCTTTTCTGTCAGCCGGGTTTCCTGGAGAGAAATGCCAATCCATTCGCGCAACTGCCGGGGATTCTCGCTCCACGTCTGGTCGAAGATGCGCACATCGCCGGAAGTAGGAGCAAGCAGCCCCTCGAGGATTTCGATGGTCGTGGTCTTCCCTGCCCCATTCGGACCCAGCAGCCCGAAGCACTCGCCAGTCTCAATACGCAGGCTGAGCCCACGAACGGCTTCCACTTTGCCGTCGTAGGTCTTGCGCAAGTTGGCACATTCGATCGGAGATCCCACCAGGGAATTCTAGCGTAGATCTTCAAGCCTGGTTCTACGGGTCAGAATGGGAGCGCGAGGACGTTGAAGGGACCGCAGACTGCGGCGCACTTCCCTTCGCGTCCTTCCAAAGGATCGCGTTCAGTTTCTGCGCATCGTTCGCGTCGGGGCGAGAAAAGTTCATTCGCGACGACTCCTTCGCGCCGGCAGCCTTCTTCTCGTTCACGCGATAAAGAAGCCCGCTGCGCAGATTCTTGTCGTCAGCCTGATAAGGGGGCTGCGTTCCCGGGCCCGCAAGGAGCGGCGCCATAAGCGGAGCATGCGCGTCAAAGATATTCATCGGCGGAAGCCCGAGCAGCGATTCCATCGTGTGAACCATATTCACGGTCGTATAGAAGTTGTGATCGACGAAAGGCTTGTCCGTGCGTGGTGAGTACTTGCTGATTTCGAGGGCAGTCGAACGATGCGCGTCCACATGGTCCGCCCCATTCTGCGCGTCGTCTTCTACGACAAAAATCACGGTATCGTCCCAGTAAGCGCTGTGCGAGACCGCATCGACCACGCGTCCGACTGCCAGATCGTTATCCGCCACCGAAGCCTGGGGCGTAGCCTTTCCAGGGCGTGTTCCGCCGGTGTGGTCATCCGGCAGATAAAGCAGGATGAACTGCGGCAATTCCTTCGCGCTACCGCGCGCCTTCACGAACTCGTCGAACTCGCGCAGGAATTCGTCGGCGCGAAGCTGATCGGGATAGTCAATCTCGAAATCCGGGTACAAGGGATCGAAGTGATCGCGCTGGCCCGCTTTCGACGCACGAACGCTTTTCATTCGAGGCACAGGCCAAGGCCACGGACTCGGACCTCCGCGCGGATTACCCACATTGGGCGGTAAGGGCTCTCCATGCTTGATCTCGGGAGAGGAACATTCGCCGGCCAGCCCCGAGGGTGTTCCCTCCATCGGCGAACCGGCGCGGTCGCTCTGGCACAAGGTCAGGGCCATCATTTCGCCGTAGATCCGATAGGTGACATTGTGTTTGGCAAGATTGTCCCAGAGGTAGCCGGTCGCGGGATCGTCCACGTCGGGAATGCCCTGCTCGAGAGGATACTCGTCGGCAGCCTGTCCACTGAAGTCGTAGGTACGCTCTTTGCTGCGGTAGGCAATCGGCCAGGTCTTTTCGTTGTAGTCCGAGGTCGTCGAGGCATCCGACCACTCGTGTCCATCGCCCGAAACTTCACCGCTGTCGTAGAAGTTGTCGAGCACGCCGAACTGCAGCGCGAGCTTGTGCTCGTTGGGCGTAATGTCCGCTCCATACATGGTGAGCGAAGGGTCGCCATCTCCGACAGGAAGATCGCCAAAGATCTGATCGTAGGTACGATTTTCTTTGAGGATGTAGATCACATGGCGAATGGGATTCTTCCCGGCCGGGAATTCGAACTCGCCTGCATCGGCGCGTAGCAGATTGTCTTCTTCCACCTGGCGCGTATAGGCGGTGAGGTTCTTCTCTATCTCCGCAAGAGCCAGGCGCTGGATCGAGCCTCCAATCAGAGTCGCGATGTACGGATGCTCGTTCGGGTGCAACTCCGTCTTCAGCGTTGCTTTCATGCTGTTCGGGGTAGCGCCCGTCCCCTTCGCGGTCGCAATCAACAGATCGCCGCCGGCAATGGCGAGCGCGCTCGGATACCACTCGGTCGGGATGAAACCGGCAGGAGCCGCGCCGACCGCGGAATCCCGCGCGTGTTCAGTCTTTTGGACGTCAAATACGGCGACCGCGTCGAGCGCTGCGCTGGCGGCATATAGACGCTTACCGTCGGAGGAAAAAGCGATCGCTATCGGCACCGCGCCGGCGGCCTTTTCCGTGGGAAGAACAGTTCGATAAAGCCGGTCCGTAACGCCCGTTTTCAAATCGACGGCCGCGATGCCCTCGGAGTTCGGCAGGCCCACGTTGGCCAGCGCTACGTAGAGCACATCTTCTTTGGGGCCTAACAGCAACGCAGTCGGATGGGCGCTGGGCGCGGCGGGATCGGAAAAATGCCACAGATCGATCCATCGGGCTACCTTCCCAGCGGTGACGTCTAATTCCGCCACCGCCGATGCATTCCACAAGCTGACCCATGCCTTCGTGCCCGCTTTGTTGGCGACTACTGTGTACGGATATTCCGCCGGCACATAGCGACTGCGGCTCAGATCGAACGACTTCAGAACTTGCCCCGTCGCTACATCGAGCAGCACAGCATTGTCGGAGAGGTTATTCGCAATCAGCAGCCGATCGCCCTGCTTGTTTGGCAGGACCGCAAAACCGGCGGGATAAGGAGGAGCGGTTCCCACAGCTGTCTTGCGTATTCCGTATGCGACGGCCTTGCCCTCTTTCACAGGCTGCGGCGGAATCTTGACGAACCGCGCAGGAGTGACCTCGCCGTCGGCGAACTTGTAGACCGCGACGCCATTCCCAGTGCTCGACGCCTGCTCACCCGTGGGATCGGTAATCGATCCCATCGAAGCATAAAGATGTTTGCCGTCGCTCGAGAATGCGAGGCCGACGAAATAGCTCTGCCGGGTCGAGGTCGTGTCGGCACCTAGGCGATTGTCCGGGAAATCACTCACCTGATTGCTGTTGAGGTCGAGTATGGCAATCGACTGCCGCGCTCCACTCTCGATCGTGCCATAGCCTTGGTTCAGCAGTGCTGCGTAGCGGCCGTCAGGACTCAGAGCGATTATCGCGGGAAAGCTGTTGGTGCGAGCAATGAAGCCCGGTACAGGAAGCGTTAGGTTTTTGCTGGTGGGCAGGTGAATGACTTGTGCCTTTTGATTCGCGGCCCGGGCCACAACCATTGCGATGATCGCTGCAGGAATGGCGATTGCGAAAGCGACGTATAGCTTTTTCACCAGATGGGACCTCGAAATGGTTTGTATCATCGGTCGCGGCCTATGAGCAAATACGCCACGACGGACCAATCGCAGACAGTTCTGGACGGGATAACCACCACGATCGACAAAGTGATCGGGCTCCGATGAACCAATCTCTGCGATGCGTTATGATATCGGGCAGTTCTGGGCGTATTGATCCTTAATTCAAACCTAGCCAGAGGTCCGTATGCTTGTGGCGCGTCGTTTGGCGATTTTGCTCGCTTTCATCTCTCTTTCCTCGCTTGCAGTCACCAGCTTCCTATACGCCGGCTCTCCCGATCCCAGCGCGCATCCGCAGGTCGCGCGAGCGGACGACTTCGTCACCGACTACTTTGGAACGAAAGTAGCTGATCCCTATCGTTGGATGGAGGGTGGAACCGAGAATGCGCAGCTTCAGGAATTCCTGAAAGGCCAGAACACTTACACCCGTTCGATCCTCAATTCGCTGAAAGGGCGGGACGCGATTCTGGCGCGGATTCAGGAGCTCGATAACGCCGTTCCCACTGTACGGTCGTGGCAACGCGGTGGCTCGAGCGTGTTCTACCTGGAAACGGCTCCCGGGGCTAAGAGCGCGTCACTTTTGGTGAGGGATGCGAGCGGCAAGTCGCGAATCCTACTCGATCCTGCTTCGTTCGAGCGGGACGATGCGCATGCTGCCATCGATTACTTTACGCCCTCGTGGGACGGCCGGTACGTACTGGCGGGCGTCTCGCTGGGAGGCTCGGAAAACAGCACGATTCGCGTGGTCGAAACGGCAACCGGACGGCTGCTTCCCGACGCGATTACCCGCACACAATACGCCTCGCCGGCGTGGCGGGAGGATTCAAGATCGTTTTACTATTCGCGGCTCCAGGAACTGGCTGCCAACGCGCCGCCCACAGCGATTTATGAGAACGAGCGCGTCTATCTCCACGTTCTTGGCTCGGATGCGGAGCAGGATCCTCGAATCTTCGGCCCAGGAGTTTCTCCTTCGATCGAAATTCCACGGGCTGGCTTCGTTGGCATGGCGACCACTCCGGGGTCGAAATACGCGCTCGCGTTCTATTCGGCGGGCACCATCGACCCGGCTAGCCTGTACATTGCTCCCATCGCGAAGACGCTGGACGCGAATACGCCCTGGAAGAAAATTGTGTCGGCGGACGATGGTGTGTCGGCGGCGGCGGACAGTCCGATTGCGATCCACGATTCAACTGTCTATATCCTGATTGACAAGGGAGCGCCCAACCGGAAACTGGTCGCTCTGGATCTCGACCATCCCGATATCGCGCATGCGGCCATTGTCGTGGCCCCGAGCGACACGGTCCTGACCGGGGTTTACGCCGCCAAAGATGGTCTTTACCTTTCCTCAAAGCACGGCGTCAGCTACACACTTCAGCGTGCCCCGTACGGTTCGCCGTTGAATTGGGAAACCATCGCGTTGCCATTCCGTGGCACGGTCTCCAATGTCGACGCCAATGTGCTTTTGCCGGGTGTTGTCTTTCGCCTGGAATCGTGGACTGAATCCGACCAGGCCTTCGCATTCGATCCATCGTCGAATCGCACTACGAATGTAGGTCTGATTCAGAAGCATCCGGCCGATTTCTCGGGGGTCGAAGCCCGGGAAGTTGAAGCAACGAGCGCCGATGGGACCAAGGTTCCTCTATCCATCGTCTGCAAGAAAGGACTTGTACTCGACGGCTCTCATCCCACGCTCTTCGAAGGGTACGGAGCTTATGGCGTGTCCATCGATCCATCTTTCGATCAGCGCGTTCTTGCCTGGATTGAGCGCGGTGGAGTCGATGCGATTGTGCATGTGCGCGGTGGCGGCGAGTTTGGCGAAGACTGGCACAACGCAGGGCGCAAGGAAATGAAGCAGCACACCATCGATGACATGATTGCAGCCGCAAGATACCTAATCGAACAGCATTACACAACGCCCGAACACCTCGCCGTGCGCGGAACCAGTGCCGGCGGAATTGCCGTCGGGGGAGCAATTGTGCAACATCCCGAATTGTTCGCGGCGGCAATCGACAATGTGGGCATGACAGACATGCTTCGCTTTCAGACCACGCAGGGCGGCGCGGCAAACGTGCCGGAGTTTGGTGACGTAAGCGACCCGGCAGAATTCAAGTACCTGTTTGCAGTCAGCCCCTACCACCACGTGAAAAGTGACACGAAATATCCGGCTGTGCTCGGAGTCACCGGGACAAACGATCCGCGGGTGCCATCGTGGATCGTGGCGAAGATGATTGCGCGTTTGCAGGCCGCCAATGCGAGCGCGCGACCAATTCTCTTGCGGGTCGATTTCGACGAGGGCCACGGACTGGGAGCGAGCCGACCGGCGCGCGAGCGTCTGATAGCCGATATCTACAGCTTTATTCTTTGGCAGTCGGGCGACCCGGAATTCCAGCCCACACAAGGAACCGCGAAAAAGTGACTCCCGGCTCCGGCCCGTGGGTGGATTTCACTCCCGCTAATTGCAAAGAGCGTTCATCCGAGGCAGATTTACTAGGATACGCCTGACTGCGCTTCCGTCAGGATCTCTCCGGTCCGCGCCCTTTTAACCCCCATCAGCTCAAACGCCTTGGAGGCGATGTGTTCCGCGGAAACCTCGAACTCTTTAATCAACTCCCATGGGGCGCCTGAATCGCCGAATCGGTCTTTGACCCCGATCGCCCCGGTAATAACCGGCACCCCATAAAGCTCAACGGACTGGCTGATGACGCTGGCGACTGGCCAGGCGAGCGCTCCGATCTGGTGTTCCTCCGCCGTCAGGACAACTCCGGTCTCGCGCCCTGCGCGCACGATTGCGTCTTTATCGAGCGGCTTCAGCGTATGCAGATTGAGGACGCGGGTCTCATACCCGAAATCCTGTTTCAGGATCCATGCGGCACGCATCGCCTCGGGAACCATAGGGCCGCAGGCAATGATCGTCAGGTCTTCGTGTTCGTCATGGTATTCGCTCTCCAGTCCGGTTTCGAAGGCGCCCATGAAGTCCGCCGCCTCGCGCCGCAGACGAATTACGTTCGCCTTGCCAAAAACGAATGGCGTGCTTTCGTCGGTGACAATCGGCGTAGCTTCACGCGCGAAGCGGATGTACTTCGGTCCAACGTGCTTGAGCAGCAGATAGTCCGTAGCCTTGCGGGTTTCGACCACGTCGCACGGAACGACCACATTCATGTTGGGCAAGCCGCACATGGCAAAAAGGTCTTCCAGCGCTTGATGGGTCGCACCATCCGGGCCGACGCTTACGCCGCCGTGCGCGCCGGCGATCAGCACATTGAAGTTGCCATAGCAGATCGAGGTGCGAATCTGGTCGAGATTACGCGCCGCCGCAAATGTCGCGTAGGTGCCAAAGACGGGAAGCTTCCCTTCCTTGGCCAGCCCCGCTGCGGCCGATGTGGCCGACTGTTCGGCGATGCCCATGCTGATCCAGCGCGCCTTGCGCTCGGGCTTGCCGTTATAAAACTCGCTGATCGTAATCGAGCCCGAGATATCGAGCCCGAAGCAGACGACGCGTGGATCGTCGCCATGGGCGGCAAGTGACTGCCCGAAGCCGAGACGTGTCGGCTTCATCTGGGTCTTCATGGTCTCGGCCGCATTCCACCAGTAGTTACGATGAAATTTCGGCATCTTTGCATCGAGTTTGCGTTCGACTTCGGCCTGATATTGCCTGGCGTGCGCGAATAACTGTTCGACGGGCACCTGATCGACGAGTCCGAGTTCCCGCAAGCCTTTTTGCAATTCCTCGACGTTCGGCGTTTTGCCGTGCCATCCGGCGATATCTTCCATGAAGCTGACGCCTTTGCCCTTGACTGTATCGGCGATGATGACAGTTGGCCGGCCGCGCCCGACTCTGCTTTTTTCCAGCGCGTCGACTACCTGCCGCATGTCATGCCCGTTGATGGTAATGACCTCCCACCCAAAGCTGTGATACTTCTCTTCGAGCGGCTCAACGTTCATCACGTCTTTAACCCAGCCGTCGATCTGCAGGCGGTTGCGATCGACGATGCCGATCAGGTTGTCGAGATTGAAGTGACCAGCTTCCATCGCGGCTTCCCAGACCTGGCCTTCCTGCTGCTCGCCGTCTCCCATGATGCAGAAGACTCGGTGGCCTCGCTCATCGAGCCTGGCTGCGAGCGCGAGACCGACCGCAATGCTTAGACCTTGACCGAGCGATCCAGTGGATACCTCGACCCCCGGCAGCTTGAGCCAATGCGGATGGCCCTGATATGCCGAATAAAGCTTGCGGAGCAGAGCAACATCCTCCTTTGGACAGAAACCGGCGAAAGCGAGGCCGAGATAGAGGCTCGGAGCTTTGTGACCGGTAGACCAGATGATGCGGTCACGGTCGGGCCAGTTTGGGTTTTTCGGATCGTGATTGGCGACGCGCAGGTAGAGGGCGGCGGCGATATCCATGATCGAGAGCGTCCCACCACTGTGTCCCGAACCGGCTGCGCACAATGCGGCAAGATCATAGCCGCGCATGAGGTTGGCCTGCTTCTTCAATTCGTCAATGCTGTAGGTCCGCAGAACTTCGCCGGTGGCCGAATTCTGAATAGACATGGGATTGCTCCTTCGATTATGCCGCGCATTGGGCAAGGCGGGAAACGGCGCATAGGCTTGCCATTCGAGCCTAAGCCGCCATGTCTCAGGAGGCAGTGAAGCGGGTCACAGGTGGGGGTGATCTCAACCGTCTACAAGGGCAACGCGCTGGGAAAACGGGCTTCGAAGTCGAGCAGGCCGACCCATTCCGGCTTGACCGTGATTCGAACCATCTCGTGAATCATCGAGGCCAATTGGTCGAGCCATGCCTTTGCGAGTTGCGGATCGAAATAGCGGTCGGCGCAGGCAATGTACTCGGGAACGATTCCCTTGACCGGCTCGAGGCGGGCGGTTCCGCGCACCAGCAGCACTTTGTGGGGGAATTCGTTGTTGTCGACGGTGATGGCAACCTTGGGATTCGTGGCGAGCGCTTTGAGCTTAGGAGCCTTGGGCGGACTCGCCATGACGATTTCCTGGCCGTTCCAATGAAACCAGATCGGAACGACCCGCGGCGAGCCATCCATCCAGACGTAGGCCAGTCGGGCGGGAATTTTCGAATGCAGCATTTCCTGAGCCGCCGGGTGCTTAAGAAGATCGAGACTGCCTTGCTTCACAGGCATGATTCACGCTCCTCCGCGCGCGTGTTGCCACCAATCAAGTGAACTCGGACTTCGTCGTCTCCTACTGGCGCGCTGATTTGAAGATCGCGAACATCGCGCCCTGTGGGTCGCCGATAATCGACATCCGCCCTACGCCTTCCATGGTCATGGGAGGCATACAGAGCTTTGCGCCCATTTCCTTAGCCTTGTTGGCGGTAACGTCCACGTCGTCCACCAGAAAATAGCTGAGCCAATGCGGAGGAACTCCGGGCTGAAGATACTTCGCGGGCGGCAAGCCTCCAATAAAGTGTTCGCCGTTCTTGATGTGCAGATAACCGGAGTCGTCCTTCTCGCCCTTCTCGAAATGCCACCCGAGCAGGCCGGAATAGAACTTCTGCGCGCGCTCCGTATCGGACGTGCTGAGATCGCCCCAGCAAAGCGTGCCGTGAACTGAATGAATGCCGATGCCCATACTCTTATTGGACTGCCACAGGCAGAAGTAGGCTCCGGTGGGATCCTGAATTACCGCCATGCGACCGGCGTCCATGACGTCGAAGGGCGGAACTATCGTCTTGCCGCCGAGCTGCGGCACTTTGGCAGCGGAGGCATCGACACTGTCGACCTGAATGTAGAGCATCCAGTTCGGAGGAACATGCTGCGCGACTTGATCGGGGCGCAGCGTGTAGCCTGCCGCCGCGTCGCGGCCTTCGAGCTTGAAGATGGTGTAGTACTCGTTCGGACCCATTGGACTGTCGTTTGGGGTCCATCCAAATAATGCGCTGTAGAAATTCTTGGCCGCGGCCTGGTCGGAGGTGGCGAGTTCAACCCAGCAAAACGATCCGGCGGGATGCTTGTCGATGTGAGTCATGGCGGGGGAAAGTTTACACCAAGTCGGTGAGACGAAGTGTCAACGGGCGATGAACGTCGGAGGGCGAATTGGCGCCTGCAAGAATCCTTACCACAGAGGACACAGAGGCCACAAAGGAAATCTATTTCTTATTTCCTAAGTCTGCGGCCTCTGCGGTTTGAACCTACAGGTTCTTCGCAGTCCACGCTTCGATTCTGCTCAGCGCCTTGTTCAGATTCTCCAGTGAGTTCGCGACGCTGAAGCGCAAGTAACCTTCTCCATAGGCCCCAAACGCCGTGCCCGACAGGCAGGCGACGCCCGCTTGTTCGAGCAGCGCGTCGGCCAGCTTTTTTGACGGCCAGCCAGTTTTCGTAATGTTGGGGAAAGCGTAGAACGCGCCTTTCGGCATACGGCATGAAAAGCCTTTGATCTTATTCAAGCCGGCGACGAACTGGTCGCGGCGGTGCTTGAACTCGGCACTCATTTTGTCGACCGACGACTGATCTCCGCGCAGCGCTTCAATTCCCGCAATCTGTGAGAAGCTGGCGGTACAGGAGGTCGCGTTCGTCACCAGGCGCGAGATGGGCACGGCCAGATCGGGACGCATCACGCCGTAGCCGAGACGCCATCCGGTCATGGCATAGGTCTTTGAGAAACCGTCGAGCAGAATGGTCCGCTCCTTGAAGCCGGGCACGCTCATGATGGAGAAGTGATCGCCGTCGTAGATCAGGCGGCTGTAGATTTCGTCGGACAGGATGAAGATGTTGCGGTCGCCGATCGCTTCGGCGATTTCGAAAACATCTTTTTTCGTAATCACGCCGCCGGTCGGATTATGTGGCGAGTTCAGGATGATCAGCTTGGTGCGATCGTTGATCAGCGAGGCCAGTTCTCTCACGTCGACCGAGAAATCGCGACCTTCGCGAATAGGAAGCGGAACTGCCTTGCCCACAGAATAATCGACCATTGATTCGTAGATCGGAAACCCAGGGTTCGGGTAGATGACTTCGTCTCCCGACTCAATCAATGCCAGGATCGTAAAAAAGATAATCGGCTTGCCGCCCGGAACGACGACAACTTCATCGCTTGACACGGGCACGTTGCGGGTACGGCTCACGTAGTCGGCGATGGTTTGACGAAGGTCTGGCAGTCCGGCTGCGGGACCGTAATGAGTCCAGCCTTTGCGAAGGGCGTTGACTCCGGCTTCGATCACGTTGGATGGCGTGTCGAAATCCGGTTCACCGATTTCGAGGTGGACGATGTCTTTTCCCTGCTTCTCGAGGGCGCGGGCGCGATTGAGGACTTCAAAGGCGGTTTCGGTGCCGAGGCGCGACATGCGGCCGGCGAGACGTAATTCGAACTGAGTGGTTGGCATAGTGGCAGTTGGCATTGTAGGGCCTCAAGACGATTGTCACGCTTATGACGGGGGCCGGTCAATCGCAGGGATCACGAAGTTTTGTGCGAAGCGCAGTCCCAAGGGAGAAGTCACCTTACAGAAGTAGCACCAACAGCCAACCCTTCAGACGGAACCCTGGAAGGTTTACGTCTGCATCTGACTTCCTGGCTCCGCAATTACTCCGAGATCGTGCTCTCTTCGCTTTGCGCGCGGAGCACGCGGTCGACGGAATACGGGGCACGCTGTGCGGGCTCGTGGTAGTGACGGACTTGCATTTCTCCCAGCAGACCGACGGCCAGCAGGTTGAGGCCGGCCAGGAGCAGCACAGCGGCAAAGATCATCAGTGGGCCGTGCTTCATCATGACGTCAGTCTGACGCAGCAACTTTTCGAACCCGAGATAGCCGGCGACCGCGACGCCCCCCATGATGCTGAACATGCCCATCGTGCCGAAGAAGTGCAGCGGGCGCGACAGATACTTGAGCAGGAAGCGGATGGTCATCAGATCGAAGAAGACGCGGAAGGTGCGCGAGATGCCATAGTGCGAGACGCCGCGCTCGCGGTTCACGTTCTTGATCGGGACTTCGATGATGGACGCGCCGTGCCAAGAGGCGAGCGCCGGGATGAAGCGATGCAGTTCTCCGTAGAGCGGAACCTGAGTGAGGATGTCACGGCGATACGCCTTGAATGTCGTTCCAAAATCGTGGATGTCGACGCCGCTCAGTTTCGCCATGAGCCAGTTGGCACAGCGGGATGGAATGCGCCGCAGCCAGAAATTGTCGACACGATTCTTCCGCCAGCCGCTGACGATGTCATAACCCTCGGCAATTTTTTCCAGAAAGAGCGGGATGTCGGCTGGATCGTGCTGAAGATCGCCGTCCATGGCGATGATGTATTCGCCGCGGGCATGGTCGAATCCGGCGGCCAGGCCGGCGGTCTGTCCGAAATTGCGGCGCAGCTTGACGACCGTCACGCGGCTGTCGACGGCGGCGATTTCACGGAGCAGATTGAAGGTGCCGTCAATGGACCCGTCATCGACAAGAATCATTTCGAAACTCTCGCCATTCGCCTCCATGACCGACTTCAGACGGGCGTAGAGATCCGTAACGTTCTCCTGCTCGTTGTGCAGGGGGACTACGATTGAATATTTGAGCACAGTGTTTTGATTATACGGGAATGGGATGGATTCCGAAGTAACTGACGAATTTCTTCCCCGCGCATCTACACGGATTTCCGCGGAATTAAGCCCTCCGTTTTAATTATGGGCGACGGTCCAGGCTTGTGTCGTAGAAGCAGCCGGCTCTCCTCACCTTCGAGGCTCGCTGCACTCAGCCCATCACGAAAGTAACCTACCCAGTTAGCCCGGTAGGGCTGAAGATGGAGATGTCCGATTCGACCCGGACCCTACGAATTATGCCGCAGAAGCTCATGGACGTTCTCATGCTGGGACGATGCTCGCACGAATTTTCCTGGCCGCGCCGCGCGGCGAGTGGAGAGTACTACCAGGTCTGCCTGCTGTGCGCGACCGCGTACCAGTACGACTGGAAGACGATGCGCCGCGGCAATCGGGTGGAAGAACCGGTTTCCGAGACCACGACGGTCCGACGGCGCTCCGGGAAAAAGCAGCCGACGTGGGTTCCGCGGGCCCGCCGCCTCAAGGTGAGCCTGCCCGTCCGCTATCGCGGAAAAAACCTGACCACATGGTATGAAGGCTCGATCCAGAACATCAGTCAATCGGGGTTGATGTTTTGCGGTCCGCAGCAACTGCCGGCCAATGCCCTGATCGAGATGATCTTCGAAATGCCGGAAGAAATCTCCGGGCAGAAGAACAGCAGCGTACTTTGCCAGGGCCGTGTGGTACGGTCAAAAGATGCGATGAAGAGCGCCGCGAAGCCTGGCGAAGGCGAGACCGCCGACGCCGCCAGCGCGCTGGCTGCCTCGGTGCTGGATTACAAGTTCCTGCATACGCACTAATTCGGCAGGCTGCCTTCTTACCAATTCACCGTAGGACCGAACGACCTCGACCTTCCTCTTCGTAACTGCACTCGTGTGTCTTCACGCCTGCGGTTCGGATTTCCAGATTTATCACTGCCGTCCACGTCCAAACCGCTTAGAATCATCTCTCATAGCTTGGGAGCCCTCATGAACCTCAACCGAGGCAGCTATTGCTTCTTGGCCTTGCTCATTGGCCTTCTTGTTCTCGGCATGGGTTGCGCCAGGAAGCCGAACGACAGCCAATCGGGCGACGAGATTCGCGCGAAGTTCAAGCAGGACTCAGGCCTTCAGGATAAGTCGATCTCGGTGCAGGTTGTCGGGGGCGTGGTCACAATCTCGGGAGTGGTCGGCAACGATGTAGAGCGGACGGCAGCAGCGCGCTATGCATCGATGGCGCCCGGGATCAGGGAGGTCATCAACAATATTCAAGTCAAGACGGCGAGTCCGGAGCTCGGACAGAATGTGGACACTGCAAGTTCGACTCCTCCGCCAGCTCCTTCGGAGCCGGAGACAAACCCACGGCCGAACGCCCCCCGGCGGCAAGAAGCGGTACCTTCAGCAGCGAAATCGGGACGGAAGCCTTCTTCCACCGCCAAAGATATCCGGCCCTCCGCAAGGGAGGATCAGATTGCGGATGCCAGTTCCACTTCCACTGAAAATACCCAGCCTGCGCCCGAGCTTCCGCCTGCGCCGGAGGCTCCGGCTCCACGCCCGGATTATCCTTCCGCTCCCGCTCCCAATCTCGCTTCCGCCCCCGCCTCCGATCCAAAGATGATGACGATCGAGGCTGGTACGACGATGGCGATTCGACTGCTGGATGGGATTGATTCCGAGACCGCGCAGCAGGGACAAACATTTCGCGCGACGCTGGACTCGCCGTTGTCGGTGGAATGGGATGTTGCCATTCCCTCCGGCTACACCGTGGAGGGGCATGTAGCGGAAGTGAAGAGTGCGGGAAAATTTGCGGGCCAGTCGGAGCTGGTCTTGACCCTCGACAGGATCCTGGTGCACGACAAGAGCTACGACATTCAGACTGACGAATACCGGCGGAAGGGCAAAAACCAATCGACGAACACGGCCGAGAAAGTTGGCGTGGGTGCGGCGATCGGGGCGATTATCGGGGGCATCGCCGGCGGTGGCAAAGGTGCAGGCATCGGGGCCGCGGCGGGCGGCGGCCTGGGGGCGCGTCCCAGGCCGCCGGCAAGAGTCACCCCGTCCGGCTGCCGAGCGAGACCGTGCTGCATTTCACTCTCCAGTCGCCTCTAACCGTGGTGCAGGTTGACCAGGGTCCTGAGCAGGAGCGCCATAAACTGCCGCCGGCCAAGTGAGACAGGACCAGACCCGCCCATCCCACTCAAGGCGGCAGCCGGTCACCCCCTCCTGTGATCTCTCTCACCGGTGAGTTGTGCCTACCGGAACTACACTGAGCGGTGGTTTGCGGTGCGAGTTCAGGGGGCGCTGTGTCTCCCCGAGGAGGAAGAATGAAAGTCCGAAAGAGTGTTTTGACCATCGCGATCATGGTGGTTGCGGTGGCAATGCTGGCCTGGGCGCAAGATCAGACCAAGGATAAGCCAGCCAAGGAAATCAAGCACGTGCCCGTGAAGCCGACCTCGCCCTCGTCAGGCGCGGAGATGTACAAATCCTACTGCGCGGTTTGCCATGGGGCCGATGGCCAGGGCAATGGACCTGCCGCCTCAGCATTGAAGATTCCGCCGCCAGACCTGACAACGCTGGCTGCCCAGAACGGCGGCAAATATCCGGTGCTCAAAGTCTCGGCAATTATCCGCGGTGAGCAGTCTTTGGCCGCACATGGCAGCAAAGACATGCCAATCTGGGGCAACCTGTTCTGGAGTATGAGTGGCGGGCATGAAACCGAGGTACAGCAGCGCGTTGCCAATTTGAATACGTACATTGAAACGCTGCAAAAAAAGAAGTAGGCCGGCGGGGACCTTATCAGAAGCAGGATGTGCGCTGCGAGTGAGTTGAGCCGGCGCATCCAGCGCTCCCCGCTGCCATGATGGTTGCCGGGGCAGCTCAAATGCTGCTAGATTCTCTTCAGCGCGTTCGCTGCCAGACATACCCCGCGCGGCGGGAGTGTGTGGGATTGATCGAGCCCCAGCCGAATGGCGGCGTCAGCGGGAAAATGCCGGATTCCTGGGTCAAGCAGAGTTGGATCGCTCATCGCCGTTCCGCGATGGTGCGATATTGCGGTGCGGCAGTCACGGTTTGGATCGCTCTGAGCCTCTCCACATTCGCGCCCGTGCTGAACCGTCATGCCATTGCGCTTTGTCTGGCTGCGGTATTGTTTACCGCGCGCTTCCTGGGTTTTGGGCCGGCGATTTTTTGTTCCTTATTGTCGGCCGCCTGCCTGGAGCTGTTTGTCTTCCACTTTTCCGCTTCCGGCATCATGCAAGACGTGGGCATCGAACGCCTGACCGCTTTCCTGGCGATTGCGACCTTTGCCGGGAGCATGGCACGCCAGCGAACGCTGGCGGAGACGCGCGCGGATCGTTCGACGCGCGAAATGGCTGCCCTCGTCGAATATTCCTGCGATGCCATATTCAGTGTCGATCCCGAGGGCACAATCACCAGTTGGAATCGCGCGGCTGAGAAGCTGTTCGGGTACACGCCTGAGGAAGCTGTTGGCATGCCGGCAGTGCGGCTGGCGCCGGTGGAACGTAAAGAGGAAGCCAGGCGCAATCTCCAGATTTTCAGAGAGGGCGGCAATGTAAATCCGTACCAGACCGAGCGCCTGCGGAAAGACGGGGCCCTGGTCCCGGTGCTGCTGTCGGTTTCGTCGCTGCGCGACGCGCGCGGCCGGATCGTTGGAGCATCGGCCATCGCACGCGACATCTCGACGGAAAAGCAATCGGAAGAGGCGGTGCGGCGTAGCGAAAAGCTGGCTACCGCCGGCCGGCTGGCGGCTTCGATCGCGCACGAGATCAATAATCCTCTTGAAGCGGTGGTGAATCTTCTTTATCTGGCGCGCGAGGACTCCGCGAATGCGGCCCAGTATCTGACCATGGCGGAGCAGGAAGTGGGCCGGGTGGCGCAGCTGGCGCAACAGACGCTGGGCTTTGTACGGGACACAAATTCCGTGGGACCGGTTAACACCACCATCGTCATGGAAGAGATCCTGCAGTTGTATTCGCGCAAGATTGAAGGGCGGCAGATTCGCGTAATCCGGCGTTTCCGCGAAGTCGGGAAAATCACGGGTTATGCGGGCGAAGTGCGGCAGTTATTCGCGAACCTCCTGGTGAATGCGATTGAGGCAATGGGCAGGCAAGGATCGCTCTATGTACGAGTCGCGCCGGGGCGAGACTGGCGCAACGGGCATGAAGGCGTGCGAATCACACTGGCGGACAATGGCAGCGGTATTCCATCGGCCGATCTTCAGCGGGTTTTTGAGCCCTTCTACACGACCAAGAAAGAGACAGGTACGGGCCTCGGATTGTGGGTATCGAGCGGGATCGTGCGAAAGCATGGGGGCTCGATTCGGGTCCGGAGCCGGGTGGACGGACCAGCCCACGGAACGGTGTTTTCTATCTTCCTTCCGCATGGGCTCGAAGCCAGTCGAGCGGCGTAACATCTTTAACTACAATATCTTGGGCTGGCATTTCAACCCATCCTTTCATTCCCTGATTCCCCTCCAGGCTGCATCGGTACAGTATCCGAATAGTGACCTTCGTACTTGGAGGGCGTCTGGTGGGCCAACCTATAATGGATAAAACCCCGCAGGATGGGCTTTTGCCGACCGTGGAACTCATTATTCAAGCCGCGATCTTCGCTCTAGGACTGTGCTGGGGAAGCTTCCTGAATGTGTGCATCTACCGCCTGCCGAGGGGCTTGTCGGTAGTTGCGCCTCGTTCGTCCTGTCCCCATTGCGGAAAGATGATCCCGCCTTATCACAATGTTCCGGTCCTGAGCTGGTTGATTTTGGGTGGCAAGTGCCGGGATTGCAAGGGGCCGATTTCGCCTCGTTACCTGGTGGTGGAAGTTCTGACAGGCGTGCTCTTTCTTTCCTGCTATCTGCACTTTGGGCCGACGCTGGCGACGGTGAAGTGCGCGGTGCTGGGCTTCCTGTTGCTCGGGCTGATCTTCGCCGACGCTGAAACAAAGTTGCTGCCGGACGCATTGACTTTGCCCGGACTAGCCCTCGGCATCGGGTTCAGCTTGCTGGTGCCGGTGAATGACCTGGCTTCGCGAATCATGCCCGGGCTTGTATCGGCGACGATGCGCAGCGAGATTTCGTGGCGGCTGTGGTCGTTATCGGATTCGCTGTTGGGCGCGGTCGTGGGCGCGTCGTTTTTGTATGGCGCGGCCGCAATCTATCTGCGCGCGCGAGGCGTCGAGGGGATGGGATTCGGCGACGTCAAGCTGATGGCCATGATCGGCGCGTTTCTTGGAACCAAGCTTACGGTGTTAACCATTTTCGCGGGATCGTTGGCGGGATCGATTTTCGGGTTGAGC
>Ga0335078_10004670_pt1 | contig 20272 bp, 16 predicted proteins | sample Lox_Sample_32_FD_206711 | JGI IMG/M metagenome (GOLD analysis project Ga0335078, IMG submission 206711) | Soil microbial communities from Loxahatchee National Wildlife Refuge, Florida, United States - Lox_Sample_3.2 | ecosystem: Environmental > Terrestrial > Soil > Wetlands | place: USA... | reverse complement strand
CTCAAAAGATTCGATGAGTATAGACTGGCCGATGACCCCGCCATTATGAAATACGTCAATCCCTCACTGTTGAGTGCAGTGGAGCGTCTTCAAATTCCATCGGTTAATATCCAGCGCTTCAACCGTGCAGTAAGAAAAGCAATAGCGACGACGGGTGGCATAGAAACCACCTACATAAAAATGCACCGGCAGCGATTTTACGAATTGAATTGTATTATCGAGAATCTCCTGACATTGCTCGGCGAAAATGTCGCAATGTTAGATTTTGGAATGAGCATTAATTCATTTATTATGAGAACACTGTTTCCTAACGTTGCACTCAGTGTCGCTGATCGGCCTGGGATTTCTGTCGCGTCAAAGCAATTTCAGCGAGCCTACGCGGTAGACCTTCTCGACGAGCGGCTGGAATCGATAGCGCTCGATGCGCAGTTCGACATCATAGTCTTTGCAGAGGTGATAGAGCACTTGGTCACTCACCCAACAAGAGTGATATCGTTCTTGTTAAAGCATTTAACCCCGCGTGGCCGAGCGATAATCACGACGCCCAATTTATTCTCGCGTGGCAAGTTGCGACGGATTAGCGAGAGGCGGAATCCTCTGCCACCCTACCCCGTCGATTACAAGAAGACCGATTCGCCGCACGTCCACGTAAGAGAGTACTGCATGAGCGAGCTGTTATCGATGATCGATGAAGCAGGAGGCGATATAGAGGCATTCTTTTTCTCCGGATGTTGGGATCCGCCGGCGCTGCGAGACGTTACTCCAGAGCATGAGCGCGGAAATATGTGCTTCATATTTGCAAGACGTCAGTGAGCAAACAGACGGAAAATAAATCTCTCAGATACGGTTTGTCGCCGATCATTATAGTCTTGGTCTTGCTGATTGCCCGGGCTGCCGGTGCCGCTCAGAGTTATTGGGGACAGTCGGATGCCAGCGTCATGACGGCGCCGGGCTGCAACTCCACGGCTTTTTCTCCAGTACCGCGCGCCGCCGATATCTTCGTCGGTCGCCAGTTCTTCAGGAAGGATGGATCGGTAACAACGCAACAAGATTGCGATAGAGATTCCGATCTCTTAGAGGCAATCCATAGTAACCGCTGGGGAATCGTGCTTGAACAGCTCGATTGGCAGAACCGGCGCTTTTCGATTATCCGACCGCTGGTCGATCCGGTAGTCCCGATCGCCGGCGGCCCGATGAAGGGAGCGATCATCAGATCGGCGCACGATCCCAATATGGCGTATTATCGCGGCCAATATTTATTAGTCTTCGAGTGTTCTATTTCAAACGGTCAAGGCTTCGGGATCGATGGCACGTCGGCGTGCATGGGCGCCTACGACCCGGCGACACGGCAGGTCGCGCTCGACAGCCTGTATGTTGTCGTGAGCGGAGAGCATACCGACGGAAAGCGCCAATTCCATTCCGTTTCGGTTCCTCAATTGTTGGTTTTTGGCGGCCGTTTGTTCCTCTACTGGTCTGAAATCACCGTGCAGGATCGGAGGTTCGCGAGGATCGGCGTGCGCGGCGCCGAACTGCAGGCCGATGGGCGGGGTTTCTATTGGGTCGAGGGCGTCGGCCATCTCGCGTATTCGCTCGGCCCCTCGACGACCGAAGTCTGGGCGCCTTACCCCGGAAATCCGCTGGCGGACACAGCCGTCGACATCAAATCGGTCTGGGTGCACAGCGGCAAAATCATCGCTTTGAGTGGCTTAGGTGGCGGCGGGTGTGCCGCGCCCGGGCCGCAGCCGGGATGCTTTCGCATGGCTATCGCCGCGAGTTCCGATCCTCTCGGATATCACACGTTCAACAGGTCTCCTCTGTTGGACGAGAGCCAATTGCCGACGAACCCCCAGAACTATACGCGGCCGATCCGGAACCCTTCTGGGGGGTATTCGCTGCTCGGCGACTTCTTTAACCCGACGCAGAACGGCTATTCGGAGGTACGACCCGTGCCGCCCAAGTGGAACAGCCAGCGCAACCATCAAATCGTGATCTTTCCCCTCCCGGACACAAACCTGTGGCCAACGGAATAATCCGAAGTCAACCGTCGGGCTGCGACCACGTGAGCCGCGGCTCCTGTGCGTGTGAGGAACCGGTCGCGCTCGGCGCTCCGGCTACTGCGCCGGTTCGAGCGCTCGGGTAGCGGTCTGTGCCGCTGCCGCCTCGATCTCGGCGGCCTTCTTCTCCACCAGTTCGACGAGATGGTCGACGATGCTGGCGTCCTTCAGCCGATGGTCGGTCACGCCGCTCAGATAGACCTGGTGCGTGTTGTTGCCGCCGCCGGTGAGGCCGATATCGGTTTCGCGCGCCTCGCCCGGCCCGTTGACGACGCAGCCGATGACCGACAGCGTCAGCGGGGTCGTGATGTGGGCGAGCCGTTCCTCGAGCGCCGCCACGGTCTTGATGACCTCGAATTGCTGGCGTGCGCAGGACGGGCACGAGATCACCGTGACCCCGCGCCGACGCAAGCCGAGCGATTTCAGCATGTCGAAGCCGACCTTGACTTCTTCGACCGGGTCGGCCGACAGCGATACCCGGATCGTATCGCCGATCCCGGCCCACAGCAGCATGCCCATACCGATCGACGACTTGACCGTGCCGCTTCTGAGACCGCCAGCCTCGGTGATACCGAGATGCAATGGGTAGTCGCAGGCCTCGGCGAGTTGCTGATAGGCGGCGACGGCGAGGAACACATCGGACGCCTTGCATGAGATCTTGAACTCGAAGAAATCGTTGTCCTCGAGAATTTTGGCGTGATAGAGCGCGCTCTCGACCATCGCTTCGGGGCAGGGCTCGCCGTACTTTTCGAGGAACTGGCGCTCGAGCGATCCGGCATTGACCCCGATGCGCATCGAGCAGCCGTGGTCCTTCGCCGCCTTGACGACCTCGCGCACGCGCTCGGCCGAGCCGATATTGCCCGGGTTGATCCGCAGGCACGCGGCGCCGCTCTCGGCCGCCTCGATAGCCCGCCGGTAATGGAAATGGATGTCGGCGACGATCGGCACCTGCACCTGGCGCACGATGTCCTTCAGCGCCAGCGACGATTCCTGATCGGGGCACGAAATGCGCACGATATCGGCCCCGGCCCGTTCCAGCGCCTGGACCTGCTCGACCGTCGCCTTCACGTCGCTCGTCACCGTGTTGGTCATCGACTGCACGGTGATCGGCGCATCGCCGCCGACCGGCACGTTGCCGACATGGATCTTGCGGCAGGCGCGGCGATGGATGTCGCGGTACGGGCGGACGCTCATGAAAACCTCGCGCGAGTATTCCCACTCGCCTTATAGAACGCCCGGGTGACGGAAAAAAGACGCGCGCTGGCCGATTTTGCCTGGAGCGCCGGATCAGCCGTGAACTGCGGTGCCCGCGGCCAGTTCCGCGGGGTCGAGCGCGACGTCGCGGCGCAGCGCGCCGATCCCGCCGATCGACGGAACCGGCTTGCCGTCGACCGCGATCTCCAATGCGCCGGCATTGCCGGTTCTCAGCGAGAGGCCGGCTCGCGCCGGCACGTTATAGGCCTCGCCCGACTTCAGGACGCGCGAGAAGACGATCGATTGGTCGGGCGTGCGTATCTGGATCCAGCAATCGGCGAGCGCCCGGATCGTCACCTTGCTGGCGGCGCTCGGCGCGGGGCTTGGCGCCGCAGCGGCCGGCGCCGGGGGTGGCGCCGTCTGCGGCGCGGTCGAGACCGGTTGCGGCGTCGCGACTGGCGGCGATTTCGGCTGCGGGGGCGGGGTCGCTGGCGCCGCCGGGGGGGCGGCAGCGACGGTGCTGGCGGTTGCCGCCGCGCCGGTCAGCCCGGGCGATGTCGCCGCGGCCGGGGCGAAATTCGCCGCGGTCGGCGCGGCGCTCGCCGTCGCGCCCGGCGCAGCACCCGGCTGGGATGGCGGTGCGGGAGTTGCCGGCGGGGCAGGCGCGGACGCGGCCGGGGCGGGCTGCTGTTGTTGCAGCGCGCCGGGAACCGCCGCGACCCGCTCCGGGCGATTGCGGTCGTCGGTCGACAGGTAATACCAGAGGCCGTAGCCGCACAGCGCGAGGATCAGCGCGACCAGGACCACGGCCCGGCCGGGCAGGCTGCGCTCGGTGAGCGCCGCCGGCAGCGCCAGATCGGGCCGCGCCGTCACGCCCGACGCCTCGGCCTTGAACCGCGCGAGAACCTGCTCGGTATCGAGCCCCAGGAAGTCCGCGTAAGCGCGGATGAAGCCGATCGCATAGGTGGGGCCGGGCAGCTCGCCGGTGCGGCCCTGTTCGAGCGCCGCGAGATAGGCCGGCTTGATGCGCAGCATCGCAGCGACCTCTTCGAGGTCAAGACCGAGGTCCTCGCGCCGCTCCAACAGGTAGTCGCCGATCAGCCGCATCTGCGGTTGCGCGCGCGCCTCGTCGGAGGGCGCGGGGTCGCTGAACGGTGTCCTGATTCGCTGAAAAAACGTCACGCTGCACGCTCGCTTTCGCGATTCTCTATACCAGCCCGCGCGGGGTGTCGAATCGAACCGGCCCTAGAGGGCTACGGCATGGTCGCGGGCAAAGGCCTCGAGCCGGTGGCGCAGCGAATGATCGGGCCGCTCGCCGATCTCCTTGAGGTAGCAGGCAAGCCCGCCGGCATCGAGGCTGCGGATCATGGTCTTGATCGGCCCGAGCGCGGTCGCGGTCAGCGACAGCGCCCGAAAGCCGAGCCCGATCAGCATCATGGCCTCGACCGGATTGCCCGCCATCTCGCCGCACATGCTGAGCGGCACGCCGGCTTCGGCGCAACGCGCGACGACGTCGCGGAACAGCGCAACCATCGGTGCCGACAGCAGATCATAGCGGTCGGCAAGGCGGGGATTGCCGCGATCGCAGGCAAAGAGGAACTGGGCAAGATCGTTGGTGCCGATCGACAGGAAATCGACGCGTTCGAGCAAGGCGGGCAGCTGCCACAACAGGGACGGCACCTCCAGCATCACCCCGACCTGCACGGAACGCGGCGGCTCGTAGCCCTCGGCGACGGCGCGCGCGCGCTCCCGTTCGAGCAGCGCGCGTGCGCGCTCCAGCTCGGCGACCTCGGCAATCATCGGAAACTTGACGTAGAGGTCGCGTCCGGCGGCGGCACGAAGCAAGGCGCGCAGCTGCTGGCGCAGCATTGCCGGGCGGTCGAGGCCGATGCGGATCGCCCGCCAGCCCATCGCCGGGTTGTCCTCGAGGGTATGGCTGAGATACGGCAGGACCTTGTCGCCGCCGATATCGAGGGTGCGAAAAACGATCGGCCGTCCGCCCATCTGCTCGAAGGCGCGACGGTAGAACCCGGTCTGGTCGCCGACATCGGGAAACGCATCGCGCGTCAGCAGCGGAATTTCCGTGCGGAAAAGGCCAACCCCCTCCGCGCCGGTCTGCGATACCTGCACCAGATCCATCAGCAGGCCGGCGTTGAGCAGCAGGCGGATCGGCACGCCGTCGCGCGTCACCGCCGGCTGATCGCGCAGTGTCGCGTAATAGGCGCGGCGTCGCGTCCGCTCGGCCACGCTCTCGACGATCGACTGGTGGAGATCTTCGCTCGGCCGGATCAGCACCTGTCCGTGATCGCCGTCGACGATGACGAGGTCGCCGGGCTCGACGCGACTCGTCGCATCCTCGACCCGGCCGACGACGGGGATGTCGAAGGCGCGGGCGACGATCGCGACATGGGCGGTCGGCGAACCTTCCTCCAGCACCAGCCCGCGCACCCGGCGATGGGCGTAATCCAACAGCTCCGCCGGCCCCATCGAATGTGCGACGAGGATGAATTCCGGCGGCAGGTCGCGCAGCACGGCGCCGGCCGTCCCACCCGACAGGTAATTCTGCAAGCGGTTCGCCAGATCCTCGAGATCCAGCAGCCGCTCGCGCAAATAGGGGTCGGCGATCTGCAGCATCCGCGTGCGGTTTTCCTCGCGGATCTTCTGCACCGCCGCTTCGGCGGTCAGCCCGCTCTCGACCGCTTCGGTGATGCGGTTGAGCCAGCCGCGATCGGCCGCGAACATGCGGTACGTCTCGATGATATCGCGGTGCTCGCCGGCACCGAGGCGGCGGCTGGTGTCGACCAGCTCGTCGATCTGGGTCTGCATCGCCGAAACCGCTCGGCGCATCCGCTCAAGCTCAGCGCCGACGTCCTCCGCGACGACCTGCCGGATCACCAGCTTCGGCACGTGCAGCACGGCCGGACCGATCGCCAGCCCCTCGTTGAGGCGGATGCCGTCGAGCCGCAGCGGCAGGAGGGCGCCGCTATCGCTCTGCGCCATTTCGAGCGGATTGACGAGTTCGCCGCTGGCGATCAGCTCGGCGACGATCATCGCGATCGTCTGAACGATTTCGATCTCGTCCTCGGTGTAGTGGCGCAGCGTGCGGTTCTGCACCACGAGCACGCCCAGCACGCGACCGCCGCGCAGCACCGGAACGCCCATCAGCGAGTGGTAGATCTCCTCTCCCGTCTCCGGGCGGTAGGCGAAATCGGGATGGGCCTGTGCGTCGGCGAGCGCGAGAGGACGCGCGGTTGCGGCGATGACTCCGACGAGGCCCTCGCCGACCCGCAGGCGCGTGCGGTGCACCGCCTCGGCCCGCAATCCCTGGGTGGCGAACAGCTCGAGCACCTCGCCGGCGCGCATCACATAGGCGGAACAGACCTCCGCCACCATTTCCGCAGCGATGATCCGGACGATCCGATCCAGTCGTTCCTGCGCAGTGCCCGAGGCCGCCATGACGTCACGCAGCCGACGCAGCAGCCTTCGCGTGCCGGTCGCGTGGGCCGGGGTCATGCCGGAAGCGGCCGTGGGGAGGCTTGGCGGCGCGCCGACCGGCGCGGCTGCGGTTTTCGGAGCCGGCACGCTTGCCGCGGTGTCGTTCATCCGCCTCGGTTCCGGCGCGCTTCGATCGCCGCCACGGCCTGGGCGACGAGCTCGGTGAGGATCTCGACCGTGCTTTGCTCGCGGGTCACGAGGCCGACGCTTTGCCCGGCCATCAGCGAGCCGCCCTCGACATCGCCGTCGATCACCGCGCGGCGCAGCGCGCCCGCCCAGAAATGCTCGATCTCGAGCTGCGCATCCTTCTGGCTGATCTCGCCGCGTGAGAAGCGATCGATGACCGCGCGCTGCGTGGCTGCGAAGCACTCGGTCGCCGGGTTCGCGAGCGCGCGCACCGGGATCACCGGGAACCGCGTGTCGAGCTGCACCGAAGGGACCGCGTCGCGCGCCGAGGCCCGGATGAAGGCGCGCTTGAAATGCGTGTGGGCGATCGACTCGTGAGCGCACACGAAGCGGGTGCCGAGCTGCGCGCCCGCCGCACCCATTTCGAGGTAGGAGAGGATCGCCTCGCCGCGGCCGATACCGCCGGCGACGAAGACCGGCACCTCGGTCATGTGCGGCAGCACCTCTTGCGCGAGGACTGCGGTCGAGACCGGGCCGATATGACCGCCGGCTTCGCTGCCCTCGATGACGATCGCCTCGGCGCCGCTGCGCACCAGCTTCTTCGCGATTGCCAGCGCCGGCGCAAAGCATATTGCGCGCGCGCCGCCGTTGCGGATGCGCGCGATCGCCGCGGCCGGCGGGATACCGCCCGCGAGCACGACATGACCGACCGAGTGCGCGAGGCACACATCGATCAGTTCGACAAGCTGCGGGTGCATCGTGATCAGGTTGACGCCGAACGGCCGCTCGGTAAGCGCCGCGGTGGCGGCGATTTCGGCATCCAGCAGGGTGGGGGACATCGAGCCCGATGCGATGACCCCGAACCCGCCGGCATTGGAGATTGCCGCAACCAGGCCGCGCTCCGACACCCAGGTCATCGCGCCGCCCATTATCGCCAGTTCGCTGCCGAGGAAATTGCGGCCGCGAGCCCACAGCCGGTCAAGCTCCTCGCGCGGCATCTCACGCGGCGCGGCGGCGAGCGGTTGAGCCCGCCTTCTATCGGTGGCGATGAATTCTGCTGTCATCCGGCGGCGTCGAGCCCGTACGCGGTGTGCAGCGCGCGCAGCGCCAGCTCGGTGTAGTCGGCGGCGATCAGCACGCTGACCTTGATCTCCGAGGTCGAGATCACCTGTATATTGATACCGCGCTCGGCCAGCGTTTTGAACATCAGCTGCGCGACGCCGAAATGACTGCGCATGCCGACCCCGATGACCGAGATCTTCACGACGTTGGAATCGGGTTTCAGCGCCTTGAAGCCGAGCGCGCCGCGTCGCTCCTCGAGCACCGCGAGGGCCCGGTCGAGATCGCTGCGCCCGACAGTGAAGGTCAGATCGGTCGTCTTGCCGTCGGCGGAGACGTTCTGCACGATCATGTCGACGTTGATCGCGTTGTCGGACAGCGGGCCGAAGATCGCCGCGGCGACGCCCGGCTTGTCGGCGACCCGCTCGACCGTGATCTTTGCTTCGTCGCGGCTATAGGCAATGCCGCTTACCACGCGGTTTTCCACGATCTCGTCCTCGTCGACAACGAGCGTCCCCGGTGTGTCGGCGAAGCTCGACAGCACCTGCAGGCGGACCCGGTTGTTCATCGCCATCGCGACTGAGCGCGTTTCGAGAACCCGCGCGCCCTGCGAGGCCATTTCCAGCATTTCCTCGAACGTGATTCTATCGAGCTTCCTCGCTTTCGCAACGATGCGCGGGTCGGTCGTGTAGACGCCGTCGACATCGGTGAAGATATCGCAGCGATCGGCGTGGAGCGCGGCTGCCATTGCCACCGCCGAGGTGTCCGAGCCGCCGCGGCCGAGCGTCGTGATCCGGCCGTGCGGGCCGATCCCCTGAAATCCCGCGACGACCGGGACCCGACCCGCGTTGAGGCCGCGCTCGATCTCCGCCGTGTCGATCGCATCGATCCGCGCCTTGCCGTGCACCCCGTCGGTGCGGATCGGGATCTGCCAGCCGAGCCACGACCGCGCATCGATTCCGAGGTCTTGCAAGGCCAGTGCCACGAGCCCTGCCGTTACCTGCTCGCCGCTGGCGACGACAACGTCGTATTCGCGCGTATCATGCAGAGGGCTGATCGCGCGCGTCCACTCCACGAGCTGGTTGGTCGTCCCGGCCATCGCCGAGACGACGACCGCGACCTCGTTTCCCGCATCGACCTCGCGCCGCACTCGGCGCGCGACGTTCTTGATGCGCTCGATATCGGCGACGGAGGTGCCGCCGAATTTCTGGACGATGCGCGCCATAGCAGCCATTCAGTCCCCGCCCGGTCGGGCAGACAGTGTCGGACCCAGACCCCTTCGCATACTCTTTTGCGGCGGCGGCGGCCATATCGGCGATGTAAGGTTTGGCATGAAGAGAACCGCACCCACGGTGGATCCTGCGGAAATCGCTCGCTTTGCGGCGCAGGCGGCGAACTGGTGGGATCCCTCGGGCAGCTTTCGCCCGCTCCATCGCTTGAACCCGGCGCGGTTGCGCTTCATTCGGGACGAGCTGGTCGCGCACTTCGCGCGCGACTCGCGCTCGCTGCGCCCGTTCGAGGGTCTTTTCCTCGCCGATATCGGCTGCGGCGGCGGTCTCGTCGCCGAGCCGATGGAGCGGCTTGGATTTTCAGTGACGGCGATCGACGCCGACGCCGAAGCCGTCGCAGTCGCCCGCGCCCACGCGCCGGGTTCCGGGCTGGCAATCGACTACCGCGTCGCGACCGCCGAGACGCTGGTGCGCGGGCGCCGGCGTTTCGACGTGCTGCTCGCGCTCGAAATCGTCGAGCACGTCGCCGACCGGCCAGCGTTTTTCGCTGCCTGCGGCGCGCTTCTCAAACCGGGGGGCGCATTCATCGGCGCCACGCTCAACCGCACGCCGCAGAGCTACGCGCTGGCGATCGTCGGCGCCGAGTATCTGCTCGGCTGGCTGCCGCGCGGCACGCACGACTGGCACCGCTTTCTGCGGCCGTCGGAATTCGTGCTCGGCTTGCGTCGCGCAGGGATCCGAACGACGCGCCTGCAGGGGCTCGGTTATCGCGCGGCAAGCGGCGAATGGAACGCGACCGACGATCTTTCAGTCAACTACCTGGTGATGGCCGTCAAGCAGTGAGCGGGCTCAGGCGTCGCTCGGCTGAACCCACGGAATGCGGCCGAACTTGATGCCTTCCTCGGCGAGCTCGCGCGATTCCTCGTGCGTCGCCTCGCCGTAGATGCCGCGCGGGTCGGTTTCGCCGTAATGGATGCGGCGCGCCTCGTCGGCGAAGCGGTTGCCGACATAATCGCAATGGCTTTCGACCTGGCGCCGCAGCTCGACCAGCGCGGAGCGCAGCTGCGTCGGCGAGATCGGCGCGGCCTCGCGCGAACGGCCGATGCTCGGCGCCATCAGCCCCTTCTCGACATGGATGTCGCCGCATTCCGGGCAGGCGATCTCGCCCGCCGCTTGCTGGATCTCGTAACCCTCGCCGTTGCGGAACCACGCTTCGAACTCGTGCCCCGATGCGCAGCGCAGCGAAAACCGGATCATCAACCCGACCTCCTCGGCCCTCAAAATACATCGGTGCAAGGGCGCTTAGCAATCGTTGCGCCACAGTGCTAACGAAACGTGAAGATGGCCCCCGACGCTATTCGGCGGCGAGCGGGGGGCGCACGAGCTCGGGCGGCGCGAAGTCGCGGTCGTGATTGAGCGAGGGCAGGCCGGAACGCACCTTCGCGACGCGCGCGGGATCGATCCGGGCGGTGATGATCCCGACCCCCTCGCCGCCCTCCGCCATGACCTCGCCCCACGGGTCGACGATCAGCGAGTGGCCGTAGCTTCTGCGTCCGGCGGTGTGCTCGCCGGTCTGCGCGGGGCCGAACAGGAATGCGCCGTTCTCGATCGCTCGCGAGCGCAGCAACACCTCCCAATGCGCCTTGCCGGTGGGCACCGTGAACACCGACGGCACCGACAGGAAATCGGCCCCCGCCTGCGCCAGCATCCGGTAGAGATGCGGGAAGCGCACGTCGTAGCAGACCGTCATCCCGAGCCGGCCCCACGGGGTCTCGGCGATCACCGCGCGGTGCCCCGGCCGATACGCGTTGCTCTCCCGGATGCTTTCGCCGTTCGGCAGGTCGATGTCGAAGAGATGGATCTTGTCGTATTTGGCGACGATCTCGCCTTGCGCGTCGATCAGGAACGAGCGGTTGGCGAGGCGCGCTTCGCCCTCGGCGCCCGGTTCGCCCGAGGGATCGATGACCAGCGAGCCGACGAGGATCCAGGCGCCGGTCTCGCGCGCCAGATTGCGCATCGCCGCGAGAAACGGGTCGTCGGCCTCGCGCCGTGCCTTGTCGCGCCGCCGATGCCCGCTCTCGATGAAGTTGCTGGCCTCGGGCGTGGCGATGAAATCGGCGCCGGCATCGCGTGCTCGGCGGACCAGGTCGGAAACCGCCGCGATGTTCGGTTCGGGATCGGGGCCGGCGGTGAATTGGACGCAGGCGACCGTGAACTCGCCGCCGGCCATCAGCCTATCCCCAGTTTCGCGTCGAGCTTGCCGGCGTGCTCCAGCGCCATCATGTCGTCGCAACCGCCGATATGCTCGCCGTCGATGAAGATCTGCGGCACGGTGCGGCCGCCATGCGCGCGCTCGACCATCTCGGCGCGGCGTCCCGGCTCCTCGTCGAGGCTGATCTCGTGATACGCGACGCCCTTCCGTTCGAGCAGCGACTTGGCGCGCGCGCAATAGGGGCACCACATCGTCGTGTAGATATCGACCTCGGCCATTGCCTTCGTTCTCCCGCGCCGTCCGCGCTCACATATCCCTGAAATCGCGCTTCCTGCAATTTTCGCAAGAGGCTCAAGCGCCGCCGGCGCGCAGCGCCCGCGCCAGGACCAGCACCCCGACCCAATCGGCCCCCGCCTGACGCAGCACGCGCGCGCATTCCTCCGCCGTGGCGCCGGTCGTCAGGACATCGTCGATCAGCACCACGCGCTTGCCCGCGACGCTACGCCCGCGATGCAGCGCGAAGGCGCCGCGGACGTTGCGCGCCCGCGCTTGCGGGCCCATCAGCCCTTGCGAGGGGGTGCGGCGGCGGCGCACCAGCCAGTCGGCGCCAACCGGCGGGCCGCCCGCGGCGCGGATCGCCTGCGCCAGCAGCGCCGCCTGGTTGAACCGGCGGCCGAGAAGTCGTGTCCAGTGAAGCGGCACCGGGATCAGCAGATCGGCGCTGTCGAGCAGCTCCGCGCCGGTACGGCGCATCCAGCGGCCGAACGCGCCGGAAAGATGGGTCTGGTCGGCGTGCTTCAGCATCAGCACCAGCCGCCGGCTGTGACGGTCGTAGCGGAACACCGAACGCGCGCGATCCCAGCTTGGCGGCCGGCTCGCGCAGGCGCCGCAGATCGCGCCCTCGCCCATCGGGTACGGAAACGGCATCCCGCACACCGCGCACCATGGCGGCGCGAAGAAATCCATCGCCGCCCAGCATGTGCCGCACAGCGCATCGGCCTCGTCGACCGTCGCGCCGCATGACAGGCACCGCGGCGGCAGAATTCCGTCGATGACCGCGCGTCCCCATCGGCGCAGGGAGGAAGGCAAGGTCGCGGCGAGCTGCATCCCGCCATCATCGGACAGGTGCGCCGCACGTCAACCGGCAATAGTGGCGTCAGGCGGCCGACGCTGCCCTGAGGTTGTTGCTTGCGGCGCTGCTCTCGCAAAGCGGCAGGTTGATCCGTGCCCGGGTGCCTCTGCCGAGCCGGCTGGTGAGTTCGATCGTGCCGCCGTGCTGCGCGACCACCTGGCGGGTCGTCGCCAAGCCGAGGCCGGTTCCGAAACGCCGCGTGCTGAACAGAGGTTCGAAGGCGCGCGCCAGCGTCTGTGCCGCCATCCCGGGTCCGTTGTCGATGATATCGAGCCGTGCGCTGTCGCCGTCGATCCGGGTGCGCAACCGGACGCGCAGGGGCCGCTCGGCGGCGCCGGCCTCGCCAGCGGCCTGGACCGCGTTCTCCAGAATGTTGCCCAGGGCGCGGCGCAGCCGCGCCGGGTCGAGTTCGACCGCGCCGGGCGCACCGAAGTCGAGCTGCACCGGCACGTGCAGTTCGTCGGCGAGCGCCGGTACGGTTTCGCGCAGCCAGTCGTCGAGCCCATACGGGCGGCGCCGCAACGGCAGGCTGTGCGAGTACTCCAGCAGGTCGGCGATGATCCGGTTGCAGCGATCGGCGCTGCGCTCGATGCGGTCGAGCGCGCGCCCGGCGGCGTGCTGCTCGGCGATCTCGGTGCGCATCAGGTAGAGCGAATTCTTGATGGTGCTCAGCGGGTCGCGCAGATCGCGCGCCACTTTCGCGGTCAGCGAGCCCATCGCCGAGAGGCGCTCGCGCGCCAATAGCTCTTCCTGCAGCGCGTGCTGTTGCTCCTGATATTCGTGAATCTCGGTGACGTCGCGGTAGGTGCCGACGCGCAGCCAGGGTCGGCCTTCCTCGTCATGCACCACCTCGGACTCGTGGTGCAGCCAGCGAATGCTGCCGTCAGGCCGGATCACGCGAAACTCGCTCGGCGGGGTCGGCGTTCCCTGCTCGGCCGCGAGTGTCATGGCGCGGAAGCGGGCGCGGTCCTCCGGGTGGAATAGCTTCGGCGCCTCTTCGCGCGTTGGTGGCGGGGTCGCGGGGTCGCGGTCGAAGAGCTTATACATCTCCGGCGTCCAGGTGGCCGCGCCGGTCTGCAGATCGCGCTCGATGCTGCCGACATGCGCGACGCGCTGCGCGGAGTAGAGATGATCCTGGCTGCGATGCAGCACCTGGGTCAGCTCGCGCAGCCGTTGTTCGGCTTGCTTGACGGCGGTGATGTCGCTCCAGATGCAGGCGAGCCGGCCGTCGGGCAGCGGCGTATTGTCGACGAACATCCATCGCCCGTCGGCAAGCTGATAGATGACGTCGCCGCGGACCAGCCGGTATTCGTGGCTGGTGGCGGCATCCTGATGGTCCCCGCTCTCGGTGAAGAACCCGGTTTGCCGTCGCCACTCCATGATCTCCTGGAAGGCGATGCCGGGGTAGAGCAGGCAGCTTCCGTCGGGCAGTCGGTGGAGATCGGCAAACGCGTTGTTGTACGCAACCAGCCGCTCGTCGGCGCCGTAGACGCAGAAGGGCTGCCGGATCATCGCCGCGCCGTCGCGGAAATGATCGCCCATCGCATCGGCTTTGACCGTTGTTGCGCCGCTCTGTGCGGGTTTCAGCTTCGCCACGGCCAAGGTTCCGCCCACTCCGGTCCGAATGCTGAAGTTTCTGATAAATTCGCGAATGATTGGTTTACGGAAAGTCATTGGAAGAACACATCGACGCCGGCATCGAATATTTTCTTGCCTACTTCTTGGGCAGACGTGAGCGATTATCGTTCGGACGTCGATTGCAAGCGGCCGGGAAGGGGCGATAGCGGTTTCGGGGCCGATGCGATGTTTGCTAGCCTCGCCGCATGTCCGCCGGGATTGATCCGCCGTCCGCCGCGCCGTTCTTCGACCGTCGCGCCTGGCGGCTGCATCGCGAACGCGCGGCGCGGGAGGGCGCGGTCACCTTTCTGCATGAGGCGGTCGCGGAGCGGCTGAGCGATCGGCTGGGCCTGGTCGACCGCGATTTCGGCTTGGCGCTCGATCTCGGCGCCGGCGGCTTGTCGTGTCTGCCGGACACGCAATCCCGCGTCAGGCGGGTGATTGCCTGCGAGCCGGCGCCGCGCGCGCTCGCTGCCCTGCCGCCGCCGCGCCTGTGCGCCGATCCGGAACTGATCCCGTTCCGGGACGCGAGCTTCGATCTCGTCGCGAGCTGCCTCGTGCTGCACTGGTGCGCCGATCTGCCGGGCACCCTGATCCAGCTTCGCCGGGCGCTGAAGCCGGACGGGCTGCTGCTCGCGGCGATGCTGGGCGGCGACACCCTGGTCGAGCTGCGGACCGCGCTCTTCGAGGCCGAGCTTGCGGAGGAGGGGGGCGTCAGCCCGCGCGTGTCGCCTACCGCCGCGCTGGCCGACGCCGCGGGGCTGTTGCAGCGCGCCGGCTATGCGATGCCGGTCGCCGATAGCGAGACGCTCACCGTGACCTACCCCGACATGCTTGCCCTTCTGCGCGACCTGCGCGGCATGGGCGAGACCAACGCGCTTGCCGAGCGCCGCCGCTTTCTCGGCCGCGCGACGCTCGCCCGCGCCGGCGCGATCTATGCCGAGCGTTTTGGCGACGGGCAGGGGCGCATCAAGGCGACGTTCGAGGTGCTGTTCCTCGCCGGCTGGGCCCCGCACCCCGACCATTCGAGGTCGCGCCCCGGGCCGAGGCGGCGCATCGCTTAAAGCAGATCGCGCAGCAGCGCCACCAGCGGCTTGTCGGCGGGCGGCATCGGATAGTCGGCAAGCTGCGCCGCGCGTACCCATTTGAGCCGCTGGCCCTCGCGTGCGGTGACGATGCCTGACCATTTGCGGCAGACGTAGAGCGGCATCAGCAGGTGGAACGTCTCATAGCTGTGCGAGGCGAAGGTGAACGGCGCGAGGCAGCTTTCGTGCACGCTGATGCCGAGCTCCTCGTCGAGCTCGCGGATCAGCGCCGCTTCCGGCGTTTCGCCCTCGTGCACCTTGCCGCCGGGAAATTCCCAGGAGCCGGCGAGGTGCTTGCCCGCCGGCCGCTCGGCGAGCAGTACGCGGCCGTCCGTGTCGATCAGCGCGACCGCCGCGACGAGGATGACGGGTTTCCCACCCGCCTCAGCTTCGGTAGCTGCCATTGATGTCGATGTAGCCGTGGGTGAGATCGCAGGTCCACACCGTGGCCTTGCCGGAGCCGAGACCGATATCGATCGCGATGTGGATCTCGAGCCCCTTCATGTGCTCGGCGACCGGGCCTTCGTTGTAGTTGGGGATGGGGCCGCCATCGGCGGTGATCGGGAAGCCGCCGACCGAAATGCCGAGTTTGTCGGGATCGGCCTTTTCGCTGCATTTGCCCACCGCCATGACGATGCGGCCCCAATTGGCGTCGGCGGCGGCGAGCGCGGTCTTGACCAGCGGCGAGTTTCCGACGGCGAGCCCGATCGCGCGCGCCGCCCGGTCGCTGTCGGCGCCGCTCACATCGATCGTGACGAATTTCTGCGCGCCTTCGCCATCGCGCGCGATCTGCTTCGCGAGGTCGATCATCACGGCGCGCAGCGCCTGGCGGAACCCGGCGAGCGCCGGGTCGCCGGGATCGGTGATCGCCGCGTGCCGCGCCTGGCCGGTGGCGCAGAGCAGCACCGTGTCGCTCGTCGAGGTATCGCCGTCGACGGTCATGCAGTTGAAAGAGACTTCGGTCGCCTCGCCGAGCAGGCTTTGCAGAACCGCGGCGGGCAGCGCCGCGTCGGTGAAGACGTAGCCGAGCATCGTCGCCATGTTCGGCGCGATCATCCCCGAGCCTTTGCAGAACCCGTTGATGCGCACCTCTGCGCCGTCGATTTTGGCGGTCGCGGTCGCTCCCTTGGGAAACGTGTCGGTCGTCATGATCGCGCGCGCCGCCTTTTCCCACGCGGCTGCATCGAGCAGCGGGATGATGCTGGGCAGCGCCGCGCTGATGCGATCGACCGGCGGCGGCTCGCCGATCACGCCGGTCGAGGACAGATAAATCTCGCGCGGGTCGCACCCGAAGAGCCGCGCCGCCGTCGCCGACGTGCTCTCGACGACCTGCCAGCCGGCGCGGCCGGTAAAGACGTTGGCGTTGCCGGAGTTGACGACGACCGCGCGCACCTTGCCGTGCGGCAGGCATTGGCGGCACCAGATCACCGGCTGGCCCGGCATCGTCGATTGGGTGAACACACCGGCGATCGTGCTGCCGGGCGCCAGCTCGGCGACCATCACGTCGTCGCGCCCCTGGTAACGAATACCGGCGGCATAGGATGCCAGGCGCACCCCGGCGATCGGCGCGAGGGCGGGAAAGGATTTCGGCGCGAGCGGCGAAATTTCAGCCATGGATTCGAGTCTCCCCTCAGTCGGCAAGATAAGCTCACCAATTGCCGCGAAGGCACAAAAAAACCGCCGGTGTCCCGGCGGCGGTGACGGACGGCGGTTCGGTCGACCGGCCGTAATCCTATCGTCGTCGCCGATCCGTCGAACGCGCGCAGGCGCCGTCACCGCCCGAGGGGCGGCGTCGGCGTCGGCTTTCTTTCATCGGAACCGCGCTCGTCATGCGACAGCCTATAGCCGATAACCGGGCGACCGAAAAGTGCGCGCCGCGACCGTCTTGCGGGTGTTTGTCGCGCGCGCCCGCGACATGCGGTTTAATTGACACCCCGGTGGCGCAGCCCTATCTCTCAACCGTCGCCGTGCGCTTCGCTTTCGCCCTTCCCGTCACCGCTTCGAGGTCCTCATGTTCGGCGCCCTAGCCCGGCGGCTGTTCGGCTCCGCCAATGACCGGTACGTCAAGAGCCTCGGTTCGCTGGTGGCGCAGATCAACGAGCTGGAGCCGGTGCTCGAAAGGCTGTCGCCCGAAGAATTGCAGGCCCGCACCGCCGCGTTCCGCCAGCGCCTCGAGGAGGGCGCCGAACTCGACGATCTCCTGGTCGAGGCGTTCGCGACCGTGCGCGAGGCCGCCAAGCGCACGCTCGGCCAGCGCCATTTCGACGTACAGCTGATGGGCGGCATCGTGCTGCATCGCGGCATGATCGCCGAGATGAAGACAGGCGAAGGCAAGACGCTCGTCTCGACCCTGCCGGTCTATCTCAACGCGCTTGCCGGCAAAGGCGCCCATGTCGTCACCGTCAACGATTACCTGGCCAAGCGCGACGCCGAATGGATGGGCCAGATCTATGCCTGTCTCGGCATGAGCGTCGGCTGCATCGTCCATGACCTCGACGACGCGCAGCGGCGCGAGCAATACCGCTGCGACATCACCTACGGCACCAACAACGAGCTCGGCTTCGACTACTTGCGCGACAACATGAAGTTCCGGCTCGAGGACATGGTCCAGCGGCCGTTCCACTACGCGATCGTCGACGAGGTCGATTCGATCCTGATCGACGAGGCGCGCACGCCGCTCATCATCTCGGGCCCGACCGAGGACAATTCCGAGCTCTACAACCGCATCGACAAGATCATTCCGCCGCTGGGCGAGGGGGATTTCGAGAAGGACGAGAAGCAGCGCACCGTGACCCTGACCGAGGAGGGGGTCGAGCGCGTCGAGGAGATGCTGCGCGACAGCGGCCTGATGACCGCCGGCACGCTTTACGACATCCACAACATCTCGTTCGTCCATCACGTGAACCAGGCGCTGCGGGCGCACAAGCTGTTCGCGCGCGACACCGACTACATCGTCAAGGACGACAAGATCGTCATCATCGATGAGTTCACCGGCCGCATGATGGAGGGGCGGCGCTACTCCGAAGGACTGCACCAGGCGCTCGAAGCCAAGGAAGGCGTCACGGTCCAGAACGAGAACCAGACGCTCGCCTCGATCACCTTCCAGAACTATTTCCGCCTCTATCCGAAGCTTGCCGGCATGACCGGCACGGCGATGACCGAGGCCGAGGAATTCGGCGACATCTACAAGCTCGACGTCATCGAGATCCCGACCAACGAGCCGGTGTGCCGCGTCGACACCGACGACGAGGTCTACCGCTCGACGCGCGAAAAATTCGATGCCGTCGTCGAGCAGGTGCTCGAATGCAGCAAGCGCCAGCAGCCGGTGCTGATCGGCACGGTCAGCATCGAGAAGTCGGAGGCGCTCAGCGAGGTCTTCAAGAAGCACAAGATCGCGCACAACGTGCTCAACGCCCGCTACCATGAGCAGGAGGCCTTTATCATCGCCCAGGCCGGCCGGCCCGGTGCGGTGACGATCGCCACCAACATGGCGGGCCGCGGCACCGACATCCAGCTGGGCGGCAACCTCGACATGCGGCTCAAGGCCGAGCTGCCGCAGATCGAGGACGCCGCCGACCGCGAGCGCCGCGCCGCCGCGATCCGCGGGGAGATCGCCGCGGCGCGGGAGATCGTCGTCGCCGGCGGCGGGCTCTTCGTCATCGGCAGCGAGCGGCACGAGAGCCGCCGCATCGACAATCAGCTGCGCGGCCGCTCGGGCCGCCAGGGCGACCCGGGCGCTTCCAAATTCTTCGTCTCGCTCGAAGACGATTTGATGCGCATTTTTGGGTCGGAGCGGATGGATTCCGTGCTCTCGCGCCTTGGGCTCAAGGAGGGCGAGGCCGTCATCCACCCGTGGGTCAACAAGGCCCTCGCCAAGGCTCAGCAGAAGGTCGAGGCGCGCAACTACGACATCCGCAAACAGCTGCTCAAATACGACGACGTGATGAACGACCAGCGCAAGGTCGTCTACGAGCAGCGCAAGGAGATCATGAGCGCCGCCGACGTCGCCGCCGAGATCGCCGATATGCGCGCCGAGACGATCGCGGCGACCATCGCGCTGGCAATTCCCGAGAACGCACTCGCCGAACAGTGGAACACCGAGGCGCTGCATGCTGAATGCCTGCGTCTGCTGGCCCTCGACCTGCCAGTGGCCGAGTGGACCAAAGAGGAGGGCATCACGAGCGAAGAGGTCGAGGAGCGGATCGTTGCCGCCGCCGACCGCAAGATGGCCGAGAAGGCGGCCAATTTCGGCGTCGACATGATGCGCATGGCCGAGAAGAGCCTGCTCTTGCAGCTGCTCGACCATACGTGGAAGGACCATCTGCTGTCGCTCGACCATCTGCGCCAGGGCATCAACCTGCGCGCCTACGGGCAGCGCGACCCGCTCAACGAGTACAAGCGCGAGGCGTTCGAGCTGTTCGAGGGCATGCTGGTGCATTTGCGCGACCAGGTCACCTCGGTATTGAGCCACATCGAGCTGCGCTTCGAGCCGCCGCCGCCGGTCGAGGTGCTCGCCGGCGCGCCCGGCCCCGGGCCGCAGCCGATGATGGGCGGTCCCCCGCCGGCGGAGGCCGTTGTCGGCGGTCCGCGCCCCCGACCCGGCAATGGCGGACACTATGCCGAAATCCACGAGCGCGAGCCGGCGCTGGCCGACGCCGGCCCGGCCGGCGGCTTCGCCCCGCCGCCACCGCCGCGCCGCGCCGGCGCAAACGGCGATGCCGCGCGCCGCGGCGGCGCGCAGCCATCGGGCGCGCGTTCGCCCTGGGCCAGGACCCCGCGCAACGCGCCATGCCCTTGCGGTTCCGGCAAGAAGTTCAAGCACTGTCACGGGCGGATCTAGCCGCCGCAGATCACGGCGGCTCATCGCGCGCCGCGGATCGCCCGAGCGCCGGGCGCCCCAAGCGCCGCTCGAATCGCGGCGACGCACCGCCGCCCGTGATCCGGCGCGTTGACTCGGCGCCGCTTCCCCTTATATTCCGCGCCGCTCGCGCCTGGTGGGGTGCATAGCTCAGTTGGTAGAGCAGCTGACTCTTAATCAGCGGGTCCAAGGTTCGAGTCCTTGTGCACCC
>Ga0335078_10004669_pt1 | contig 20273 bp, 21 predicted proteins | sample Lox_Sample_32_FD_206711 | JGI IMG/M metagenome (GOLD analysis project Ga0335078, IMG submission 206711) | Soil microbial communities from Loxahatchee National Wildlife Refuge, Florida, United States - Lox_Sample_3.2 | ecosystem: Environmental > Terrestrial > Soil > Wetlands | place: USA... | reverse complement strand
GAGCCGACCGGACCCAGCGCTCGCCCGGCCCGGCACCGTGCAGCACGACGTCCAGCGTGAGCTGCCGCAGCCCGCGATCGAGCTGCCTGATCGTGTAGCGGCGCCGCACCGGCCTCGTGCCCTCCGCCGCCACCAGCAGCATCACGTCCTGGCCCGGCTGGTAGCCGAACTCCGCGAGCCCTGGCGCCGTCAGCTCGAGCCGCTGGATATGCGGGCTCAGCTGCTTGCTGGCGACGACCTCGAATGCGAGCCGCGTGGTGCCCGCCAGGTTGCCGGTGAGCTGCGCGAATGGGTCGTCCAGCCGCGCGCGCACGGCCTGCGGCAAGGCGTCAGTCATCCCGGTGCTGCCCTCCTGGAGAGTTAGCCGGCCGCAAACTGGCGGCCGGCTACCCAGCGTATGCCAGCGACCGCGGCGCTCAGGGATCTGGTGCCAGGCCGGTCTTACAGCCACAATGGGGGCGACCGAGCGGTCTGGGGGCAGTGGCGTGGGGGACATCGCGGTGGGACTAGCGCAAGACGACCTGGGGCAGCCGGTGCCGGTGCCGCCGCTCGTGCGGCGGGTCGTATCGCTGGTTCCCTCGCTGACCGAGACGGTCGCGTCACTGGATCCGGGGCTGCTGGTGGGCGCGACGCAGTGGTGCACCCATCCGCGCGACCTCACGCTGAGCCGGATCGGCGGCACGAAGAACCCGGACGTGCAGCAGGTACTGGCGCTCGCGCCGGACGTCGTGCTGGCCAACGAGGAGGAGAACCGCGCGCCTGACCTGGACGCGCTGCGGGCGGCAGGCGCCGCGGTGTGGGTCACGAAGATCAGGGACCTGCCGTCCGCGCTGGCGTCGCTGCGCCGGATGATCACGCTCGCCTGCCGCCGGCCCGCCCCGGCCTGGCTTGCCGCCGCGGAGGCAGCCTGGCAGCGGCCGGGCACGGTGGCCCGACGGGCAGCCGTTCCTATCTGGCGGCGGCCCTGGATGGTGATCGGGAGCGACACCTTCGCCGGCGACCTCCTCGCCCGGCTCGGTGTCAGCAACGTATACGCGGCCCACCAGGATCGTTATCCGCGGATACCCATCGAAGAGCTGCGTGCGGCGCGGGCGGACCTGATCGTGCTGCCCGACGAGCCGTACCGGTTCAGCGCGTCCGACGGGCCCGAGGCGTTCGCCGGGAGCCCCACCGCGCTGGTCAGCGGGCGGCACCTGACCTGGTACGGGCCGTCGCTCGTCGAGGCGCCGGCGGTCCTCGCCCGCCAGCTCGCGGCGGCCAGGGTCCGCGCCTGACGGTGCCGGCGGGCATGACAGCGCCCCCGGCAGCAGCCGCCCGCGAGGGGCGGACTGCCGATTCCGGGGGCGTCCAGGGCCGGTGCGAAGTCGCCTCTCGGCGAGTGGCGCCACGCGGCTCCAGCCGGACGGTATTCCGCGAAGGCAGTAGATGCGGCCCGGGGGACATGCGCACCGACGAGAGCTGTAACGGGGGCCCGGCCGCCGGTATTCCGCCGGCCGCGCGGCAATCCATAATGGGCGCCGGAGGTGGCTGGTGGCTCGGGACAGCGTCGTGATCGGCAAGGTCGGCGTCATCACCGTGGCAACGCGCGGCAGCGCCGGGCCAGGGGAAGTCCAGGTGCAGGTCCGCGGCGGCACCGAGGCGTTCATCGCCTGGTCGCCCGAGCCGCTGCCCAAGGGCACGTCCGTGCTGGTCATCGAGTCGCGCGGGCACCGCGCCGTGGACGTGAGCCAGTGGGATGACCCGCTCGCTGACTTTCCCGTCAGTACCGATACTTAGCAAGCTCGCAGGATTAAGCTGGTAGCGCCAGATCAGCGGTGAAATCACCACACACTGGCCGATACGGGAGATGAAGATGTTCGGTTACCGGGTTCCTGCGCCGGACGAGGCGATGCTTATTTCCGGGGGACGCTATGGCATCAAGGGCGCCCCGTTCAAGGTGGTGACCGGGCACGGAGCATTCGTGCTGCCGATGTTCCGCAAGGTGCGCTTCCTGACCCTGGCCATGCTGGAGGCCGAGGTATCCGAGCAGTGCGTCACCAGGCAGGGCATCAGCCTGACCGTCCGGGCGGTCATCGCGTTCAAGGTCGGCAACGACACCGAGAGCATCGTGAATGCCGGGCAGCGGTTCCTGTCCGACCAGAACCAGATGTCGACCCTGGCCGGCCGGATCTTCGCCGGGCACCTCCGGTCCATCATCGGCTCGATGACGGTCGAGGAGATCGTCACCGAGCGGCAGAAGCTGGCGACCGAGGTGCTCGACGGCTCGAAGGGGGAGATGGCCAAGATCGGCCTGATCGTCGACGCGCTGCAGATCCAGTCGATCGACGACATGAACAGCGGCTACATCGACGCGATGGCGGCACCGCACAACGCGGCCATCCAGCGGCAGGCGCAGATCGCCCAGGCGCAGGCCAACCAGCAGGCGGCCGAGGCTCAGCAGGAGTCGCAGCGCAAGCAGGCGGAGTACGCGCGGCAGACCGCCGTGGTGCAGGCGCAGTACAAGGCCGAGGTGGACAAGGCGCAGGCAGAGTCCGCGCAGGTCGGCCCCCTCGCCCAGGCGCAGGCGCAGATGAGCGTGCTGGCGGCCCAGACGGAGCTGGCCAACAAGCAGGCCGAGCTGCGGCAGCGGCAGCTGATCTCCGAGGTCGTCAAGCCGGCCGAGGCGGAGGCGGAGAAGGTCCGGGTGCTCGCCGAGGCCGACGCGCGCCGTACCAGGGTGCTCGCCGAGGCGGCTGCGTCCAACGACCGCGTCGCGCTGGACCGGATGCTGATCGAGCAGCTGCCGCAGATCGTCAAGGAGGCCGCCGCGGGCCTGGCGCATGCGAACGTCAGCGTGCTCAACGGCGCTGACGGGCTGAGCGAGATCGCGGCCGGACTGGTCAGCCAGGGCCTGACGATCCTGGAGTCGGTGAAGAGGGGCCTGTCCGAGCCCCCGGCCCCGGCGCCGGACAACGGGCAGGCGGCGGCGATCGAATCCGCGTCGTAATCGGCGCGGTAACGGATCGGGCGCAAGCCGGCAGAAGCCGCCAGCAGATCAGCGCGGACTTTCGAGCCAGCGCCTGACTTTTACGACCTTCGACTGAATGACATATTGCCCGGCTAATGTGTCGCCGACTGCATTCCGCGGAATGCGGTCGGCGATTACGCGGAGTGCCTGGTACCGATTGACAGCTTCCGGGCGCGGCTATCTCGACCGGGAGCGTTCCGCCCATGGCCATACTCCTTCGCGCGTAGTGGTAGCGCTCTGGCCTGGAACGATGCCTATCAGGCAAGGAAATGGCCCGAAATGTAGGGCGCGTTTTAAGGCACTGAGAAAAGTAGTGACCTGCGTTTCCGGCATGCATATCGTTGCACGCCGACTACCCGTGGTAACGTGCCACTACTGACTGGCAGGGCGGGACTACATAAAGCAACTTAGGCCAGCGCAATGGCTAGTCGGTGCCGACGCCGAGCTTGACCGCCCAAGCCATCGGAATACGACAGTCGGTGCCGGTGCATCCGACAGGAAGGAATTACCCATGCGCAACCGCTACGGGAGGGCGCTGTATGGGTTGGCGGCGACGGTTGCCGTCACCACTACGCTCGGCCTCACAGCAGCGGGAGTCGCGACGGCCTCGACGACTGCGGCGAAGCCGGACGTCACCCCAGCCTGTACGTACGGGCAGTACTGCAGTGACCCGCTGTTCAACGTTCAGTTCGGCATCCAGTACTTCCAGAGCAACAACACCGGAAGGCTGTCGCCGGGCGCGCCGATCTCGCTGGCCTACGCCAACTCCAACAACCCTGGCGAGGACTGGCGAGTCACCCTGCAGAGCACGGTCTACGACCTGTACCACCTCGGCTGGGTGAGCTCGGCGATCGAGCTGCACTACCGGACGCACTTCGCGTTCGAGGTCATGTGGACGCCGTACGGCGTGGAGACCAACCTCTGCCGCGGCCTCGCCAAGAACGCCTACGAGGGTGAGACTGTGACACTGCAGCCGTGCGGGTCCTTCCCGCGCACCCTGTGGATCGTCGGGAACAACATCTTCCCGGCCGACCACGCTGCTCACACGGCCAAGGCCGCGATCACGCCGTACTACGCGGGCAACGAGCTCATCTCCGCCGCCAGCGTCAACCCGAGCGTGCCGTACATCCTGACCGCCGGTGGCAGCACCTTCGGTGAGGACCCGTTCGCGCCCCTGCAGGTCGACCAGCAGACCGCGGACGACGGCGTGCTGAACCCGAGTCAGGGCTGGTGCACCGCCTCGGTGGCGTACCCGTACAACTCGCCGCCGTTCGAGTCGCCAGACCCGGGCACGAGCATCACGCCGCCGACCATCGGCCCGCCGACGTACACGGCGAACAGCCCGTGCTTCCCGCTGATCCAGATCCTGTTCCCGACCCGCACCGCGGGCTGACAGACACAGGACAGCTTGCAGCACACTGACTGGGCTCCCGCCGGTAACCGGCGGGGGCCCAGTTCGATGTCGACGGCCGGGCGGCGGTCAGCCGCCGGTGCCGGGCGCGGGCAGCGGGTCAGCCGCCGGTGCCCGGCCGCACCGCGGTGACCGTGAGCAGCCGGACCGTGCCCTGGCAGGCCGTCGTCTTGTACGGGATGTTCAGGGCTATCTGCTGGTTCGGCGGGATGACCTCGAGCCAGGTCGACGCCTTCGGCTTGCACCTGGCGGCCGGGAAGTTGCCGGCATCGGCGATCTGCAGCGTCGCGAACGCGTGCCCGCCCGGCTGCAGCGTCACCAGTTCCCTGGTCGAGGCGGAGCTCTCCGCCGACGGCTGCCCGATGTCGGTCACCGGGGTGCCCGCCGCCAGCGCGACGCCGGGGAAGCCGTAGAGCGTGCACGGCACGTTGTCGAGGTTCTTGAACACGATGCTGACGTAGACCGAGCCGGCCGTGCCCTGGCTGAGGCCGGTCGATCCGTACAGGTAGCGGCTCAGGCAGCCGGCCGCGGAGCTCGAGCCGGACGAGAGGCCCGGCGACGGCGTCGGCGAGCCGCCCTGAGCGGGCTGCGTGCCCGACTGGCTGGGCGTGACCGTCACGGTGATCGTCTTGCGGGACGAGGGGGCGGGGCTGCCGCCGCAGGCCGCGACGACAAGACCAAGGACGGCTAGCCCGGCGGCGGTGGCTGGCGCGGTGCGCGGCTGCATTTTCATAGCGGAAAATTAACGATTCGCCGGGTCAGCTGGGTAGTCGGTAGTGTGATCGTTATGAAGGACCGCTGCATCTTCGTGCGCTACGGCACGGTCACCGCGGCCGCGCGAGCTACCCGCTCGCCGGCCGCCGCAGCCTGACCTTCATTCCGCCGGCGACCGGGAACGGTTCGCCGGCGCTCGCTCCGACCTGGCTACGCGGCCCTCATCGGCCGGTACCGCGCCTGCGGCCGCTTCCCGGTGCGCCCCGATACCGCGAGGGACACCGAGATGGACACCAGCACCACAATCCGCACATTCACCGACTTCTTCACCGCGCACGGGCACCGGCTCATCGAGGGCAGCTCGCTGATCCCGCCGGACGGCGACCCGGTGCTCTTCACCAGCGCGGGCATGCACCCGCTGACCCCGTACCTGGTGGGCGAGCCGCACCCGCTGGGACGGCGGCTGACCGGAGTGCAGCGCTGCCTGCGGACCAGCGACCTCGACGAGATAGGCGACACGTATCACCTGACCGTGTTCCAGATGCTCGGCTCCTGGTCGCTGGGCGACTACGACGGGCCGCAGAGCCTGCGCTGGGGCTTCGAGCTGCTGACCGGCGGCCTGGGCCTGGATCCGGTCCGGCTGCACGCCACCGTGTTCGGCGGTGACGACCAGGTCGGCCCGGACCTGGAGGCGGAGCGGACCTGGACCGAGCTCGGCCTGCCGGTCGAGCGGCTCACCGAGGACAACTGGTGGTCCAACGGGCCGGCCGGACCGTGCGGCCCGGACTCGGAGATCTTCGTGTGGACCGGGGACGGGCCGCCGTCCGGCACGCCGGGCACCGACGAGCGCTGGCTTGAGCTGTGGAACCACGTCACGTTGCGGTACGACCGGCTGGGCGACGGCAGCCTCCGGCCGCTGCGCCGGCCCAGCGTGGACACGGGCATGGGCCTCGAGCGGCTCCTGATGGTGCGGGAGGGCAGCCGCTCGGTCTACGAGACCGAGCTGTTCTCGCCCTGGCTGCGGATCGTGCCACGGCTCTGGCCGGTCTCCGGCCGGTCGGTCCGGCTGCTCTGCGACCACCTGCGGTCGGCGGTCGTCGTGACCGGTGACGGTGTTCGGCCGGGCAGCGGCGGCCGCGGCTACGTGCTGCGCAGGCTCGTCCGCCGCGCGCTCACCGACCTGTGGCGGACGGACGGCTCGCGCACGCTGTCGGACCTGCCGCTGCAGCTTGTCCAGCACACGCTGGACCAGTTCGGCCAGCCCGGCGATCCGGGCCAGGTCCGCGGCGTGCTGCTCGCGGAGGAGCGGAAGTTCCGGGACCTGGTTTCCCGCGGCCGGTCAGTGCTGGCGCGGCTCTACCCGGACGGCGGGCTGACGCAGGACGACTACCGGTACCTGCACGACACCCACGGGCTGCCCCCCGAGCTGGTCGCCGACCTGCTGAGCTAGAGCTCGTGCCCGGTGGTGCTGTCCACGTTGGCGGGGATCTCGCCCTCGTGCCAGTCCCCGGTTGTGAGCGTCTGCGACGGCTCGAACATCAGGATCGAGCCACCGGGGGAGGACGGCTTGTGCTCGGTGCCCCTGGGCACCACGAACACGTCGCCCTGGCGCAGCTGCACGGTGCGCTCGGCGCCCTCGGCGTCGCGCAGCGCGATGTCGAACTGGCCGTCGAGCACGAGGAAGAACTCGTCGGTGTCGGCGTGCGTGTGCCACAGGTGCTCGCCCCTGGCGTGCGCGATCCGCACGTCGTAGTCGTTCATCCGGGTCACGATCCGCGGACTGTAGATGTCGTCGAACGAGGCCAGTGCTTGCGTCAGGTTGACCGGCTTGGAGTCCATACCTGGCATTCTGGCCGGCTACCGCACCCTGGCGATCACGTCGTCGGCGTAGCGGCGCAACTTGTCCAGCTTCGCCGCCAGCTCCTCGGTGTCCGGGCCGGTGTGATAGGGCCAGCGGAAGCCGACGATCACGTCGGTCACGCCCTGGTCCGCCAGCCGCCGGACGCCGTCGGCGGTGTAGGCGTCCGCCGAGATCACGTGGACCTCGAACGGCCGGCCGGCCGTGCCCGCGTCGCGCCGGAGTTCCGCGAGCCTGGCCAGCATGCCGGGGAGCTTTGCCGGGTCGCCGCCGCCGTGCAGCCAGCCGTCTCCGCCGATGGCCGCCCGGCGCAGGGCTGCCTCGCCATGGCCGCCGATCAGGATGGGAACGGCACGTGCCGGCACCGGGGAGATCTTGATGGCCGGGATGTCGTAGATATCGCCATGGAACTCGAAGTAGCCGCCCGCCGACAGGCCGCGCAGGATCGCCAGCGACTCGTCCATGCGCTTGCCGCGCCGCTCCCACGGGACGCCGAGCACCTCGTAGTCCTCCTGCCACGGGCTGGTGCCGACGCCGAGCACCAGGCGGCCGCCCGTCAGCACCGCCGTAGAGGTCACCTGCTTGGCGACCAGCACCGGGTGGCGGACCGGCAGCTTGAGCACGAACGTGATGAACCGCAGCCGCTGCGTCACCGCGCCGAGCGCCGGGATGAGCGAGAACGGCTCGAGGAACGGCTTGTCCTCCAGGAACTCGCGGGTCCCGTCCGGGTTGAACGGGTAGACGCTCGCGGACTCCCGCGGATAGCAGATGCTGTCCGGGATCACCAGCGAGTCGTAGCCCGCGTCCTCGGCAGCCCGGGCCAGCGGGGCGTAGAAGGACGGATCGGTCATGGACTCGGCGTAGCAAAAGCGCACTGATCCTCCGGGTGCTGAGCGGCCGGCGGGTGCTGAGCGGCCGGGCATGGTGCAGACTTGCCAACACAGGTAGAACATGTTCTTGTTGGCAGTCAATCAGATCCGACGGTTGGATGGACATGGACCTTGCCGCGCTGGAAGAGATCCGCCGGGTCAAGTACCGCTACCTGCGGTGCGTGGACCTCAAGCTCTGGGACGAGATGGCGGACGTGTTCACGCCGGACGCGAGCGCCGAGTACGGCACGCACGCGGTGAAGCAGGAGCTGAGCCTCTACGGCCGGGACGCGATCATCGGCTACCTGCGGGACAACCTCGGGCCGGAGATCATCACGGTGCACCGCTGCGGCCAGCCGGAAATCGAGATAGACGGCGACACCGCGAGCGGCACCTGGTCGTTCGAGGACACCGTGATCGCAATGAAGTTCCGGGTGCTGATCAAGGGCGCTGCCTTCTACGAGGACAGCTACGAGCGCGGCGCGGACGGCAGGTGGCGGATCAGCCACATCGGCTACACCCGGATATACGAGACGATCCAGTCGCTCGACGACACGCCCTCGCTGAAGTTCATCGCGAACAAGTGGGCGGACCAGGCCGCCCATTGACTCGGTTTTAGAACGTGTTCTACCTTTGAGCCGGGCCGGCTCGGCCAGGCTGGCTTGCCTCGGGTAGCCGGTCCCGCGCGAATCAGCCTCGCCGGCCGGCTCGCCTACGTCGAGAGGATCGGATGCTCACCCAGTCGTTCGCCGACGCCGTGCTGGAGGCCGAGAAGATCGTCGCCGGCGCCGCTCACATCCAGTCCGCCCGGGATCTGGCCGAGGGCTACGACTACCTGGCCGGCAGCATCCAGGCATCGCTGCACCTGGCCTGGGCCTACCAGCGCGACTTCCCCTATTTCGTCCAGTCGACCGGCCCGTACACGAAGCTGGGGCTGGACAACCCGGACGCGCTCTACCTGCACTCTTATCTCCGCGACGACGCCGAGTACGTCGTCACCGGGCGCCGGGGTACGACCAGGGACCTGAGCTTCCAGGTGCTGAACGGCGACTACTCGCCGGTCGAGGTGCCGGACAGCCTGACCGCGTTCGACGACAGGGAACTGGACATCGCGGCCGACGGCTCGTTCGAGCTGCGCTTCGGGCCGCCCAGAAGCGACCCGCCGCGCAACTATTTCGGGCTCGGGCCGGGCTCGGCGATGCTCGTGGTCCGCGAGGTCTACGGCGACTGGGGTGCGGAGCGGCGCGGAACCCTGGGCATCCAGCGCGCGGACAAGATCGGCAAGGCGCCGCTGCCGCCGGACGAGGCGCTGCTGGCCAGGCGGTACACGGTGGCCGGGAAGATCCTGCTGTCGCGGCTGCGCACGTTCCTGGCGTTTCCCGACTGGTTCTACCTGAACGAGCCGGTCAACACGATGACCGCGCCCCGGCGCACGCCCGGCGGCCTTGCGTCGCAGTTCTCCTCGGCCGGGCACTTCGACCTCGCGCCCGATCAGGCCATGATCGTGACGGTGCCCGACGCGGGCCGTCACGTCGCGCCGTATCAGGGCATCCAGCTGGGCAGCATGTGGTACGTCTCGCTCGACTACATCAACCACCAGACGAGCCTCACCGCCGATCAGGCGCGCACGGACCCGGACGGGAAGCTGCGGTTCGTGCTCAGCGACACCGACCCCGGCGTCGTGAACTGGCTGGAGCTGACCGGCCGGCGCCGCGGTTACGTGCAGATCCGCTGGCAGCGGCTCGCGCACGACCTCGGGCCCGAGTACGGGCCGCAGGTGGCGGTCGTGCCGGCCGCGAGCCTGCCGGAGGTGTTGCCGTACTACCCGGAATCCCGGATCCCGCCGGGGGAGTACGCGGCGCGGATCGCCGCTCGCCAGGCCGCGGTTGCAGAAAGGATGCTGGGCTGATGTACCTGCAAGACAAGGTGATCGTCGTCTCCGGCGTCGGGCCGGACCTGGGCCGCCAGATCGCGGTGCGGGGCGCGGCGGCAGGAGCGGACGTCGTGCTCGCGGCCAGGACCGTGGCCCGGCTGGAGGAAGTCGCCGCGGAGATCAAGGAACTCGGGCGGCGCGCGCTTGTCGTGCCGACCGACATGACCGTCGCCGCCGATGCGGAGCGGCTCGCGGAGGCCTCGGTCGCCGAGTTCGGCAAGGTGGACGCGCTGATCCACAACGCGCTGGTCATGCCTCCGATCAAGAAGCTGGCCGAGGTGGACCTGGACGCGGTGCAGGCCGGCTTCGGCAACAACGTGATCTCCGCGCTGCGGATGACGCGGCTGTTCGTCCCCGCGCTGGAGGAGACCAAGGGCGCGGTCGTGATGGTCAACTCGATGGTGATCCGGTTCTCCCAGCTCGGCATGGGCCCGTACAAGATGGCCAAATCCGGGCTGCTCGCGGCCGCGTCGAGCCTGGCGACCGAGCTCGGGCCGAAGGGCATCCGGGTCAACTCGGTGGCGCCAGGCCACATCTGGGGCGAGTCGCTGAAGTGGTACTTCGGCTACCTCGCCAGGAAACGCGGCGTCGATCCGGACGTCATCTACCAGGAGACGGCGAAGAACATCGACCTGGGCAGGCTGCCGGAGCCGGACGAGGTCGCGGACGCCGTGCTCTTCCTCGCCTCGCCGCTGTCGCGGGCGATCACCGGCCAGTGCCTCGACGTCAACTGCGGGGAGTATCACCATCACTGACCGGGTGCACGTCGGGACCGTCGAGGACCTGCGCGAGTCGGCGTCGCGGCTGACCGGGCTGTCCGAGTTCGGGGACGACGACTACACCGACGGGCTGGCGGTGATCCTGGAGTCCTACGCGCGGGACGCGGACCTGACCCCGCTGGGCAGCAAGGTCGCGCGGGTGGGCCTGCGGGCCGCGCTCGGGGCCCGGCTCATGGCCGAGGCGGGGTGGCGCGCGCACCCTGAGCATGCCGACGTTCCCGTCGAGAAGCCGATCTTCGTTACCGGGCTGCCGCGAAGCGGGACCACGGCGCTGCACCGGCTGCTCACCGCGGATCCCGCGCACCAGGGTCTGGAGCTGTGGCTGGCCGAGATGCCGCAGCCGCGGCCGCCGCGGGAGACGTGGGCCTCGGATCCGGCGTTCCAGGCGATCCAGGCCGGGTACGAGCGGCATCACGTCGAGCACCCCGAGTTCATGGGCGTGCACTACATCGCCGCCGACACGGTCGAGGAGTGCTGGCAGCTGCTGCGCCAGACGCTGCGATCGGTGTCGTACGAGTGCCTCGCGCACCTGCCGACGTACTCCGCGTGGCTCGCCGGGCAGGACTGGGCCGGGCCGTTCCGCCGGCACCGGCGCAACCTGCAGCTGATCGGGCTGAACGAGCCGGGCAAGCGGTGGGTGCTGAAGAACCCGAGCCACCTGTTCTCGCTCGACGCGATCATGGCGGAGTACCCGGACGCGCTGATCATCCAGACACACCGCGCGCCGCGGACGGTGATCGGTTCGATGTGCAGCCTCGCGGCGCACGCGACCGAGGGGCAGTCGCACGTTTTCCTGGGCCCGGTGATCGGCGCCGGGCAGCTGGAGCTGTGGGCGCGCGGGCTGGAGTCGTTCGCCGCTTCGCGCTCGCGGTATGACCCCGCGCAGTTCCTCGACGTGGACTACGCGGACTTCACCGCGGACCCGGCGGGCACGGTCGAGTCGGTGTACGCGCGCTTCGGGCTGGAGTACTCCGCGGCCGCGGCTGCGGCAGTGCGCGCGCTGCAGGCCGCGGCCGGGTCTGGCGCGGCTCGGCCCGCGCATCGGTACTCGCTGGCCGAATTCGGGCTCACGGGCGAGCAGGTCGACTCGCGGTTCGGCGGGGACAACCGGGGCTAGCCCGGCTGACCGGGCCGGCCGGCACCGCGCGGAGACTTTGCGACCTGGGCGGTCCCGAAGTCTCCGTCGATCATGCGGACGGGGCCTGAGCCGGGGGCCTCGGTCGTGATGGCAGGCCAGCGGCGGGAGCGCGGCAGGCGGCGAGCCCGGCGCCCGGCGGGGTGCCGGGCTTCTGCAATGCTGCTTTTATGCCTCAGACAAACACGAAGCATAATCTGGCCGTAGCCATCGAAATCCTGACAGCTATGTACTCAGATCCGCGGAGTGTTGATTTCGCTCTTGAGCGGATAGAAGCGATAGAGGACGAACGCGGCAAGCAGGGGATTATGGAGGCTTTCTCCGGGCTGCTGCAGCTAGCCGTCTACGGCGCAGCTGAGCTGGGCAGACTCACCGGGCGGACGGAACTGGAGGTGCTCCAGCACTTCGCGCTCAACATCCAGTCCGGGGGACTCCCGGGAGAAGGGGACTAGTCCTGCCATGGGGCTTATCCAGGATCTCGGCTACCGCGTCCCGCGCCCGAATTTGCTGCAGCGCGGCGTCTGGGCTGTGTCTTCCTCGCGGCCAGGGTCGTGGCTCTTCGCCCGGACGCTGCACCACGTCGACAGGGCGCTGCTGGCCGTCAGCCACGGCCGGCTGACGTCGGCGGGCGCGCTGGCCGGGATCCCGGTGCTCAGCATCACGACGACGGGGGCACGCACCTATGCCCGGCGCACGGTGCCGCTGCTTGGCGTGCCGTTCGGCGACGACATCGCGATCATCGGCACCCGTTTCGGGCAGCCGGGCACGCCTGGCTGGTACTACAACCTGCGTGCCGATCCGCGGGCGGACGTCACCTACCGCGAGACCACGGTCCACGTCGCGGCGCGCGAGGCCAGCGACGACGAGCGAGCGGAGATCTGGGCCCTGGCCAGGAATATCTACGCAGGCTACGAGGCCTATGCCCGGCGGATCACGGACCGCAAGATCCGCATCATGGTGCTGAGCACCGCATCGGTCAGGTGAGATCGAAGGTCCTGTCTCACCTGGCTTGTCAGAGCTGGCCGGGGTCGGTGAGTCCGAGCAGCGGCTCGTCGGGGGAGCGGATGTCGGCCGAGGGCAGACCCCCCGGGTAGTCCTGCCGCACCCGCTCCGCGACCGCGATCGCGATCTGCACGTGCTGCTGGCGGGTGGCGGCGTAGAACGCCTGCGCGTCCTCGTTGAGCTTCGGCCTTGCGTGCAGCGGCTTGTCGCTGACGGCGAGCAGGGTCGCGGTCGGGATCCGGTAGCGGAAGCCGTTCGCGGCCACGGTGGCGGACTCCATGTCGACGGCGATCGCCCGGGAGAGCCGCAGCCGGTCGTCGACCGAGGACAGCTGCAGTTCCCAGTTGCGGTTCACGGTCGTGAACACGATGCCCATCCGGCTGCGCAGCCCGCGGGCGCTGATCTCGTCGAGCAGCAGCGTGTTCAGCGTGTGGTTGGAGACGACCGGCACGCTCAGCGGCAGCACGTCGTCCAGGACCCGGTCGTCGCGCATATACGCGCTGGCCAGGACCAGGTCGCCGATCGCCTGGTGATTGCGCAGCCCGCCGCAGTGGCCGATCATCAGCACCAGGTCCGGGCGCAGCACGGCGAGGTGATCGGTGATCGTCTTGGCGTTCGAGGGACCGACGCCGATGTTGATCATCGTCAGGCCGGCCCGGCGCGGCAGCTGGTAGTGATACGCGGGCATCTGGCGGCCGTCGGCCACCGGCCCGGTGCAGTCCGGCACTGCGCGGCGGAACTCCTCGACGTGCCAGGAGTAATTCGTCAGCAGCACGTAGCGCTGGAACTGGTCGGCCTGCGTGCCGGTGTAGTGCTGCAGCCGGTCGATGGACAGGGCCATGCGCTCGGGGGCGAACAGGAACAGCTTCTTGCGCCGCAGGTCCCAGCTGATCTCGTCCAGGGCCGGACCGAGGCCCGGATCGTGCAGGTCGACCGCCTTCCTGCCCTCGCTGACCGAGATCCGGGCGCCGGCCGCGGCCAGCTGGCCGATCTCCCGCTCCAGGTACCAGCGGATCGCCCAGGGCGAGGCGAACTCGCCCTCGAGCACCGGATTGTGCGCCGACCACGGCCGCTCGACCGTCAGCCGCGGGTAGCAGCCGGCCCTGGCCGCGGCCTCCATCGCGTCGCAGAGCTTCTCGACCGCGGCCTGCCGCTCGTCGGTCGCAGCGACCGCGAAGTCGATGGAGATCGTCACCCGGACATCATGACAGGCCGTCCCGCAGCTAGCTTGCCCGTGCCTGCCCCGGCCGGCCCGGCCGCGAAGCCGGGGCCTTGGTCGCGTAGACAAAGCAGCCGCGCACAGTCAGCGGGAGCGGCAGGTCCAGCGTGGCCGCGGCAGCCCGGGCCGAGTCCGCGGACAGGCCGTGCACTCGCAGGTAGCCCGCCGCGTGATCCGGGTCGGCCAGCGTCACCAGCGGCCCGTCCCACCGTACGACCTCGACGGTGTCGCCGGCCGTCTCCCGGAAGACCGAGCCGATGATCGCGCCGGCGTCCTCGCCGTCGAACGGCGAGACGGCGCCCCAGCCCGGCACCAGGTGGGCTATCTCGGGCGCGTTATCCCTGTTCGGCGCGCACGCCGCGAAGATGCCGCCCGGCCGCAGCACGCGGCGCGCCTCGGCGACGGCCGCGGCCGGGTCGGCGTAGTGGTACAGGGTGAATAGCGCCGCGACCGCGTCGACGGAGTCCCCGGCGACCGGCAGCCGGGCTCCGTCCGCCCGGGCGGCCGGCCGTGGCGCGAGCGCGAGCATCGTCGCGGATATGTCGAGGAGCAGGCAGCGCATGCCCAGGCCGGGGAGCAGCCGGGCCAGGCGGCCGTTGCCGCCGCCCACGTCCAGCACCGTGCGCGCGCCCTGCTCGGCAAGCCGGCTCGCGACGTACGGATGGACATCGTCCTGCGGCAGGTCAGACGCGGTGAGGAACCGGCCGGGATCGGAGTCGTAGTCCCGGGGCATCGGGGGGGCTGAGCCGGCCATGAGCCCAGGTAAGCAGCTCGTGACGGCCGGGGTCATCCGGTTTTAGCCGGGGGCCGCCGGCGGAATGTGGTGTACTGCATATGCCCATATGAGCCCCGCGCCTACTCCCCGCCCCAGGCACCCGCTATCGTGAGGTTAGGTATGCCTCACCTAACAGCGCGCCGATAGCGCCCGACAGCCACCACCTGGAGCCCTCTCGATGCTGGCCACGCTCGTCATCTTCCTTCGCGAGGGCATCGAGGCGAGCATGATCATCGCTATCCTGCTCGCGTACCTGAACCGCATCGGGCACCGCGAGCACTTCCGTGACGTGTTCATCGGCGTCGGCGCCGCGCTGGTGCTCGCCACCGCGGGCGGCGTGATCGCCTACGAGACCATCCGGGCCTATGACGGGTCGCGCGTGCAGACGATCTTCGAGACCGCGACCTACCTGGTCGCGGCCGCCGTCCTGACGTACATGACCTTCTGGATGCGCAAGCATGCCCGCGGCCTCTCCAAGGAACTCCGGGCCAGGGCTGAGGCGGCACTCGACGGCAGGGCGCGCTGGGGACTCGGCCTGCTGGCGTTCCAGGCTGTCGGCCGGGAGGGCCTGGAGACCGTTGTCTTCACGCTGGCGATCATCTTCTCCACCACCGCGGTGAGCGCCCTGACCGGCGCGGCCATCGGCCTGACCGGCTCGCTCGTGCTCGCCTTCGTGATCTACCGGCTCGGCCACAAGCTGAACCTGTCCAGGTTCTTTACCGTCATCGGCGTGCTGCTGATGATCTTCGCGGCGGGCCTGCTGGCCGACTCGGTCCAGAACATGCAGGAGCTGGGCTGGCTGCCGGTGCTCGACTCGCCGATGTGGCACTCGGCGAGCCTGCTGTCCGAGGACAGCTCGTTCGGTGACGTGCTGCACAGCTTCTTCGGCTACAGCGACGCCCCGACGCCGCTGCAGCTGCTGATCTACGCCGGGTACCTGGCCATCGTCGTCGTTGCCTATCTCGGGATCCGGGCCCGGCTGGCGGCCCGGACCGGGCGTCAGCCGCACGCTCTGGTGCGCTGACAGGCTGCCAGCGCGACTTTCCATCGACTTGCGCCTCATTCGCGCCCGTCTTGCCTGGTATGCGGACTCGGAATCGATGGAATGTTGGCCGGAGCCAACCGGCGTGCCCGGACGCGGTGGCCCGCCTGCGGCCGTCGGGCCGCAGCCCGGCGTGTCAGCCGGCCGCGCACTGCGGCGGGTGCTCCAGCTGCGGGCTGCAGCGCGGGATGCTGCCGGCGGCGAGCGCGATCAGCTGTCGCGCCGACAGGCCGGTACGGGTCGCGGTGAAGACGAGCCAGTTCCTCGTGGAGCCTTCGAGGTAGAGCGTCAGCCGGTCACTGCTCGGCTGCGAGGCGAGGTAACCGTGGTAGGTGCCGACGGTCACGGCGGCGGCATCGGCGGGCGCGCCGGGCCTGCCGAGCGTGACATGCAGGCAGCCGGCGGCACCGTAGGCGCGGAAGAAGCCGCGGGCCTGCTTGACGGTCTCCGGCCGGCCGTGGCCGGGGGCGGGGGTGCAACTGCGGTCGCGCGCGGCAGATCCGGTGGCGAGCGTCAGCGCGTATCCGTCAAGGTGCACCGTCTGGCGCAGCGCTGCCGGACTCGGGCCTTGCGCGCTGGTTGCCGCGTACGCGCCGCCGGCGGCCGCGGCGCACGCCGCGCCCGCCGCGATGACGGCGGTCCGGTGGTGCGCGGCCCGCGGGCGGTAGTTCTGGCCGCGCAGCCGCTCGGTGATCGCGGCCGGGACGGTGGTGGCGCGCTCGGCGAGCGCGGCCCTGAGCTCGTTCTCGAAATTGACCATCGCTATTCACTCCTCGTGGTTATCGGGAGGCCGGGTGCGTCCTGCCCGGTCATCAGCTCGCGCAGCCGCGCGAGTGACCGGGACGCGGTGCTCTTGACGGTGCCGGCCGAGCAGCCGAGAAGCCGGGCAACCTCGGCTTCTGGCAGGTCGGACCAGTAGCGCAGGACCAGCACGGCGCGCTGCCTGGGCGTGAGCGTCATGAGAGCCGCGGCGAGATCGAGCCGCGCCTCGGTGGCGCCGATCACGGTGGCGGCCAGCTCGTCGGGCCGGGCCTGCAGGATCGGCTCGGACCGCGGCGCGAGCTCCGCTCGCCTGCGCGCCCGGCTCGCGCTGCCGTCTATCACGAGGTTGACCAGGATCCGCCGGGCGTAGGCAAGCGGCTGATCCATGGTCCGCACGCGATACCAGCGCCTGGCAGTCCGCAGCAGGGTCTCCTGCACCAGGTCCTCTGCCTCAGCCAGGTCGGCCACCATGAGATAGGCGGCGCGGACGAGGCCATCGGTGGCGGCAGCGGCGAACGCCTCGAAGTCGCGTCTGGCCGTGGTGCCCGGCAACCTCATGGCCCGTCCTCGCTCGAAGGTGGCTGACATGGACTCTAAACCGGGCCGGGGCGCAGAAAGGTTGAGCGGTCCGCCGCATCGCTTCCCGCAATCGCCCGGATGGAGCGCTATGTGATCGGCGGCGGCGAGGTCCTGCGAAGCCGGGGCGGCGATCACGGCCGGGCGCAGGCTGTTCGGGTACGCGCCGAGCCCGGCGCACCCGACGTTCCTAGCTTGAAGGCTCAGGCTCCGGCCGGGTGTCGGACATCGGGGTGTCGACCGTGACCTCACCGGTGTAGGCGCGGAAATGCAGCGCGGACTCGTGACCCTCGCCGTGGTGCACGGTGACGCGCGCGACCGGGCCGTCGGTTGCAAGGTCGTTGCGGTCGCCCGCGTGCCAGTTGCGGTCGGCCAGCGGGAAGTTCGAGCCGGCGATCTCGATCCGGATCCGGTGCCCGGCCGGGAAGTAGTTGGCCGTTGTGATGCCCCGGACCGTGATCCGGCAGATCTCGCCCGGCACGAGGCGGGCGGGCTGGTCGAGGCCGTCGCGGTAGCGCAGCCGCAGGCAGCTGTCGGCGAGGTTGTACGCGGTCCCGTCCGGGTAGACGTCGACGAGCTTGACGAATACGTCCGCGTCCGGGACGTCCGCCGACACGTAGAGCTCGGCGGTGACGTCGCCGGCGATCGTCACCGGCTCCGCGAGTACCGGGGTGCTGTAGACCAGCACGTCGGCGCGGCACTCGATGACCCGCTGGTCCACGCAGATCGGGTCGTGGGTCCCGAGGTCTCCGCCCAGCGACTGCACCGGGTTGTGCGGGTCGGCGATGAACTCGTCCGTGCCCGCTGCGCCGGCGGCCGGGGCGAGCGCGCCGTCTCCCCACAGCGTGCTGGCGGACTTCTCGCTGGTCAGGTACAGGGTGCGCGGCTCGGTCTCGGGCAGCGGCCAGGACTCGCCGGTCAGCCACGTGTTCGCGCCCATGAGAAACACCTGGACCTTCGGCATCGGCTGCCACGCGTCGGCGTCGTCGCAGAGGAACCGGTCGAACCAGGAGATGATGATCTCGTCGTACGGGAACCGCGAGTCGCCCACCGGCCGGTCGCCGAGCTTGGCCTCCGGGCTGGTGAGGAGCATCCGGCAGTGCGCGGTCGGCGCCATGATCAGATACTGGTCGGAGTGGTGCTGCTGGAACTCGAACAGCTTCACGGTCTCGTGCGCGCCGACGTCCATCCAGCCGTTGACGTTGATGGACGGCGTCGCCCCGGTGTGGCTGGCGTTGATCAGGTCGACATCTTTCCATGCCGGGCCGGCCGGTCCGTCGGCCATGAACGTCTCGTAGCCGGTCAGCGGCGAGCCGAGCCGCCGCAGGATGTCGCCGCTCGGCGACTGCAGCGTCGCCTTCCTGAGCGCGGCCGTGTACTCGGGGCTGCGGAAGTCCGGCACCGTCAACGAGTACTGGCGGAAGATGCGCGAGAGCTCGTCGCCCTGGGCGTCGGCGGGCAGCTTGGGGCGCTGCCGCACCCCGAACGGGCCGTACCACAGCGCCCATGTCTTGATCATGGGAACGCCGCCGTGGAAGAAGCAGCCGTTCGATCCCTCGGCGCCGGGGATGTTGCCGACACCCGCGCCGGAGCTCATGGGCACGCAGGCCCGCAGCGCGGGATGCCCGATCGCGCCGAGCTTCAGCTGATTCTCGGCGGTGGACGAGCAGCCGTGCATGCCGACCCTGCCGTTGGACCAGTCCTGCGCGCCGATCCAGTCGAGGGTGTCCTGCGCGTCCGCGGTCGTGCCGGTGAGGATGCCGAAATCGCCCTCCGACCATTCGCTGCCGCGCTCGTTCTGCATCACGAGCACGTAGTTCTTCTTGAACTGAGCGGTGTGCATCGGCTTGAACTGATCGGGGATGGCGTTCACGTACGGCGACCGGACCAGCATGGCCGGGTACCGGCCCTCCGCCCGCGGCCGGAAGACGACGGTCGCCAGCCGGACGCCGTCGCGCATCGGCAGCATGATGTAGTCGACGCGGTACCTGATCGTGTCCGCGCCGAGCGCGCGCACGGCGGTCTCGAGCGGATTCGGTGCCAGGAACTCCTCGCGCGCTTCGTCGGCTGCCGTCATGCTCGGTGCACCTCCAGGGGCGGTTATGCGATCAATGTGCCGGGTTCGCAGTCCATTATCGATGCTGGCGCGACGCGGCCGGCGGCGTGCGCGCGGCAGTAGCCACGGAACGGCAGGCCCTCGATGTGCTGCGGGCCGCGACGGACATCGGGGTCGCGCTTGTCGATACCGCCCCCGCGTACGGGACCAGCGAGGCCCGGCTTGGCGCCTACCTGAGCAGTCTCGGCACCCGCCCGGCGCCGTTCATGATAGCCACGAAGTGCGGTGAGTTCTGGTCGGCAGAGCGAGGAAGCTGGGCTGATCACAGCGCCGCCGCGGTGGAGGACTCGGTGCGCAACTCGGCCCGCCTGCTCGGCCGGATCGACCTGCTCCAGGTCCACAAGGCCACGGCGGAGCTGATCCGCCGCCCCGGCCTGGTGGACCTGCTGCGCGACCTCGCGGCCGATCTTGGCATCGCGCATCTCGGGGTCAGCGCGCGCGACGTCGGCACCTGCGAGGCCGCGGCGGCCTCGGGTGCCTTCGAGTACGTCCAGTGCCCGGTCAACCCTGGCGTTCCCGACCTGGCTGAGTGGGCGGCGAGGAGCCGCGATGAGATCACGATCATCGCCAACCGGCCGTACGGCAGCGGCGCGCTGATCGGCGCGGGACGAAGCCGCCAGGACCTGCTGCGGTTCACTGCCGATCATGTCGGCCGCGGAATCGTCCTGACCGGCACCACGAAGCCGGCCCACCTGCGGCAGAGCGCGGAGACGCTCCGGCACGTCTGCCGCGGCTAGCGGCCGGGCGCCGCGAGGCGCGGCGTACGCTGCGCGATCGAGGGAAGGCTGCCCGCGGCTGAGGGGGCCGGTGGCTCTTCTCGGACGGAATGTCGGGGTAGTGAGTATTCAACAGGCCGGCTTGCCTGCAGCCGGATCCGCGGGGCAGGCTGGCCGTCGTGGTGTCGGAGATGGCGAGCGTCGGCGAGGTGTTCGAGGCCGAGCGGCGGCGGTTGTTCTCGCTGGCCTACCGGCTCCTCGGCTCCGCGTCCGATGCGGAAGACGCACTGCAGGCTGCGTTCGAGCGCTGGGTCTCGGCCGACACGGTCGTGGCCGACCCGCAGGCGTGGCTGACCACC
>Ga0335078_10004668_pt1 | contig 20274 bp, 15 predicted proteins | sample Lox_Sample_32_FD_206711 | JGI IMG/M metagenome (GOLD analysis project Ga0335078, IMG submission 206711) | Soil microbial communities from Loxahatchee National Wildlife Refuge, Florida, United States - Lox_Sample_3.2 | ecosystem: Environmental > Terrestrial > Soil > Wetlands | place: USA... | reverse complement strand
TGATCAGCAACCCGATAGGAAATATGGCACCCGCGAATGTTGCGTTGGGCGGACGGGTGGGTTAAACGGGGCGGGAGCGGCGGCGGAGGAATTGCTGGAAGAAATAGATGGCAAAGCCGGCGCCGAAGACGATCCAGAAAAAGCGGATGTTATGGGTGGCGGTGAAGACGGCAAGGGCCGCGGCGCCACCCCACATGAACGATTCGCCGGTGAACCCATCGAGCCAGTTGGGCTTTGCTCCACGGGAGGGAAGGCGAGGACGCAGAGAGGGGATGAGGCGCGGCACGGCGGCAAGATAGCGAGCGTAGCTTTCTCCCTGAGTTTGGAGCAAAGCAGCTTCCTCGCGAAAAATGAGGCGATAGACAAAGAGGAGCATGCCAAAGAGCAGGACGAAGAAGCCGAGGCGGCTGGCGAGCAGGCCGACGCCGAGCACGAGAAAGAGATTTCCAAGATAAAGCGGGTTGCGGACATAGCGAAAAGGCCCGTCGGCGACCAACTGTTCCCTGTGCAGCGCGGGATCGAATACGACGGAACTGTGCAAGTAGGCGACTCCCCAGGAGCGAAGGAGCGCGCCCAGAGCGACGCTGAGCGTTCCGAGGGCGAAGAGGATCGTGATGCAATGGCCGAAGGCGGGCGAGTTGCGGTCCGGACTGCGGAGAATGAGCTGGCTGAGAGCCACGGAGAAATTCGTGTGGTCCACGCCGTAAAGCGAGAAACCCAGCCAGAAGATAGCCGCGATGAACCAGAAGCGGAAGCGGAATTCGAATTCCGTGGCTCGAAAATTCACCGGCGCCCTCAATGACAAGCGAGAAGAGTCACAAACAGAATCCCGCGATTTATTCCGTAGATCGTACGCGGATGAGGGATCCATCTTACAGGGAATTAAGATCGGTGATCGCAGAGGGCAAGAGCGCCGGCCTGGAGAAACGAGAGGGGAGACGGCCGCCGAGGCGGTAACGAAGGGAAACGCATATTTATGGAGAACTTAGAGGGGTTCCTATCTTAAAATCTGGTCTCGTTCGAAGCCCACGAAGGTTCGTGCCGCGAGGGAGCGGGAGGGATGAAGGCTGCAACGGCGGAGGGCTTCGGCACGTCCCACAACTGAAGAACAAAAGCGCTTTCGCAATGGCCGAAGCCAGGCAGGGAAAACAGCAGGCAGACGACCCGCAGCAAAAATGAATTCATGAAGAACTCATAGGGATCCGGAGAAACATGAACCGAAACGTTACGGGAGCAGGGATTGTCTTCGCCTTGATGGCGCTGGCGGGTTGCACGGAAAATGCCGCGCCGCCTCCTGAAGTGCCGGTGGTGCCGGTGATGGCGGCGAAGGCGGAGACAAAAGCGATGCCGATCGAATTGCACGAAATCGGGACCGGCGAGGCGTATTCGACGGTGTCCATTGAATCGCAAGTGGCGGGGATTGTGAGCGCGGTGCATTACGTACAAGGACAATACGTGAAGAAGGGCGATTTGCTGGTGAGCCTGGACGACCGGCCGTTTGCCGCGGCGCTGGAAGTGGCCGAAGCGAATCTGGCGAAGGACCGTGCAAATGCGGAGCTGGCAAGCGTGCAGGCGGAACGGTACGAGAAATTGTTTCAATCGGGCGTGGTGCCGAAAGAGCAGATGGATGAAGAACTCGCGACCGCGGAGGCCGACAAAGCGGCGGTACAGGCGGACGAAGCAGCCGTGAGGACCGCCAAGCTGAATGTTTCCTACTGCTCGATTTATGCGCCGATTGACGGGCGAACGGGAAGCCAGCTGGTTTATCCCGGAACGGTGGTGAAGGCGAATGACTTGCCGGTTCTGGTGGTGATCAACCGGATTTCGCCAATCTACGTGGACTTTTCCGTGCCGCAGCAGTACCTGGATCAAATCAAATCGTACATGGCGCACGAGAGATTGCAGGTGCATGCCACGGCTTCGGACAATACAGCCGCGGAAACGGGAGTGCTGACGTTCGTGAACAATACCGTGGATGCCTCCACCGGGACGATTCTGCTGAAGGGGACTTTCGCGAACAGCGACCGGAAGGTGTGGCCCGGGGAGTTTGTGAACGTGGTGCTACGGCTCGCGGAAGAGGAAAACGCGGTCGTTGTGCCGTCGCAGGCGGTGATGAGCGGACAGAACGGGGACTACCTGTTCGTGATCAAGCCGGACATGACAGTGGATCTGCGAACCGTGAAGGTGGCGCGCACGGAGAACGGAGAATCCGTGATCGCCGAAGGAGTAAAACCCGGAGAGACGGTGGTGACGGATGGACAATTGCGGCTAATGGCGGGAACCAAGGTAAGGTTGAGGACGAGCCTCTAGGAAGCGCGAAACGGCATGCAAATCGCGGAAAATTTCATCAAACGTCCTGTGATGACCTGCCTGGTCATGGCGGCGGTGCTGATCTTCGGGATTGTGGCGTATCGCGACCTAGCGGTGAGCGATCTGCCCAACGTGGATTTTCCGACGATTACGGTTTCCGCGAACTTGTCCGGAGCGAGCCCGGAGACCATGGCTTCATCGATTGCCACACCGCTCGAGAAGCAATTCACCACAATTGCTGGTCTGGACTCGATGACGTCCACGAGCGCGCTGGGAACGACGCAGATCACGTTGCAGTTCAATTTGAGCCGGAATATTGATGGAGCGGCACAGGACGTTCAGGCGGCGATTACGGCCGCGGCGAACCAACTGCCGCCCAACATGCCGACGCCGCCGACATTCCGCAAAGTGAATCCGGCCGATTCGCCGGTTCTCTTTTTGGCGGCGACGTCGCCAACGCTGCCGCTTTCTCAAGTGGACCAGTATGCGGAGACGCTGCTGGGGCAGCAGATCTCGATGGTTACCGGGGTGGCGCAGGTATCCGTTTACGGATCAACGCCGTACGCGGTACGCATTCAGCTGGATCCCAAAGCATTAGCGAGCCGGCAGATCGGGATTGACGAAGCGGAACAAGCGGTGCAAAACGCGAACGTCAACCTGCCGACCGGCACGCTCTATGGGGCGCACCGAGCGTTCCGCGTGCAGGCCAACGGTCAAATGATGAGCGCGGTGCCCTACCGGCAGCTGATCGTCGCTTACCGGAATGGCGCGCCGGTGCGGCTGGACGAGCTTGGGCACGTCTATGACAGCATTCAAGACACGAAACTGGCGAACTGGATCAACGGCGTTCCGGGAGTAATCCTGGCGGTGCAGCGGCAACCGGGGACGAACACCATCGAAATCGTTGACGCCATCAAGAAGCTGTTGCCGAGCTTCCGGGCAATCATGCCCCCTTCGATGAATCTGGCGATCGAGTACGACCGATCGGTGACGATTCAACAATCGGTCAGCGACGTGAAGTTCAGCCTGCTGCTGGCGATTTTCCTGGTGGTTTTGGTGATTTTTCTTTTTTTGCGGAACGCATCAGCGACGCTGATCCCCAGCCTGGCATTGCCGATGTCCATTCTGGGAACGTTTGCGGTGATGTACCTACTCGATTTCACGGTGGACAACATTTCGTTGCTGGCGCTGACGTTGTCGGTGGGATTCGTGGTGGACGACGCGATCGTGATGCTGGAGAACATCGTGCGGCACATGGAGCACGGCGAAGGAGTGCTGGAGGCCGCGCTGCACGGCTCGCGCGAGATCGGATTCACGATCGTTTCCATGACGCTCTCGCTGGCGGCGGTGTTCCTGCCGGTGTTTTTCATGGCTGGGATCCTGGGGCGGCTGCTGCATGAATTCGCGGTGGTGATTATTTCCGCGATTCTGGTTTCCGGCGTGGTGTCGCTGACGCTGACGCCGATGCTGTGCAGCCGGTTCCTGAGGCCGCACATCGGCGTACAGCACGGGCGAATGTACAACGCGCTGGAGCGGATGTTCGACAAAATGCTGCGCGGATATGAAGTAACGCTGCACTGGGCGATGCGGCACCGCGTGACGGTGATGGTGGCGGGCGTTTTGCTGCTGGTGGGGACGGCATGGCAGTTCTGGGTAATTCCGAAAGGATTCCTGCCGGAAGAGGACATCAACGAAGTGGTCGGGTTCGACGAAGCGATTCAAGGCATATCGTTCGACTCCATGAAGGCGCACCAGGAGGCCTTGAACAAGCTGGTGCTGGCCGATCCGAATACGCTGGAATTTTTTTCGAGCATCCAGGCTTCCGGGACGTCGGGGCTGAATATCGGGCGATTCTACGACCATTTGCATGACCGATCGGAACGGCCGTGGACGAAGAATGCGACGTACGACAGGCTGAATGAGAAATACGGAAAGACGGCGGTCGCGGGCGCCCTGGTGCACGCCATACGCCCGCTGTTCGAACACCACATGACGATTTCGGACATCATGCGAGAGATGGAACCGAAATTCAATGCCATCCCTGGCCTGCGCGTGTACCTGCAGAATCCGCCCTCGATTCGAATCGGTGGCCAGCTGACGAAGAGCTTGTATCAATACACTCTGGTGAGTCCGGATACCGATCAGCTTTACAAGTACGCGCAAATCATGGACGACAAGATGAAGGAACTGCCGGGACTCATTGATGTGACGACGGATTTGCAGATCAAGAGTCCGCAGGCGGACCTGAACATTGACCGGGACAAAGCGCTGGCGCTCGGCGTAACCCCCCAGCAAATCGAAAACGCGCTGTACACGGCTTACGGCCAGCGATGGATTTCGACGATCTACGCGCCGACCAACGAATACTGGGTGATCATGGAACTCGAGCCGCAATACCAGGAAGACCCGCAGATGCTTTCCTATCTCTATATTCGTTCGACCAACGGACCACTGGTGCCGCTGAATGCGGTTTCCAGCATGAAGACGAGCCTGGGGCCGCTGACGGTGAATCACTTGGGGCAGCTGCCGTCAGTAACGGTCTCGTTCGACCTGGCGCCGGGAGTCTCCCTTGGCGAGGCAGTGAGCGAGATTCAGAAGCTGGCGGCGGACACCTTGCCGCTGACGATCAACGGGAATTTCCAGGGGACGGCACAAGCGTTTCAGCAATCTCTCTCGGGGCTGGGACTGCTGCTGGCGATGGCGATTCTGGTGATCTACATCGTGCTGGGAATTCTGTACGAGAGCTTCATTCATCCGATCACGATTCTTTCCGGATTGCCGGCGGCGGCGTTCGGGGCGCTGGCGACGCTGATGATCTTTCACATGCAGCTCGATTTGTTTGGATTCGTGGGAATCATCATGCTGATCGGGATCGTCAAGAAAAACGCGATCATGATGGTAGATTTCGCGATCGAACTGGAACATGCGGGAGGAACGACTCCCGCAGAAGCGGCCGTGCAGGGCTGCCTGATCCGCTTCCGGCCGATCATGATGACCACGATGGCGGCGATCATGGGGACCGTGCCCATTGCGTTCGGCACGGGTGTTGGAGCGAATTCGCGGCGGCCGCTAGGAATGAGCGTGGTTGGCGGGCTGATCTTTGCGCAGATCGTGACGCTGTATCTGACGCCGGTTTTTTACACGTACATGGATTCCCTGCAAACCTGGCTGAGCCGAAGCCGGCGCAAGACGATGACCCAAGAGAGTTACGCGACAAGCGACTGACCGCCGTTCCAGCGAAACTCCAGGAGATTTCAGGCGAGGGCGGAGCGGAGACGGGTGTAGGTGGTGGAGAGCTCCTCGGGGTGGACGCGCGTTTCGGCGGTGACAGTCATGAAGTTGGTATCGCCGATCCAGCGGGGCAGAGCATGAAGATGAAGATGACCGGCAACGCCAGCGCCGGCAGCGCGGCCGAGATTCATGCCCAGGTTCATGCCGTCAGGCTTGTAGAGCTGCCGGAAGGCGACTTCGACTTTCTGCGCCAAGCGCATGATTTCGGAGAGAGTTTCGGCGTCGCAAAGGCCGAGCTCGGCAACATGCGCGTAGGGAACGACCATGACGTGGCCAGAGGTGTAGGGAAAGCGGTTGAGAATAATGAAGGACTTCGCGGCGCGGAGGACGATGAACGTTTCGGAATCGTTGTTGCGGTCAACGGCATCGCAGAAGATGCAAGAGGGCAAGCTTCCGGAAGCGGCTTGGGCCATGTATTGATAGCGCCAGGGAGTCCAAAGATAGTCCATCGAGTGAAGCGCCTTGGAACAAAATGCGCGCGGACAGGATAGCGCAGATTTGGAGATCCGGTCAGGATTTGGCGGCTTCAGCGGAGGCGGAAGCAGCAGCTTCGGCAGCCGCGGTCATGGCGGCGGCTTCGGCGCTATTCACAAAATCCTTGAGTTCCTTGCTGGGTTTAAAGAAGGGAATCTTCTTGGGCGGGACGGTGACTTTGGCGCCGGTCTTGGGATTGCGTCCGACGCGGCCACGGCGCTGGCGCGTGCGAAAGCTGCCGAAGCCGCGAATTTCGATCTTGTCGCCCTTCTGCAGAGCCTCGATGATGCTCTCAAAAACCGTTTCGACGATGATTTCCGATTCCTTGCGGGGAAGCTCGGTGACCTTGAGAACTTCTTCGATCAAATCGGCTTTGGTCAATGTCGGTTGATTGGTCATCGTGCGCATGCCTCTTCACGCGGTGGAGCGAGTACCTGAAAAACCATTCCCACAAACACCTGGTTGCGGGGGCGTTCGCGTCCCACAACCTGATGACGCGGAACGTCTTAAAGGCTTTCCACCCGCTTGGTTGCCCCTCTTCCTATCACTAAATTGGCCCTGAGGTAAAACGAAATTTTCAGGCCGGTCCCGCCGGGCGAACAGGCCCATTTACTAAACCAGCTCCAAGAACCGTGAAAACCGTTCAGCGCGAAGACGATAATTTCGACTGGATCGCATCTCCGATCGTAGCCGTCGAGGAGGAACGCGAAGTCTTGTGATACTGCTCGATCTCCTTGCGCTCCTGCTGCTTGACGGCCGCTTTAAAGCTCAAGCCGATGCGGCGCGACTCCTGGCTGATCTTGACGATCTTGAAATCGTACTCCTTGCCGGCTTCGAGAGGACCGATATTCTTGAGCGGGCCGGTGGTCGTGCGGGCGAAGCTGCCGTCATCGCGGCCGCGGCGCTCGAGAATCTCCGTGTTGTGGCAGAGGCCCTCGATGTTGTCGCCAAGCTCGACGAAAGCGCCGAAGGTGGCGAGGCGCGAAACCTTGCCCTTCACGATCTGTCCGACCTTATGCTGCTTGAACCAGTCGCCCCAGATATCGTTGACCTGCTTCATGCCCAGCGACACGCGGCGATTTTCCGGATCAATCTTCAGCACTTTGGCGGTGACGGGCTCGCCCTTCTTGAAGACTTCGTGGGGATTCTTCACGCGACCGGTCCAACTGACATCGCTGACGTGAACCAGGCCATCGAAGCCGTCCTCAATCTCGATAAACGCGCCGAACTCGACGATGTTTCGTACTTTTCCCGTTAAGACGGTGCCGATGGGATATTTCTCCGCGGTGAGGAGCCAGGGATCAGGCTGTGCCTGCTTCATGCCCAGGGAGACGCGGCGATCGCTCGGCTTGATGTCCAGAACGACGACGTCCACGATGTCGCCGACTTTCACCAGTTTCGAAGGATGCTGCGTTTTCTTGGACCAGGAAAGTTCGGTGACGTGTACAAGGCCTTCGATGCCCTGTTCGAGCTCGACGAAGACGCCGTAGTCCACTACGCCGACGACTTTGCCCTGATACTTGCCGCCCGCGGGATATTTCTCGGCGGCGTCAATCCAGGGATCCTTCATGAGCTGCTTGAGGCCGAGGGAAACGCGCTGCTTTTCCTTGTCGAATTTCAAAATAATGACATCGAGCTCCTGCTCCGGCTTGACGACGTCGGAAGGGTGCTTGATGCGGCCCCAGCTCAGATCCGTGAGATGCAGAAGGCCGTCAATACCGCCAAGGTCCACAAAGGCGCCGTACTCCGTGACGTTTTTCACAGTGCCGTGGATCACCTGGCCTTCGCTCAACTTTTCCATGAGCCCAGCGCGCTTGGCATGGAGCTCTTCCTCAAGGATCGCGCGCCGGCTGACCACGACGTTGCCGCGGCGGCGATTCAGCTTGGTGATGCGCACCTGGACTTCCTGGCCGAGGAGCGCGTCAAGATTCTGCGTGGGACGCAAATCATATTGGGATCCGGGAAGAAAGGCGCGAACGCCGACGTCCACGACCACGCCGCCCTTGATGCGGTCCACAACTTTCCCGTTGACGGTTTCCTTATTCTTGAACGCGGCCTCAAGCTTCTCCCACATGCGGCGGCGCAGCACGCGCTGGTAGGAAACGATGACGTAGCCTTCCTTGCGTTCGCCGGTGCGTTGGACTTCGATCGTGGCGTTGGGATCGGGGCGGGGAATTTCCGTGTCCGTAAATTCCTGCGCCGGAATCAGGCCCTCGGTTTTTTCGCCGAGGTCTACGACAACGCCCTGCTCGGTGTAGGCAACGACCTTGACTTCGACAATCTCGTTTTGCGCCGGCGCTTCCTGCGGCTCGCCGTACTGCTCCATGAGCTTGCTCATCTCTTCGGAGCCAGCAGCTTCCTCGGCGGCAGCGGCGGCTTCGGCGTCCACGGCGGACTGCGCCGCGTGAGATTCCGCTTCCGCGTGCGCGGAGGAGGCGTCCCTGGAGGAGCCCTCGGATTCGGAATGGACTTCGGGAGGGGGAGCAGACTCTGCCTGGGTTTCTTCTTGTGCCGCGTTGTGCATTTCGGGTTCGGATTGCGCTTCTGTTGCGGGAGCCGTAGCAGCCGCGGATACGGGGTTGTCGTTGTCAGAAAACATGTTGGGTGGCCTCCGGGAGCTTATCCCTTGGTTTCGTTTGGCCGCAAAGCGGCCGCTTCTTCAAGAGTCATTCCTTGCGGAATCCCTGTCGGGGTTTGATGCAAGGTCACTGCTTCACGCCTTGCAGGGGCAGTCGCGTTTCGGCCACCCCAGACCGGTTCACGAAGCAGATTCGGGACAGGCGGCCGTTTTGCGGCCGCTTTCACTCGCTCAAGATGCTGCGGGCGTAATGAACGCTGCAACAGGACTAAGAATACGCGCCGCCGCGCGTGCCTGTCAATGAAACCGAAGTTGGGGGACTACGCGCCGGCGCGGGTGGATTGGCGGACTTCGCGGCGGAAGTCGGGCGCGGAGACTTCGACGGTGCGGCACATTTCATAGAGGCGGGAGCGCATGCGGGCGCCAATGCGGTCGGCGAGAGTGTCTTCCTTCACCGTAATGCGGCGGCCACCAGGGAGTTGAGCGGGCGGTTCACCGGATGCGGATTCGTCGAAGTAGTTCGCGGTGAGAAGCGTGACGCGGCGCTCGTTGTAGCGCGAGTTGAGGACCAGGCCGATGATATCCAGCACCCACGCGGAAGGCTTGCTGGCACCGAGATCGTCCAGCACGAGAATCTCCGCCGTACGAATCGGCTCGAGGACACCCATTTCCGTGGATTCGCTCGCGGGATTGTAGCTGGCCTGGATTTCCTTGAGGAGTTCGCGGTAATCGCAGAAGAGGCCGCCATGGCCGCGGCGGATCAGCTCCTTCAGGGCCGCAACAGCGAGATGGGTTTTGCCGACCCCGGAAGGACCAAGAAGGAGAAGCCCTTTTTCGGTGGCGCCGGGATAATCGCGAACGAAAGCCTGTGCGGAGAGTTTTGCCTGCTGCAGAGATTGCGTTTGCTGAGGCGTGACACCCACATCGGTGCTGAAACTTTCAAAGTCGCAATGCTCGTAACGCGCGGGAATGCGGGCGCGTTCCATCGCACGTTGGGCGCGATCCTCCATGCCACAATCGCAAGCAACGGCGACGTTGCCGGCGCCATCGGGGCGGGGAACCATTTTCCAGCCGGTGCCGCGGCAGAGTGGGCAATTTTCGAGAGGCATTGCGAAGCTAGGATACGGTTGAGGAAGGAACGGGGCAAGAGGGTCGTGTTGTGGAATCGTGTGGATCGGGAGACTCGGAATAAATCTCCAAGGTACGACGTCTACTTGACCAGACGTGGTTTTGCCGGAACGATCGCATGGCGTGAGGAACGTTCCTCTTCGCCGCGGGAAGCCACGCGTGCCAGTTCCTGCTGGACGGCCGAGGCGAACTCGGTCATCTGTTTTTCCATTTCGACCATTTTCTCGCGCATATTGAGGATGATCTCAATACCTGCGAGATTCACGCCCATGTCGCGGGCCAGAGTGAGAATGATATCGAGCCGCTGGAGATCATCGTCCGTGTAGAGACGCGTATTGCCCTGCGAACGCGAAGGCTTGAGCAAGCCGACACGTTCGTAGAGGCGCAGCGTTTGCGGATGCAGTTTGTAGAGCTCCGCCACGGCGCTGATCATGTAGCCCGCCCGGGCGCGTTTTTTGGCTTTGGGTGGCATGGCTGATTCGCTCAAACTCCTGCCTTCGCAAACAAATCCTTGCGCGGATCCTCTGGCGCGACCGTCTCGAGTTCCTTGATCAAGTTGCGGACACGTTCGTCGGTGGGTTGCGGCACGACCACCTGAATTTCCACGTACTGATCGCCACGCGCGCCATTGCGGGCGCTGGGGACGCCTTTTTCGCGCAATCGCAGCGTCTTGCCGCTGTTGGTTCCGGGGGGGATGCGCACAACGGCGCGGCCGTCAATCGTGGGGACTTCGACTTTCGCGCCGAGAGTCGCTTCGCTGACGGTCACGGGGATTTTTGTATAAATGTCATTCCCGCGGCGCTCGAAAAACGGGTGAGGCTTCACTTTGACGTGCAAATACAAATCTCCGGGTGAAGCCCCGGCGGTTCCAGCGTTGCCTTTTCCGGGAACGCGGACGCGGCCGCCATCGGCGACACCCGCAGGAATGCGCACGTCAATCGTCTCCACACGCCGCACGCGACCTTCGCCGCCGCAGGTTTTGCAGGCGGTGCGGAGTTTTCCCGTGCCGCCGCAACGCATGCAGGGCACGTTGAAGCGCATTTTGCCCGCCGCCTGCTGAATCGTGCCCGTGCCGCCGCAGACGGTGCAAGTTTGCGGCGTACCGACGTAGCCCGTGCCATGGCAGGTTTCGCAAATGTCCAAGCGCGTGATTTGCAATTTCTTTACGGCGCCGCGCACGGCATCCCAGAAATCAATTTCAATCTGATATTCCAGGTCGCCGCCGGGTTCGGATTCCGGCTCAAAATCGGCGCCGTGGCCACGCCCGCGCCCGCCGAAAAACTGGCCGAAAAGATCTCGGAAGCTGGAACCTCCGCCGGCTCCCCCCGCTCCGCCGAAATCAAAACCGCCAAAATCGAAATTGACACCTTGCGAGCCGCCGCCCTCGGCACCTGGAGCGTAGCCGCCCGGAGGCATGTTCTCGCTGTAGAAGCCATACTGGTCGTACATCTGGCGCTTCTTCGTGTCGGAAAGAACGTCGTAGGCTTCCTGCAACTGCTTGAATTTTTCCTCGGCGGATTTGTCTCCGGGATTCAGATCCGGGTGATATTTGCGCGCCAGTTTTCGAAATGCGGTGCGAATGTCCTTGGCGGTCGCTTTGCGCGGCACACCAAGGAGTTCGTAATAATCGGATTTTGTTGTCGTAGGCATCTAGCCCTCAAGAAACAAGAATAAGGGCGCAGTGTTCTGCGCCCTTATTCGGCCTCACCTTAATTCGGCTTCTTACTGTCGTCCACGTCCACGTATTCGGCGTCAATCACGTCGCCGGGCTTCGATCCGCCCGGTGCGCTCCCGCTTGATGTGGACCCGCCGCTCGAGCCTGCACCGGCATCTGCGGCGCCGGCTTGCTCCTGGCCTGCCGCCTGGCCAGCCTTGTAGAGCGTTTCCGCAAGCTTGTGCAGAGCGCGCTCAACGTTTTCGCTGGCGGAGCGCAGACGCGCGGTGCCGCCTTCGTTTATGGCCTTCTTGGCGTCGTCCAATGCCTCTTCCGCGGCCTTGACGTCCGCTTCGGGCAGCTTCTCGCGGTTTTCGCGGATGGTTTTTTCCGCCTGATAGACCATGCCGTCCAAACGATTGCGAGACTCTACCTCTTCCATTCTGCGGCGGTCGTCCTCGATGTGCGATTCGGCCTCCACGCGCATCTTCTCTGCTTCTTCCTTGGTCAAGCCGGTGGAAGACTGGATGGTGATCTTCTGCTCCTTGTTCGTGGCCTTGTCCTTGGCGGTCACGTTCAGGATGCCGTTGGCGTCGATGTCGAAGGTCACTTCGACCTGCGGCATGCCGCGCGGCGCAGGCGGAATCCCGTCCAGCCGGAACATTCCGAGGGAACGGTTGTCCTTGGCGAACTTGCGCTCGCCCTGGAGCACGTGGATTTCAACGCTCGACTGATTGTCGGAAGCTGTCGAATAGGTTTCCACCTTGCGCGTGGGGATCGTGGTATTGCGCGGAATCTGCACGGTCATTACGCCGCCAAGCGTTTCCACGCCCAGTGAAAGTGGCGTGACGTCCAGAAGCAGGATGTCCTTCACTTCTCCCGCGAGCACCGCGCCCTGAATGGCCGCCCCGACCGCAACCACTTCGTCCGGATTCACGCCCTTGTGAGGCTCTTTTCCGCCGAAGAAATTGCGCACCAGCGATTGCACTTTGGGAATTCGCGTGGATCCTCCGACGAGCACCACTTCCTGAATGTCGCTCGGGGAAAGCTTGGCGTCTTCCAGTGCTTGCTGAACGGGCTTCATCGAACGGTCGAGCAGATCGCTCATCAACTGCTCGAGACGAGTCCGCGTCAGCTTCTCCTGCATGTGGATCGGGCCATTCGCGCCCGCGGTGATGAACGGGAGATTGATCTCCGTCTCCATCATCTGCGAAAGCTCGATCTTGGCTTTTTCCGCGGCTTCCTTCAGACGCTGCAGAGCCATGCGGTCCTTGCTCAGGTCAATGTTGTTGGCTTTCTTGAACTCGTCAATCAGCCAATCCACAATGCGCTGATCCACGTCGTCGCCGCCGAGGTGCGTATCACCATTGGTGGACTTCACTTCCACCACTCCGCTACCAACTTCCAACACGGAGATATCGAACGTGCCGCCGCCGAGGTCGTACACGGCGATGGTCTCGTCGCTTTTCTTATCCAGGCCATAGGCGAGCGCCGCTGCGGTCGGCTCGTTGATGATGCGGACGACCTCCATGCCCGCAATCTCGCCGGCCTGCTTGGTGGCCTGGCGTTGAGCGTCGTTGAAGTACGCAGGCACGGTGATGACGGCCTTGGTCACTTTCTCGCCGAGAAAATCCTCAGCCGCCGCTTTTAGCTTGCCAAGAATCATCGCGGAAATTTCCGGCGGGCTATACACCTTTCCGGAGATTTCCACGCGCGCGTCATCGTGCTGCCCCTTGACAACTTTGTAGGGCACGCGCTTCATTTCGTTGCCGACTTCTTCGTAGCGGCGTCCCATGAAACGCTTGATCGAATAAACCGTGTTTTCCGGGTTCGTTACCGCCTGGCGTTTGGCCACCTGGCCGACCAGACGCTCCCCGGTCTTCGTAATCGCGACAACCGAGGGCGTTGTTCGCGAGCCTTCCTGGTTGGGAATCACCACCGGTTCGCCGCCTTGCATGACGGCAACAACCGAGTTGGTTGTTCCCAGATCAATTCCAATAATCTTGCTCATGACTTCGGGTCCTCCCTAGATCCGCTGCCATACCGGCAAAGGTGGGTTCAGCTGCGTACCGAATGGGCCGCGAGCAGTAGCCCCCAAAACTCAATACGAGCGAGAGTATACAGGTTGAGTGTCTCATTGTCAAGTTTTCTAATTCACTCAATATTGTGTGCAATTACAGTGACTTACAGCCTATAGCGCGCTCTCCTGGGGCATTTTCGGTTCTCCCCGGCTTCGGCAAACTGCCGTCCTCCCGCCCGCATCTCATTCGATATAACGATGGATGCGGTAGATCTTTCGACGACGAAGGATTTAGACGGGCTTTTCTTCTTTCCAAATCAGGGTAGAATTTCGAGTCTCCGGTCAAAGCGCCAATTGGGATCTGGAAGCACATTGAGGAGGAGCGTGTGAATCGTCGGAAGATTTTGAAGGGAACGGGCTGCGGGCTGTTGCTCTGTATGCTGGCCGGAGGGGCAAATTTGCTTGCCGGCGGTTCGGGGCAAGCGCCCAATGGCGCCGGGGACTACGATCCGCATCAAGCTTTCGGATCCAAGTCCGCGCCGATCACCATGGAGGTCTTCAGCGACTATCAGTGCCCGGCCTGCAGACAGCTTTACCTCACCACAAACCGGCAGATTATGGACAATTACGTGGACACGGGAAAAGTTTTTTTGATTCACCGGGACTATCCCCTTCCCATGCACGCTTACTCGAAGATTGCCGCCCACTACGGCCGCGCTGCTGCCCAGATCGGCAAGTTTGAGCCGGTGGCCCAAGCGCTCTATCAAAATCAGGAGACCGGAAACGTGGATGGTACCGTTGCCGCCGTTCTAACGCCTGCGGAAATGGCCAAAGTCCGCGAACTCGCAAAGAGCACTACGTTTGACGCGGGGATCGCTCGAGACATCGAGATGGGTCACGGTTACAACGTGAACCAGACGCCGACGATCGTCATCCATTGCAAGGGGCAAACCTATCCGGTTGTGGGCGTCGTGGGCTACGACGTGCTTCACCAGTTTCTCGATCAATTGCTGGCGCAGAGATAGCCGGCTACAGACGCCTGCAGGAACTCACCGAGATGATGCAATCGAGCCCTTTAAACTATCGCCGAATCGTGATCTGGATCGGCCGGCTGATGCTCGGCGGAATTTTTGTTTACGCGGGCTTCTCCAAGATTTTCTTTCCGAACTTTCACCTTTGGCCGTACTTCCTGCTGAAATTTTCGATTTCCACGAACCTTTCAACGTTCGCGTTCCAGGTGGATTCGTACAAGATGCTCTCGCCCGCGGGCGTCGCGTTTGTCTCGCACACGTTGCCCTTTGCGGAAATGGCGCTTGGCCTGCTGCTCCTGGTGGGCTGGCAACTGAGAATCTGGGCTTCCTTGATCACCTTGATCGTCCTCGGATTGCTGGGCGTCGTCACCAGGGCATATCTACTCCACATGGACATCAACTGCGGGTGTTTTGCGACCCCGGAACCGCTGACGGTCTGGACCGTCGTCCGGGATGCACTTTTGTTCGCGCTGGCGTTGGTGATGACGATTTTTATTTTCATCGAATCGCGCAAACCTCATCCTTGGGCCACGCAAAACTAAGTGCTGCACACTTCGCACGCGCCGGTCATCGCTGGAAACCCGAATTGCTTCCCGGCAGCGGGGAGCCTGCAAGGTGCGCTAAAATTTTAGTTTGATGCTGAGCCTTCCTCCGATCACGCTGCGCCTTCGCGGCTGGAAACTGATTGACCGTTTCGCCCTGGCGTTTCTTCTTCTTTGCTCGATTGCTTTGGGTGCCGCCGCGGGACTGCTTTTCGTATACGCAAGCGACCTGCCGGAAATCCGCGCACTGGAGACGTACCGCCCCGATGTGGTCACGGAGATTTACGCGGATGATGGCTCATTGGTGGGGAGTTTCGCGCTGCAACGCCGGATTCTGATGACCTGGGAGCAGTGCCCGAAAGTTCTCTACAACGCGGTCACGGCCATCGAAGATCAGCATTTCGCGGAACACTGGGGCATCGATTTCCCGCGCATCGCCGGAGCCGCCTACCGCAACCTCTTGAGCCACCGCCGTCCAGAAGGCGCGAGCACCATCACCATGCAGCTTGCCGGGAATCTTTTCCTGGACCGTAGCGACATCAGCATCCGCCGCAAGATCCAGGAAATGCTGCTCGCCCTCCAAATCGAGCGGCGCTACACCAAGCCGCAGATCTTTACCATGTACGCGAATCAGATTTATCTGGCGCACGGGAATTACGGATTTGCGGCGGCATCGCAGTTTTATTTCGGCAAGTCCGTCACGGACCTGAAGTTGCCGGAGGCCGCGTTGCTTGCAGCCATGATCCGGGGACCGATTTATTCTCCGCTGAACGACCCGCAACGCGCATTGGCGCGCCGCAATCTTGTCCTGCGCCGCATGGAGGATGAAGGAAAGATCACCCCGCAGGAAGCCGATGCTGCGATCAAGATGCCGCTCGGTCTCCACATCCAGTATCCCCGTAACGACCTCGCGCCCTACTTTTTCGAAGAAGTTCGCAAATATCTCGAGGAAAAATACGGCACGGAAGCGGTGCACGAGCAAGGTTTGCGTGTCTACACCACTCTAAACGTGAAAATGCAGGAAGCCGCCGATCAGGCCATTCGCGACGGCTTGCACTCCTATGATCGACGCCACGGCTGGCGCGGCGGCCTGCCCAACGTGCTTCGCGACAATCTCGGCAAGCTGAATACCTATGAGGACGACGACTGGCGCCATCCCATCGAAAAGGGAGATTACGTCACTGGGCTGGTGCTTTCCGTCGAAGAGAGATCGGCCACGATCAAAATCGGCCAGTACCGCGCGCTGCTTTCTCCGAGCGACTACGCTTGGACGGGGCGCGCAAAGGCAAGCGACCTTTTGAAGGTTGGCGACCTCGCGCAGTTTCACATCGAAGAGCTTCATGGAGATGTCGCGCGTGTCCAGCTGGAACAGCAGCCCGGTCCGCAAGCGGCCATGGTTGCGATAGACAATGCGACGGGCGAAATCAAGGCCATGGTCGGCGGATACAGCTTCGAGGATTCAAAATTCAATCGCGCTACGCAGGCGATGCGGCAGGTGGGCAGTTCATTTAAGATCTATGTTTATGCCGACGCCCTGGAAAAAGGCGCGACGCCTTTCGATACCATCCTCGATGCTCCAGTGACGTTCGCCAGTGGCGGCCAGCCCTATTCTCCTCGGAATTATGACGACAAGTTTGAAGGAGTGATTACCCTTCGTCGCGCCCTGGCGGGCTCGCGCAACGTTCCCGCGGTGAAGCTGACCGATAAGCTGGGCATCAACAGCGTGGTGGACATGGCGCGGCGGTTTGGAATCACCACTCCTCTGCCGCCCTATCTGCCGCTGGCGCTTGGCGCGGCGGACATGAGACTGCTCGAACACGTTTCCGCCTTCACGGTTTTTCCCGACGATGGAATCCGTATTGATCCATTCATGATCCGCAAAGTTTCCAGTTACGACGGAGCTTTACTGGAGGAGGCGCATCCCGGAATTCACGACGTGGTTTCGCCGGACGTCGCTCGCACCATGACCGCCATGCTCGAGGAAGTCGTTCAATTTGGTACGGGTGTTCGCGCGAAAGCATTGGGGCGCCCAAGCGCAGGAAAAACGGGCACCACGCAGGACTACACCGACGCCTGGTACATCGGCTTTACGCCGCGACTTACCGCCGGCGTGTGGGTCGGGTACGACGACAAGCAGATTTCTCTGGGCAAGGGAGAGACGGGGGCCCGCGCAGCGCTGCCCATCTGGCTCGAATTCATGCAAAACGCTCTAGCAGGGACGCCGGTTGTTGATTTCCCCAATGTTATACCTCTTGAAGCACAGGCGGCTGAGCATCACGTGGTCGTGGATACCCCGGATACGGCTCCGACGGAAGATGAGATCCCGCAACACAGCGAGAAGCCTTTACCGGCTCCGCCGCCGGCAGCTTCACCTCCCGCCGCGACTCCGCCACAGCCACAGGCCAAGCCGCCTTCACCTGGCTGATCAGTGAACGCGCCTGCTAACTTGGCCGACAAAAGAAATCCGAACGTGCGCGCCGGCAAGAGAAACCCGCGGCCTCGTGCGATAAGCTGTGCCCAAGAGGGACCACGGGTTCCGCGGCGGAAAACTACGGTTTCTGCACAACCACTTTCAGTGCGGAGCTTTGCACCGCCCCGAGGTTGATCTGCGAAGGGTTCATTCCCAGAGAAAATTGCCAGAGCAAATTTCCCGCCGCATCTGTGAGACTCAAATTGACCTGAAACTGTACGTTGAGCCCGAGGACCGCAGGAGAAGTGAGCATGGTGGCTTGCGCCTGCCCATTCACCAGCGGAACCGTGCCGCGGAAGGATAACGCACTGGAACTGACGTCATAGCTGAGCGTGCCCGAAACGGGTGTGCCGTCGGGATAGACAAAATCCAGCGCGAGTGGCGGCGAAGTGCTCGCCACGGGCAGAATCTCGATCGCGTTCACACGCGCCGAGTTCGTGACCGAGTCGAACTCAATCGTAGCTTGCCCGCCGGTCACCACGAAGTCGATTCCCTCGACGAGCGCCGCATCCGCGCCAACCGCGGCGAAAACATCGAGGTTCGGAAAGACCACATTCCCCTGGAGCTTGACGTTGAAAACGCGCGCGCCGACCCGGTCCTGGCGACTCGCCGTTTCTGCAAAATAAAGATTCACATGATAGTTTCCGTTGGCAACCGGAAACGAATAAATCAGTGGAGACGTAGTGGAGCGGTTCTGTCGTCCCGTCTCGAAGAGCGCCGGATCAGCCGTGCCGCTGATCCTCGCGGACGCGGAAAACGCCGATCCACCGTTGTACCCGGTATCAGCCTCCCAGGCTTGGCCTTTCGAGTCCGTGTAGGCAGGACCTCCGCAGTTCACCCGGATGGCCGTTTGCGCCATTGCTGGCAGACAGAATGCGCCAAGAGCCGCGGCGCTGATCAAAACTCCCAGGAATTTTTTCATTCCACCTCCTCGTGAAATCAGATTGATTTTTCCCAATGGAAGCGAGGAGGTGGGCCGGGGTAGGGGTCCCGCGCTTCTGAAGCGGGGCGAATTTATTGCACTGAGAAGTGCGCGGCAACTGTCCTGCGGAATGATTTAAGTACCTGGCTTTTTGCGGGCCGTTTCCTGTACTCACGGGATAGCCGGGAACTCGGCGCCGCGAGGCTCCGCCAGAGGGGATGGCCAAGGCGATAAAATTCCGAGCGAATTCCTCCTAGTTTCTACGAAAAGGATCCCAGCCACGGGGTAGAATCGTTTCAGTGGCGCCACTCTCGCGGAGGAGTGCGATTTCTCGCGTTGCTGTCACCAAACCAATTCGGGTAATTTCTGTTCCCGCCGCCCTCCGCGGAAGGCGTTTCGCTTTTCGGGCTGGGACGGTGAACAGCAATTCATAATCATCGCCGCCGTCAAGCGCCGCCTTGAGCAACTCGGCTCTGTGCCAGTTGACGCCTTCCGGAATGCGCGCAAGCGGCAAGCTCTCTTCTTCGATTACCGCCCCAACCCCGCTCGCGGCACAGAGCCTTGGCAAATCACTGGAAAGTCCGTCCGAAAGATCCATCGCCGCAGTCGCCAGGCCGTTTTCCGCTAGCCAACGCCCGAGCCGCAACCGCGGTTCGGGATAAAGGTGCTTTCGCAGTGCCCCTGTCTTCCCCCTGAGCGCATTTTTGCCTTTGAGCAGTTCACGCAACCCAAGTTCCGCTTCTCCCAGCCGGCCACTCACGAACACAAGGTCTCCCGGCTTGGCACCGGAGCGCAACAGAGCGTGGCCGCGCTCCGTCTCTCCAACCACAGTCACATTGATCAGGATTGTTTCGTTTCTGGTCGTGTCACCGCCCGCCGCGGCACAGTGGAAGCGCTGGCTCGCCTTGCGCAAACCCAGGAGAAGCTTTTTCAGCCACGCGCCGGCATGCGTTTCCGGAAGCGCCAAGCTGAACAAATAGCAGCGTGGTTCGCCGCCCATCGCGGCCACGTCGCTCAGTGCCCGCGTCAGGCATTTCCATCCCACGACATCTGGAGGGTGGGTATCGCGCAGAAAGTGCATGCCCTCCAGGAACCAATCGCAACTCAGAAGGGCTTCATATCCCTGCCGGGGTTTCCATATTGCCGCATCGTCTCCCAGGGCCAGACGCAACCCACCTGCACCAGCCAACGGCCGTGAATCCAGGCTTCCGGCGATTTTCTGAAAAATCCAGTCTTCTCCGACGATTGGCTTTCCTGATCGATGCCTGGCGTTAGACATGAGAGCAGGGAGAGTATATCCCGCAACACTCCACGGGTTCGCACCCGTCCTGGCCGCTTGGCTAACCCACGGCGTTTTGAAGCGTGGACCTGTCCGAATGGACAGTGTCCAGGCTTCCACAGCCTGTCCCAAATTCACCCAAATAGAGGGTTGACGCCATACTTCTACAAAAACTAGTATGGGTGAGGTCGCGGACCGGGTCTCACGGTTCAGATTGATACTTTTGCTTGATCTTTTGCGGGACTCAGGGTAAAAGCCCCGCATTCGAAAGTCGCAGGGTCCTAGAGGGCTAATCAGTGATTAAAGGCAAGAACTATACGTTCTACGTCGCCTCCACGCCGGGGAAACTCCGGAAGCTGGTGGTGCCGGCGTATGTCTTGCACGGCCTCGCGGCCCTCGTTCTGATCGGCAGCATTACGGTCGTCGCAGCAGTCGGTTCCTACTCGCGCATGCTGTGGAAGGTCGGCAATTACAACGCCCTGCGCCACGAACAGGAAACCCTGAAAGTGCAGTATCGCCAGTTGCAGACCACCGTCAACGACACGAACCAGCGCCTGGATTCCTTGCAGTCTCTC
>Ga0335078_10004667_pt1 | contig 20275 bp, 23 predicted proteins | sample Lox_Sample_32_FD_206711 | JGI IMG/M metagenome (GOLD analysis project Ga0335078, IMG submission 206711) | Soil microbial communities from Loxahatchee National Wildlife Refuge, Florida, United States - Lox_Sample_3.2 | ecosystem: Environmental > Terrestrial > Soil > Wetlands | place: USA... | reverse complement strand
GCAACGCGGCGGTTGGGCCAACGGTTACAGCCCCGCCGGTCAGGGCGGCTCCGGCGGCGGCCAGGGCGAGACGTCGCGCCAGGCGCATGCTGGTCTCCCGCGATTCACGTCGTGGAGCGCTCACGTCAGCGAGCGCTCGCGCTATTGGGGCACTCACCTGAACCTCCGGTGGAAGCCCCGTCCTTCAGGGCGGGGAGGAATCCGGTGCGCGCGAAGCGTCCGATGTTTTACAGAACCGTTCGGTATGCCGTAAGCGTGAGGACGGCGTACAGCGTCCTTCAGGGCGGGGAGTAGTCAAACCCTTGGGCACCCACGTGTCGTGTCGAGCAGCCTCGCCATCGAGGCACCCAGGCCGTGCAGCATTCGCGCCGTAAGCCCCAATATCGTGACAGCGCCGGCGCTGCGGGGCAATCTCAACACGCGCGAACTGGGCGTCAGCCGGGCCGACGGCCGGCGGGCAGGATCAGCCACTCACCTTCTGGATCCCGGGGGGCCGGCTGCGGCTCAGCGGCCCCCGGCGGCGGCGCGCAGGCGGGTGAACTCGGCGGTGATGGCGGCCAGCGGCCAGTGCGCGTTCAGCCCGCTGGGGCTGGGCACGATCCACAGCCGGGTGCCGCCGATCGCGTCGTCCTGCGGCCCGACTCGGGCGTCTTTGCGGCCGAACGCGTCCCGGTACGCGGTCACCCCGGCGATCGCGACGAACCGGGGCTGATGCCGGGCCGCCAGCTCCGCCAGCCGGGCGCCGCCGGCCCGCAGCTCCGCGCGGGTCAGCTCGGAGGCCTGCGCGGTGGCCCGCGCGACCAGGTTGGTGATGCCCAGCCCGCAAGCGGCCAGCAGCTGCTGTTCGGGTGGGGCCAGCAGGCGCGGGGTGAACCCGGAACCGTGCAGCGCGGGCCAGAAGCGGTTGCCGGGGCGGGCGAAGTGCCAGCCGGTGGCGGCGGAGTACAGGCCCGGGTTGATGCCGCAGAACAGCACGGCGAACGGGGCACCCGGAGCGGGCAGGACGTCCGGCACCGTGCGGTCGCGCGCCGCGGTCAGGTCCAGGCCGCGGTAGCTGCTGCTGCGGGCGGGCGGCATCCGATCACGGTACCGCCCGGCCAGGCAGCGCCGGGCGGTGACCGCCCGGCGGCGGCCAGCCCGGCGGCGGCGGGCGGGCGGCGGCCAGCCCGGCGGCTAGTCGCCGACGGCACCGTCGATGCGCTCGCGGATCAGGTCCGCGTGCCCGTTGTGCCGGGCGTACTCCTCGATCATGTGCAGGTAGATCCAGCACAGGCTGATGCGGCGCTGCCGCCGTTCCCGGTAGAAGGTCTCGTCCAGGTCGTGCCCGCCGGCCACGGCCCGGGCCAGCGCGACCTCCTGGCGGAACGTGGCAATATCGGCTTCGGCGTGGGCGGCGTCCACGTCGCCGAAGTCCGCGTCGGGCCGCTCGCCGGTGCAGTAGAGGTCGCCGACCGACTCGCGCGCGAACCCGTGCCGGAACCACGAGCGCTCCACCTCCGCCATGTGCCGGATCAGGCCCAGCAGGGACAGGCCGGACGGCTCGACACTACGGTGGGCCAGCTCGGCGGGGGTCAGGCCGGCGCATTTCCACAGCAGCGTCTGCCGGTGGAAGTCGAGCCAGGCGTCCAGCATCGGGCGCTCGCCGGCGATCAGCGGCGGATCGTCACGGGTGATCTTTGGGGCGGTCCACGTCATGCCCGCACTCATGCCCGCCCGCAGCCCGGAAATGCGGGCCAGCCGACCGCGAACAGACCCGGACGCAACGTCCCTCAGCCCAGCCGATAGCCCCGGGTTTGCCCATCATCGGGGCTGGGTTTCCGCAGTACGCGCGGAAAAACGGTCATAATCGCGGCGGGCGGGGCGGGGCCGGGGCAGGGCCGGGGCAGACCCGAACGGGGCAGGGCCAAACAGGGCAGGGAGGTGCGTCGGGCAGGATGGGAGGGTGACGCAGCTTGCGGGCGGGACGGCGGCCGGGGAGCACGCGGCCGGGGAGCACGCGGCCGGGGAGCACGCGGCCGGGAACGCGGTGGACGCGGCCCCGTTCGGCCTGCTCGTTGATCTTGTCAGGGACGGCAGCGTGGTGCTGCTCAGCGGGGCCGGGCTGTCGACCGAGTCGGGGATCCCCGACTACCGCGGGCCGACCGGGCGGGCCCGGCGCGCCGAGCCGATGACCTATCAGGCGTTCGTCGGCGGCGCGGCGGCCCGGCAGCGGTACTGGGCGCGCAGCCACCTCGGCTGGCGGCACGTGGCCCGGGCCGCGCCCAACGCCGGGCACCGGGCGGTCGCTCGGCTGCAGCGGGGCGGGCTGGTGGCCGGAATCATCACGCAGAACGTGGACGGCCTGCACCAGGCGGCCGGGGCCCGGCAGGTGATCGAACTGCACGGCGGCCTGGACCGAGTGCGCTGCCTGGCGTGCGGGCAGCGGACGGCGCGCGGCGAACTGGACGCGCGGCTGCGGGTGGCCAACCCCGGCTGGGCAGCGGAGGCCGCCGCGATCAACCCGGACGGCGACGCGATGCTCGATGAGGAAGCAATCGGGCGGTTCCGGGTGGTGGACTGCCGCGGCTGCGGCGGGCTGCTCAGGCCCGACGTGGTGTTCTTCGGCGAGAACGTGCCGCGCGACCGGGTCGATCACTGTTACGCCGTGGTCGAGCGGGCCGGGGCGCTGGTCGTGCTGGGCTCCTCGCTGACCGTGATGTCCGGGTACCGGTTCGTCCGGCGGGCGGCCAAGCTGCGGATCCCGGTCGTGATCGTGAACCAGGGGCGGACCCGCGGTGACGCGGACGCGATCGCCCGTGTCGACGCGCCACTCGGCGCGGCGCTCACCGCCCTGGCCCGGAGGATCGGCGCGGTTATGTTAGACCGCGCTCCGATGCGCATCCTTACCCCCGCGACACCGGAAGGAGCCCGCACATGAACACGGTCACCTCGGCCGACGGAACCATCATCGCCTACGAGACGGAGGGGGTGGGGCCAGCCCTGATCATCGTGGACGGGTGCTGACCGAGTTCTTCGCCGGGTAGCAGCCTCCAGGCAACGATCGGGTATATTCGTGCAGTGCAGGTTTGCGCACGCACCGGATAGGGCCGCTACGCTGCCTGGCATGGCCTCATCGGAACCCCGCCCGGCCTCCGATGCCCGACCTCCCGCCCGCATCCCCGCCGGCCTGCTTGCCGGGCTGGCCGCCGGCTGCCTGATCGCGCTGATCGCGCTGGCCGTCGCCATCCACGGCGGCTCGGCACCGACTGCGGCCGGCCTGGCCCTGGCGATCCTGCCGGTGCCGCTGGTGATGGCGGGGGTGCTGTACCTCGACCGGCTGGAACCCGAGCCCCCCGTGCTGCTGGTCATCACGTTCGCCGCGGGCGCCGCGGCGGCGGCGCTGCTCGGGTTCCTCGGGCACGCCCTGGGCAGCACGCTGATCACCACACCCGAGCTGGGCCCCGAGGCGGGCCAGGTCGCCACGTCGTCGCTGGGCCCGGCGTTCGCCGGCGCGCTGATCGCCGAGACGCTCAAGGGCCTCGTCCTGGTCGCGCTGCTGCGCTACCAGCGAGCCGAGCTGGACGGGACCAGCGACGGTGTCGTGTACGCGGCCACCACCGGCCTGGGCTTCGCGCTGGTGTCGAACCTGTTCGCCTACGTGCAGGCCGAGCGCAGCGGGCTGACCGCGCTGGTGGCGGCCTTCTTCCAGCGGGGGCTGCTGACGCCGCTTTGGGACCCGCTGTTCACCTCGATGATCGGCCTGGGCGTCGCCTACGCGGCGATGCAGCCGTGGCGGCGCGGCCGGTGGGCCGTGCTGGGCGGCTGGGTGCTCGCGGTCCTGCTGCACACGCTGTGGGACGACTCACTGCACGCGGGCGCGGGCCAGACCGCCGTCGTCTACGTGATCATGCTCTGCGTCCTCGCCGGGCTGCTGGTCGCGATGGTGCGCGACCGGCGCCGGATCGTCGCCCTGATAGAGGACAACCTCGCCCCCTACCTGAGCCCGCAGGTGGTGACCGCGGACGACGTGACCATGCTCGCGGACCTCAGAATGCGGCGGCTCGCCCGGCAATGGGCGCGGCTGCACTGCGGGCTGCGCGGCGCGGAGACCATGAGCGGTTACCAGCTCACCGCCACCGAGCTGGCGCTGGCGTGCGACCGCAGCCAGCGCGGCCAGATGGACCCGGCGGCCTTCGAGGCCCGGCGCGAGGGCTCCCTGGAGGCGATGGGCCACGCGGCCGGCGCGCTGCGCGGCCGGCGGCCGAGGCCGCCGCAGCCATCCTGGGCACCGGACGGCACGTCCGCGATGGCACCGCCGCGGCCGCGGCGGGTTCCCGGGCAGGCCGGGCGGCCGGTGTCGCGGCGGTCCGGTGACGGCGGCCCCACCGAGGACGACGACGATTAACGCCCGGCCCCGGGCTGGCCGGCGGCTGTCAGCGGTCCCCGGTAAAGTCCGGGAGTATGGCACAACACGGCAACGGCACCGCCCTGGCCGGCCAGCCGGAGGCGATGGAAGACTACCGCCGGGAACTCACCGGCTACTGCTACCGGATGCTCGGGTCCGGATTCGAAGCGGACGACGCGGTGCAGGAGACGATGCTGCGCGCGTGGCGGTCGGCCGGCCAGTTCGAGGGCCGCTCGTCCGTGCGGTCCTGGCTGTACCGCATCGCCACCAACGTCTGCCTGGACATGCTGCGCGGCCGGCAGCGCCGGGCGCGCCCGATGGAGCTCGGCCCGCCGTCCGAACCCGACGAGAAACACCTGGGCCAGATGCTCCCTGAGCACCTGTGGGTCTCCCCCATCGCCGACGAGCGCGTGCTGCCGCCCGCCGCCGACCCGGCCGAGATCGTCGAGGCGCGGGACACGATCCGGCTGGCGTTCATCACCGCGCTGCAGCACCTGCCGCCCCGGCAGCGCGCCACCCTGATCCTCTGCGAGGTGCTGCGCTTCCAGGCCACGGAGGTGGCCGAGCTGCTGGGGACCACCGTGCCCGCGGTCAACAGCGCGCTGCAGCGGGCCCGCGCCACGCTCGCCGCGGTGCCCGCCGAGCAGCGCCCGGCGGGCCCGGAGGAGGTGAGCGGCGACCTCGCGGACCTGCTCAACCGGTACGTCGACGCCTTCGAGCGCTACGACGTGTCGGCGCTGGTCGGCCTGCTGCACGAGGACGCCGTCCAGTCGATGCCGCCGTACCCCATGTGGCTCCAGGGCGCGCAGGACATCACCACCTGGATGGTCCAGCCCGGGCCGAGCGCCTGCCGCGACTCACGCCTGATCCCGGTGCGGGCCAATGGCTGCCCGGCATTCGGCCAGTACAAGCCGGACCCGGCGGGCGGCCGGGCGCCGTGGGCGCTGCAGGTGCTGGAGATCTCCGGCGGCCGGATCGCGCGGATCACCAGCTTTCTGGACACCGCCGCGCTGTTCCCGTCCTTCGGCCTGCCCGGGCAGCTGGACTAGCGGCGGCCGCGGGCACCTGGCGGGGCGCCGGCCGCGGGCAGCTAACACGTCGGCCACAGGCGCAGCGTCCTGGTCTTCCTGACCGTCTGTATCGGCCAAGATACGGGTAAGCCGGGCAGACCTCAGAAGGGACGAACATGCGGGACGGCGGACTATCAGCGGAGCGGCTCAAGCGTCTGCACGACGTGATGACCGGTTACGTCGAGCGAGGCGAGGTGCCCGGTCTCGTGACGCTCGTCGCGCGCCGGGGCGAGGGGCACGTCGACGCGATCGGCGCGATGGCCGCGGGCGGCGAGGAGCCGATGCGCCGCGACACGATCTTCCGCATCTCGTCGATGACCAAGCCGGTCACCGCGGCCGCGGCGATGATCCTGGTCGAGGAGTGCGTCCTGCGGCTGGACGAGCCGGTGAACCGGCTGCTGCCGGAGCTGGCCGACCGCCGGGTGCTGACGCGCCCGGACGCTGGGCTGGACGACACCGTGCCCGCCTACCGGCCGATCACCGTCCGGGACCTGCTGACCTTCACCATCGGCATCGGCATCGTCGCGGCCGCGCCGGGAACCGTGCCGATCGCCGACGCCATGGGCGAGCTGGAACTCGGGCAGGGCATGCCCAGCCCGCAGACCCCGCCGGCGCCGGACGAATGGATCCGCCGGCTCGGCACGCTGCCGCTGATGTACCAGCCGGGCGAGCGGTGGATGTACAACACGGGCTCCGACGTCCTCGGGGTGCTGATCGAGCGAGCGTCCGGGCAGCCGTTCGAGACGTTCCTCAAGGAGCGGATCTTCGGCCCGCTCGGCATGGCCGACACCGGCTTCGACGTGCCGTGGCACAACGCCGGCCGGCTTGCGACCTCCTATGTGATCGATCCGGACAACGGCACCGCGGTCGTCTACGACGAGCCCGCCGACGGCCAGTGGAGCCGCCTGCCCTCGTTCCCCTCCGGCGGCGGCGGCCTGGTGTCCACGGCCGACGACTACCTCGCGTTCGCCGACATGCTGCGCGGCAAGGGGGTCAGCCGCGGGGAACGGATCCTGTCCCGGCCGTCAGTGCAGTTCATGACCAGCGACCAGCTGACCCCGGAGCAGAAGGCGGCGTCCGGGCTCGTCCCCGGCTTCTTCCGGGTGCACGGCTGGGGCTTCGGCGTCTCGGTCGTCACCGAGCGCACCGAAGTCGCCAAGTCGGTCGGCACCTACGGGTGGGACGGCGGGATGGGCACGTCCTGGTACAACGACCCGGCCGAGGATCTCACCATGATCCTGATGACCCAGCAGGCGTGGGACTCCCCCATCCCGCCACGGCTGTTCCAGGACTTCTGGACCGCCACATTCCAGGCCATCGCGGACTGACGCGCGACGGAGGGACGCATGAGGCGCACGGGCCGGCGGTCCACGGGCGTCAACCGTGGACCGCGCGGGTATTGCGCACCATGCGAAACCGGGCGGCGCCACGATCATGCGCGGCCCGGCTCCTGCATGCCGGCCGACGGCATAATGGCCCCGACAGACTGGTTACAGAAACCGTGAGTTCCGAAATTGACGCCAAGTCCGTCAAGCACTGGCGGGACATGCTGGCCAACGAGCGGGACGCGGCGGCGCTGTACACGCGGCTGGCGGACGCGGAGACCGGTGAGCGCCAGGAGATCTTCCGCGAGCTGGCGACGATTGAGCTGGAGCACGCCGCGCACTGGGAGGGCAAGCTGCGCGGCGCAGGCGCCGCGATTCCCGCCGATCACGGCCCCAGCCTGCGGACGCGGTTGCTCGGCACGGCCGCGCGCCGGATGTCGGTGAACTCCGTGCTGCCGCTGGTCGAGCGGGCCGAAAAGGCCGGTGCCGGGCTGTACGACAACGACCCGGACGCGGCCCCCGGGATGGCCGCGGACGAGCGCGGGCACGCCCGCACCCTCGCGCACATGCTCGACGGGGGGCGCCCGGACCCGCAGGCGCAGATCCGGCGGCGGGAAAAGTGGCACCGCGGCGACCGGTCCGGCGCGCTGCGGGCCGGCGTCTTCGGGGTCAGCGACGGCCTGGTCTCGAACACCGCCCTGGTCATGGGCTTCGCCGGCTCCGGGACCTCGCGGATGGTGACGCTGCTGGCCGGGGTGGCGGGCCTGCTGGCCGGATCGTTCTCGATGGCCGCCGGCGAGTTCGTCTCGATGTCCGGCCAGCGCGAGATGTACCAGCGGGAGATCGCGCTGGAGGAATCGGAGCTGACCGAGAAGCCGGAGGAGGAGCACGCGGAACTCGTGCTCATCTATCGGGCCAAGGGCCTGGCCCGCGCCGACGCCGAGCGCCTCGCCGACAAGATCATGGCCGACCGTGAGGTGGCCCTGGACACGCTGGCCCGGGAGGAACTCGGCCTCGACCCCGACGAGCTCGGGTCCCCGTGGAGGGCCGCGTTCTCCAGCCTGTTCGCGTTCGCCATCGGGGCGCTGGTGGTGGTGATCCCGTACCTGGCCGGCAGCGGCACGGCGGCCCTGCTGGCCGCGATCGTGCTCGCCGTGGCCGCCCTGTTCGCGGTCGGCGCCAGCATCGGCGCGCTGAACGGGCGCGGCATTGTCCGCTCCGGCCTGCGCCAGGTGGTCGCGGGCGCGATCGCCGCGGGGGTCACGTTCGGCGTCGGCCACCTGATCCGCGCGCACGTGTCCTGACCGCCGGGACGCGGCGGGACGCGGCCCGGCCGCTTGGCCTGGTGCGCCCCGGCGCGTGTGCGACGATGTCGGGATGCAGGTATTGCGGACGCCCGAGCAGCGCTTCGCCGCGCTGCCCGATTTCGGCTACCCGCCGCAGTACGCCGACGTCGGGGGTGGCATCCGGATGGCCTACGTCACCGCGGGCCCGCCGGACGGCCCGGCGGTGCTGCTGCTGCACGGGGAACCGAGCTGGTCTTTTCTGTACCGGCGGGTCCTCGCCGTACTGGCCACCCGCGGGCTGCGCGCCATCGCTCCGGACCTGATCGGTTTCGGCCGTTCGGACAAGCCCGCGCGGCCCGCCGACCACAGCTACGCGCGGCACGTGGAATGGATGCGCACGTTCGCCTTGGGCCGGCTGGATCTGCGTGACGTCACCCTCGTCGGGCAGGACTGGGGCGGCCTGATCGGGCTGCGGCTGGTGGCCGAGCACCCAGACCGGTTCGCCCGGGTGGTCGCGGCGAACACCGGGCTGCCGACTGGCGACGAGCCGATGCCCGCGGTGTGGTGGAGGTTCCGCCGGGTCGTCGAGCGGGCCGGCAAGCTGGACGTGGCGCGCCTGGTGCAGGCGGGCTGCCAGCGGCGGCTGCCGGCCGCGGTGCGGGCGGCATACGCGGCGCCGTTCCCGGACGAGCGGTTCCTGGCCGGCCCGCGCGCGATGCCCACCCTGGTGCCCACCGCGCCGGACGACCCGTCCACCGAGGCGAACCGGGCGGCGTGGCGGCGGCTGGCCGAATGGGACCGGCCGTTCCTGGTCGCGTTCAGCGACCGGGACCCGATCACGGGCGGGATGGCGGCGGTGCTGAAGCGCAGCATCCCGGGCGCGGCCGGCCGGGAGCACCCGGTCATCGCGGGCGCCGGCCACTTCCTGCAGGAGGACGCCGGTGAGCGGCTCGGCGACGTGGTGGCCGAGTTCGTCCGCGGCTGACGGGTAACCGGCGGTACCGTCCATCGCCGGCTCACATCTCCGCCCGCTGACATGTCGGCCCGGGGCTGGTGCCGGTCTCCCGCTGGCGCCCGGACGACGGCGAGCCGGGCCCGGGCGCCGGGCTGTGATGGCCTACGGCGGGGTCGCCACCCTCGGTCCGCCGACTACCATGGAGGCTACGCGTAATCGCACCGAGAGCGAGGGCATTGGACACGACGCAGGGCACGCCAGGACCGGAGGACTCCGGCGTCGTTGAGCACAGGCAGGCCGGGCCGACCGTGGTCCGGATGCTCCTCGGCGCGCGGCTGCGCCGGCTGCGCCAGGCCGCGGGGATCACCCGGGACAACGCGGGCGACGCGATCCGGTCGTCCGGCTCCAAGATCAGCCGCCTGGAGCTGGGGCGCACCGGCTTCAAGCAGCGTGACGTGTCGGACCTGCTCACCCTGTACGGGGTGGCGGACGAGGCGGAACGTACGGTCCTGCTGAGCCTGGCCCGGCAGGCCAACTCCGCGGGCTGGTGGCACTCCTACAGTGACGTGCTGCCCGCGTGGTTCGAGCCCTATCTCGGCCTGGAGCAGGCGGCGAGCGTCATCCGCAGCTACGACGTGCAGTTCATCCCCGGGCTGCTGCAGACCCCGGACTACGCGCGGGCGGTGGCCCGGCTGGCCGGCCGGGTCTCGGAGGCCGACGCCGGCCAGCTTGTCGCGCTGCGGATGCGCCGCCAGCAGGTACTGCACCGGGATGACCCGCCACACCTGTGGGCGGTGATCGACGAGACGGCGCTGCGGCGGCCGATCGGCGGCCGGGCGGTCATGCTCGCCCAGGTCGATCACCTGATCCGGATGTCACGCCGCGGGCACATCACGATCCAGGTGATGCCGTTCAGCGCGGGCGGCCACGCGGCCGTCGGCGCGCAGATGATCATGCTGCGCTTCCCCGAGGGCCTGCTGCCCGACCTCGTCTACCAGGAGCAGCTCGACAGCGCGGTCTACCTCAACAAGCCCGCCGACACGCTGCGGTACTGGAACATCCTGAACACCGTGGTGACCGAGGCGCTGCCGCCGGAGCAGAGCGCGGGGATGCTCCGCCGCCTGGCCGACCTGATCTAGGCCGAGCCGTATCCCGTAGGTTCGGGGGATGAGCACGCACCGGGACGCCGGCGTTCACCAGCCAGCCGGAGTTCGGCCCGCAGGTGCACGGCGGCACAATCGTGCTGGCCGAGAGCCTGGACGACATGGAGACGGCGTTCCAGCAGGCCGTGGCCGGGCGGCCGTCGGCGCTGCCGTTCGCCGACATCTGCATCCCGAGCGTGTTCGACGGCTCGCTGGCACCGCCCGGCCAGCACATCATGTCGCTGTTCACCCAGTGGGTCCCGCACAGGTACGCGGGCACGCCGCACGAGGCGGAGCTGGCCGCGCACGCGGACCGGGTGGTGGCTCGGGTGCGGGCGGATACGTGAAGCCCGGACCACTCGTTGACGTGGCTCCCGCCACGGGGAAAATGGAAAGAGTGCCACCTTCGACGACGAGGAAGGTGCCTACCGTGCGCGTCACGTTAATCGGTAAAGACCCGGCATCCAATCCGGGCGGATCCGCCGCCGTTTACCGCACTGACCGGGGAACATGGATTATCCAGGGCCGCCTCATCACAGCCCCCGACGTCCTCGCGCAGTTGAACGTCCGCGCGGGTGAAACCGCCGTTGAAATGCCGGACTGGATGGTGCATTTGATCGAGCAGGAAGCCCATTAGGCCCATTGTGGCCCTTTACGGTCATAACGGATCAGTAATGTGCGGGACCGCTGGCCTCCGCCGGAACGAGACTTCCCGCTGAACACAGGCGGTATACCGTATTGCGAGGCTGCATGGAAGTTATGCGCTCTCAACCGTGAGCAACAGCCCGTCTGACCCCGCCAGGCAGGCCAAGGAAGCCCTGGGCGCCCGCCTGAAAGAGCTGCGGCAGGACGCGGGGCTGTCCGCCCGTGCCCTCGCCGCCGCAACCGGCCGGCACTTTACCCGGGTCAGCAAGATCGAGCACGGCGTGCAGGCTCCGACCAGCCAGGACATTCGCGACTGGTGCAAGGCCTGCGGCGCGGTGGACCAGATCAGCGATCTCATCGCCACGGCCCGCGCGGTGGAGTCCGCCTACGTGGAATTCCGGCGCCAGGCGCGCGCGGGCATGAAATCCGTCCTCGGATCGCACACGATCGCGCGGTACGAGCAGACGGAACTGTTCCGCATCTACGAGCACAACGTCATTCCCGGCCTGCTCCAGACGCCCGACTACGCCGCGGCGATGCTCTCGTTCTGGACCGGCTTCCTCGGCACCGGCGACGATCTGGACGCCGCCGTCGCCGCGCGGATGGAACGCCAGCGGGTCATCTACGACCGCGGCAAGCGGTTCGTGGTGGTACTGGAGGAGCAGGCCCTGCGGACCTGGTTCGGGACCGCCGAGACCCAGGCCGGGCAGCTCGATCACCTGCTGGCCGTGATGTCCGTGCCCACCATCTCGGTCGGCATCATCCCGATGATGACGGAGCGGACGGCCGTGGCGTCCGCCGGCTTTTGGATCTTCGATGATTTCCTGGTCGCGCTGGAGACCCCGACGGCCAGCGTCGAGGTCACCCGGCCGACGGAAATCGAGCTGTATGCCCGGATGTTCGGCCACCTCAGGTCCGCGGCCCTGCACGGCCGGGACGCACGTGCACTCATCCGGGAAACCCTCCTTGACCTCGACTAGCGCAACATCCCGCAACATCGTGGACCGCCGGACCGTCCAGCACTTAACGTTGCTGAAGCACAGCAGACGGTTACTGCGTTCCGTCTCCGGGTCAGGAAGGCGGTCCGATGGCGAACAACTGTTCCGGCGTCCCCGATATCGCACCGATCTTATCGATGATCCTCGGGCGGGACGTGGTCACCGGGCGGGCGGTGGTGCCGCCGGGGGCGCTGAACGAGCTCGCGGCGCTGCGCGGCGCGCTGCCGGGATATGACGTCATCATCACCAGCCACGGCCCCTGCTGCCGGTTCGAGGCGATCCGCCGCCGGGGGGCGACGGGACCGTGGTGCGTGATCAGTTCCGATCCCGCCGACCTGTGGCGCGAGCTGGCCGTCCCCCCCGGGCGCCCGCCTCACCCGGCCTAGCGGCGGGTTCAGAACGTGCCGCCGGCCAGCACCGGGGTGCCGGGCGGCCCGGCAGCCGGCCCCGGGGACAGCCGGCCCCGGGGACAGCGGCCGGGCGGTGCCGGATCGGGCCGTAGATAATGTCCGGGTGAGGTGGGATACCGCACTGCTGCGCCGCGGGCTGACCGCCGGGCTGGTGGCGACGACGGCCATGAACCTGGGGTACGCCGCCGAGCGGCAGCTGCGGCGGAACGTCAAGGGTCCGCTGGACTACGACGACACCAACATCCCGGTGCTGGCGGCGGCGCGGCTGCTGCGCCGCTCCGAGCTGAGCCCGGCCGCGTCGCGGGCGCTTGGCTTCACGGTGCACTGGGGGTACGGGTCACTGGCCGGGCTCGCGGCCGTGCCGCTGGCACGGCGGTACCGGCCGGTGACCGCCACGGCCGGGTACTTGGCCGGGATAGCGGAGGCGGCCGGGGCGGGTGTGACGCCTGCCCCGGAGGCGGGGGTTCCGCCCGGAGAGGCAGGATGGGGCCATGGACGTGGAGTGGTTCCTGGCGGCCGCGGATGAGCTGCTCGCGGTGCCGTCGACCGCGGAGCGGCCCGCGGAGCTGGAGCGGGCGCTCGGCTTCGTGCTCGACTTCGTCGGGCCCGGTTTCACGGTGGAGCGGTTCGAATCGGGCGGCAAGCCGAGTGCGCTGGTGTACCGTGGCGGCCGCGACGGCCGGCCCGAGTTCCGGGTCATCCTGAACGGGCACCTCGACGTGGTGCCGGCGCCGCCGGACCAGTTCCGGCCGCACCGCGCGGGCACCCGGCTGTACGCGCGGGGCGCGCAGGACATGAAGGTGTCCGCGCTGGCCGAGGCGCTGGCCTTCCGCGAGCTGGCCGGGACGGCCGGGTACCCGCTCGCGTTGCAGCTCGTCACCGACGAGGAGGTGGGCGGGCGGAACGGCACCCGGCACCAGATCGACCGCGGCGTCCGCGGCGCGTTCGTCATCATCGGGGAGACCAGCGGCCTGCGGATCGTCACCGAATCGAAAGGCATGCTCGGCGTCACGCTGCGCGCCAGCGGGCGCGGCGCGCACAGCGCCTACCCGTGGCTGGGCGACAACGCGCTGGTCAAGCTGCACCGCAGCGTGCACAACATCCTGGCCCGGTACCCGGTGGCCACCGAGGAGGCCTGGCGGACCACGGTGAACCTGGCCCGCGTGCACACCACCAACACCGCGCGCAACCAGATCCCGGCCGAGGCGGAGGCGTGGCTGGACATCCGCTTCCCGCCGGACGACACCGACCTGGCCGGGCGGAGCGCCGCGCAGATCGGGGCCTACCTGCAGGGCTTCTGCGAGCCGGGCGTGACGGCGGTGGTCGACCACGTGGACGCGCCGCAGAACGCCGACGGCGGCCGCCCCGAGATCGCCCGGCTCCGGCAGGCGGCGCTGGCCCAGGGATACACGCCGGGCTTCCTGCGCAAGCACGGCACCGGCGACGGGCGGTTCTACGACGAGGTCGGCGTGGCCGCGGTGGCGTTCGGCGTCGGGGGGCACGGCCAGCACGGCGCCGAGGAGTACGCCGACATCCCCACGATCGAGCCCTACTACCGGGCCCTGACGCGGTTCCTGGCGGATCCGGGCCCGCCGCCCTGACATGCGGGCCCGCCGCCCCGACAAGCACATCAGCCGGCCGGCACCGTCTCAGTCTGGTACGGGCGGCGGCGTCCCGGCGGTTTAGCCTGCCGTTGACCACGGCGGTGTTCCGGGCGAGGCAACGGCGGAACGCGCCATCACCGCGGAGGAGTTCCATGGCAGCAGGCACTGGTCAGGCAGGGCAGGCCGGCGAGGCCGGTGACCCGGCGGCAGCCGCCCAGCAGGCCGCCCCGGCGCCGACGCCGGTCCCGCTGGCGACCTGGCACCGCGATCTCGTGGCGCAGGCCGACCGCTGGAGGTGGATCCGCACGCTGAACGACCAGCTGACCGCGGTGCTCGGGCCGCTGCGCGAACGGCACCAGGGCAACCCGGTCCTGGAACTGATGCACGGCGGCCGGTGGCTCGGCCACCCGCTGCACCCGGCGCTGAGCGACCTGCCGATCGGGCTGTGGACCGGCGCCCTGATCCTGGACCTCACCGATCATGATCGCGGCGCGGATCGCGGGATCGGCGCGGCGGGCATGCTCAGCGCGGCCGGCCTCGTGGCCGCGGGCGCGACCGCGGCGACCGGGATCGCCGACTGGACCGTCAGCGACGACCGGGACCGCCGAGTCGGGCTGCTCCATGGGGTGCTGAACACCGCTGCCCTCGGGATGCAGGGTGCGTCGCTGGCGGCCCGGCTGGCCGGCTACCGGCGCACCGCGCGCGGTCTCGGCGCGGCCAGCCTGGCGGTCACCGGCGTGGCCGCCTACCTCGGCGGTCACCTGGTGTTCGCCGAGGCGGTCATGGTCAACCGGGTGGCCGGGGCCGGCACGCCGCGGCGGTGGGTCCGCGTCATCGAAGAGGCCGCCCTGCCGGACGACGCGCCCACCGGGGTGCAGGCCGACGGGCGGCAGATCCTGCTGTACCGGCACGATCACGTGCTCTACGCGCTCGACAACCTGTGCAGCCACGCCGCCGGCCTGCTCAGCCGCGGCGACGTCGACGGCCTGACCGTGACCTGCCCGCTGCACGGATCGCGCTACTCACTCATTGACGGCTCGATCAGCCGCGGTCCCTCGCACCAGCCGCAGCCGGTGATCCGCACCCGGGTCCGCAACGGCTGGATCGAGGTCCGCGGTAACCAGCCAGCGCCCCGCCGGGCCGCCAACGGAAGGACATAGGGATGGCCTTTGAAATCGTCGCCAACCTCGACGACCTGGAATCCGGCGAAACCCTGTTCGTCGAGGGCCTGCGGGAACCGGTCTGCCTCGTCCGCCTCGACGATGAGGACGTGCGGGCGGTGCACAACACCTGCACCCACCAGCAGCAGCCGCTGCACGAGGGCACGGTGCAGGACGACGACACGCTGGTCTGCGCCTCGCACAACTCCCGGTTCGACCTCACCACCGGCGAGTCGGTCGGCATCCCGGTGGTGCCGCCGCTGCCCGTCTACGCGTGCAAGATCGAGGGAGACGCGATCCTGGTCGACATCGACCAGCAGCTCAACGACGCACCGATCCCGCACAAGCCCTACTACTGACGCCGGGCGGGGCCGGATCAGGGGCCCGGGTCAGGGCGCCGGCTCGGGCAGCGACAGGGATTCCAGGGTGGCGCGGACGGCGGCGATCCGGCTGTCGTCCCACTCCCCCACGGGCTCGGGTTCCAGGAACGCCTGCGCGATGCTGGTCAGGCCGACGGCGTCCAGCGACCAGTCGCCGTCCGCGCCGAACGGGTTAGCCGGCAGCCGTTCCTCGGCCAGTTCCGGCATGGAGCGGGCCATGATGACCAGGCCGCGCATGGCCGCGCTGAGCAGCGTGGCCAAGGTGGCAAACGTGGCGCCGGGCCGCAGCCGGTAGCCGAACAGCGCGGCCAGGTATTCCAGGGCGGGCAGACCAGCGCCGTCACCGGGACTGCCGCTATCATCGCGGACCGGCTCACCGCGGCCTTGTTCCATATCGACCTGACGACGATCAAGGTCAGCGGCAAGAAGCAGCCGCAGTTGGCCACCGGCCTGGCCGCCGGGCGGTACCCGGACGCGACCGTCACGCTGGCGCGGCCGGTGCCGCTGCCGGCCGGGTTCGCCTCGGGCACGAGGGTGACGTTCACCGCCCCGGCCGAGCTGACCCTGCGCGGGGTGGACCACCCGGCGACGGCGACCATCACGGCCCGCAGGGACGGGACGGCGGTGCAGGCCGCGGGGTCGATCCCGGTCGCGTTCGCCACCTGGGGCATCACCGGCCCGCAGGGGTTCGGCCCGTTCGGCTCGCTGGCGGACCGCGGGACGGCCGAGTTCCGGCTGATCCTGATGCACTCCTAGGAATGCCCGGGCGCGGCCCGGTGTTGCGGTGACGTCAGGGCCGGTGACCGGCTGCCCAGGTCACCGGGAGCCCGCGGCCGGCCGGGAGGAGGGGCGATGACACTCCTCGACGTGCTGCCCGCCGCCCCGGACCCGGACGCGGTCTTCGGCGCCTTCGCGGACTGGGCCGGGAGGCAGGGCCTGACCCTGTACCCGCACCAGGAAGAGGCGCTGATCGAGATCGTCTCGGGCTCCAACGTGATCCTGTCCACCCCGACCGGCTCCGGCAAGAGCCTGGTCGCGGCGGGCGCGCACTTCGCGGCGCTCGCGGCCGGGCAGCGCACCTTCTACACCGCCCCGATCAAGGCGCTGGTGTCGGAGAAGTTCTTCGCGCTGTGCGAGACGTTCGGGCCCTCCCGCGTCGGCATGATGACCGGCGACGCCAGCGTCAACGCGTCGGCCCCGATCATCTGCTGCACCGCGGAGATCCTGGCCAACATCGCGCTGCGGGACGGGGCCGACGCGGACGTCGGCCAGGTCGTGATGGACGAGTTCCACTTCTACGCCGACCCGGACCGCGGCTGGGCGTGGCAGGTGCCGCTGATCGAGCTGCCCCGGGCGCAGTTCCTGCTGATGTCGGCGACGCTGGGCGACGTCTCGTTCTTCGAGAAGGACCTGACCCGGCGGACCGGCCGTGACACCGCGGTGGTCCGCTCGCAGGCCCGCCCGGTGCCGCTGAACTTCCGGTACGTGATCACGCCGCTGCACGAGACGCTGCGCGAGCTGCTGGAGACCCACGAGGCCCCGGTCTACGTGGTGCACTTCACCCAGGCCGCCGCGCTGGAGCAGGCGCAGGCGCTGATGAGCGTCAACGTGTGCACCCGGGCGGAGAAGGACGCGATCGCCGAGACGATCGGGCACTTCCGGTTCACGGCCGGCTTCGGCAAGGCGCTGTCCCGGCTGGTCCGGCACGGCATCGGGGTGCACCACGCGGGCATGCTGCCCAAGTACCGCCGGCTGGTGGAGACGCTGGCCCAGGCCGGGCAGCTGAAGGTCATCTGCGGCACCGACACGCTTGGCGTGGGCATCAACGTGCCGATCCGGACCGTGGTGTTCACCGCGCTGTCCAAGTACGACGGGTCCAGGACGCGGCTGCTGCAGGCGCGGGAGTTCCACCAGATCGCCGGGCGGGCCGGCCGGGCCGGGTACGACACGATGGGGACGGTCGTCGTGCAGGCCCCCGAGCACGTGATCGAGAACGAGCAGGCCCTGGCCAAGGCGGGCGACGACCCGAAGAAGCGGCGCAAGGTGGTGCGCAAGAAGCCGCCCGAGGGGTCCGTGTCGTGGGGCCAGCCCACCTTCGAGCGGCTGGTCGCGGCCGAGCCGGAGCCGCTGCGGTCGCGGTTCACGGTCAGCCACGCGATGCTGCTGAACGTGATGAGCCGGCCGGGGGACGCGTTCGCGGCGATGAAGCACCTGCTGACCGACAACCACGAGGACCGGGCGGCGCAGCGGGCGCACATCCACCGGGCGATCCAGATCTACCGGGCGCTGCTGGCCGGCGGAGTGGTCGAGCGGCTGGACGAGCCGGACGAGCGGGGCCGGCGGGTGCGGCTCACCGTGGACCTGCAATTCGACTTCGCGCTCAACCAGCCGCTGTCGCCGTTCGCGCTGGCCGCGCTGGAACTGCTCGACGACGCGTCGCCGTCGTACCCGCTGGACGTGCTGTCGGTCATCGAGTCCACCCTGGACAACCCGCGGCAGGTGCTGTCCGCGCAGCAGTTCCGGGCCCGCGGCGAGGCGGTCGCGCAGATGAAGGCGGACGGCATCGACTACGAGACCCGGCTGGACCTGCTGGAGTCGGTGACCTACCCCAGGCCGCTGGAGGACCTGCTGGAGGGCGCGTTCGCCATCTACCGGCGGGGCCACCCGTGGGTCGCCGACCACGAGCTGGCGCCCAAGTCGGTGGTCCGCGACATGTATGAGCGGTCGATGACGTTCACCGAGTACATCGGGTTCTACGGGCTGTCCCGGTCGGAGGGCCTGGTGCTGCGGTACCTGGCCGACGCCTACAAGGCGCTGCGGCAGACCGTGCCGGAAGACGGCAAGACCGACGAGCTCATCGACCTGATCGAATGGCTCGGTGAGCTGGTCCGGCAGGTGGACTCCAGCCTGATCGACGAGTGGGAGCGGCTGCGCGACCCGGACGCCGCGGCCGCCGGGGAGGCCGCCGCGGCGGCGCGCCCGCCGTCGGTGACCGCGAACGTGCGCGCGTTCCGGGTGCTGGTCCGCAACGCGCTGTTCCGCCGGGTCACGCTGGCCGCGCTGGGCCGCTGCGAGGAGCTGGGCGAGCTGGACGCGGACTCCGGCTGGGACGCCGGCGCGTGGGAGGACGCGCTGGACGCGTACTTCGGTGAGCACGACGAGATCGGCACCGGGCCGGACGCGCGCGGGCCCGGGCTGCTGATCCTGGATGAGGGGCCGCGAGTGTGGACGGCGCGGCAGATCTTCGACGACCCGGCCGGCCACCACGACTGGGGGTTCACCGCGGAGATCGCCCTGGCCGCCTCGGACGAGGCCGGGACCGCCGCGCTGCGGGTCACCGCCGTCGGCCGGCTCTAGCGTGAACGTACCCCCAGCGCGGGGATGTCAGCCCGGAGCTGGAATGGCCGCATGCCAGCGCCCGCGCGTGAGCTGGACGCTGCCGTCCGGGGTGATGGTGACGCTGGCTCCGGCGCTTTCGCTAAGGTCGGAAAGGTGCCATTCCCATAGCACTTGCCGCGCATGAAGGCGGGCGCACGGCACGGCACCGGGCAACGCGCCCAGCTCCGGGAAGCTCTGTAACGGCCATCGGCCGGCAAAGCCATCATCCTGCGATGCCGCGAACGGCGGAACCCGCATCGCAGTATCGGACCAGCCGGAACGAGAACTGCCGTGCCCCGCACGCGTCGCTGCGGACGGCGCTGTCCCGGCGCCACGAGCGTATCCGCCCGCGCTGGCCTGCCAGACGGTACTGATTTAGCTCACGCAGTATCAGGTGTGCTGAGCGTGCCGTAGCCATTCGAGAGAGTTTTGGGTGAGTGCCTCGCTGGCGAGTTGTTTGGCTGTCGCGGTGTGCAGGCTGGCGAGTGAGGAGTCGATCCATGGCTGCAGGTTCTGGTGGCCCTGGTCGTGGTATTCGCGGGCCTGCAGGAGGCATTCGAGCTTGTCGGCGTCGCGGGCGCAGACCGCTTCGGGGGTCTCGCCGGCTTCGTATTCGCTGACGGCACCGGAGATCATCGCGGCGATGGCTGGCGGCAGGGGCCGGACCTGGTCGCCGGTGACGGCCCGGTTGGCGGCGGTGGTGACGTAGCGCCTGCTCACGTGGGGGAGGTCGGTGGTGCGGGTTTCTTGGGTGTCGTGCCAGAGCGCGAGGAACGCGGCGCGTTGCGGGTCGGCGTCTTCGGCGGCGGCGATGACAGCGGCGATGATGCTGGCGCGGAAGGAGTGCTCGGCGACCGATTCGGCGCCGGGCACTCCTGCTATCGCCCAGCCGGTGCGCGGGTAGCGTTTGAGCAGCCCGATTTCGTAGAGGAAACCCGTGGTGTCGTGTGCCTCGCTGCTCATGGGCCGCCTTTCAGTTCTGTCGTGCGATCGCGATGCCGTAGCGCAGTGATTCCAGTTCCCTGCGGGCAGGAGATGCTACCTGATTGTCGTCTAGCAGCCGGGTGATCGCGGTGTCCAGGTCGGCGGCGAGCGGCGCGGCGAGGCTCTGCTGCCTGCGGTGCAGGCAGACCTGGCGGAGTCATGGCTGGCCGGTGACCACCTGTATCGGCTCGAACCACCACGCCAGCGGCAGTGCCGGGCAGCCAGAATGATCCCGGCCATGCCAGAGCCCATCGCTGCGGGATTCGTCCGGCAGTGCGGCCTGAAGGTAAGGAACACGCTGGTCAGCAACGCCGAGTTCGCCGGGTTCATCAATGCCCTGGCCGACGCGGGGATGCCGAACGGGCACGGCGGCACGTGGCTGCTGGCCTGCGACACCACGCGGGTGCCCTCGACGCCGGCCCAGATGCCGGGCCGCCCGGCCAGATCGGCGGCCAGCCCGCGCAGGTCGAGCCACCGCTAGCCCACCGCTAGGCCGGTGTCCCGCGGCCGCACAGCGCCGCGCGCCGTAGTACAGATTGAACCGTCGACGTACA
>Ga0335078_10004666_pt1 | contig 20277 bp, 11 predicted proteins | sample Lox_Sample_32_FD_206711 | JGI IMG/M metagenome (GOLD analysis project Ga0335078, IMG submission 206711) | Soil microbial communities from Loxahatchee National Wildlife Refuge, Florida, United States - Lox_Sample_3.2 | ecosystem: Environmental > Terrestrial > Soil > Wetlands | place: USA... | reverse complement strand
GTCAGTTCTGTCGGCGTCATTGGCCCACTGGCAGAGATCCACGCAATGCGACCCCCACTCTAGGCAGCCGCCCCCCGTCAGACCGCCGCCCTTTTCAAAGTTAAACCCATCGAGCAAAGCCTTGTTGAAGGGCCGCCAGGCGGCGGGGCCGAGATACATATCCCAGTCCACCTTCTCCCGGTCCGGCTCGGGTTCGGGCGGGAGCCAACCACTCATCGAGGTTCCCAACCCGCCCGGGTGGGCGTAGAGCGTTTGGAGCTTGCCGAGCTTGCCGCGGCGGGCCAGGTCAACCGCGAACGCGAAGTTCGGCAGGCTGCGCCGCTGTGTGCCAGCCTGGAAGACGCGGCCAGTGCGGCGGAACGTCTCCGCCAGCGTAAGGCTCTGCGCGATGTTCTTCGTGCAGGGCTTCTCGCAATACACATCCTTGCCGGCATTGGCCGCCAGGCAAGCCGCCGTGCAGTGCCAGTTCGGACCGGTGGCGATGAGCACCGCCTCGATGTCGCTCCGAGCCAGCAAGTCGCGCAAATCCCGGTACGTCGCGCAATCCTGATTGCCGTACTTCGTGTCCGCCTTCCTCTTGATGGCCTCGCGGCGCGCTTCCTTCACGTCGCAAACCGCCACGAACTGCACATCGCGTTCCTCCAGGAAACAGCCCAGGTCGTACGTGCCCCGGTTGCCGATGCCGATGCCGCCCAGGATGATGCGTTCGCTGGGGGCGACGCCCCCGTCTCGGCCCACCACCGCGCCGCGCACAATCTGTGGCGCGGCCATCAAGGCGCAGAGCTGCGCGGCGGCCTTTAGAAAGCGCCTCCGGCTGAACGGGGTTGCCGGTGCCGACAAAGTGGGGTTGTGGGTGGGTGTAGTGTGGTGAATTGCGCTTGTCTCAGAGTTCATCGTCGTTCTTTCTCAAGTCAGGATTCGGACGGTCGTAATGGTGCGATTGTTGCCGAACCGTTGGACTCCTGTCCATCACCGTTTTGCTTTATGGAATTGTTGGATATTCCCGGACTTTGGACTTTGGACCTTGGACTTTAGACTTAAGGCTCCAGCCGCCCCGCCTGGGCCAGTCTGGCCCGCTCAACGGGCCGCGTGGTTCCATCCGGTGTGACTACACCACACCCGCAGCCGAAAGACCGCCGGACACGAAAAGCAGCATAAACCCCTTGCAAACAAAGGGTATTTCATGATCCACCTCGGACCGCTACCGGACCAGTGCCGGACCCCTTAGCCACCAACACGCCTGCCCCACGCGCCGCGCCGGCCACCATAAACCTGGAGGAGCGCATCGAGCACCCAGCCAGCCAAAGGCCTGGGCAGTTTCGCGACTGCACCGTCGGCCAAAGTTTGCCCAGTCCGCTTGAAGTTCAATATGATCCCCAATTCAGACTGTATCGGCGTACCCAAACGCATGCGCAGAGGACCAAAACGGCTGTCCGCCTCATCGCCCAGGTCATCACCGTCAGCCCGGAGACGCTGAAGGTCGTGAAAGCGTTGCCGCCGGTGGACAAGTAGAATTCAGTGGTCGCCGACGCCGGTTCGCCCATTCTTCGACCAGCAAATCCAGCGGCGTGAAGGGATCGAGCGAGCGTCGAGATTGACACTAATTCCCCGCCGGCCTCCCCGCGTTCAGCCATGAACACACCTGCAACATTGCGCTTCCCCTCCGTCGCCGCCGAATCCCTGACCGTGGAGCGCCCCTCAGCGGACCGACAAACACACCATATCACCCTCCATGTTCCGGCAGACAATTCTCCCGCCGCAGAAAACCACGTGCGGATAGCCCTGCTCATACTCACTCTTCTTGAAAACCCCGTTCAGCCTGCAGAGCTCCTTCCACTCGGAGCGCGGCGAAGCCTCAGCCAACACCAGGTTGCCCTGCTTGATTCCGTCCCAAATGATCATCTTCCGATCCCCCGCCGTCACCAGCAGGTTGCCGACTTCCGCGCCCATCGGATGGTTCTCCTCAAAGACTTCGCCGGATTCCCAATTCATTTTGCCTGAATCCAGCCCGAAGGACCTGACTTTCCTGCCGGAGCGAAAATAGAGATTCCCCTCGTTCAGTGCGGCGGTAGATGTGCAGGTGAAGAATTCCTTGGTATAATCCTTCAGGCTGTAGTCGTTCAGCTTCAGCGAGTGAATCGTCAGCAGTTGCGTCCGCTTCCCCACGCTCTCACACATCGTGAGCAACACTTCGTTCCCCGACACGATCGGGCTGGGACTGCTTTCATTATAGAGGCTCTTCCAGGGATGCTCGACCACGGACTGCCCTTCATGCCCCTTGTCCATGCGCACCACGAGACATCTGTCGCTGGTGATCGCCACCACGCAGGGCGTTCCCTCTACGAAAATCAAAGCGGGACTGGCAGTGGCTCGATTTCCACAAGCAGCGGACTTCCATGCCACCTTCCCGGTGCCTTTGTCGAACGCCCAAGTCGCCCCCTCCTTATTATGCCCCACCTCCACAATCACCCAGTTGCCATACAGCAGCGGCGACCCGAAGAAACCATAGTCCTCCTCGCCGACCGTTGCCTGGTAATCCCCAAACAGGTTCAGTGCCCACTTGAGCTTGCCCGGTTCCGTGCGGTTGTACGCTTCCCAGCAGCGCAGGTCGCCATCACAGCTCAGGGTATAGAGGTATCCCGTGTCGGGTTCCATGGCTGGTGTCGCCATCGGCCCCTTGTAGCAACCCGGGAACCGCGTTCCCTTCCTCGAGCCCGGAGGGCACGCGTACGATTTCACCCAAATCTCCCGTGGCTTCCCGTGCTCGCCCGCGGCCTCCAAACAGTGAACCGAATCCTGTCCCGCCTTCCATCCGATGGCATAGACCCGATCGTTGACGATGAGCGGCGCGGCAGCGCCGTAACCGACATTCGTTCTCCAAAGCTCCTTCGGCGGCCACCCCTGGGGCCAGCCGGAAGCTTCGGCAATCGCGCCGGTGCGATCCGGACCATGCCACTGGGACCAGGCTGCAGGACGGGTTGCTGCCGCGCCCCAGCAGCCCATCACTCCGGCAAGAATCAGTATGGCAAGCCTGCAACGCAGACTCTGAAAATCGGCAGGCATCGAAGCCGCTTTCGCCGGGTTGGTATGGCGGGCTTTCTGAGAAGTGATCACAAGCGCTGCCTCAACAGACGCAGGGCGCGCCGGAAGCATTCACGTCCGTGATGTCATCCTGCCGCTTACTTGCCCACGATTCTGATGCTCGCCTTCGGATCAATGGCATAGGCTCGGACGTAGTCGAAGAATGTGTTCGGAACCCCGCCCCTCGCCCCGCCAAGCATGAGATTGCGCCACAAAGGCGGCGGCTTGGGAGTCCCGTCGCACATGCTAAACAGATAGCTGACGGAGGGCTGGCTGGCTTCGGATATCTGGTTGCCGATCCAGCAGATCGCTTGTCGCGGCACGCCGTCGAAATACACCTGCCGGTAGGCTCGCGGACGGGTTTCGGGACGGGGATGCGCATGGCGCGGAGAAAATCATCTTTGGGCTGCCCACCGAAGCCACTCCGAGGCCCCGCTCAGACTACCCTGGTCGGCAAGCTCCACCGGCAGAAGGCTGCCCGTCGCGAGAGGAGACGAGCCTCACGCACCACGCATCACGCTTCACGTCTCACGCATTACGATGCACTCACCCCCCCGCTTTCCCGCACTTTTTCTGCGTGCATTTTCCTCCCCGTGGATTACTACTCCTGAGGATGAACTCCAACGAAGCCAAAGCGCGTCACGCCCAACTCGTCGAGGAAATCCGCCGGCACGACCACGCCTATTACGTGCTGGCGCAGCCCACGATCAGCGACCGCGAATACGACCGGCTTTACCATGAGTTGCTCGACCTGGAGCGGCAATTCCCCGGCTTCGTCACGCCCGACTCCCCCTCGCAACGTGTCAGCGGCGAGCCGCTGAAGGAGTTCAAGCAGGTCCAGCATCTGCAACCGATGCTCAGCTTGGACAACACCTATTCGCAGGAGGAGGTGCGCGAATTCGTCAACCGCGTCCAGAAGCTGCTCCCCGGTGAAAAGCTGGAATGGATTGTCGAGCCCAAGATTGACGGCGTGGCCATGAACCTGCGCTACGAGCAGGGAGTGTTCACCTGCGGCTCGACCCGTGGCGACGGCGCCACCGGCGATGACATCACGGCGAACCTCCGAACCATTCGCAGCATCCCGACCCGCCTTCAGAGTAGGACAGGCGTCTCGCCGATCCCGGCGGATGGGCACCGGCGGGACGCCTGTCCTGCATTATTGGAAGTGCGCGGCGAGGTTTACCTCACGAAAGCGGGCTTCGAGAAGCTGAATGCGGAACGCAAGGCTGCTGGGGAAGAGGAATTCGCCAACCCGCGCAATGCGGCCGCCGGCTCGCTCAAGCAACTCGACCCGCGCATCGTCGCCCGGCGCCCGCTCGACATCGTGGTCTATGGCCTCGGCCAGCTCGAAGGCGCGGCGCAACCACCGGAGCGGCATGACCAGATGCTCGTCTGGCTCAAGTCGCTCGGCTTCAAGACGCCGGACCGTACCTGGCACTGCCGCTCCGCGGATGAACTGCTCGCGGCCATCGAAGCCCTCGATCAAGTGCGCCGCAAGTTTGCCTATGAGACCGACGGCGCGGTCATCAAACTGAATTCCTTTGCGCAGCGTGAAATAGCCGGCTTTACCTCCAAGGCGCCGCGCTGGTCCATCGCTTACAAGTACGCCGCCGAACAGGCCGAGACGCGGCTCAAGAACATCACGGTCCAGGTCGGCCGCACCGGCGCGCTCACACCCGTCGCCGAGCTTGAACCGGTCTTCCTGGCCGGCAGCACCATCGGCCGCGCCACGCTCCACAACGAAGACTACATCCGCCAGAAGGACATCCGCATCGGCGATATGGTGACTATTGAAAAGGCGGGTGAAGTCATCCCCGCCGTCGTGGACGTCGTGTTGGCGAAGCGGACCGGCAAGGAAACCAGCTTTCGCTTTCCTGCGCACTGCCCCGAGTGCGGCTCCAAAGTCTCCCGCGCGCCCGGAATCGAGGCAGGCGACGAAGGCGTCGTCTGGCGCTGCCCGAACCCCGATTGCCCGGCCCAGGTCCGCGGCCGCCTCGAACATTGGTGCGCCCGCGGCGCGATGGACATCGAAGGCGGCGGCGAAGTCCTCGTCCGCCAACTGGTCCAGAGCGGTCTGGTCCGCGACGTCGCGCAGCTCTATTCGCTCAAGCTATCTGAGGTTGCCGGCCTTGAACGCATGGGGGAGAAGTCGGCACGCAACTTCCTGGACGGCGTCGAGGCGAGCAAACAGCGCGACATGTGGCGGGTGCTTTTCGGCCTGGGAATTCTCCACGTTGGCGCGGGTGTGGCCAAGGCGCTGGGACGCGGGTTCGCCACGCTCGATGACCTGTTCGCTGCCAGCGTCGAGCAGTTGACCGAGTACGAGGACGTGGGCGAAGTCATTGCGCGCAGCGTAGTTCAATGGCACGGCGATGCCCGGAATCGCCAATTGATCGAGCGTCTGCGCAAAGCCGGGTTGAATTTCAAATCCGCGCTCTACCGGCCTCGGGCCGTGGCCGGCCCCCTGGCCGGCAAGACTTTCGTCCTGACCGGCACCCTCCCTACGCTTAAGCGTGAGGAAGCTACGGCGAAAATCGAGGCCGCCGGCGGCAAGGTCAGCGGCAGCGTCAGCAAGAAAACCGACTACGTCGTCGCCGGCGCCGAAGCCGGCTCCAAGCTGGACAAAGCCCAAAAGCTCGGAGTGAAGATTATTGACGAGGCTGAACTGCTGCGGCTAAGCGGCGGGTGACGGCTCAGCCCAAAAATCAAGGCGGGAAGCGAGGAATCATGATACGAACATACACTACGACTTGGTTGATCGCCGCGAGCTGGGCGCTGTCTCAGCCGCTGGCCCGCGCAACCGAATCGGTTGCCTCCACCCGCCAGCAGGCCGATGCCTGGCGCGCCGAGCACCGCACGATTGACCTCCATCAGCACATTGACTGCTCGCCCGAGCATTTGGCACGCGCGGTGAAAATCATGGACGCCGTCGGGGTGGGGCTCGCGGTGAACCTCAGCGGGGGCACGGTGACCCGCGGCCCGGACGGCGGCCCCAGCGAATTTGAACGCAACAAACGCATGGCCGATACGCTTTATCCCGGGCGCTTTGTCCAGTACATGAATCTCGATTACAGCGCTTGGGACCAGCCAGGCTTTGCCGAACAAGCCGCCCGGCAGATCGAGGAAGGCCATCGCCTGGGCGCGGCCGGCTTCAAGGAATTCAAACGGCTGGGCCTTTACCTGCGCGACGGCGCGGGCCGGCTCCTCAAGGTGGATGACCCAAAGCTCGACCTGATGTGGCGGCGGTGCGGGGAACTGCACATGCCCGTCTCCATCCACGTCGCAGATCCAAAGGCCTTCTGGCTGCCCTATGACGAACGGAACGAGCGCTGGCGGGAGTTGAAGGACCACAAGAACTGGTGGTTTGGCGACACCAACAAGTTCCCCCCGTGGAAGACCCTGCTGGAATCGCTCAACCGCGTCATTGCCCGTCACCCCGAGACGACCTTCGTTTGCGTTCACTTCGCCAATAACGCCGAGGAACTCGACTGGGTGGACGCCTCCCTCAGCCGTTACCCGAACATGCGGGTGGACCTGGCGGCGCGCATCCCCGAAATAGGCCGGCACGACCCCGATCAAGTCCGACGCTTGTTCCTCAAATACCAGGACCGCATTCTCTTCGGCACCGACTTCCAAGTTGATGACCGGCTCATCCTCGGCTCCAGCGGCAACGAACCGCCCCCCACGGACGCCGACGCCGAGGTCTTCTTCGCCAAAGAATGGCGCTGGCTGGAAACGCGCGACCGGAACTGGGAGCACATGACCCCCATTCAAGGCGACTGGACCATCAGTTCCATCGGCCTGCCGGCCGCCGTGTTGCGCAAGGTCTATTTCGATAACGCCCGCAAGCTCCTCGTGGCCGCGCTCCCGCTGCCGCACCTGCAGGCGCGACGGCTCAGCCGGGACTTGGACCTGGAGGGGCACTTTGACGATCCCCTCTGGCAGACGGCCAAACCGGTTCGCCTCGAGCAGAGCGGCTTGGACGGCACCGTCCGCCCCGAACTCTCCACCACGGTCCGCGCACTGTGGTCCCCCCGGGACTTGTATCTGTCTTACGAGTGCCCGTTCACTCGGTTGACCGTCTTCCAACCACCCCTCTCAAGCCGGAAACGCTTCGATTTGAGCCGGGACGGTGTGAGCCTGTGGGACCGTGATGTCGTCGAGGCCTTCATCGGCGCCGACGCAGCCAAGCCACGGCGCTACGCCGAGTTCGAGGTGGCCCCGACGAATGAACGGCTCGACCTGATGGTCGTGGAACTGCCCGACAAAGACTTTGATTGGACCAGCCACTTCCAATCCGTGGTGAAAGTGGACACCAAATCCAAGGTGTGGAGGTGCGAGCTGCGCATCCCCCTCAGCGCCCTAAGCGAAACCTTGCCCGCCGTCGGAACACATTGGCGGCTGAACTTGTTCCGCTGTGACCGCGCCAACCGTGCGGCTCTGGCCTGGAGCCCGCCCGTGAGCGCTACCTTTCACGTGCCGGAGAAGTTCGGCGTGTTGGAGTTCGTCGAATAGTCCATTCATCCGGGTCGGCGTACGGCTCTTGCAGCCGTGGATTCGCCTGGGCCGCATAGCTCGACCTCGAAGTAGCCGGACCCAGCCTTGGTCTTGGCCCGACTAGACGCCCGCCGCAAAAGGTGTTGTAGCCGATGCCATGCCGCCGGGCAGTGGCTTCATTCCGAGCCAGTCTGGACTGCGTCAGCGGTTGGCGCGCTGCAAGGGGTCCCAGTGTATCGAATTACTGAGGGCCTGGACGGTTGCCCCGGCTGGGTCCACCGGTGGATTGATGTCGGCATCCTTCCGCGCTTCGCCGTGGCCATCGGTGAAAACGACGTTGCCCAAACCCCCATGGCGATAGGTCTCCAGGCCCTGATGGCTGGCCTTTGAGGAAAAAGGCCACCAGCAGTCCGAACTCCAGCACGCCGTAGAGTTGATGTCGCCCGAGGCCGGCATCGAATCGGCAAACATCAGCGTATCCGCCGGGCGGAGGATGGAGCTCCTTTTGAAGTCGGGCGCAGTATCAAAGTGGATTCCGCCTACGAGCAGGGTGGTTGCCAGATAAGGATGCAGCCCAAGGAAGTAATTATTGTATCCGTAGCCAACGAAGTGCGGATCGAAGCTCCAGGACCAGGCCACGCCGCCGTCGGTCCGCCTTCCGCTCAACGCCGGGCAATGGAACAGGTTCGACTGCGTCAAGTTGTTGGCCATTGCCAGCAGGGTCGTGCCCCACCAGTTGGTCATCGAGATGCCAACGCTGTTGCTGTCAATATTCTGGTTTCGGTGGGCGGGGAAGACATCGTTGTTTTCGTCGGTGTACATCTGCATGTAGATGCCGATTTGCTTGAGGTCGTTGAGGCAGGCGACGCGGTAGGCCTTGCTCTTGGCGCGAGAAAGAGCCGGCAACAACAACGCGGCCAGAATTGCTATGATGGCGATCACGACCAGCAACTCGATGAGCGTAAACCCCGGTGGTCGTGTGGGCGCGAGCCGCCCCGGCCGGACGGCTTGCCGGCCGTGGCGTTCCACCGAACGGCTCACCTCGGTCTCCGGAAGGGCAACTTGGAAGGAATCAGGGCCCAAGCAGACGGAAGAACTGTGTGGCCGGGGTCGTCGGGAACGACACTTCGAGCTGGTCGCCCTGCTGCACGGGTTGGATCACAACATTGCTCCAACCGCCTTGCGTCAGGTCCGTGCGGGACTGGAGCTGGAAGGTGGATTGGGTGGCCGGCCAACTGAGAATCGTGTGGCCCGGGTTGCCGCTGATGGACAAGAGGGGCCGCGGCACGAACGCGCTGAAGTCTCCCCCCATCACCGTTTCAATTTGACCTTGGCTCAGCGCGATACTGAACACCGCGACGTCCTCCAGCATCCCATTCCAGGTTCGATCGCCGGGTTGTCCCAGTTCGGACCCGATGTGGATTTCATCCTGGAATCCTACGTAACCGCCCAGCGGAGCGGTCACCGCTTGAGAGGCGATGCCGCCATTCGTGCCCGAGTTCCCATTGCGGTACACGGTAAGATTGGTGCCGTCATAGACCACCGCCCAATGCTCCCACTGGTCGAGAAGCGGGGAGACAGCCGAACCGACGCCCCAGCCGATCTGCCATTCAGTATTGGGCGGCCGAGACCAAGTGTAGATTTCGTCATCGCCCGACGCGCCGGATTCGAACTGGAAGGCGGTGCCGTCGTCAATTACGAGGACGCGTCCGTAGTTGGCCACAAAGTCGCCGGTGCCGTTCGAATCCTCAAAAGCCCAGGCGGTGATCGTCCACGGATTTGTGGCCGTCTGCCCGATCATTAACGAACCCGCGCTGGGGATGACGACGTAGGCGTGATCCGTCCCGTTGTTGGTGAACCGCAAGGCGCCGCCCAGACCCGCCTGGCCCGTCGTCCACGCCGGGATATTCCCCTTTTCGCCGGCGAGATAGCCGTGGTTCCCCAGCCCTGAGGAATCCAGGACGTTGGTGCCGCTGCCCTGGTTAAACCGCCATAGACCGACCAGGCTCACGTTGAACACGACCAGCTTCGCAGGCGCGCTGGTGGCGCTGCCGAGCGCATTACTGACTACGACGGAATAGGTTCCGGACTGGTTCAACTGCGCGTTGGTTAAAACCAGCGTTGCGGTCGTTGCGGTCGGATTGGCAGCAGCCGACAGCTTGTTGGTGCCGTTGAAATACCATTGATACTGGAGCGGGGCCTGGCCGACCGCACTGACAATAAACGTGACCGTCGCCCCCAGTGGCACCGTCTGATCTTGCGGCTGGCTGACAATCCCCGGCCGGCCAGCGATGAACGCCGAGAAATCGCCCGACATCACCGTCGCAATCTGTGATTGGGTCAGGGCACCGGCGAACACCGCCACGTCGTCTAACATCCCATTCCAGGTCGCGGTGGCCGGTTGGGCGAGTTCGGAGCCGATTAAAACGGCACCGGTATAGCCGGCGAAGGCCAAGGGCGAGGTGACCGGTGCGGAAGCGACGCCTCCTTGAGCCCCCTGATTCGCATTGCGGTACACCGTGAGATTGGTGCCGTCGTAAACCACCGCCCAATGGACCCACTGGTCAAGGAGCGGGGCGACGGCGGAACCGACGCCCCACGCGATCTCCCAGGCAGTATTGGGCGGACGAGACCAGGTATAGATTTGGCCATCGCCCGACGCGCCCGACTCGAACTGGAACGCAGTGCCGTCGTCTATCACGAGGATGCGTCCATAGCTCGCCACAAAATCGCCCGTGCCGTTCGAATCCTCGAAAGCCCAAGCCGTAATGGTCCACGGATTCGTCGCCGTCTGGCCAATCATGAGCGAAGTGGCGCCGGGAATAGTGACATAGGCATGGTCGGTGCCGTTATTCGTAAACCGCAACGCCCCGCCGAAACCCGCCTGCCCCGCCACCCAGGCCGGGATGTTGCCGTTCTCTCCGGCCAGGGTTCCATCGTTTCCCAGACCGGAAGAATCTGTCGCCGTGGAGCCACTCCCCTCGTCAAACCGCCACAATCCGACGACGGAAGGCGCCGCCGATGAAGTCAGTACCGGCAGCAACGAGAGGCAATAAACGACCCCGACCTTGGCGGCAAAGCGGTGAATCGAGAATCTGGTAAAGAGGGTTCTTCTCATATTAAAGGCTTGGTTCTTCCAAGCTCTACTTAACCAAGCTCAGCGCCTAATGTCAAGCAGAGCCCAACTTGATTTCGGAGACGCCAACAGTCCTCCAATCAGAGTTCCACCCTCGCGGCGGTGGGCGAGCCGGGGATGTATATGCTAACGCAACCCGGCAGCGTCGGGATCAAGCGGTCGCACGCGACGCACCAAAGGTCCCATTGACCATCAATGTAGTTGCCGTTCGCGGGCAGCGGGCAGGCTTGCGCATAGAGATACCATTTGCCCGCAATCTGATACCTGGCGGGCGTGGCGACGTGATAGAGGGTCTCGTCGCGATAGAGGCCCACCCACTTCGTCTGCAGCAACGCGTCCGCATCGAGCTGCGCCCAGCCCGCGGCCGGGTGTTGGCTCACCGCGATGACGGGACGCCAGCGTTTGCCGGCGGCGATGCCGACTTCGATGGACAGCAGATAAGTGTCTCCGATCCTGGAGGCCTGGTGCCACTCGTAGTACGCGCCGGGCGTGGACTGGAAAATCTGGCCCATGCCGCGCGGGTCCTTTTCATTGTAATGACGAGTCCAGGCCTTCCCGTCGTGCGAGGTGGCCAGCCGGAGGCCGGGCAGGATGCCGTCCTTGCCGCGGTAGGAGTAATACATGAACCAGTCCCAGCGCCGCTCCTTCGCGTCCCACTCGCGCAACACCGCCGCCTGCGAGGCCATTTCTTCGAAATACGGCGCCCCCCGCTCCGGCGCCAGCACCGCTTCCGAACCGAAGCGCCGGATAGCCTCGGGCGTAATGCCGGAATAGCCGTCGGCCCCCGACGGGCAAATGGCCAGCCCGATATGGTCCTGCACCGAGCCGGTCGTGCCCGAATAGTAGATGTAGTAGGCATCCTCCTCCGCGATATAGATCACGGCGTCGAGCCGGATGCTCCCGGAATCCCACCCCTGTTTCCCCGGGCTGAACATTGGGTTGTGCGGGTCCTGGTGCCACGTGAACGGGTCGGACGCAAGTGCCCACGCCTTGCCAATGAAGCAGACGCTCCGGTTGGTCGCTGGCACGCCGGAGTAAAACATCACGAGGCGCGCGGGGTCCTTCGGGTTGGGCAGGATGCACGGCTCCTGCACTTGCTGCGACTCCCAAGCCGAGTCCGTCCGTTTGATGATGACTTCTCCGCGAATCGGCCCCGCTGCGCTGGCGGCGCAGGCGTCCAGGAAGAAGGAGTGAGCGGCGGACCACAGGGCCACGCCGACGAGGAGAAGGCCTGATTTCATCCGATGACTAATACCATCACCCCAGCCGAGTAGGCGAGCCCTGGCCGTCGCACAGAATCATCTCTTCTCCTCAGTAGGAATGAGGCTGAAGGCTGTCCCCGCTTCAGTCGCACGGCACAGTGCGGTCAGCCGCCCAGTCGCGGAGTTCCTGGACTTTCTCGGCCATCAGCACGGAGAGCGGTCGGGTCTGTTTGATCTCTGCCAACAGGTCGGCTTGGGACATCTGGCGGCCCAAGGCGTGGGCCGTGTACATAGAGGAGACAATCGCCTGCTCGATCTCGGAGCCCGAGAAGCCGTCGGTGGCCGCGCCCAGCGCCGTCAGGTCGAACTGGGCCGGGTCCAGGCAGCGTTTGCGCAGGTGGATGTCCAGGATGTCACGCCGGTTCTGCGGGGAGGGCAGGTCCACAAAGAAGATTTCGTCGAAGCGCCCCTTGCGGACCATCTCGGGCGGCAGCCGCGTGATGTCGTTGGCGGTTGCTACGATGAACACCGGCTTGGGCCGCTCGGACATCCAAGTCAGCAGCGTCCCCAGCACCCGCCGGGAAAGACCGTCGTCATCCTCGCCGGCGGCGAGGCCCTTTTCGATTTCGTCCAGCCACAGGACACAAGGGGCCATGACTTCGGCAGTGTCGAGGGCCTTGCGCAGGTTGCGTTCGGTTTCGCCGTAATACTTGCTGTAAAGGACAGCGAAGTCCAAACGCAGGAGCGGCGCGGCAAAGATGCCGGCGGCGGCTTTGGCGGCCAGGCTTTTGCCGCAGCCCTGCACGCCCAGCAAGAGCATCCCGCGCGGCGGGTCGAGGTGGTCGGCGGCACCTTCACTAAAAAAGCTTTTGCGCACTTCCAGCCAGGCGCGCAACCGACGCATCCCGCCGATCTCGGCGAATTGCGCTGTTTCATGCTCGAAGGAGAGGAGCGAGTCGTGCCCGAGCAGCTCATACTTGGCCTTCATCACTTCGGGCAGGTCGGATTCGGAGATCGCGCCATTGTCATTGATGGCTTTGCAGGCCAGGCGGCGGGCGTCTGTCGCGGTAAGGCCGGCGAGGTTGCGGACCAGCAGGTCGAGCGCTTTGTTGGTCGTCTCCACTTCGCGCCGGCCGTGCTCGGCGCCCCAGTCGGCGGCGACGTCGTACACAATCGCGCGCAATTCTTCGGCGGTGGGCAGCGGCAGCCGGAAATACGCGGTAAAGGAGCGCAACTCCTCCGGCACAGACAGCGTCGCGCCCACCAGAACCACCGTGGAGTAGTGTTTGGGATACGCCAGCGCGATGTCTTTGAGAAAGCGGATGTGAACGTTGTCCTGAAGGTAAGGATGGAAATCCAGCAGCACGAACAGGCCGTAGGAGGCCGAAGTCTTGATATAATTAAGGACTTCCTGCGACTTGAGCACGGCCATCTTGGGTTGGTCCGCGGGGTCGAAGGCCTGCAACCCCTCCGTGACCGTCCAGCGGAAGGCCGGGACCTGCAGTTGCCGGCTGATCTGCCGCACCAGCGAGACGACCTGCGGCTCCTCATTGCTCTCGATCGCGATGAGGGGCGTGCGCGAGCGGACAATGGCGGCCAAGTCCCGCAGCGGACTTTCCGTGGCCACCGTGCCGGTCTGTGTCAGAATCGTCGAGGGAACATTCATTTCCGTTACGCCTGCACCTCACACTTCTACCCGAAGGCGGTGTGAAGGCAAAGATGGATATTCAAACGTCGTGAGTTCCCGCAGTCTCAAGCCCAGTAGCGATAGTTCACTTCAGGGAAGATATTGTCCCGCCACTCGACCTGCTGGAGCCACTCCGGTTCGAGTTGGGCCGAGGTGAACTGCTCATATAGCCGGGTGAAGCGCAGGAGGTGGTCCTGCACGCGCTGGCGGGCGTAGCCGGGACTCGTGCCGGTCCGCAGGATAAACGGCCAATCGCTGGCTTGGGCGAGGAGCAGTTCGCGGACGGCCTGCTTGAGCATGCGTTCCTGCACGGCGTCCGGCTGCGGGAAGCGCCGCGCCAGCTCGGTCATGCGCTCCTGCGCCACGTGGAGGTGCGGATAGATCCACTCATTCTTCTCGTTGAGCCAGACGCCCCAATAGCCTTCCTCTCCCCAGCTTGAGGCGGCAGGGGTGGCGACCTGGTGGGTTGGGTGCCGGCGCAGGAAGTCCGCCGGGGTGATCAGCTCGAACACTTTCTGGTCGCAGCAGGCCTTGCGCACGAGGAAATCCAGGAACTCCGGGCCCTCATACCACCAGTGGCCGAACAACTCGGCGTCATAGGGCGCGACCAGGATGGGCGGGCGGTCAAGAACCTCCGCGAGGCGGCGGAACTGCTGCAGCCGGGCGTTGAGAAAATGGCTGGCATGTTCATCGGCAGCCCGGAGGGCGGCGCGGCGGTCATACGGCTCTTTGTCGGGCGAGCTGCCGGTGATGCGGTGGTACTTGAGGCCGGTGAACCCACGGGTGTCGGGAGCAGTGAGATGCGGCTTCACGTAATCGAAGTCCAGGTCGAAACCGATGTCGCGGTAGAAGTCGCGGTAACGCGGATCGCCCGGGTAACCGGCGAGCCGGCTCCAGACTTGCCGGGTGGAGTCGGGGTCGCGGCCAAAGGCGGCGACGCCGCTGGGCGTGAAGACGGGCGCAAAGGTCGCGTAACGGGGCCGCGGTTTCGCGTGCAGGATGCCGTGGGTATCGGTCACGAACCAACGGAGATTGGCCTCCTGCAAGACAGGCTCCAAGCGCTCCACATAAGCGCATTCGGGCAGCCAGATGCCACGCGGCTCGCAGCCAAAGCAAATCCGGTAATGGTCGCGGGCGACCAGCACCTGCGCGCGCAGGGAGGGCGGATGGTTGGCCAGCAACGGAAGGAGCGCGTGGGTGGCGGCGCTGGTGATGATTTCAATGGAGCCCAGCTCCTGGAATCGGCGGAACGCGCCCACCAAGTCGCGCCCGCAAGCGGTGTAGGCGTCACGGACGGAGGCAAAGCGTCCGTGATAGAACAGGGCGAGTTCGTGGAAGGGCTTCTCCCAGCGAGTGCGCGGGATTTCCTTCTCCGCAAGCTCAATCAGTTCGTTGAGGTGCCGCTCGTAGCGGGTCTGGAGGAGCGGATCTCGCAGCATCGAGCAGAGGGTTGGCGTAAGCGTGAGCGTGAGGCGGGGATTCAGACCATCCCGGTGCCAGCGCTCCAGTAGTTGCAGCAGCGGCACATAGGTTTCCGTGATGGCCTCAAATAGCCAGGTTTCTTCCAGGAACTTCTCATGCTCCGGGTGCCGAACGAAGGGCAGGTGCGCGTGAAGGATTAGGGATAGGTAGGCGGGCACAATAGTCCAAAGTCTAAAGTCCGAAGTCTAAAGTCCAAAGTCCAAAGTCGCGAGCGGCAGTCCGGGGCGCCTGGGTCATGGGGTATTGGCGCCGGGGGGCTGGAGGGAGGGATCTTGAGGGGCGGTGCCAACTTCGCCTTGGTAGTCTGTGCGGCGGCTGAATGTCAGTGTCGCCTGGCGCAATTCACCATCCGCTGACACGGCGGAAACCGTGACCGTGTGATCACCATTCGGCAATGAACAGCGGCAACTGAAGGTGCCATCCGGACGGAGTGAGATTGGCCGGCCGCCAATGGTCACGCTCGCGCCCGGTTCGGTCGCGCCGTAGAGGACGAGTTCGGCATTCACGCTGAACCAGAAACCGGCGGGGCGCTGCTCTGCCGGGGCCATAGGACTGGAAACGTGTTCCGCTTCGCCACCGATGGGCGGAGGCAGGGCTGCTGGGGAAGCGAGGATTTCCTTCTCGCCTAGGCCACGGACAAGCTCCGGGATTTCCGCCGAGCCTGCCTGTGCCTGCAGCACCACCTGCTGAGCGACCAACGCGGCCAGGGCGCGCTCCCTTGCCACGTCGGCCGGCGGCAGACCGGTTGGAACTGACGGTTTGGCCAGCGCCGCAAGTTGGGTCAGCCGCATGTGGGCGGGAATGGTGGCGAACCGGACGGTCTGGTCGGCCGATACCGTGTCCGACGGAGTCACGGCGGGAGAGGAGATTGCGACCGTTACCCACTCGCGTCTGGGGCGATAATAGCCCAACTCGGCCACGTACCGTGTTTCGGCGCGCTCGACATGGATAAACCAATGGCGCGATTCCGGATGCACATGCACCTCTCCGACCGGCGGAGCTCCAATCGCGCCAGACAGGACGCGCACCACGAGGTGACGGTCGGCGGAGAGGGCGTTGTAGTGCCGTTGCTGCTGCGGCGTAAGATCCCAATGCGCATACAGCCAGTGCGGATCGCGCGCCGCCAGCAGGAGTCTCCCGGTCCCGTATGCCTCGGGCAGAGCGGTTTGTTCGCCTTCGGGCTGGCCGGCAGGCGCCGTCGGGCCCAAGGCGAACTTTTGACCCGGGCCGGTTGTCGGCGGCGGCGTGGGTTCGTCGCCCTCCAGGAGAATGGGTGGAATCCTGAAAGCAGGTTCGGCTGGCGCCGCCGCCTGGCGGGGCTGATCTGCCCCAACCCCGGGCGGGCTCTCGGCCGGAGTAGCTAGAACAGGCTTGATCTCTGGCTCAGAGGTTGCGGCCACCAGGGACACCGGTTCTTCGCCTGCGGCTAGAATCGGGGCAGCTTTTGACCTGGGCTTTCGAACGACCCGCCTTCTCACCCGCTTAAGCCTGGCCGCTGTATTTGGGGGCCGTTCTGCGTCCAGGCTGGGAGAGCCCTTGGCCGCCTCGGATGGCACGGGCTTGACCTCTGGCTCGGGGGGTGAGGCCACCAAGGACACTGGTCCTTGGCTTGAGGCTAGAATCGGGGCAGCTTTTGACCTGGGCTTCCGAACGACCCGCCTTCTCACCCGCTTAAGCCTGGCCGCTGTCTTTGGGGGCCGTTCTGCGTCCAGGCTGGGAGAGACCTTGACCGCCTCGGATGGAACGGGCTTGACCTCTGGCTCAGGGGTTGCGACCGCCAAGGAAACCGGTTCTTCGCTTGTGGCTGAAATGGGGATAGCTTTTATCCTGGGTTTCCGAACTACCCGCCTTCTCAGCCGCTGTGCCTTGGCTGCAGTCCTGGTCTTGGCCCGGGTGGACCGTCTGGGCTTCTTTGCGGCTATTCTAACGCCACTTTTGGGTTTGGCAGGGCTGGTTTTCCGGCGAAGGGTCTTTGACTTGCTCCGGGTCACGCGGCGAACAGCTCGTGCGACCGGCTTTACGGACTTTCCAGAGCGCGGTTTCTTTCTTTTCATACCTGGCTACGACCCCTTCGGCGGGTATCGGATTCTCTCTGATGTGCCCTACCTTAAGGCGGCAACCCGGGAGGCGCAACGCGAAACCGGAGCAGAGGGGAGCACCAGGCGCAGAATATCCTGATTTCGACTTTGCATTGGGGCAGCCTTGCCGTAGATATTCCCACCCGCTTTGGCGGGCATTGTTATGAAACCCGAAGTCGAAATATACGATACGACCCTGCGCGATGGCAGCCAGGGCGAAGGCATCAATTTCTCTGCGCTCGACAAACTGCGCATCGCCGAGAAGCTCGATGGTTTCGGGGTTCATTACATCGAGGGCGGCTGGCCGGGGTCGAATCCCAAGGACATGGAGTTCTTTAGGCAGGCCGCCCGCCGCCAGTGGAAGCACGCCCGTATCGCCGCTTTTAGCATGACTCGCCGCAAGGGGATGGCGGTCGAGAATGACGACCTGATGCGGCAGATCCTTGAGGCCGAGACGCCCGTCGTCACGATTGTGGGCAAGAGTTGGCTGCTGCACGTCACGGAGGTCCTGCGCGCCAAGCCCGAGGAGAACCTCGCAATGATCGCCGACACCGTTCGCTACTTGAAAGACCAGGGGCGGCAGGTGATCTATGACGCGGAGCATGCCTTTGACGGCCACAAAGAGGAGCCGGAATATGCGCTGGCCACTTGGCAGGCAGCGGCCACGGCCGGCGCCGAGTGCGTCGTGCTGTGTGACACCAACGGGGGATGCCTGCCGGAGGAGATCGCCCGCATTGTTGGCGTCGCCAAAGCCAAGCTCGGCGCTCGCCTGGGCATCCACACGCACAATGATTGCGGTCTCGGGGTGGCCAACGGTCTAGCTGGCATCGAGGCTGGGGCCACGCAGATTCAGGGCACGATAAACGGCTATGGCGAGCGGACTGGAAATTGCAATCTCACCACGATCATCCCGTTGCTCCAATTGAAGATGAAGCGCCAGGTGCTGCCCCCCGCATCGCTACCGAAGCTCAAGGAGCTTTCGGAGTTCGTGGATGAGATCGCCAACGTGCGTCACGACCCCCGCCAGCCGTGGGTGGGTCAGACTGCCTTTGCTCACAAAGGCGGGATGCACGTCCACGCGATTGACCGGGTGGCGCGGAGCTACGAACACGTTCAACCCGAAGCGATCGGCAACGCTCGCCGCGTGCTGGTCAGCGACATGTCGGGCCGCACGAACATTCTATTGAAAGCCAAAGAACTGGGATTCAAGTTGGCGCTGGACGGGCCGGAAACGCGGGCTATCACTGGCCAGATCAAGCGTTTGGAGAGTGAAGGCTACGAATATGAGGCCGCGGAAGCTTCGCTGGCGTTGCTCATCAGCCGGGAGTTGGAGCACAAGAAGCTGCCCTTCTCGGTGGATGGTTACCACGTTTCGATGCGCCGCGATGGGCCGAGCTCGATCTGTGAGGCGACCGTGAAGGTGCGGGTGGGCAGCGAGGGAGGCCATACGGTGGCCGAAGGCGATGGCCCGGTGAACGCGCTCGACAAGGCGCTCCGCGCGGCTCTAGTTAGATTCTATCCCTCCCTCAAGGATGTGGTGTTGACCGATTACAAAGTGCGCATCCTGGAATCTACGACCGGCACCGGCGCACGCACGCGGGTGCTCATCCAGACCACCGATGGCAAGGCCGAATGGGGCACTGTGGGTGTGGACGACAACATCATCGAGGCCAGCCTCCAAGCGCTAGTGGATAGCTTGGAATATGCTTTAATGAGGAAGTGAGCTGCCATGTCTGACATCCCCAAGGCCTACGAACCGCAGGCGGTGGAGGAGAAGTGGTATGACTTCTGGCTGAAGCAGAACTGCTTCGTCGCCAACCCCGCGTCTGCCAAACCGGCGTATTCGATCGTCATTCCACCGCCCAATGTCACGGGCATGCTGCACATGGGGCACGTGCTCAACAACACTATCCAGGACATCCTCGCCCGCAAGGCGCGCATGGACGGCAAGGAAGTGCTGTGGCTGCCCGGAACCGACCACGCCGGCATCGCCACGCAGGCGGTCGTGGAGAAGGCGCTCCGCAAGCAGGGCGTGATGAAGCATCGCGACGACCTGGGCCGAGAGAAGTTCCTCGAGCACGTCTGGGCGTGGAAAGAGAAGCACGGCGGCATCATCATCCAGCAACTTAAGAAGCTGGGCTGCTCATGCGATTGGACGCGCGAACGGTTCACGATGGACCCGGCCTACTCACGCTGCGTGCAGAAAGTCTTTGTCGAGCTCTATAAGAAGGGACTCATCTACCGTGGCAAGCGCATGGTGAACTGGGACCCCGCCGCTCGCACTGCGCTCTCCGACGAAGAGGTGGAGATGATCGAGGAGAAGGGACACCTCTGGCACCTCAAATACCCCCTCCTTGACGATAAGGGCCAGCCTAAGCCGAATGAATTCCTGGTGGTCGCCACCACTCGTCCTGAGACGATGCTGGGCGACGAAGCCGTGGCCGTGAATCCGACCGATCCGCGCTACCAGAAGCTTGTGGGCCGCAAGTGCCTGCTGCCTTTGCAGAACAAGCCCATCCCCGTCATCGCGGATGAACTGGTGGATCCTAAGTTCGGCACGGGGTGCGTGAAGGTAACGCCGGCCCACGATCAAGCGGACTACGAGATCGGCATAAGGCACAAGCTGCCTTTCACGGTCGTCATTGGCCCCGACGGCAGGATGACGGAGGCCGCCGGGGAGGACTTCGACGACATGGACCGCATGGAAGCCCGGCAGGCCGTTCTGGAAGAACTGACGGAGCAGGGTCTGCTGCTCAAGGTCGAGGACTACGTCCACAACGTCGGCTACAGCCAGCGCAGCCATGTGCCCATTGAGCCTTATCTTAGCGAGCAGTGGTTCTTGAAGTATCCAGCCGTCATAGAATCTGCGCGTTGCGTGGAACTAGGCAGTGCCCTTCAGAAGGCAGTCCACCTCGTCGTTGCAACGGGGCAGGAATTGACTGGTTCGACGATTCACGAACTGCGCGCCGCTGCGCTCGCCTATGCACACCAGCGCGGGTTCCTGGCACGCTCCTTCCTAAACGAAGATTCTGGCCTGGAAGTGCGCGTGCGGCGCAAGAGCCTCTCCCATGCCTTTAGCAATCGCGGCGAGGCCAACATCAAAGCCGTCGTTGT
>Ga0335078_10004665_pt1 | contig 20278 bp, 12 predicted proteins | sample Lox_Sample_32_FD_206711 | JGI IMG/M metagenome (GOLD analysis project Ga0335078, IMG submission 206711) | Soil microbial communities from Loxahatchee National Wildlife Refuge, Florida, United States - Lox_Sample_3.2 | ecosystem: Environmental > Terrestrial > Soil > Wetlands | place: USA... | reverse complement strand
CGCCGCTTCGTGCAGCGCGGCCCAGGATAGGGCCCGCGCGATCCGGCTCGGGTCGCCCAGGTCGAGCGCCGCCAGCAGCCCATAACGGATGAAGTAAGCTCCCGCGGCGATATCCACCATGCTGAGGCCCAGGCTTGCCGACCAGAGCGCATCCACGCGCGCCGCCTTGGCCGGCGGGGTGGTTTGCGCGCTCGCCTCGCGGAATCCCAGGCCGCGCACGCGCAGCCGCGCTTCGCTCCACAGAATGCCCGCCATCACCGCTTTCGTTGAAGAGGGATAGTGAGTGCCGGCTCCGGCCAGCACCGTGCGATAGGCTGCGATACCCTCATCCACGTGGCCGCTGGAGCAGAAGTGGTGGGCGGCCCGCTCGAGAAACAGGGTTCGTTCGCCTTCGGGCGCGCGTTCGTATAGCGCCAGGTAGTGCTGCGCGGCTTCCGCGCTGCGGCCGGCATGCGACAAGGCCTCGGTCAGGCGGCGTTCGATCCGGAACTGCTCGGCAGCATCCTTGGGAGCATACTGCAAGGCCTGCCGGTAAAGGCCGCAGGCGCGGTCGAAAGCCAGAGCGGCGGCGGCGCGGTCCGCGCCCGCCGCATACCACCGCGCCGCGCCCACGGTGTCACCCGCGCCTTCGCAGTGGATGGCCACCTGCTCCGCGTCCGGGTCGGGATGCTTGGAAAACGTCTCCGCCAGCAGGCGGTGGCATTCGCGGCGCGTCGGCGCCGGCAGGCGCGCGAGAATCGTCTCGCGGATGCGGTCGTGATAAATCTCGACGGCATCGTCCGGCCCAACGCCGGTGCTGCGGGCGATTCGCGCGGCGCGCAGGCGGGCCAGCAGCCAGGGTTCGCGTTCCGCGTGACCGGCCGCCAGCGCGTCGGTGTGCCGGAGCGGGCGGCTGCAGACGGCAATGGCGTCAAGCACGCGAATGGCGGAATCGGGCAAGCCTTGTATCCATCCCCAGATCGCGTCTTCCATGGTGACGGCGCTGGGGCCGCTCGGCCGGGCGCCTTCCTCCCCGCCATCCACCGTAAACATGGTCAGCACCTGCACGAAAAACGGATTGCCGCCCGATTCTTTGGCGATCCATTCGGCCAACTGCCCGCGCGACGGACTATCGGGCAACAGCATCGCCGCCAGGCTGCGGGATTCCTCCAGGCTCAGCTGGCCCACTTCAATCTCGCGGCGGTCGACCCGCGCATCGAGGGGAGCGCGCAGGATGGCCTCCATGCAGCGGCTCGGTTGATTGGCGCGAAACGCGCAGACAATCAGCATGGAAGCCGCGTCCTCGGGGCGAAGCAGTTCAAGCAGCAGGCCTGCGGTATCGAGATCGCCCCAGTGCAGATCGTCGAGCGAGACTACCAGCGGCTTGGTGCGGGCCAGGGCGCGAAAAAGTTCCCGCAGCGCGGAGCGGATGACTTCGCGTGCGGCTACCGGGTCGGCGGCGGCCGGGCTGGCGCTGGCGGCGGGCGCAATGCGGCGCAGAACCGGAAACGCCTGCGCCAGTTCCCCGATGTGTTCCGGGAGCACGCGGCCCAGGAGATGGGGCTCCCAGGTTTCCAGAATCCGCACCACACCGCCAAGCAGTTCGTCGAAGCCCTTGTACGGCACCGATTCCTGTTCGAAGCACCGGCCGCGCAGCACCAGCGCATTGTCGCGCTCCGCGATGCGGTTGAGCACTTCGTTCATCAAGGCCGTCTTTCCGCAGCCGGAATCGCCGCGAACGAACACGTTCACCAGGCGCCCATGGCGGGCGTCGTCGAAGGCGTTCCGCAGAAGTCCGATCTGCGCTTCGCGCCCCACCAGCGATTCCATCTGGAAACCCTGCACCACCCGCGGAGCGCGCGAATGCTGTTGGCCGAGCCGGGCCAGAATCTCTTCGCCCGACGGCCGCCGCTCGGGTGCGACCTCGAGAAGGGCGGCGCAGAGATCGTCGAGATCGGCGGGCACGCCGCTGGCGAGTTCGCTGGGGTGGGGCAGCGTCGCGTTCTGCCGGCCCGCAAGAATCTCCTCCGTCGATCCGCCAAAGGGCGGACGCCCGGTCAGTGCTTCGAATATGGTGGCGCCCACCGCGTACCAGTCCGCGGCCGGCGTCAGCGTGCCCCCCGCCGCCTGCTCCGGCGCCATGTACGCGAGCGTGCCGGAGATCCGTCCGCGAGTATCGGAGGCTCCGGCGCGGTCGAGAGCGCTCGCCAGCCCGAAATCGAGCAGCACCGTGCGCCCCTTGCGATCCACCATGATGTTGCCCGGTTTGATATCGCGATGCAGCTTGCCGCTTTTGTGCAGCGCTGAGACTCCCGCCGCCAGTTGGCGCAGGCTGTGCCGCAGGCGCTCGGGATCGGCGGTGCACGCGCCCTGAGCCTGCAGCGGCTGGCGCGTGCCGGAGTCGCCGGCTGAGACCGGTCGAAGATCCGCGATCGAAGCCGTGGCGCAGTCTTCGCCGATGGCGGCCGGATGCAACCCCACGTACTCCAGAAAGCGCTCGCCTTCGATCAGCTCCATGGTGAAGAAACACTCCTCCGCGTTGCCGAGCAGCTCGTAGAACTGGACGACGTTAGGGTGGCTCATGTCGGCCAGCGAGCGGAACTCCTCTTTGAGATGCATGAGCATGCCCGGTTCCACCTGGCGAATCGTCTTGAGCGCCACCCGGCAGCGCCAGGCGTTGTCGAACGCCTGGTAAACCACGCCCATCGCGCCGCTGCCGAGGCGGCGTTCGACGCGGAATCGTTCGGTTCCCGCGAATGTTTCGGACATGGACGAATTGAAGCGGTGAGTTCAGTGTACTCCCCGCGCTGCGCGCGAGCCGCGGCGGCATCCCCAATCCGCCTTTCGCCGCGAGGCTCTCCCGTTGCCCCGCTGACGGGTATCCGCTTCGGGGCAACCGGATTGGCCGAGCTTCTCCAGTATAATGTACGTCGCGACACATAGCGCCGGCGCGGGGAGCGTGGAGTGATGGATTCGAACGCAACCAAAGAGAAGATCGCCATCCTGGGCGGCGGCATCGGCGCCCTCACGGCGGCGTACCAACTCACCACCGTTCCCGACTGGCAGGATCGTTATGAGATCACCGTCTACCAGCAGGGCTGGCGAGTGGGCGGCAAAGGCGCCAGCGCCCGCAACCCGGACCTGAACTGGCGCATCGAGGAGCATGGCCCGCACGTCTGGTTCGGATTCTACTTCAACGCCTTCCACGTGATCGACGATGCCTACCGCTACTGCGCCGAACAGGGACTGCTGGCGGCCGGCGGTTTTCAATCGTGGCAGGAAGCTTTCACGCCCAGAAACGATGCCGTGGTTCTGGATTATGCGCGCAAGTCCTGGCGATGGTGGAGGCTGACCCTTCCGGAACTTCCCGGAACTCCCCTGAGCCCCGCGACCGGCGATATCTGGTCACTCATCGAAGCCGGGCTGCGCATGTTGAGCGCGCGCTGGGCCCAGGTGAGTGCCGCGGTTCCACCGGCCCGGCGCCGCAGCCCCGTGCGCGGCCTGTTGCTGCGCTCGCTGATCGGCGTGCATCGGCTCGCGGCGCGCGTGCACGGGGCGCGTTCCGGTTTCGACGAGCTCGACCATGACCGTCTGCTCGAAAGCCTGGGCGGGCTGGCCAAGGCGGAAACCGGGCGCGCCCGCTCGGGCCTGTGGAAATGGCTCGGGCTCCTTGGGCTATGGATCGTCGGCCGCCTCCTCGGCACTCTCGTCCGCGATCTGCTCGACGTCGTCCGCGATCTGCTGGATGACAATGACGATTTGCGCCACGCCTGGCAAATGCTCGACATGGGAGTGGCGATGCTGCGGGGCATTCTCAGCGACCATGTCCTGTTTCGCGGCTATGACGCGATCGAGCAGTTCGATCTCTCGCGCTGGCTGGAGCGCAACGGCTGCTCCGATTCCTGGTCGCCGCTGATTCGCAGCATCTACGATTCGGGCGCGCATTACGAAGGCGGCCGCAGCGATACCACGAGCAGCCCCAACCAGCGGCCGCCCGCCGCGAATCTGGCCGCCGGGACCGCCGTACAGTCGCTGTTGCGCATCTTCGCCGGTTACCGCGGATCGTACACCTATCGCATGAACGCGGGCATGGGCGAAACCGTTTTCACCCCGCTCTATCTGGCGCTGAGCCGCCGCGGCGTCAAGTTCGCTTTCTTTCATCGCGTGCGCGGCCTGCGGTTGAATGACGCGAAAAATGCGATCGCCGCCGTCGATCTCGACGTGCAGGCCACCGTGACCGCCGGCGCGGATGCCTACCAGCCTCTCCTGCCGCCCTTTCGCGGCTTGCGCTGCTGGCCCAACGCTCCCTTCTCCGAGCAGCTCGCCGAAGGCGCGGAGATCAGGAGCCGCGGCCTGAATCTGGAGTCGGCCTGGTGCGATTTCCACGTGGGAACCAGGACGCTGCGCGTGGGCCCGAATCTCGACTGCGACAAAGTGGTGTTGGGCATCAGCATCGCCGGCCTGCCGGCGATTTGCTCCGAACTTCGCGACGCGAGCGGCGCGTGGCGCGACATGCTCGTCCGAATCAAATCCGTGCAGACCCAGTTCTGCCAGATCTGGATGAAGTGCGCCGGCAGCGAGCTTCACCCCGACGAGGGAATGCCCTCCGCGGAAGGCTTCTCCGAGCCGATCGATACCTGGCTTGACATGAGCCAGGTTTTGCCCCGCGAAGGATGGAGCGCTCCGCTCGGAAGCGTCCACTACTTCGTGGGGCCGCTCGCCGATGAACCAGAACCCCCGCCGGGAACGCCGAGCGATTTCGCCGCTCGCCAATGGACGCGCGTCTTCGACACCATGCGCGGTTTCGTCGAGAAGAATCTCCTGAAGCTGTGGCCGCTGGCCGCCCTGCCGGGCCGGCCCGGAGAGTTCAACTGGGATTTGATGCGCAGTGCGAGCGGTGCGGCCGGTTCCGAGCGTCTGCGCGACCAATACGTGCGCGCCAACGTCGACCCGGCGGAGCGCTACGTCCTTTCCGTCGCGGGCAGCAAGAAATTCCGCCTGCCTTCCAATGCTTCCGGATTCGCCGACCTTTTCCTCGCCGGCGACTGGACGCTCAACGGCATCAACGCGGGATCGGTGGAAGCGGCCGTGATGTCGGGCATGCAGGCGTCACAGGGTATTTCCGGATACCCGAAAACGATTCTCGGTGGTTGGGCGGAGATGGACAACCCGGTTCCGCCCGGTGCGAAAGGAGCGGCGGTTCATGCCTGATGCAGAGAAGCGAAAGATCGCTGTGCTGGGCGGCGGCGTGGGGTCGCTCACCACCGTCTGCCTGCTGACCAACGAGCCCGGCTGGCAGGACCGGTACGAGATCACCGTCTATCAGATGGGCTGGCGCCTGGGTGGGAAAGGCGCCTGCGGCCGCAACCCCCGATTTGCCGACCGCATCGAGGAACATGGGCCGCACGTCTGGTTCGGCTTCTATCAGGCGGCCTTCGAAATGCTCAACACCTGCTATGAGTATTGCCGCGCGCACGACCTCACTCCCGACAGTCCTTTCCAAAAGTGCATTCCCGATGCGATGAAAGCGAAGAACGATTCCACCGTGATGGAATTCGTAAACGGCCAATGGAAGCCTTGGCATGTCACGCTGCCGGTTCACTCCGGAAGCCCGGTCGACCCGCCCGCCGGGCTGATTGCGCAAATGGTCTCCGCCGTTGAGTGGCTGGTCGGTATTCATGACGGCATCCGGGCCAAGACCGGGGGGCAGGCCAAGACGCTCGCGCAGGCTTCATTCGGCGCCCGCGAGTTGGAAAAGGCCTATCGGCTTGCGCTGGCGCCGGTCCTTCCCGGCGGCGAAGCGGAGCTCGCGGCGGCCGCAGGGAAATCCATCCTCGAGGAGGTCGCCCGCATCCTGCGGCATGTCGCGGTGCTTCATCCGCAAGGTCACGTTACCGTTGAGCGGATTGCCGGGCGGGCAATTTCGAGCCTGCTGCGCGCCTTCATGGAACTGCTCGACGCTGAGGTCCACCCTTTCATGACGGACGACGAGATCCGCAGAGCCTGGATGATCCTCGATTTGGGACTGGCAAATCTGTGCGGCGTTTTCGACGATGACATCCTCTTTCGCGGATTCGAATCCATCAACGGCCAGGACTACTCGGACTGGCTCGCGAAGCACGGCTGCCGCGTGCCTTGGTCTCCCATCGTGCAGGGTCTCTATGACACGTGCTTCGCCTTTCAGAACGGAGCCACTGGCGACCCCAACAGTACTCAGAAACCGAAGTCGGCGTCCATGGAGGCCGGCTCCACGCTGCGCGGCGCCCTGCTGCTCTTCTTCGGCTACAACGGGTCCTACTGCTACAAGATGCAAAGCGGCATGGGAGACACCATTTTCACCCCGCTCTACCTCACCCTCCGGCACCGCGGGGTGAAGTTCAAGTTCTTCCACCAGGTGACGAACCTCTGCGTGGAGGATTCGCTGATCGAGTCGATCGATCTCAACGTGCAGGCTACCGTGGCGGGCGGTTCCGATTACCAACCGTTGAAACCCGTCAAGGGCCTCTACTGCTGGCCGAACCAGCCGTTCTTCGAACAACTGGTCGAGGGCGGCGATTTGCGCCGGCAGGGTGTCAACCTGGAATCGGTGTGGTCGGGCTGGCAAGGCTCGGCAGTCACCTTACGGCGTGGAGAGGACTTCGACCAGGTGGTGCTCGGCATCTCGTTGGGACTGCTGCCGGCCATTTGCCGGGAGTTGACCTCGCAAAGCCAGGCGTGGCGCGACATGATCGCGAACCTGCAGACCGTGCAGACCCAGTCGTTCCAGATCTGGCTCACCAGGACCGCCAAAGAGCTGGGGTGGCCGGTCGACACGGCCGAATCGCTCAGCCCCGCCGAACGCCAGTTCGAGCTCATGGCCGGCTACACGCAGCCGATCGATTCCTGGGCGGATATGAGCCAGGTGCTGCCCACCGAAGCTTGGGGTGATGCCGTCAAGAGCGTCCATTACATCTTCGGACCGCTCGAAGACGCGGCTTCCATCCCCGCGCCGTGGACACGCTCCGATTTTCCTGAGGTCCAGAGCGAACGCGTCAAAGATCAGATGCGCGAGTTTCTCTCCAACAACGTCGCCCCGCTGTTTCCCCTAGGCGTGAACCCCTCCGATGCCAACGCGCTCGATTGGAACCTGCTCGCCGATCCCAGTGATGCGCGCGGGGTGGAACGGCTCAACTCGCAGTACTGGCGCGCGAACGTAGAGCCCTCGGAGCGCTACGTTCTCAGTTTGCAGGGAACCGCGCGGCATCGGCTCGATCCGGGCAATTCCGGTTTCGGCAATCTGTTTCTGGCCGGCGATTGGACCCACAACGGCTTTGATGTAGGCTGCGTGGAGGCCGCCGCGCTTTCGGCGAAACTGGCCGCGGCTGCCGTTGCCAGGTCCGGGGCTCAGCCCGGCGGCAAGGGAGATTGAGCCGCGCCGCTCCCGGCGTGCCGTGCGCCGCGCGGTAACCAGCGCCACCATGGTGTCCAATGCGCAATAGAATGAACCCGCCCACAGCGGCGGCCTGGTGACGGTCGTCAGGCCCAGCCACGGATCGCGCCCGTAATATTGCCACGCCCCCGCGCTCGTCCCCAGGCTCTCGATCAACAGCGCGAACAGGAACATGGTCGCGGGAAAGCGCCGGTCGCGGGAAACCATCAGGCAGAGCAGGAACACCGCGAACCAAAGCGGAGCCTGCGTATCGTAGCCGAAAATCGCGCCGGCGGCCGCCAGCGGCGCCAGGGCCGCGCCCAGCGCGTAGGGAAGCCATGCCGGCATCGCGTTCGTGATGCGCCGCGCCGCCGCGAAGACAACTCCGTGCCCCGCCGGGATGAATAAAGGCAGATTGTGCAGCCGGTATGCGTATAGACCCCAGACGAAGCCGAGAAAAATCTCGCCCAGGGTCGCGATCAGCAGGCACACGATCAGCTGTTTTCGGTCGTCGTCTCTCGAACCGAACAGTACCAGCAGATAGGCGCACCATGCCCAGATGTCCGCCGCGGCCTGGCTCCAGGAGTTTGCCAGAGCGTCCGTGGCAACGCCTCCGAAGATCGTGCACAGAAGCAGCGCGGTGCCTGCATTGGATGATCGGGCCCACCGAGTGGCGGCGGCTCTCATAGGAAACGGGTGACCGTGCGGTTCCGTCCACTATACCGCGTCCGGCCGCTGCCTGCGTGGTGGTCCAGATTGCCGGACGGTAAGGACTACCCGGCCGGAGCCGGCGATCGATGCGGCGGTGAAACAAAGCGCCTCCGGAGATTCGCGCGGCGATCGAATCATCGGTAGGCGGCGGCCTGGATGGTGTAAAGCTCGGAGTAGGTGCCGCCGCTGGCCATCAATTCTTCGTGAGTGCCAACTTCGACCAGCCTGGCCCCATCTAAAGCGATAATCAGATCGGCCATCCGAACCGTGGAGAAGCGATGCGAGACCAATATCGTGATTCGGCCATTGGCAATTCTCTCGGCACGCGCGGCGAGGGCATAGCGCTCGAATAGCGCATGCTCGGTCTCCGCATCCAGCGCGGCGGTAGGTTCGTCAAGAACCAAAACCAGTGGGGCATCCCGCATGAATCCGCGCGCCAGCGCGAGTTTCTGCCATTGGCCGAAGGACAGGTCGGCTCCACCCGGCCAGGTAGGGCCCAATTGCGTGTCGAGTCCGGAAGCAAGGCGCGCGACCACCTCGGCGGCGCCCGCGCGATCGACAGCCGTGACGATCGCGGGCTCATCCTCCAACCGGTCGAGATCGCCCAAGCCGACTGTCTGCCGTGCGCGAAATTCGAACCGGCAGAAATCTTGAAATGCCCCGGACATCCGCTCCCGCCAATCGCTCGCCGCGATGCGCGAAAGAGGCACACCGTCCACCAGGATCGCACCCGAGGTCGGCTCATACATCTTGGCGAGCAGCTTCACTAATGTGGTCTTGCCGGCTCCATTCTCGCCGACAATCGCCACCACGGCGCCGGGCGGCAGGGTCACCGAAACATCTTCTAGCGCCAGCCGCGAACTGCCGGGATAGGCAAACGAAACGTGATCGAATCGAATCCCCTCGCGGAGCTCAGCGGGAGCCGGCAAATCGCCGCTGGCAGCCTGGCTCTTCGCGTAGTCCTCCAGCCACGCGAGCCGTCGCGAACCGTCGGCCCAGAATCCCCGCAGGAACCCGATTTCACCGACCGCCGCTCGTACGTAGGCGGCTAAGCCCGCGCCCGCCGCCAGCACCAGCAGGATCTTTGCCGGGGAGGCATGAACACCCCAGACCGCCACGACCACCGCCGCCGCATAGGCAGCGCCAAAAATCGCCCAGGCAAGCGCATTCCACAAAGCGGTTCCCCAACGCGCGTTCGCAATCGGTCCGTACCATTGTTCCCATGCTGCCCTGCGATTGCGCACAATCTGGTCTCCGATGCCAATCACGCGGATTTCCTTGCCCGATGCCGCTGCCGTTGCCAGATTGAATAGATGACGTGAGAGCCGCTCCGCCTGAGCCCCGCGTTCCTGGGCCTTGCGCTCGACATCCGGCCTCCGGAACGAGGCGATGGCCGTCGGTAACGCGAACACTCCCAAAAGAAGCAAAGCCGGGTGCACCCAGGCGAGCAGGATCATCGTGACCGTCAGGCGCAACAGCCATCCCAACGTGGCGAAGAGCGATACATACATGTGATCGAGCACGAACACCTGGTTGCGCAACATGGAGAGCCGATCCAGATATTCCGGCCGCTCCTGATGGGTCACGGTCACGATCGATGCTTGCAAACGCGCCACATGTGCCTCGAGCGCGATCGTGACTTTATCGCGGAAGCGCCGCTGTACGCGCGTGCTGACGGTCGTCATGAACCAGGTCGCGGCGGTGCTCGCAGCCATGCCGATCGCCGCCCCAAGCACAAGACCGTTGCGGTGCTGCACCACGCCCGCGCCCAGCAACGGCAGCCAGAGCGCCAGCAAAGCCGCGGGCAAGGCAGCCAGTTGCGACAGCGCCAGAGCGGCGATCATCAACGCCCTCTCGTGACGGTAACCCAGCTTGCAGAGACGCCACATGGAGGAAAGCGTCGGCGGCAGCGGGTCGATCGCAATCGCCTTGGTTGGTGCGTCGCTAGGCGAGGACTTCATACGCGGTGCCCTCCTCATCCGCCTCCTGGAAGCGTTGCGCCTGCAAGTCGAACATCGTTCGGTACCGGCCGCCCTGCGCCATCAGCTCGTGGTGCGTGCCCAGTTCGACCACTCTTCCATGTTCGAGTACGCAGATGCGGTCGGCATGCCGCACGGTCGAGAACCGGTGCGAGATCAAGACGGTGGTCGAGTGGCGGGTGGCCGCCAGCAGGCGCTCGAAGATTTCGGCCTCGCCCCGCACATCCAGTTGGGCCGTGGGCTCATCGAGCACCACCAGGCCCGCGCCCGCCTTTACCGCGGCCAGCGTTCTTGCCAGTGCGACACGCTGCCACTGCCCCCCTGACAAATCGGTTCCACTGGTGTAGCCTTTCGAGAGCACGGTATCGAGAGAGGCGAAATGACTCGCGCCCGCGGCCTCGAGCGCCTCCTCGATTGCCGAATCCGGCGCGCCACGCGGTGCGACATTGTCGCGCAGCGGCAATTCGAAGCGAATGAAATCTTGGAAGATCGCCGTAATGCGCGAGCGCCACGACTCCACGTCGAACTTGCGGAGGTCATCCCCATCGATCTCGATCCTGCCCTCGTCCGGATCGTACAGGCGGCAGAGCAGCTTCGCGAGCGTCGTTTTGCCCGCGCCATTCTGCCCGACGATCGCGAGCGATGTGCCGGCGGGAATCGTCAGGTCGAAGTGCTCCAACACCGGAGCGCCTCCCGGATAAGCGAACGTCACATCGCGCATCCGGATCTCGCGGGCCGGCTTGCCGGTTGCGGGCAGGTTCCCCGAAGGAAGTTGGCCCAGCCGCTGCGTCGTGTCCCGCAAACGCAAAACTGCCGCTACCGGCGCGGCCGCTCCGTCCAGAGCCCAATTCAAGCCGCCAAACGCGATTGCCGAAACCCCCACCGCGCTTTGCCAGAACGTCACCGCCTGCCCTAGACCGATTTGATGGGTGAGCGCTGCGCTCGAGATGGACCAGAAGACCACGATGTTCGCTGCCAGTGCCAGAAGGATGCTGGCCGCCAGAGGACGCTCCCGCATGCGCGTTGCGGCGTACTGCAACTCATATAACAGGGTGCGGCGCTGCACAAAGCGATCTAACGTCCAACGCCCCAGACCAAATAGCCGCAGTTCCTTGCTCGCCGGCGGATCCACCGCCAGGCGGTAACCGTATTCGGCGTCCCGCTGCGCTCCTCGTACCTCGGGTGTGTTACGGTCGAACCAAACGCCGCTTTCACGCAACAGGTAATGGGTCGCAAGCCACGCGCCTGCGAGAAGGGCGCCGGCCCACCAATGATAAGCCGAAACAATGATCGCTGAGGCGACCCCGGTGACCATTGTGATCATGCCGCTGGCAATGAAATCCATTGCGATCGAGAGCGGCGGACCGGTCATGCCAAGATCGAAATCTCGCGCCACGGTAAGATCCGTGGTGAGCGTCGGATCCTCCAGATGCGCGATGCCGGGCGGCCGAAGGCACGCTTCAGTCAGGCGGTCATAGAGCCACGCAGCCGTGCGGTCGCCCAGATTGGTGCTAACGGCGCGGTGGATGGGATTCAGGACCTGGAGAAGAATGAAGACGCCGCCAGCCAATGCCAGCGGCGCTCCCAGGGACTGGCCGCTTCGCACAGCTCCAATCAGGATCCCCATCGCAACGGCGAAAACCGCGGGCAGCACTCCAAGAAGTAACAAGCCAAGCCACCACGTCGCCGCCAGCCCGCGGCTCGCCTTCGGCAGCACGCTGAAGAACTGCCACTCTTTCCTCCGGTTGAATGCCATGCCAATTCACCCTCCGCCTTCCCGGTTCATCGCACGTTCCCGCCGAGTCGCTAATCAGTATATCGATAGTGCCGCCCCAAACTGAGTCAGCATGGGGTTGCTCGCGGCTTGCCGCCCGCGCGGTTCCGCCCGCGATGCCGCCTCCGGGTGCGTGCAGAGCGCCTACAGCCTGAGAGCACTGATCAGCGCGGAAAGTGCGGCTGGCTGCTGCCGGCGGCTGGGGTAATAGAGGAAGAACCCGGGGAACGGTTGGCACCAATCGTCCAGAACGCGGATCAGCTCGCCGCTTGCGAGTTGCCGTTCCACCCGTTCATCGGACACGAAGGCCAGGCCGATACCGTCGAGCGAGGCCCGCACCAGCAGCTCCACGTCGTCGACAATCAGCGGCCCGTTCACCGCAACTGACAGGGATTTCTTTCCCTTGTCGAACTCCCATTTGTATAGACCCGCAGATCCATGCCGGAAGTTGATGCACCGATGCTTGAGCAAATCGTCCGGCGTTTTCGGCCTCGGGTGCGACTTGAAATACGAGGGCGCGCCCACGATGGCGGCCCGGTGGTCCTTCGACACCCGGACCGCGATCATGTCTCTCTGAATGTATTCGCCGAAATGAATCCCTGCATCGAAACCGCCCGCAACAATGTCCAGCCGACTGTCGTCGGCCGTGATATCGAGAACCACGTCCGGATAGTCGCGCGTGAACTTTGCCAGCTTCGGTCCCAGCACGGTCGTTCCGGCAAGGCGCGGCACCAGCAGGCGCACGCGGCCCGCGGGCTTGTCGCGCAGGCCGGAGAGCCGTCCCAGCGCGTCCCGGACATCGCTGAGCGCCGGGCGCAGCCGCGAGAGCAGTTGCTCGCCCGCCTCCGTCGGCGCAACGCTCCGCGTCGTCCGCGAAAGCAAACGCACGCCGATGTCCTCCTCCAGCCCCCGAATTGCGTGGCTCATTGCCGAGGGCGATACCCCCAGCCGTCTCCCGGCTTTCGTGAAGCTCCGTTCCTCTGCGACCGCGAGGAACGCGGCCAGGATGTTCAGGTCGTTTTGATCCATTTGTGAACTCCGCTCATAAGCCCTTGTCTTTAATACATGCTACTCAAAAACGTCATTTGGGCATACCTTAGAATCAGGAGACAGAAAGAGCGGTTCATCTTGGTGGACAAGTAGCATCGCTGATTTCCGCCACTGCCGAAGGTGCAATCATGCAAGAACGTAAATTAGGACAAAATCTGGAAGTGTCAGCCATCGGCCTGGGCTGCATGGGAATGAGCTGGTCGTACGGCCCGCCGAAGGACAAGCAGGAGATGATCGCTCTCCTCCGTGGCGCCGTGGAGCGCGGCGTCACCTTCTTCGATACCGCGGAGGTCTATGGCCCGCTCACCAACGAAGAACTCGTGGGCGAAGCTCTCGCGCCGTTTCGCGGAAAGGTTGTCATCGCCACCAAGTTCGGGTGGGAAGCGAGTCCTGGCGATGGAAATAGATGGACTGCTCTGAACAGCCGGCCGGAGCACATCAAGCAGGTTGCCGAAGCTTCTCTGCGAAGGCTCCGGGTCGATGCGATTGACCTCTTCTATCAGCACCGGGTCGATCTGAACGTGCCGATCGAAGATGTGGCGGGGGCGGTCAAGGACCTGGTCCGCGAGGGCAAGGTCAAGCATTTCGGTCTCTCTGAGGCGGCAGCGCAGACCATCCGCCGCGCCCACGCCGTTCATCCCGTCACCGCGTTGCAGAGCGAGTACTCGCTCTTCTGGCGGCAGCCGGAACGGGAGATCCTGCCGGCCCTCGAGGAGCTTGGAATTGGGTTCGTGCCCTTCAGCCCGCTGGGCAAGGGATTCTTGACCGGCAAGATCACCGCAGAAACCAAATTCGACAGCACCGACTTTCGCAGCAGCATCCCTCGTTTTAAAGAGGAGAATCGTAAGGCGAACCAGGCCCTCGTGGACCTGGTCACGGCATTCGCGGAGAAAAAGAACGCGACACCTGCTCAAGTCGCGCTCGCCTGGCTGCTTGCCGGCAAACCTTGGATCGTTCCCATCCCGGGCACAACGAAGGTGAGCCGTCTCGAAGAGAATCTGGGAGCACTCGAGGTCGAATTGTCGCCGGAAGATCTCGGCGCCATCGAGCGCGCCTCCTCCCATATCGAGCTGCAGGGCGCGCGCTATCCGGAGTTTCATGAAAAACTGGTGGGCCGCTAGGCGCGGGAGGGAGAGACGGATATGAAGACGATCGGCTATGGAATCCTGGCCTTGCTGCTTGTGGCGGTTTCCGGAGTCCCGCAGACACACTCCGCCGGGCAGAAGGTCCCCTCGCGCTCCGATAAGGAGAGACTGATCGGCGCATGGCGCCTGGCTGCGATTGCAGGGCCGGATGGAAACCCGCTGACGGCCGGTGTGCCGGCAGGAATGCTGATCTACACGCTCGATGGCCACATGTCGGTGCAGCTGATGTACCCGAAGTCTGCAGCAGCTTTATCCAATGACTATGTTCAGAACGGCTACGAGGCTTCCTTCGGGAGCTACGACATAGACGAAGCAACTCATACCGTGACCCATCATGTGCTGGGGGCGAACACGGGCGGCCGCCTGGTCGGCAAGGATCTGCCGCGCGTCTATCAATTCAATGCCGCCGGGCGCCTGGTCATCCGGTCGGCACGGCCGGACGAACACTGGTTCGTCACCTGGGAACGCTACTGACCGTGCGTGACGATCAGGGACCGCTACCAATGGAGGCACCAATGAACGCGAAATCGCCACGGTCCGCACTCACGCCGGAAGACGTCCGCAGGGTTTCTCCGGCGCTCGAGAACTACACGCGGGCCAGCATCGAAGAGGGCCTCTGGAAGCGGCCCGGCCTCTCGCCGCGCGATCGCAGCATCGTCACCGCCTCTGCCCTGATTGCCCGCAACCAGACCATCGGCATGCTGCACTATTTCAACATCGCGCTCGATAACAACGTCACCCCAAGCGAGCTTTCCGAGATCATCACCCATCTGGCGTTCTACTCCGGCTGGCCGAACGCCTTCGCGGCCGTGGCGATTGCCAAGGATATCTTTGAGCTGCGTGAAATCGGCATCGACCAGTTGCCGGCGGTGTCGCCTGAATTGCTGCCCCTGAACGAAGCCGCCGAAGCCGACCGCGCCGCGCGCGTCCAGCAGGATTTCGGCCGTGTGGCTCCCGGCGTCGTGCAGTACACCACCGACCTGCTTTTTCGTGATCTCTGGCTGCGGCCGGCCCTTACGCCGCGCGACCGCAGTCTCGTCACCTTCAGCGCGCTCGTCGCCTCCGGCCAGGCGGCGCAGATTACGTTCCACCTCAATCGCGCGATGGACAACGGCTTGACCGGGGCGCAGGCCGCGGAGGTGCTGACGCATCTCGCATTCTATGCCGGGTGGCCGAATGTCTTTTCCGCATTGCCTGTCGACAAAGCCGTGTTTGAGAAACGGCCCGATTGATCGCAGCGAGCTCCTGCGCGTGAACCGCGAGTTCAAAGCTTACCTGCACTCCAAAGGCGTGAAAGCTACCTTCATCGAGGTGCCGGGCCAGGGTCACGTGTGGCCGCTATGGCGCCAGAAGCTGGCCGCCTTCGCGCCGCTCCTGTTCAGGTGAAGGGGCGGGGCGTTAGTATGAAGCGCCTCATCGCGATGATGATGCTGGCCGTTTGCGCAACCAGGCTCGACGCTTCCTGGTATTTTTCCCTAATTTCAGGCCTGTTCATCCGCGTCAATTTGCGCTACTCTTTTGACGCTGCGGTTTGAGCGCCGCGCGCAAACTTCACCCAGGAGGCCAAAACGGCTTTGGCGCAACGCCAGGGCCCATCTGGAACTTATGCGATCGAAGATTCTATTCTGTCTGGCGCTTTTTGTGCTCGCATCGACTCCCGCGCAGGCGCAGCCCGCAATCCGGGCAACCAACGGCGTGGTGAACGCGAGTTCCTCGCTACCTGACGTGGCCAGCGGCTCCTGGTTCGTCATCTTTGGCACGGGACTCGGTCCGGCCAATATCTCCGTTCAGAACGCTCCGCCCTACCTCACCTCGCTCTCGCAAACCAGCATCACGTTCAAGCCCGCCGCGGGCGGCGCGTCCATCAGCGCGTTGATGTACTACACGCTCGCCACCCAGGTGGCCGGAATGCTCCCCTCCAGCGCCCCGGCCGGCGCTTACAACGTCACCGTGACGTATAACGGGCAGACCAGCGCTGCTTCGCCGGTGAATGTGGTGGCGCGCAACTTCGGCTACGCCACGCAGGCCTCGGACGGCCTGGGCCCCGCCCAAGCCACCTACGGGGGCTTCGATCTCAACCGCTTCACCACCGGCACGCTGGGCCAGTGGAGCCTGCGCCCCGCCAGCCCCGGTGACGCCATGGTGCTATGGGGCACCGGCCTCGGGGCCTGCCCGGCGTCGGACGTCAATGGCGGCACTTGCGGCGATCAAACCGCCGCCGCCGCGGTGAGCGTCCTGGTAGACGGAATCGCAGTCACCCCCGCATATGCCGGCCGATCCGGAGGATCGCCGGGGCTGGACCAAATCAACTTTACCGTCCCGTCTAATCTGACCCCCAGCTGCTTTGTCAGCCTGCAGGTGAGTGCGGGCGGCCGCCTCTCCAACCTGGGGTCGATCGCCGTGGTGAGTGCGGGCCAGACCGCGTGTACCAGCCGGGCGTTGACGCAGGCTCAGTTGCAGACGCTGGATATGGGAGGCACCCTCAACATTGGGAGCTTCCACCTCGGCAAAAGCTCGACGACGCTGACGGTCGACGGGCACAACAACGTCCAGGAGCGCACCGATACCGTGTCCAGCTGGTTCGGCAAGTACACTGTCGATGCGGTAGGTACTGCCGATTTCGTTTACCTCCAACCCGGCGCCTGTTTCCTCACCCAGCGCACCGGCACCATCGATGAGCTGGCCACCGGCGTCGCGCCCCCAACCGTGCTGGACGCCGGCGCACAATTGACTTTGAACGGGCCCAACGCTTCAAACACCGCCATTCCGCGTCAATCCAACGACGGCTACTACGCGACCCTTTACTCCACCGGCCTTGCCGGGATCGGAGCCACCGGTGGCAGTCCCGTCCTGGCGCAGGGCACATACACGATATCCGGGACCGGCGGGGCCGATATCGGCGTCTTTTCCGCGTCGGTGGGCCTTCCCGGCGACTTCGTTTGGACCAACGAAAGCACCATCGCGAACCCGATACCGCGCGCTTCGCCGCTCACCGTCACCTGGACGGGCGGCGAAGGGGGATTAGTGAGCCTTGTCGGGGCGGCGCTCACCGAAGTCGGCGGAACGCCTCCCAATGCGACCTACTACACGGTCGGATTCAACTGCACGGCTCTAGCCTCGGCGGGCAGCTTGACCGTGCCGTCGAATATCCTCCAGCAAGTGCCGGCGGTGGCCGGAGATGCGGGCGGCACTTCCTTCGGCCTCCTCTCCCTGATCGCCGAGCCCGATCCGGGTCAGGGCCAGGGCGTATTCAGTGCGCCGCTGACCGCGGGTGGCCACCTCGACCAGGGCATTTTGAGTTCCGGCGTCGTGTTCATCGAGTCGATCGGATTCAACTGAGACGAATGGCGCTTTGCGCGGGCTGCGGCTCCCTGCCGGGCAGGGCGTGCTAAGATTCAGCCATGAGAATGCTAGCCGCCGCGGCCCTCGCCGTGGTGTCGGCCGCAACCTTGCCCGCGGCCCGGAACCTGGAGATTTTCGCCATTGACGTCGAGGGCGGCCAGGCCACGCTGCTGGTGACGCCTGCCGGCGATTCGCTGCTGATCGATGCCGGCTGGCCCGGCCACAACCATCGCGACGCCGACCGCATCGCCGCGGCCGCCAAGGCTGCCGGCGTCAAGAAGATCGACTGGCTGCTGATCACCCACTTCCACATCGACCATGTGGGCGGCGTCTACCAGCTTGCCGAAAAGATGCCCATCATCCATTTCGTCGACCACGGTACCAGCGTCGAAAAAGGCAAGGACGCCGAGGTTCTCTACAACGAATACGCGGCGGTTCGCGCCAAAGGCGAGCATTTGCGCGTCGAACCCGGCAACGCAATTCCCGTGAAAGGCATCGACGTTCAGGTGTTGTCCGCGGGGGGCAATGTAATCAACCTGCCGCTGGTTCAGTTGGGATATCCCGGGCGCGGCGATGGCGACGTCAATGCGGAGCCCGTTCCCAATCCGGACTGCCATGACTATGAGCGTCCGGCGGAAACCACCGATGAAAACGGCCAGTCCATCGGCGTGCTGATCACCTACGGCAACTTCCGCATGCTGGATATGGGCGACCTGACCAAGGACCGGGAATATGACCTGGTGTGCCCCGACAATAAAATCGGCGCCGTCGATTTTCTCCTGGTCTCGCATCACGGAATGAACCTTTCCAGCTCCGCGCCTTTTGTGCACGCGATTTCGCCGCGCGTGGCGCTGGTCGACAACGGACCGCACAAGGGCGGCACCGCCGAGGTCTGGCAGACGCTCCACGATACGCGCGGCCTGCTCGATATCTGGCAGCTGCACTATGCCATCGACGCGGACAAGCAGCACAACTCGCCCGACACCTTCATCGCCAACGTGGATGCCGACTGCCAGGGTAAGTGGATCAAAGTGACCGCCGAGAAAGACGGCAGCTTTACCGTCTACAACACGCGCAACAAGTTCGAGAAGCGGTACGAGAAGCGCTGACGGGGTGCACTCCCGCAGTCATTTGGCGCTGGATTTCACTGCTGCCGCCGGCTTTTCCAGACGGGCGGCGAGTTCCTCCAGCGCGTGTTTCTGATAAGGCTCGGCGTTCGCCTTCGAAAACACCGGCGCGGCGGATTGCAGGTATTTCCGGGCCGCGGCGCGGTCTCCCTGGCGGTAGACGATCTCCGCTTGCGCCAGCGCGACATTGGCGAACCAATCGGGGAAGCCGGTGAGCTGCGCGACCGCGTTCGCGTCGATGTTCTGCAATAGCCGCTCCGCTTCGTTCAGCTTCCCCACGCCGATATCGCAGCTGGCGAGCGTGTAAGCCAACCCGCCGGTCAGGCCGGCGCGCGCGCCGAACGCTTTCACGGAGGTCTCAAACGCCTTGCGCGCATTGGCTTCGCCTTGCCGGTAATCCCCGGCGCGGCACTCGGCCATCGCTGCATCGGAGAGCGTGGCGACCGCGAAGAAAGACGCCGCGCCCTGCTTGCGCGCGGCCAGGTTGTAGATCGCCATGTCGTCGCCGATGGCGGCTTGCCAGAGGCCCAGCGACGCTTCGCATTGCGCGCGTGTGCTCAGCAACTGCATCGTCAGCTCGTGATCTTCACCCAGGCGCGCGACGTATTCGGGGTAGATGCGGTTGGCCTCGTCCACTGCTTCCCGGTTCTTCCCTTCGATCATGAAAGATTGCGCCAGGTTGAGCCGCACCCGCAGCACACTGGGGCTCTCGGGGCCGTTGATCTGCGAGAAGGCGGCGATCAGCTCGCGAAAGAGCCGCTCCGCGGTCGCCCCGTCCCCCAGGCGGATGTAAGCGAAAGCCAGCCTTTGCTGGAAGGTCAAGCGTGCGTTTTCATCGAAACCAGGCAGCTTGGCGGCGGCATTGTACGCCGCTTGAAACTGGGCCGCCGCCGTTTTCGCGTCGTTGTCGATCAGCGCAATCATCCCGCGCGCGGAAGCGAGCCATACCGGAAGATCTTCGCGCGGCCGCTCGAATCCGGCGATCAGAGGCTCCTCGCCGGCCAGGATGGAACGCGCCAGCGGCACCGAGTCCTTCTCATAGGTGCGCGCTTCCATCGACGCGCGCTGCAACTGCACCACCACCGCGTCCTGCGATCGCGGCCCCTGCGATTGCGCGAATAGCGCCGCGGCGTGTTCGTACTCTCGGCGCGCATCCGGATAATCGCTGCGATTATCGAGCGCCCGCGCGATCGTCTGATGCAGCCGCGCGGCCACTTCCGGGGCATTGTGAAACTGCCGGTCGATCGCGGGCGACGCTTGTTTTACCGCATCCAGCAAGGTTTCCGCCTTTTTGCCGCTCTGGAACGGATCGCTGCGCCCCACGAGGTCGTCGGCCAGAAACCGGTTGACGTCCGCGGCCAGCGCGGTCTGCCGGTTGGCCCGGTCCCGCTCCTGCACCGCCTTGCCGTAAAGGAAAAGCCCCACCCCCAGCCCTGCCGCCAAAGCCAGAACCGCAGCCGTTACCCATGGCCGCCGCGCGCGCGATGCCGCCAGGTTCCTTTCCGCGATCCGCGCCCGCTCCTGGGCGCGCTGCAGTTGATCGCGCTCCACGCGCCGCTGCTCCAGGCCCTCCAGGCGCTCCACCAGCGCGGCCACGCTCGCCATCCGCCTCGCGGGGTTTCCGCACGCTGCCAGCGCGATGTCTTCACTGAGCAGCGGATCCGCGACGTCGGCTTCCCATCCCGGGGAGAGCGGCTTGCGAAAATCGCCGGCCACCAGTTGGTAAAGGATCACGCCCAGCGCGTACACGTCGGCCGACGCCG
>Ga0335078_10004662_pt1 | contig 20284 bp, 18 predicted proteins | sample Lox_Sample_32_FD_206711 | JGI IMG/M metagenome (GOLD analysis project Ga0335078, IMG submission 206711) | Soil microbial communities from Loxahatchee National Wildlife Refuge, Florida, United States - Lox_Sample_3.2 | ecosystem: Environmental > Terrestrial > Soil > Wetlands | place: USA... | reverse complement strand
CGCCGGTGAGGCCGATGACCACGAACCACACCACCATGATGGGACCGAAGAGATTCCCCACCCGCGCCGTGCCGCGGCTCTGATAGGCGAAGAGGCCCGCTATCACACCGATGGTCACCGGAACGACGGCGCTCTTGAGGCCCGGATTGAGCACTTCCATGCCCTCGACCGCGCTCAACACCGAGATGGCGGGCGTGATGAGGGAGTCGCAGAAGAAAAACGCCGTGCCGGCGAGCGCCAGCCAGACGACGACCCGCGCCCAGAGGCTCCCGGGGATGATCTGGCGCTGCGCGAGTGCGAACATCGCGAGTATGCCGCCTTCTCCATCGTTGTCGGCGCGCATGATGACGCTGATGTACTTGATGGTCACGGAAATGGTCAGCGCCCAGAGGATGAGCGAGAGCGAGCCGAGTACCAGCTCGCTGTCGAAATGACCGGCGAGGGTGAGTGTCGCATCGAGCGCATACAGCGGGCTTGTGCCGATATCGCCGTACACGACGCCGAGCGCGCCGATCACGGCCGACAGGGTCCAGCGACGGGACTGATTCATGTCAGTGAGCGTTGCGCGCCTTCAGCGGCGACGCGAAGGCTTGCCGGTGCCGCGGCGCGCCGGCCGGGCCCGTTTGTTCGGCACAGCCTTCTTCGGCGGCTCGGGCGGTGACAGCATGGTGCCGCGGCAACCGGCGACGCCGCAGCGGCAGATGAATACCTCGTCTATGTCGGGCGGGTCATCGGCCTCGCGTTGGATCTGATAGTCGTAAGTCATCTCCTCGCCGGGCTCGATGGTGCGGACGGCCTCGATGAAGACCCGCCGGCCCTCGATCACCGATTCGCAATTGGGATTGCAGGAATGATTGAGAAAGCGCGCATCGTTGCCATCCACACCGGCGTCGATGACGGTCCTCGAATCGACGATGAAGAGGAACGTATGGGCGTCGTCCGCCGCCTTGCTCTCGTAGCGCCGGTCGGCTTCCTGGTGCGACACGCGCTCACCGAGATATTCGATGATGCGCGTGCCCTTGGGGATGCGGCGCAGCGCGAACGCTCCCATGCCGTGGACCGGGGAGTGGCGCACCTCGAAATAAGGCGATCGCGCCATCTCAGACCGCCACCGGCGCGGCGATGGCCGGATGATGCTGATAGCCCACGAATTCGAAATCCTCCAAGGTGTAGTCGAACAGGGTGGCGGGCCGGCGGCGAATCGCGAGCCGCGGCGGCGGGAACGGCGAGCGCGACAGCTGCAGCTTCGCCTGCTCGAGATGATTGAGATAGAGGTGGCAGTCACCGCCCGTCCAGATGAACTCGCCGGGCTCGAGATCGCATTGCTGCGCGAACATGTGGGTGAGCAGCGCGTAGCTCGCGATGTTGAAGGGCACACCGAGGAAGACATCGGCGCTGCGCTGATAGAGCTGACAGGAGAGCCGCCGGTCGGCGACGTAGAACTGAAAGAGCGCGTGGCAGGGCATGAGGTGCATCTGCTCGAGCTCGCCCACATTCCATGCGCTCACCAGGATGCGCCGCGAGTCGGGAGTGCCGCGCAGCTGCTGCAGCGCCACCTGGATCTGATCGATGGTGCGCCCGTCGGGAGCGAGCCAGGCGCGCCACTGCTTGCCGTAGACCGGTCCCAGCTCACCGCGCTCGTCCGCCCACTCGTCCCAGATGCTGACCCCCTGGTCCCGGAGCCAGGCGACGTTGGTATCGCCCCGCAAGAACCAGAGCAGCTCGCAGACGACCGAGCGCAGGTGGATGCGCTTGGTGGTCACCAGAGGAAATCCCCGCGAGAGATCGAAGCGCAGCTGCTCGCCGAAGAGCGACAGCGTTCCGGTGCCCGTGCGGTCGCCCTTGCGCGCACCGCTCTCGAGGATGCGGCGCACCAGATCGAGATACGGCTTCATCGCGCGACTCAGTGCGCGGTGGCGAAGTTGCCCGAGCGCGCGCGCGCGCTGTAGGCGTAGGTGAGCAGAGCGCCGCCGATCAGGATCATCGGCAGCGAGAGCACCTGGCCCATGGTGAGCCAGCCCCAGGCGAGATAGCCGATCTGCTGGTCCGGCACCCGCACGAACTCGACCAGGAATCGGAACAGGCCGTACAGCACCAGAAAGAGTCCCGAGGGGGCGAGACGCGGGCGCGGCTTGGAGGTGAACCACCACATCACGGCAAAGAGCACGATGCCCTCGAGCAAGCCCTCGTAAAGCTGCGAGGGCTGCACGTGCAGAATGCACGGCGTAATTCCGAAGCGCGCGCACTCCGAGTAGGCATTGTTCGCCTGGGAGGCATGCAGGTGTTTCGGGTCGACGATGAAGCCCCACGGCAGGCTCGTCGGCTTGCCCCAGAGCTCGCCGTTGATGAAATTGCCGATGCGGCCGAAGAGAAGCCCAGGCTCGGGCAGCGGGGCCGTGAAGTCCAGAACATCGCCGAAGCTGCGGCCGCGCCGCCGCGCGAATATCCACAGCGCGATGAGCGCGCCGATCAGACCGCCGTGAATGGACATGCCTCCGTCCCAGACCTGGAATGGATACCACGGGTTCTGCGCCGTCCAGAAGGTGAGGCCATAGATGAGGACGTACCCCACCCGGCCGCCCAGAATGCCGCCGATCATGCTGAAGAAGACGAGGTCATCGACGTCGACGGCTTTCCAGGTCGATCCCGGCCGGGCGGCACGCCAGCGCGCCAGCAGCCACGCGGTGCCAAACCCGAGCAGATACATGATGCCGTACCAATGCACCTTGATCGGACCCAGCCGCACGGCGATCGGGTTGATGTCCGGGTATACGAGCATGCGGCGAAGTTTAGCCGACCTCGCGCGTTACGCGGCAGAAGAAAGCCTTGAGGTAGCGCGTCTCCGGGATGGCGGGATGCACGGGGTGGTCCGGGGACTGGCCCCCGGATTCGAGGATCTGTACGAAGCGGCCGGTGTGCCGGGCGGCCGTCTGGATGGCCCCCACCAGCTCCTCGGGCGCGAGGTGATAAGAGCAGGAGCAGGAGACGAGCAGCCCCTCGCCCGGGATAAGAGCGAGCGCGAGCTGATTGAGCTTGCGGTACGCCGCCTGTCCCTGAGGGATGTCCTTCTTGCGCTTGATGAAGGCCGGCGGATCGAGCACCACGACATCGAAGCGCTCACCTTTTTCATGCAGCGCCTTCATCGCATCGAACGCATCCGCACGCAGCGTCTCGAGCGCGACCGCGTTGGCCTGCGCATTGCGCCGCGCGAATTCGAGCGCGATCTGCGAGGAATCGAGGCAGGTCGCCGCGGCGGCGCCGGCGCTGAGCGCGGTGATCCCCCAGGCGCCCACATAGCTGCAGACATCGAGGACCCGCGCGCCGGGCCAAAGATATCGAACCATGCGACTGCGGTTGTGAGCCTGATCGTAGAACCAGCCGGTCTTCTGGCCCTGGGTGAGCGGCGCCGCGAAGCGCAGCGCACCCTCGCAGGCGGTGATTTCCGCTGGAATCTCCCCGAAGGCGGCTTCCGCGAGCTGCGGCAGATGCTCGAGCTGGCGCGCGGCCGAATCGTTCTTCCAGTAAAGAGCTGCCGGCGAAAGCAACTCGCCCACCGCCGCGGCGACGGTCGCCTTCCATGCCTCCATGCCGGCGGTGGCGATCTGCCCGACGAGCACATCGCCGTAGCGGTCGAGCACCAGCCCCGGCAGCCCGTCGGATTCACCAAACACCAGCCGATAGTAGGGCTCGCGGTAGAGTCGCGTGCGCAGCGTGAGGGCCGCGCGCAGCCGGTGTGCGATGAGCTCCCGATCGATGGGACGTTCGGGCTCCCGGCTGAGGATCCGGGCGCAGATGAGCGCGTGCGGGTTGACGTAAGCGTGTCCGAGGAACTGGCCGCGGTGGGATCGCACCTGAGCGACTTCGCCGGGCGCGAACGCCGCCAGCGGCGTGGCGTCGGCATCGATCTCGTTGCTGAAGATCCACAGATGTCCCGAGAGGAGGCGGCGCTCCTCGCCGCGTTTCAGACGCAGCTCGCGGGCGCCGCCGGCATCGGCTCTTGCGGAAGGGGAAGGTGCGCTCAAGAGAGATTCGATCGAGAGTTGGGCGGCGCGCAGTATAAACGCAAAGAGCCACGGGGCGCGCCCGCACCAAGCGGCAGGACGCCGCCTCTGGGCCGGTAAACACGGAATCGAGGATGGGGGTATTCTTCCGGGCGGAATGGACACTCGACACCAAAACCCCGACGGCAGCCCGAAGTACACCAACCGGCTCATTGCCGAGACGAGCCCCTACCTGCGCCAGCATGCGCACAACCCCGTCGACTGGTATCCGTGGGGCGACGAGGCCTTCGAGCGGGCGTTGCGCGAGCGCAAACCCGTGCACCTCAGCGTCGGTTACGCCGCCTGTCATTGGTGCCACGTGCTCGCCGCCGAGAGCTTCGAGGACGAGGCCACGGCGCAGGTGCTGAACGAGCTTTTCGTCAATGTGAAGGTGGACCGGGAGGAGCGGCCCGACGTCGACCGGATCTATCAGATCGCGCAGCAGATGCTGACGCAGCGCTCCGGCGGCTGGCCGCTGACCATGTTTCTGACAGCGGACGACCGGCGTCCCTTCTTCGGCGGTACCTATTTTCCCAAGCAGGCGCGCTTCGGCCTGCCCGCCTTCCGGGAGTTGCTGCTGCGCGTCGCTCGATTCCATCGCGAGCAGGAGACGGAGCTGCGACGGCAGAACGAAGCGCTCATGTCGGCTTTCGTCGAGCTCGAGCCGCCCCCGCCGCAGGGCGAGCTGACGCTGACCGACGAGCCCCTGCGGCTCTGTCGCGAGTCGCTCGAGCGCACGTTCGATACCCGCTACGGCGGCTTCGGCGGTGCGCCCAAATTTCCGCACGCGAGCTCGCTCGAGCTGCTGTTGCGCCGGTGGCGCGCCAGCGCCGAGGGGGATACGCCGGACCTGCACGCCCTTTACATGGCCGGCCTGACGCTGCGGCGGATGGGGGATGGGGGCATCAACGATCAACTCGGCGGAGGGTTTTGCCGCTACTCCGTCGATGAGTACTGGATGATTCCGCATTTCGAGAAGATGCTCTACGACAATGCGAGCCTGCTCGCGGTGTACGCCGATGCCTGCGTGGCGAGCGGCGATGCCTTCTACGGCCAGGTGGCGGCCGGCACCGCCGAATGGGTGCGGCGCGAGATGCAATCTCCCGAGGGCGGGTACTACTCGAGCCTCGATGCGGACTCGGAGGGGCATGAGGGCAAGTTCTATGTGTGGCAGCGGGAGGAGATCCGCTCGGCTCTGACGACGGAGGAATACGCCGCGTTCGCTCTCCGTTACGGCCTCGACCGCGAGCCCAACTTCGAGGGTCGCTGGCACCTGCACGTATTTCGGCCGGTGGAGGAAATCGCCACTGCGCTCGGCTGCTCGCCGCAGAGTGTCGAGTCCGCGCTCGGCTCGGCGCGCGAGAAGCTGCTCCGGCTCCGCGGCGGGAAAGTCCGTCCCGGACGGGACGACAAGATCCTCGCCTCCTGGAACGGGCTCATGATCCGCGGCATGGCCGTCGCGGCGCGCGCGCTCGATCGCGCGGATCTCGCCGAGTCTGCCACACGCGCTCTGGATTTCGTGCGGCGGACGCTCTGGCGCGACGGCAGGCTCCTCGCCACTTACAACGACGGTCGCGCCCGCCTCAATGCGTATCTCGATGATTACGCCTTCCTCGCCGATGCGGTCCTCGAGCTGCAGCAGGTCCGATTCCGAGCCGATGAGCTGCAGTTCGCCCGCGAACTGCTCCAAGTCATCCTGCGGCACTACGCCGACGAGCGCGGCGGCGGCTTCTTCTTCACCTCGGACGACCACGAGCAGCTGATCCACCGTCCGAAGTCCTTCGCCGACGAGGCGACGCCCGCGGGCAACGGTGTCGCCGCGTTCGTGCTGCAGCGGATGGGACATCTTCTCGGGGAGACCTCCTATCTCGAAGCCGCGGAGCGGACGGTGCGCGGCGCATGGACGGTGATGGAGAAGTACCCGCAGGCTCATACGAGCCTCCTCCTCGCGCTCGAGGAGCTGCTCAACCCGCCGCAGATCATCGTGCTGCGCGGCGATGGCACGCTGACCGAGTCCTGGCGCCGTGAGCTCGCCAGGCTCTACTCGCCGCGGCGGCTCGTGCTCGCGATTTCCGCTGAGACCTCCGGCCTGCCGGCGGCGCTTGCGCAGAAAACGCCGCGCGGAGCCGCGGTGGCCTACGTATGCCGCGGCAGTGTCTGCGGCGAGCCGATCGGCTCGTTCGCCGAGCTGACGCAAGCCCTGCGCGCCTAGCCGGCGCGCCTGATCAGGACAACAACTCCACGGCGCCGCCGATCGCGGCCGTGTTGATGGTGAGCGTTCGCTCGGTGGCGAAGCGTTGCAGGTAGTTGGGACCACCCGCCTTCGGTCCCGTCCCCGAGAGACCCTGGCCGCCGAATGGCTGCACGCCGACGACGGCACCGATCATGTTGCGGTTGACGTACGTGTTGCCGACCGGCAGCGTACGAAACGCATGCTCCGCCAGGCTCTCGAGCCGGCTGTGCACGCCGAGCGTCAGCCCGAAGCCCGTCGAGCGGATCGCCTCGAGCACCTGCGCCAGGTGCTCGGCGCAGTAGCGGTAGACGTGCAGGATGGGACCGAACTCCTCGGTCTTCAGCTGATCGGGCGAGTGGAGCTCGATCAGTCGCGGACCGAAGAAGTGACCGCTCGCCTCGCAGTCTCCGATCGGACAGGCATGGAGAACCTTCGCCTCGCGGCTCATCCGCTCGGCATGCCGCAGCAGCCGCTGTTGCGCCTCCGCCGAGATGACCGGACCCACATCCGTCGCCGGGTCGGCCGGATCGCCGATCGTCAGACATTTCATCGCCCCGACCAGCATCTCGAGCACACGGTCCGCGATCTCATCCTGCACGTACAGCAGGCGCAGCGCCGAGCAGCGCTGCCCGGCGCTGGTGAACGCCGAGCCGATCACATCGTCCACCACCTGCTCGGGGAGCGCCGTCGCATCGACGATCATCGCATTCACCCCGCCGGTCTCGGCGATGAGCGGGACGATCGGACCTTCGCGTGCGGCCAGCGTGCGGTTGATGGTGGCGGCCGTCGCGGTCGAGCCGGTGAAGGCCACGCCGGCGAGCGCCGGATGAGTGAGGGCGGTCCTGCCGAAAAGCGGTCCGTCGGCCGGCGCGAGCTGCAGCACCTCGCGCGGGATCCCCGCCTCGTGCAGCAGCCGGGTCATCGCGTGCGCCACGAGTGGGGTGGCCGGCGCCGGCTTGGCGAGCACCGCGTTGCCGGCCATGAGGGCCGCGGTGATCTGTCCGGTGAAGATCGCCAGCGGAAAATTCCACGGGCTGATGCAGGCAAACACCCCCCGGCCCTGGTAGGAGAGCAGATTCTTCTCGCCCACCGGACCCTCGAGCTCCCGTGCAGCCGTGAACAACCCGCGGCCGCGCTCGGCGTAGTAGCGGCAGAAGTCCGCCGCTTCGCGGATCTCCGCAATCGCATCGGGCAGCGTTTTGCCGGCTTCCCGGACCAGGAGGTGCAGGAAGAAGCCGCGGCGGCTTTCCAGCAGGTCGGCCGCCCGCTCGAGGCACGCCGCGCGCTCTGCCGCGGGAGTCGCATCCCAGGCCCGTTGGGCGCATGCGCAGGTGCGCATGGCCTCGGCGATCTCCGCCTCGGTCGCATCCCGCGTGAGTCCCACGGTTTGCGCCGCATCGGCCGGGGAGACTACCGGCACGCTGGGCTCGATCGCCTCGCCTTGGCTCAGAATCGGACCGCCGCGATAGGCGATCGCCGCGGCCGCGGTGAGCTCGCCCTGCAAAGCCGCGAGCTCCGCCGGGTTGCCGAAATCCGCGCCCTGGGAATTGCGCCGCGAGCGGTAGAGCTCGCGCGGCTCGCGCACGCGCGGGCAGGGGCCGTCGCCCGATTGGGCGGCGGAGGAGTTGGGGATGAGGTTGTCCAGGATCGGGCCCACGACCTGCTCCACGGGAATGTCTTTGTTGAGGAAATGGTGCACGAAAGATGTGTTGGCGCCGTTCTCGAGCAGACGGCGCACGAGGTAAGGCAGCAGCTCCTCGTGCGTCCCCACCGGCGCGTACACGCGCACCGGCGGCAGCTCCGGCGCCTCGGCCCGGACCGTCGCGTAGAGCGCCTGCCCCATGCCGTGCAGACGCTGGAACTCGTAGACCGCGCCCCGCGGCGCCATCGCCATGACGGCCGAGATGGTGAGCGCGTTGTGGGTGGCGAACTGCGGGTAAATGAGATCCTGGGCACCGAAGAGCCGCTGCGCGCAAGCGAGATAACTCGCGTCGGTGGCGCTCTTGGAGGTGAACACCGGGAAGCTCCCGAGCCCGCGCTCCTGCGCGCGCTTGATCTCGGCGTCCCAGTACGCGCCCTTGACGAGCCGCGCGGACATCCGCCGGCCGGTTTGCGCCGCGAGCGCGGCGACCCAATCCAACACCCAGGGCGCACGCCTGCCGTAAGCCTGAACGGCCAGGCCGAGTCCGTTCCAGTCCCGCGTCTCGGCATCGCGCGCCAGAGCCTCGAGGACATCGAGCGACACGTCGAGCCGATCAGCCTCCTCGGCATCGATGGTGAGGCCGATGCCGGCGCTGCAGGCGCGCCGGGCGAGGAGGCGCATCCGGGGTACGAGTCTTTCCACAACCCTGGCGCGTTGCGTCAGCGCATAACGCGGCTCGAGCGCCGAGAGCTTCACCGAGATGCCCGAGCGGCTGTGCACGGCGGCGGCGCGCTGCGCACGCAGCGCCTCGATGGCGCGCGTGTACGCCGCGAAATAGCGCTGCGCATCGTCCTCGGATCTCGCCCCTTCGCCGAGCACGTCGAATGAGCAGAGCGACAGCTCGCGGTGCCGCCGCCCGCGCGCGAGCGCCGACTCGATCGATTCTCCGACGATGAATGCGCGACCCATCATCCGCATGCCCCGTCTGAGCGCGCCGCGCACCAGGGGCGTCGTGACCGGTGCCAGGAGCGGCCGGCGCGCGCAGGTCGCCGCAGGGGAGGGATCGGGCAACATCCGGCTGGCGGTGCCGAGGAGGGCAAGGCTCAGCCGGACGGTGATATCGGAGCTTCCGGGGCCGCCTTCCCGCAGGGCGGCCAACCGCTCGGCGATCAGGCGATCGGCGCAGCCGGGATCGGGGGTGCGCAGCAGCGCCTCGGCCAGGCTCATGAGCGCCTTGCCCTGGCGACTGTCGAGCGGAAACTGATCGAGGAGCGATTCGGCGAGAGGCCGGGATCGGGCGCGCTCGCGGGCCACCTCGACCCAGCGCACGGCGCGCCGGCGGGCAGACTCCAGCATCTCCCCGAGTGGAAGCAGCGCCCCGCGGATCTCCTCGAGCGCTTCGGCCTCGGGGCGCAGCGTGGCGGCACGAATGCTCTCTCGCAAGGCTGCCAGCTCGACACCCCGAAGCGGGGGCAGAACGGTCGAATGGGTTTCGGGCAGGGCGGCCATGATGAGGAGAGAGGGCATCAACTATAGTAGATTGTTCTTATTGTATTCATTTTACCAGAGGATATTTTTACATTTTGGCGCAATAGGCAGTAAGATTCACTGCCATGCCCCTCAAAACCTCCGCCCCGCAGCGCAATCCGCCGGCCGTCGATCGACCGCTCGATCGCATCGACCGCAAGCTGCTCGCGCGGCTTCAGCAGGACGGGCGGATCCCGATATCGCAGCTTGCGCGGGAGGTCCATCTGACGGTGACGCCGACGCTGGAACGCGTACGGCGGCTCGAGGCCGGGGGTTTCATCGACGGCTACTTCGCGCGCCTCAATCCGCGCAAGCTCGGGCTCGGCCTGCTCGCGTACGTGGAGGTTTCCCTCGATCGCACCACGCCCGAGGCCTTCGATCACTTCAAGGAAGTCGTGCGAGCGCACGATGAGATCATGGAATGTCACATGGTGGCCGGCGGCTTCGACTACCTGCTCAAGGTGCGAGTCAAGGACATGGAGACCTACCGCACCCTGTTGGGCGACACCATCGCGTCCGTGCGCGGCGTGCAGCAGACGCACACCTACTTCGTCATGGAGGAAGTCAAATCGACGTATCGGATCGTGATAGCGGAGTGAGGCGCGATCATGACCTGCCGTCCCCGTAGAAGCATCGCGCCGCGATGCGCCTCGATGATGCTGACCGCGCTCCTTCTGGCCGGCTGCGGCGGAAGTGGCGGTGGCTCGGCGCCGGCCCCGAGCTACACGATCGGCGGCACGGTCAGCGGACTCGCCGGGCAGGGCCTCGTCCTGAGCGACGGCAGCGGCGGTCAGTTGCCCCTGACGGCATCCGGATCCTTCACCTTCCCGGTCGCTCTGAGCAGCGGTGCCGCGTATGCGGTCACCGTGGCCGCACAGCCCGCCTCCCCGGCCCAGACCTGCGTCGTCATCGATGGCTCGGGTGTGGTGAGCGCCGCGGATGTGACGAACATCGCGGTGATTTGCGCGACTGGTCCCTTCACCGCTCTCGTCAATCAGCCGCCCGAGCCCGGCTATCTCACCCTTCTCCTGACCGACGGCAGCGTGCTGATGCAGTCGATCAGCGACGCGGGTGTCTTCTACAAGCTCTCACCCAACTCGCAAGGCAGCTATGCGAACGGCAGCTGGAGCACGATCTCGAGACTGCCCACCGGCTATGCCCCCTATGCGGGAGCGCAGGCGGTCCTCGCCGACGGCCGCCTCCTGCTGGTGGGAGGCGAATACAACCAGAACGACTACAGCCTGCCCTTCGCGCCGAGCGGCCTCACCAACATGTCGGCCATCTATGATCCCGTGACGGATCGCTGGCAGATGATTGCACCCCCTCCCGGCGTGGCCTACATCGGCGATGTCCCATCAGCGGTGCTGCCCGACGGCAACTTTCTCTTTGGCGACAAGCTCGGCCGGGATATGTGGCGCCTCGATCCGGCGACGCTCACGTGGACATCGGTGGGAGCCGCCGGCAAAGCGGATAACTTCGCCGAGGAGGGCTGGACGTTGCTGCCGGACGGGGATCTATTCACTGTCGATGTCGGCAACCCGCTTCACGCGGAGCACTATGACCCCGCGAGCGCCCAGTGGTACAGCGATGGCGATACTCCGGATCTTCTGAGCTCGCCGCCAACCTCGCCACTCACCTATGGCCCTGCGCCGCTCGAGGTGGTGGGCGGCGTGACGTATGGTCCGGGGCCCGCCGGCACGTATGATCCTCCGGGTGAAATCGGCCCGGCACTGCTGCTGCCCGATGGCACCGTGTTCCTGGCAGGGGCGGAGGTCGGAGCGAATCCCGCTCACACGGCGATCTACACTCCGGGTGTGTTGCCCTCGGATCCCGGCAGCTTCACCGCCGGCCCGGACTTCGCGCCCGGCGATGACCCGGGCGATTCGAGCGCCGCTCTCCTGCCCTCGGGTCATGCGCTGATCGCGACGAATTCCGGTCAATTCTACGAATTCGACGGTTCGCGGCTGTCGCTGACCGGGAGCCTGCCGACCGACGGCGGCAACACGGAGTATTTCGTACTGCCCCTGCCCAATGGCGAGGCGCTGGTAACCGGCGGCGTGACCTTCGTCTACGACGGCGCCGGCGGCGCCAATCCCGCGTGGGCGCCGACGATCAGCGCCGCGCCGGCAAGCGTGCAGCGCGGCTCGACTTACGTGATTGCCGGCACGCAGTTCAACGGTCTCTCGCAGGCTGCCGACTTCGGCGATGAGCTTTCCTCGCCGACCAATTTTCCTCTGGTGCGCATCACCAACAATGCCTCGGGGCACGTGATCTATGCGCACACTCACGGCCACAGCACCATGGGTGTCGCCACCGGCAACGCCGTCGTTTCCACCTCGTTCGACGTGCCGGCCAACACGGAAACCGGCGCGAGCTCGCTGGTGGTCGTGGCCAACGGCATCGCCTCGGATTCCGTTCCGGTAATGGTGAACTGAGGTCCGCGGCCGCCGCGCGTCGCGCCGGGTTCAATAACTGCGGCGACTATACATATCGTGAACCCGTATGGCCGCGGTCGCTGCGGCCGGGCCGAGCACGCGGCCGCCATGCTATGGTGAGACTCCCTTCCACTCCTCGAATACAGACATGATGTCGTTCGGCGTTCCCTACGTAGTTTCGGGTTTCGTGGTCGGCTTCGCGGTCGGCATGACCGGCGTCGGCGGCGGATCCCTGATGACGCCGATTCTGCTCATCTGGTTTCACCTCCATGCCGTCACGGCGGTCGGCACCGATCTCCTTTTTGCCGCGATCACCAAGAGTTGCGGCACGGCGGTCCATCAGATCGGGCACAACGTGGAGTGGAAGTTGGTGGCGCTTTTGGCCACGGGCAGCGTGCCGGCGACGATCGCGACCATCTGGGTGCTGCACCATGCGGCGCTCGACAGCGGGGCGATCTCTTCTCTCATCTCGCGCGTGCTCGGTTTCGCGCTGCTGTTGACTGCGACGAGTCTGGTTTACCGCCGCTACATCATGCGCATCTCCGCGAGGCTGGCGCTCAATGAGCGCCCCAGGGTCCAGACCCTGGCCACCATCGTGCTCGGTGCGATGTTGGGCGTCCTCGTCTCGCTCTCCTCGGTCGGTGCGGGCGCCATCGGCATCGCGGTGCTGCTGGTGCTGCGTCCGCGGCTGCCGATCGCCCGCATCATCGGCAGCGATATCGCCCATGCCGTGCCCCTGACCTTGTTGGCGGGTGTCGGGCACCTGCTCATCGGGACGGCGAACCTTCCCTTGCTGGGCTCGCTCCTGGTGGGCTCCCTTCCCGGCATCGTGCTCGGGAGCCTGCTCGCGCCGCGAGTGCCCGAGCGCATCCTGCGCTTGCTGCTCTCGATCATCCTGGCCGCGGTCGGCGGGCGACTGGTGATCGCGTAGCCCTCTCCCCGGACGAGGCGTTCGATCTCGTACCGCCTCTTGCGCTGCCGGTATTTCCATGGTACCTTTTTATGAAAAGGTAGCTTCGTATCTCAATGAGCGAGGATCCAAAGCTCGGAGCACTGCGCAAGGGATTCCTGGAGTTCCTGGTTCTGCGGATCATCAGGGGCTCGAAGGTCTACGTCGCCGACATCCTCAAGAAGCTGGCGGCAACGGACTTCGCCACCCAGGAAGGCACGCTCTACCCGCTCTTGAGCCGGCTGCGGCGCGAGGGGCTGCTCGATTACCAGTGGCAGGAATCCGAAGCCGGTCCGCCGCGCAAGTACTACCGCCTGACGGCCGCCGGTGAGCGGCAGCTGGCCGAGTTCGACGCCTATTGGGTCCGCCTCAATCAAACGATCGATTCAATGGGGAGTTGATTCATGCGACCGGTCATATCCGTGAGCTTGAACGGCCGAGCCTATCAGCTCGAGGACGATGCGCACGCGGCGTTGGCCGAGTACCTCGATTCGGCTGCGCGCGAGCTCGCGGGCAATCCCGATCAGGCCGAGATTCTCGATGATCTCGAGCACGCGATCGCGGACAAGCTCGAGCGCTGCCTCAATCCGCACAAGACCGTCGTCATCCGCAGTGAGATCGAGCAGGTGATCCGGGAGATGGGCCCCGTCGACTCGGGTGTGGCGGGCGCTTCGCCCCATGACAGCGGGCCTGCGGGCGAAGCTCCTGCAGGCAGCGGCACGGCTGCGGGCGCCGGCTCCTCCCGAGAGCCCGACGAGCCGGCCTCGAAGCGGCTCTATCAGATCAGCGACGGAGCGCTGATCAGCGGAGTGTGCAAGGGCATTTCGGTCTACCTCGACATCGACGTGACGCTCGTGCGCCTGCTCTTCGTGATCGCGGCCGTGCTCACCGGTGGACTCGCCATTCTGGTGTACATCGTGATGATGTTCATCGTGCCTTATGCCAACACGGCGGAGGAGCACGCCGCCGCGCGAGGGTTGCCCTTCAACGCGCGCGTGCTCGTCGAGCAGGCCAAGCTCAAGGCGGCGCAGCTGGCCGATGCGGCCGCTCAAGCCGCGATGCACAACCGCTCACGCGAGGCGCGCATGCAGTGGAAGGCCGAGTGGCGCAAGGCGCGGGCGCAGTGGCGTCAGGAGCGGCGCAGGAGCCGCGCCCAATGGCGCGCCTATCGATGGACGGGAATTCCTCCGGCCACCGCTTCGCCGGCAGCCCCGCCGCTGCCGCCTCTGGCCCACCTCATCTGCGGCCTGATAGCGGCCGCATTGGGCCTGGTTGGTGCGCTGGTGACGGTGGCATGGCTCTTCGCGCTCTTCTCGCTCCTCACCACGGGTGCGGTGTTCGGCTGGATGCCGTTTCATCTGCCGCTCTGGGGCGCCGTCATCGCCCTGCTGCTGATCTACCTCGCGGTGGAATCCCCGGTGCGGGCGGTTCGCCACGCCATGGTACCCCGGTTCTACGGCTATCCCTACCATTGGTATGCCTTCTGGGACGGTCTCGTCGGCCTCGCTCTCCTAGCCCTGGCACTGTGGTATGTGACTCATCACGGGCACGATCTGCAGAATTCGTTCGACTCGCTGCAGCAGAACCTGCAGCCGGCGTGGCATCAGTTCCTGCTCGCCTGGCAGACGCTGGTCCACGGCACGCACTGAGCGTAACCGTCCGCGCCTTTCAGCCGAGGCGCTGCGCGATCAGCGTCCGCGCCTTCTCGAAATCCACCACGCCGGCCGCACCGGCCTCGTCCAACTCCTGCAGGATCTTCTCCTGCGCCGCTCCCCGCCGCAGCGCCTCGGCGTAGGAGATCTCCGGGTGGAACATCACCATGGAGTATCGCGGGATGAAGTGATCGGGGAAGCGCCGCTCGAGCGCCATGGCGAGCGCTTTGCGGCGAAGATAAGCCGGATCGCGCACCGTATCGCGCATCTCGATGTAGTTCTCGAGCGCCATCTGTGCGATGGCGGCGGTATCGGGGAGACGGCTCTGCTCGAAATGCGCAAAGAGCGCACTCCAGTTCTCGTGCCGATCGATGAGATCATCGAGGACGCGGCAGTCCTCGAAAGCGGCGTTCATGCCCTGACCGTGGAAGGGCACGATGGCATGGGCAGCATCGCCGAGGAGCAGCAGCTGCGAGCCGATGTGCCACGGGCGGGTGTAGAGCGTGCCGAGCTGGCCCTGGGGATGGGCGGCGAACTCATCGATGAGGTCCGGCATGAGTCGCGCCGCGTCGGCGAACTGGGTCTCGAAGAGCATCCGCAGCCGCTCGGGGCTCGTCAGCGAATCGAAGCCGTCCGCACCGCTTCGCGCCAGGAAGAGCGTCGCCGTGAAGCTGGCATCGATGTTAGGTAGAGCGATGAGCATGAAGCCGCCGCGCGGCCAGATATGGAGCGCGTGAGGCTCCAGGGCATGTCGCCCCTGCCGGGCGGGCAGGGTCAACTCCTTGTAGTCATGGTCCAGCCGCTCTTCCCGGACGGTGACCAGCCCTGCGCGGGCGAGGCTCGAGCGAACAGCCGATCCGGCGCCGTCGGTGGCGATGGTCGGTCCGGGGGCGGACTCGGACTCGCGCCCCGCATCCTCGTCGCGAATGCGCACCGTGCCCGCCTCCGGCAAGGCCCCCAGGCAGGTGTGCCGGAACCGCAGCCGGACCTTGGGGTGGCGCGCCGCCTCATCGATCAACACGTGGTTGAGCTCGGCGCGGCTCACGGAGAAGATGACCTCGTCCTCACGCTGTCCGTAGGGTTGCAGTTGGGTCTCCCCGGAGATCGAATGGACCATCCGTCCACGCATCGGTATGAGAAGCGGACGGATGCGCTCCATCATCCCGGCTCGCTCGAGCGCGACCATGCCGCGGGCCGCGAGAGCCAGATTGATGGATCGGCCGCGCTCGCCGGCGGTGAGCCGCGGGTCGGACCTTCTTTCGTACACATCGACCCCGAAGCCGCGGCGCGCCAGCAGCACGGCGAGGAGAGCGCCGGCGAGGCCGGCGCCGACGATGTTGACCGGTTGCTCCGCGCGAGGCTTCACGGCTCTCGGCGCAGCGCCCGCTCGAGCGCCTCGGCCGCGCGGAACACGTCGGCGAAGCTGTTGTAGAGGGGCACGGGCGCGAGCCGGATGGTGTCGGGCTCGCGCCAGTCGCCGATGACTCCCTGCGCCGTCAATGCGTCGAACACCCGCCGTCCACGCCCGTTTCGGCCGGTGATCCGCACCGACAACTGACACCCGCGCGCATCGGCGGCACGCGGCGTGATGAGCTCGAGATCAGGACCGAGCCCGTCGAGAAGAGACTCCAGGTAGCCGGTGAGGGCCAGGGATTTGCGCCGCAGATTCGGCAAGCCCGCCTGAGCAAAGAGTTCGAGGGAGGCGATGAGGGGCGCGGTCGAGAGGATGGGGGGGTTGCTGATCTGCCAGCCCGCCGCGCCGGGCGCGGGCTGAAACTCCGGACCCATGCGAAAGCGCGTCACGGCCTCATGGCCCCACCAACCGGTGAGATGGGGTCGATCGTGTCGCGCGTGGATGAAGCAGCCGCCGGTCGCTCCGGGGCCCGCGTTCAGGTACTTGTAGCTGCACCAGACGGCAAAATCGGCTTCGATGTCATGCAGCGCGAGCGGCATGTTGCCGATCGCGTGGGCGAGGTCGAAGCCGACGATGCATCCGGCGTGGTGCGCGGCGCGTGCGATGCGACCGAGATCGAAGGCCTGACCGGTCCGGTACTGGACCCCCGGCCACAATACGAGCGCGACGCCGGCCCCGTGCTCCTCCAGGTAGGCTTCGAGCCTTTCTTCCGGGATCGTCTCCGCGCCCTCCTCGGGCGGCAGCTCGATCAGGGTTTGCGCCGGATCGAGTCCCCGCCAGCTCATCTGCGAGGCGACGGCGTGCCGGTCGGAGGAGAACGCCCCCGCCTCGATGAGGATGCGGCGCCGCTCGCCGCCCGGCCGGTAGAACGCCGCGAGCAGCAGATGCAGATTGACGGTGAGGGAATTCATCGCCACGACTTCGTCGGGGCGGGCGCCCGTGAGACTCGCGAGCGGGTCGCGAAGATTCTCGTGGTAAGGGATCCACGGCCGTCGCGCATGCTCGTGCCCGAGCACGGCGAGCCGCGCCCAGTCATCGAGCTCTTCCAGGACGAGCTCCCGCGCGGCGAGCGGCATGAGTCCGAGAGAGTGCCCGCACAGATAGACGAGCCGCTCACCCCGCTCGTTGCCCGGCAGCGAGAACCGCGCGCGAAAGCCGCTCAGCGCATCGGCCTCATCGAGACCGCGGGCGAATTGCACTGTGGGTTCGTAGCTCATGCCAGACGATACAGCAACGGCCGGCTGGGCACGGCATCGCCGTTGATCGCCGGGGCCTGCAGCTGCAGCAGGTACGCGCCATCGACGGCCTCATCCGGAACGTAAGCCAACTCGGTGATGGTGCACTGCCCCCGAGCCGCGCGCGCGAGCGCCGACTCTGTGGGCGGCAGGCCGAAGAAAATCCGGTGCGCCGTGAGCCGACCCTGATCGTGCGTGCGATCGATCGAGGGCAGATCCACGATCAGATGCTCGATGTCGCGCTCGATGAGATATCGAGCGCACTCGCGCGTGAGATAGGGCGGCGTCAGATCGGTGTAATCGCGCGTGCGCTTGCCGGGCTCATTGGGCAAGGTGCGCAGGACCAGGGCGCGCGGCTCGAACGGCAGCGCCGCCGGCCAAAGCACCTGCAGCGCCGCGCGCGTCAGGAGACGATCGGCCGGAAGCGGTGCCGGCTCGGAGCTCTCGTGCGTCTGGCTGGGGGGAACGGCTTGGGGCGAGAGCAGGAGCGCCGGAACGAGACTCCGGGGCAGCAGGCGATGGGCGTGCAGCGCTTCACGGGTCAGATGGCCGACGCACTCGGTGTGCGTGCCGTTGCAGTGCGGGATCAGCGTGATGGACTCGCAATTGCAGCTGGCGCCGCTCGCCACGGAACCGGAGAAATCGGCGGTCGAATACGGCCGCGAGGCGGCGGCCGGCGCGCCGAAGTGGCGCACCTGAGGTCCGTGGAAATCGAGCTCCACGCTGAGATCGAACGGGCGTGCGAGATCGATGCGCAGCTCGCGGCCAGCCACCTCGAGCCGCGCATTCACCCCGGACGCTCCAGCACCGCGCCACACCGGGAGCAGGTCCTGCGCTCGCGACTGGCATAGAAGCGCTCGAACACCGGCGCCAGCTGCTTCTCGATGTCGGTGAGCTCGATGAATTCCTCGTGCAGGAGATGGTTGCAGCGCTCGCAGTACCACTGGAAGCCGTCGCGCTCGCCCGCGCGGCGTCGCCTCTCGACGACGAGCCCCACGGTGTTGGCGGGCCGCCGCGGAGAATGGGGGAGGAGCGCCGGCAGCAGCAGCACCTCGCCCTGGCGGATCGGCACATCCACCGGGCGGCCGTCCTGCAGGGTCTTCAGCACCATGTCGCCCTCGAGCTGATGGAAGAATTCCTGCCCGGGATCGACGTGGTAGTCCTGCCGTGTGTTCGGACCGCCGATCACCATGATGATGAAATCGCCGTCCTCGAACACCCGCTTGTTGCCTACCGGCGGCTCGAGCAGGTGCCGGTGACGATCGATCCATTGTTCGAGATTGAATGCCTGCAGGGGTTGCATGGAGCGGCCTCCTCATTCATCGGGCGACTGATAGCCACCGCAGGGCAGCGACACCGGCGGGCCCGCGGCGGCAGGGTCGCGGTCGAGATCGATCGCGGTGAGCGCGCCGCCCCAGACGCAGCCGGAGTCGAGCCCGATGATCTGCCTGCGCAGGATGAGACCCAGCGCGGACCAATGGCCGAAGACGATGCGCGCATCGCTCGTGCGGCGGCTCTCGATGTCGAACCACGGACGCCAGGGAGAGTCCGCCGCCGGGGGCTTGCCCTTGAGAGCTAAGTTGATGCGGCCCTCGTTGGTGCACACCCGGATGCGCGTCAACACGTTGATGGCGAATCGCAGGCGGTCCGCGCCGGCGAGCTCCTCGCTCCACTGGTCCGGATAATCGCCATACATGTGATCGAAGAGATCGCGCGGCTGGTGGCGCAGCGCCCATTCGACCTCGCGCGCGAGCGCGAGCGTCAGCTCGATGCTCCATTGCGGCACGACGCCGGCGTGCACGAGGAGGTCGCCCGCCTCGAAATGCGCGAGCGGCCGGCTCGCCAGCCACTCGAGCAGCGTGTCGCGATCAGGAGCCCGCAGGACCGCATCGAGAGTGTCGGAGCGGCGCGCGGGTCGGCAGCCGCAGGCGATCGCGAGCAGGTGCAGGTCATGATTGCCGAGGACGACGATCGCATTGTCGCCGAGCGCGCGCACGTAGCGCAGGACCTCGAGCGATCTGGGCCCGCGATTCACCAGGTCACCGACGAACCAGAGGCGATCGCGATCCGCGGAAAAGCTCAGCCGGGCGAGCAGCGCGCGCAGCTCATCGCAGCACCCCTGGATGTCACCGATGGCATGACGGCTCACTGAAGAATGCCCGGAATCGCGAGCCGAAACGGCGCAATGGGCGTGTCGAAGCGCTCGCCCCCGGCGTCGATCATCTGATAGCTGCCCTGCATGGTCCCCACCGGCGTCTCGAGGACGGCGCCGCTGGAATAGCGAAAGCCCTGACCGGGGTCGAGTCGGGGCTGCTCGCCGACCACCCCGTCGCCGCGGACTTCCTTCACCTTGCCGTTGGCGTCGGTGATGATCCAGTGCCGCGTGAGCAGCTGCGCCGCGCGCTCCCCCTCGTTGCGGATGGTGATGGTGTAGGAGAAGACATAACGCTGCTCGCTCGGGCTCGATTGCTCATCGAGATAGCTCGTCTCGACCTCGACGCTGATCTTGTGGGGCTCGTGGCTCATCGGGGAGATTCTACCCGGGGCGTGCCGGACGCGTCCCGGCCGGCCGGTTGCCCGCGGCACCGGCCGCTTCGCGGATGCGGCTCCCAGAGGCGCCCGCGGCTACGGGGCTCGCCCGACCCGCACTGCCAGGACATCGCACGGTGCCGCGTGCAGGACCGTGTCCTCGGTGAAATTCACCAGAATCGAGAGGCCGTGGCGCTCGCGGCTGCCGAGCACGATGAGATCCACCTGCCGCTCGCGGGCGACCCGCACGATCTCCGCCTTGACGTTGCCGGACTCGACGCGGTGGGGCGCCTCCGCGAGGCCGAGCTCCGCCGCGAGGGCCGCGAGACGCTGGCGGGCACGCGCGAGCAGCTCGTCCTCGATGCGGACCGAGGGCATCAGGGTCTCACCCATCGGCTCGACCGGCATGAACTCGACCACGTGCAGCAGCTCCATCTGCGCGCCGAGCGTTTGCGCGAGGTCGCGCGCCCGCCGGCCGATCTGCAGGCTGTCTTCGCTCAGGTCGACCACGAGCAGGATACGTCGGTACGGGTAGGTGGACATGCATTGCCCTTCGGATCCAGCGCTCCCCGCATCCTAACTCAGGCTGCGCCGGAGGGCAGCTTCGCCACGGCCGCGATGGCATTGA
>Ga0335078_10004661_pt1 | contig 20285 bp, 13 predicted proteins | sample Lox_Sample_32_FD_206711 | JGI IMG/M metagenome (GOLD analysis project Ga0335078, IMG submission 206711) | Soil microbial communities from Loxahatchee National Wildlife Refuge, Florida, United States - Lox_Sample_3.2 | ecosystem: Environmental > Terrestrial > Soil > Wetlands | place: USA... | reverse complement strand
CGAGCTCATCGTCACCCAGCTGGCTGACAAGGCGGCCCGCCAGCCAATAACTCCCGCTGGTAGGAGAATCGAGGCAGCCGATCAAATTCATCAGCGTGGATTTTCCGGAGCCGGAAGGTCCCATGATCGCGACGTATTCGCCTTTTCGGATCACGAGATTGATCCCGCGCAACGCGTGCAACTGCTCCGTCCCCATCTCGTAGGTCTTCCACAGATCTTCGGTTTGGATGACGATTCCGGCGTTGATCAGATCCTGCCGAAAGCCCTGCACGCCGGGTTCTTCGACTGCCATTGGCATTTGGCTCCCCGATTACGCTAGCTGGAAGTGGATTCGTCCGTCTTTGGTACTGAGTTGTCGACCTTGACCGCGGCTCCTGGCTTCAGCGTGCGGAGCGCTTTGTAGCTGCCCGTGACGATCGTGTCCCCTTCGTGAATTCCGCTGGTGACTTCAATGTCTGTCACGCCGGTGATGCCCGTTTGTATCGGCACGAAGGCCGCTTTGTTGTTGCGAATGACGAAGACGCCCTGAATTTCTTTCTTGTCGGCATCGTTGTCGCTGCGAGAAGCGGCGAGCGTCACGTTCTCGCTGGTGCCGTTTTTCGCTTCGTCGAGTTCTTTCTGCGTGCGCTCGGCGAGCGCCTGAATCGGTATCGTTAGGACGTTCTGCTTCTGCGCCGTTTGAATTTTCGCCGTGAGCGAAAGCCCCGGCCGCAGGGACGCGGGCGGATTATCGAGCGTGACGACAACTTTGAAGTCGCGCGCTTCCTGGGTGTTTGCCGTCGTTTCAGTCATTGCCGCTTCGCCGGAAGTGCGCAGGATCGCAAGCTCGCCGACTTCCGTGACGTGTCCCTTGAAAGTCTTGTCCGGGATCGCATCGATCGTCACGTCCGCAGACTGCCCATTTTTGACGCTGGTAATGTCCGTCTCATCCACTTTCACTTCTGCCGTCACCACGCTCATGTCCGAGATCGTCATCAGGAAGCTGCCGCTCGCGTTTTGAATTCCGGGAACCACGTTTTCGCCCACACGCACCGCGATGTAGCTTACGATTCCGTCAATCGGCGCTCGATACGTGGTTTTGCGCAGCACATCCTCCTGATGCGCAAGCACAGCGCGCGCCTGATCCAGCGTGAACCGGGCCTGATCGCGCGCGGCTTGGCTCGAGTCGAGTTGCGCCTTTGAGGAGTTCAGTGCGGCGACAGCGCCATCGTAAGTGGCCTTCGACGCGTCGTAGTCCTGCTTGGAGATAAGCTGTTCTTTGAACAGCTGCTGCGACCGCTCCCAATCAAGCCGGGCCTTATCGAGGTCGGACTGGCGCTGTGCGACTGTTGCGATTGAGGCATCGTAATTTGCAGAAGCGCCTTTCATGGCCGCGACGGCGGCGTCGATGCTCGCTTGTTGGGCCTGGACGTCGGCCCCGGGCTGAATGTTTTCGAGATGCAGCAGCACGTCGCCCTTCTTCACATGGTCGCCTTCAGCTACGTTAATGTCTGTGATCTTGCCTATGCCTTCACCGAGCACGTTGGTGTAGTTCTTGGGGCGGATCTCGCCGGAGGCGGTGACGATCGAGGTCAAATCCTCACGGACCACGCGGCCCGACTGCACGCTGACGAGGTTCTGATTCGACTTATAAATGCTGTACCAGGCTATGCCCCCTAAGACGAGCACGCCTCCCGCCGCGATCCCAATCTTCTGCCAGGTCTTCATGACAACCTCGAGGAATATTGACGGTCCCGGTCGACAAAGGTACCGCTACTGGTTACATACGTCCCTGCGGGTCATATTGTTTCGGCTATCTAGGTGAGCTCTCGAACAAAGGCGAAAAAGCGACCTGTCTCATCGTGCCCGATACATCTGGGCGCAACTATGCCCGGCCCTGGTGCGACCCTGCCGACCGTGAGCACCTATAGTAATTCGATATGAGCCTGCCTTGGAAGAAGAAATTCTCGGCCGGTGATGGGATCCGACCGATTCGGGCTGCCATTGGATCTGGGCGGACGGGGACCCAAGCAACCCTGTGCCACAATAGCGGTTCAAACCGGTTCAAGGCCGGTTTTGGCAGGGAAACTTTGATTGACCTGTACCAACGGACAGGTTAAGATTCCGCATCCAAAAGGTGGAATTATGGGCATTTCTGCCAAGAAGCTCCTTCCTCTCGTTACCGCTGCTGGCTTCCTCTGTTTGGTACCGGGCCATTTGCAAGCCTCTCCTCAGGACGAGCAAGGCCAGACACCTCAGACGGACCAGAGTACGCCGGGTACCCAGGCTCAACAGGAGGTTCAGAGCAAGAAAAACGGGAAGGCTGCCAAGCAAAAGAGCGACCGCGATCTCTACAAAGAGCTCGATTCCCAATACAAGAAGTGGCTCAACGAAGACGTGGTCTACATCATCTCGCCTGAAGAGCGGCATGCCTTCCTGCATCTAAGCACCAACGAAGAGCGCGAGCAGTTCATTGAGGCATTTTGGCAGCGGCGCAATCCCGATCCTGATTCTCCTGAAAATACCTTCAAAGAAGAGCACTATCGGCGCATCGCCTACGCGAACGAGCATTTTGCATCCGGCATTCCTGGCTGGAAAACGGATCGCGGCAAGATTTACATCATGTGGGGTCCTCCCGACGAGATCGACTCGCATCCGACTGGCGGAACGTGGGACCGCCCGATGGACCAGGGGGGCGGCACAACCACGACCTACGCTTATGAAGACTGGCGCTATCGTTATCTACCGGGCAGCAGCAGCTTGGGCGAAAACGTCGAACTTGAATTTGTCGATCCGACCGGAACGGGCGAATATCACCTCACCATGGATCCGAGCGAAAAAGATGCGCTCCTGATGGTCCCCGGCGCCGGTCTGACATTGGCCGAATCCATGGGTATGGCCGACAAGTCCCAGCGTTTTAACAACAGCGACGGAACGCATATGGCGGAAAACCAAATGGGGATGGGTTTGAATTCGCAGGACGAAGAGTTCAACCGCCTGGAAAAGTTCGCTGCTATCATGACGCCTCCTGCCGTGAAATTTAAGGACCTGGAAGCAGATGCAACGGCTCGTGTGATCCGCGATCAAATCAAATTTCAGTACCGATACGACTTCTTGCGAATCACGTCCGATACGGTGCTGGTTCCGATCACCGTTCAGATTCCCGTCAGCCAACTGAGCTTTCAGGAGAAAGATGGCGTCGATTCAGCTTCGATGGATCTATTCGTGCGGGTAACGACCCTGAGCGGGCGCGTTGTTCAGACATTCGAGGACACGCTACGCAGCGATATCCCAGCTTCTCTGCTCCAGAAGAGCATCAGCTCTTCTCGGATTTATCAGAAGGCTGTCCCGCTTAGCCCGAATCTCTACCGGCTTGACATCGTCATAAAGGACGTAAACAGCGGCAACGTTGGTGTCGTGAACACCCGTCTGCCGGTTCCGCGATTTCAGGATGATCAGTTGAGCTCGAGTTCGCTGATCCTCGCCGACGATATGCAGCGCGTTTCCTCCAAGGACATCGGCCTCGGCCAATTCGTTCTCGGCGACGTCAAGGTGCGACCCAAGCTCGACCAAGCCTTTACCGCCCAGGACGCCATGGGCGTTTATCTGCAAGTCTATAATCTCAAAGTTGACGACAAGACTCATAGATCGGACACCAGCGTTGAATACAGGGTCAAGCGCGACAAAGACTCTGAGCCGATGTTGCGTTTTGATGTTCCTCAGGATAAATTGCCGCAGCACGGCGAGGAACTGACGCTTGAGCAGCTGATCACGCTGGGTTCGCTGGCGCCCGGCAAGTACCAGTTGGAAGTGGCGATCACCGACAATCTCACGAAGCAAACGATTACGCCGACGGCTGACTTCACCGTCAAGCCGGCGCCTGCGAGCGCACCGCAGGGGAGGTAAAGCGGTTGAATTTCCGCGCCATTCGGATCGTGGGCCTTGGCTGTTTCTTCTGCGCCGCGCTCCAGCTTGCACCTGCCGCGCACGCAGGGAAAGTCTCGGGCGTGGTCGTCGATCCTGCAGGCACACCGCAAATGGGCGCGACAGTGGTGATTTCGTCCGAGCAGCTCCTGGTTTCGAAAACGATCCGACTCGTGACCAACGACCGTGGGCGTTTCTCCTCAGCTGCGCTTCCTGACGGTGTTTACTCGGTACAAGCAACTCTGGCTGGTTTCCTGCCTGCCATGCAGCAGCACGTTGTGATTACCAGTCGCGACGTCACACGGGTCGAAATCGTCCTCGGTTCTGTCTTCTCCTCGTTCGAGAAACTTCGTCGCCAGCCGGATCAGCCCGTTGGTTCCGATGACTGGACGTGGGTGGTCCGTTCGGCGGCGGCGGACCGGGCGGTTCTGCGCTGGCAGGATGACGGCTCAACGCCCGCCTCAGCCGAGTCCGAAGGGGCCCAAGCGCACCCCGTGCGCGGTTTCATGGAGCTTTCCTCGGGCGCCGATCATCCCGGATCAATCGCCGACGTCGCGGATTCTCCGGGCACTGAATTCGCGTATGAATTTGGCCTGGGTGCCAGCAGTAAGCTTCTTATGGCCGGGCAGTATAGCTACGAGGATTCATCCGGTGCAGGCGGCGTCGTGGCCGAATGGCTGCCGACAGGCGACCCGAGTACGGGACCTGTCACAACTCTGCTGGTCCGTGAGTCGCAGCTCGGTCCGGGCGGCCCGACGTTTCGCGGGCTGCGGATGTCCCATGACAATCAATTCGCACTTGGTGACAAAGTAGCCGTCCGGTACGGGGCGGAATACCTCGTCGCGGGCTTTAGCCGTGTGACCACAGCCCTTCGTCCGCGAGGCGAGGTTGCTATTCAGCTGTCGCCGGACTGGCAGCTGGCCGCAGCGGTGATCACCGAGCCGTGGCAAAGCGCAGCGATTTCTGGTGATGCACTGCAATCAACATTGAACACGCTCGATGCTTTCCCAACTCTGCTCATTCGTCACGATCAGCCCGTTTTGGAAAATGGCCTTCACGAAGAGCTTTCAGCGAAGCGTACCCTAGGCAAGCATGCTGATGTGACCGCGGCCGTATTCCACGACCGCTCGAGCCATACCGCTGTGATTGGGCGCGGCGGTCCTGTCGGCTCGGACTTCCTGCAGGACTATTTTTCGGAAGCGTTCGCCTACGATGGAGGTGAAACCGCTTCCATGGGCGCGCGTGTCGCTTATCGGCGAGACATCACGAGCGATTTGAAAGCCACGCTGGTCTATGCGTACGCAGGTGCTCTCGCACCGATGGTCGATGCCAGCACCGCGTCAGAACCGCTGCGCGATAGCCTTAAGACCCGATACCGCCAGAGCCTTGCAGGGGGCGTTACCGCCAAGGTGCCCCGCACCGGCACGAAAGTGACGGCTAGCTACAAGTGGCTGAGCGGGGCGACCGTTTCCAATCTCGATCCCTACGGGGAATCGCTTTATCAGATGGATCCTTACCTGAGCATGGAGATTCGTCAGCCGCTTCCGGCCTTTTTCCCCGGCCACATGCAAGTGCAGGCAGACGTCGGCAACCTTCTCGCCCAAGGCTATATCCCAGTTGCAACGGGAGACGGTCTCGTTGTTCTCGTCCCCTCTTATCGATTCTTCCGGGGCGGCCTAAGCCTCCAATTCTGAGGGATTTTGTGCGCTACCAGAATTGGAAACCTGCTTTCCAATTATGGAAAGGTGTTGTCTGTGTTGGCCACCTGTTCGTCTATGTGTAAGATTACAAGGGCGTTAAATTTGCGCCGGGTGATGGTTACCTGGAATCGCTCGTGCTAGGATAGAAATCCAAATTAAGGGACCCGGGTGGGTCGGCATGAACGAGCGATTGCGAACACGGTTGGGAGCGGTTGTACTCGCCCTCGTTACGGTCTGGGCGTTGATCTTCGCTGTTCTCAACTTCCAGCAGCGCTCCCGGTTCGTTCTTCCCGATGATGGCGTTACTTGGATCGATACGGATCAAGGGGTCGAAGCGCTACATGTAGTTCCGGGTGGACCGGGCGACCGGGCAGGCATTCGCGAGCACGATGTCGTTCAGGGCGTCCATGGCATGACCGTGCGGCGTGCTCTGGATGTGCATCGGATCATCTGGCATGCGGGCCCTTGGGCAGAGGTTCGCTATCAAATTCTGCGCAACGGCGAATCCCTTGAAATTCCCCTGGTCACGATCCCGCATGAGGATTCATCATCTCTCGAAAACTACCTTCGACTTACCGCGCTGTTGTATCTTTTCATTGGCGCCTTTATCTTCATTAAGCGCTTGAGCGCGGCGCGCGCGATTCATTTCTACATCTTCTGTCTCGCTTCATTCGTCCTTTTCAGTTTTCACTACACCGGCAAACTGAATTCGTTCGACTGGATCATTTATTGGGGCAACGTCGTCGCGTTGCTCGTGCAGCCTGCCCTACTCGTCCATTTCGCGCTCGTCTTTCCCGAGCGGCGCAAGAATCTTTGGCCGAAGCTTGTCGCCGTCTACGGCGTGCCCGTGGCGCTTCTCGGCCTTCATTTGTCGGTCGCGAATACCATGCTCGGTTTTGTGCCATCGATCAGCGGCCAGCAAGTTCTCGATCAAATCGAGCAGGCCATGCTCGGGGTGTATTTCGTGATTGCGGCAGGCGTTTTTATCTCAAGCTACTTTAAGGCGCCCAGCGGAATTCTCCGGCAGCAACTGAAGTGGGTCGCGGGCGGCACGCTCGCCGGCATCGTGCCGTTTCTGGCTTTCTACATCCTGCCTTTCACGTTTGCTGGCACAGCTCCGGGGTGGACGAAGTTTTCCGTTTTTTCTCTGGCGCTGATGCCGCTGTGCTACGGCTACGCCATCGTCCGCTATCGCCTGATGGACGTGGATATTATTTTCAGGCGCGGTCTGGCTTATACCTTTGCGACTGCGGCTGTCGTGGTGATCTACTTTGGCTCCATCGCGCTGATCGGCGAATTTTCGCATTCGGCGCTTGCCAGCGGCCGGTTCGGAGCCGTCGTCGCGATCATTGTTGCCGCATTTCTCTTCCAGCCGTTGCGAGACTGGGTGCAGTCGCGCCTCGACCATTTCTTTTATCGGGACCGCCTCGATTATCGCCGCACCCTGATCGAGTTCGGCCGCACCCTCGCCAACGAAGTTCGCATCGATCCGTTGCTCGATTCGGTGCTCGACCGCATTTCGCAGACGCTGCTGGTCGACCATCTGGCCGTGTTTCTCGGAGACGATGCCGAGCCCGGAAAGTTTGAGCTTTCCCGCTCCATGGGCATTCGTGCGGAAGGGCCGCTCGATCTTAGCTTTCTCGACGTCTCGCGCCCGGCGCTCGCCCACGGGTGTCTCTTCATCGAATCGGCGCGCGCCACCGAGGAAAGTGAATCCGTCCAGCGGACGCTCGGTGAACTCGACCTAAACTATTTCATCGCCTGCCGCTTCCACGACCACACGCCGGCAATTTTGGGATTGGGCAAGACGGTCGACGGTGATTACCTCTCGAGCGATGACCTCGAGCTTCTCGCCACGATCGCCGGCTACCTCGCCATCGCTGTCGAAAACGCTCGTCTTTACCAGTCTATTGAGAAAAAGGCCGTTCAGGTCGAGCGCCTGAAGGACTTCAGCGAAAATATCGTCGCGTCGCTCCGCATCGGCGTTATTACACTCGACCTCGAGGATCGCATCGAGTCCTGGAATCCGCAGGTGGAGGAGCTGCTCGGAGTTTCGCGCAACGACGCTCTTAATCGCCGCATGGACGAAGTGCTGCCCCGCGACCTCGCCGTCGAAATCGATTCACGCGCGGAAAGTGAACATGTTTCCGGCATCTATCGTTTCCATGTTAACACGCGCGCCGATCGTCATCTCGTCCTCAACGTCTCGATTGCGCCCCTTCTCGGCAAGAATGGCGCCCGGCTGGGCCACCTCGTCCTTCTCGATGACATCACACAACGAGTGCGCCTCGAAGACCAGATGTTGCAGACCGAAAAGCTCACCTCGCTCGGCTTGCTCGCGGCGGGCGTGGCGCACGAGGTGAATACACCGCTCGCAGTAATTTCGAATTACATCCAGATGCTCGCCAAGCAAATCCCGGCGGACGATCCGCGGCAAAAAACCATTGACCGCATTGTGAAGCAGACTTTCCGCGCGAGCGAAATTGTCAACAACTTGCTGAATTTCTCCCGCACCGGCGGCACCGAGCCTGTCCGGATCGACTTGAACAACGTGCTCGAGGAAACTCTCACGCTCGTGCAACATCCGTTCAAGACCGCACAGGTCTCCGTCGTCCGCAATTACACGGAAACCCTACCTCCAGTGCTTGGATCGGCGACTCGCCTCCAGCAGGTTTTTCTCAACCTCTTCATGAACGCGCGGGACGCCATGCCCAATGGCGGCATGCTCGAAGTCCGCACGGCTGCACAGAACGGTTCCGTCGAAGTGGAGATCAGCGACACGGGCATGGGAATCCCGGCAGAGAATCTCCATCGAATTTTCGATCCGTTTTTCACAACCAAGGCCACCGGCCGCGGTACCGGATTGGGCTTGTCGGTCAGCTACGGGATCATCAAGGAACACGCCGGCAAGGTTGACGTGCGCTCCACGCCGGGCAAGGGCACTTCGTTTCGCCTGGAATTTCCGGCAGCGAGGAAAGCGGTCCATGCCTAAAGGGTCCATCCTTGTCGTAGACGACGAATCCGAAATTCGAGAAGGACTCGAAGCGCTTCTCGCTTCCGAACACTTTCAAGTCACGCTCGCGGAGACAGGTGCGGCCGGTCTGCACAAGCTCGAAGAGCGCCCCTTTGATCTGCTTCTCCTGGATGTCAGCCTACCCGATCGCAATGGCATCGATATGCTCCGCGAAATCCGCCAGCGCGACCCGAATCTGGCCATTATCATGATTACCGCCTACGGTTCGATCGACATGGCCCGCGCCGCGTTCAAGAGTGGGGCGCAGGACTACATCACCAAGCCCTGGAACAACGACGAGCTGATCGCGCAGGTTTCGCTCGCCGTCGAAGGCCGCAGGCTGCGTGAGGAAAATCTTCATCTCAAGCGCGCGCTCAAGCAGCGCTACAACTTCCCGAACATCATTGGGAAAAGCGAAAAAATGCTGTCCGTGCTCGACTTGGTCGCTCAGGTCGCGCCATCGCGTTCGACCGTTTTAATCTCCGGTGAAAGCGGCACCGGTAAGGAACTGATCGCCAAAGCCGTCCATTCGGCTTCTGCGCGCGCGGATAAAGCGTTCATTCCCGTCAATACCGGATCGATTCCCGTCGATCTCCTCGAATCGCAGCTTTTCGGCCACGTGAAAGGAGCCTTCACGAGCGCGGTTGCTTCGAAGAAAGGCCTTTTCGAGGTCGCCGATCAGGGCACCATCTTTTTCGACGAAATTTCGACCGTCAGCCCGGAAACGCAGGCCAAGCTGCTCCGCGTGATTCAAGAGCGCGAATTCATGCGCCTGGGCGGCACCGAGACGATCAAAGTCGATGTGCGGATCCTCGCGGCCTCAAACGAGGACCTCCGCAAGCTCGTCCGCGAAGGCCGCTTCCGCGAAGACCTGTATCACCGCCTCAACGTCATCTCGATTCACTTACCGCCTCTGCGCGATCGCAAAGAGGACATCCCGCTGCTGGTCGATCGTTTCCTCGAAACGTTCTGCCGGGAAAACACCAAGCCGCCCCGCGCCTTCACCAACGCGGCAATGAAAATGATGATGGACTACGACTGGCCCGGAAATATTCGTGAATTGGAAAACGCCGTCGAGCGCGCTGTCGTGCTTTCAATCCATGAGGCCATGGACGCCGATTTGCTGCCCGAAAGTGTCCGCACGCGCGAAATCGTGAAAGGAGTGCGTCTGCAACTCGCCGAATTCCTCCCGCCGCTTCCGGGAGAAATTGGCGGCCAGGGCGCGCCGCCTCCATCGCTATTTGAAATCCTTGAAGAAGTCGAGCGCCGGATCATTGTCGATATGCTCGAACGCACGCACTGGAATCAAACCGAAGCCGCCGAGCGCTTCCAAATACCGCTCTCGACGCTAAACCAGAAGATCAAGCGGCTCGGCATCGATACGCGCCGCCGTCCCAATGGTACTTCTCGGGCGCCGATGGACTACGGCGAAGGCCCTGCGGAATTCGCAGCTGGAAAATAGCTGCCGCGACCCAGCCCTTCAGTTCTTGCTTTCGGTTTCGCCGTTGGCCATGCGGAATTCACGCGAGCGATTCTTCATGTCATAAAGGGCGCGGTCGGCAGCTTCCAGCAGTGCGTCACGCGTTTCGCCGTCGCGCGGATAAACCGCGAAGCCGATGCTCGCAGAGATCGGCGGTTTCTCTGCGTCGTCGAGAACGCGTAGCCGGATGCGCTGCATGACGAGCTCTGCCTGTTTCCGGCCAGACTCGGGTAGAACCAGCACGAACTCATCCCCACCGTAACGCGCGGCTGTGTCGATATCCCGGCAATGCACTCGCAAAATATCCCCAAGGCGGCGTATCGCCCGGCTTCCTACCAAATGCCCGTGTGTATCGTTGATCGCCTTCAGCCCATCCATGTCGAATAACAAAACGGCGAACGGCCGGCCCGTCCGGTCGAAGCGCTTGATCTCGAGGTCCAGAACGTCGATCAACTTCCGGTAATTGGCGAGGCCTGTGAGTGGATCTGTGACGGCGAGATTACGAATCTGATCCTCCGCTCGCATCCGCTCGGCGGACATCACCCCGAGCGCGAGCGTCATCAGCCCCACGATGCTCATGAATGCCTGCAAAAGCAATAGGGATGCGCTCTTCTTCGCAACCGCGAACGGCCCGAAGCCGTGCAACGTCCCGTGAATCGCGATTACCGAAAGAACCAGCGTCGCCGCCGCAGCCTCCCGCGGTCCAAACCGGAACGCCGCCCAGATCAAAAACGGTATGCACAAATATTCGAGCGGGTAACTTCGCAGGTGAGCGAATGGCCCGAATACAATCTGCCCCACTGCCGTGAGCGACGTCAGCAGAATCGCGAGCTCGCTCCATTTCGCCCATCTCCATCTCAGGCGCGTGTCCACGCTCCACAAGAGCATCAGCGGTGCTACGAGTACGACCCCAGCCGCGTCGCCCAGCCACCATGCCAGCCAGATCAGCTTGTAATCGGTCCACTTCGCGAATCCGCCGATTGCCAGCGCCGTCGCTCCCATCGTTGCAGCGATGGTCGTGCACACGAACCCGGCAAAGAACGCGAACTTGAACGTGTCCTGTTCGCGGTTGAAGCACCTTGCTCCATTCGCGAAGCGCGAAACGAGGTATGCCCCGGCCAGCGCTTCCAGCGTATTCCCCGCCGAAATCGCAATCGAAGTCGTGATCGACGCAGCCGTAATCGCGCCCTCACTCGTGATGTTCACTAGGAACGAGCCGGCGGCAACCCCGGGCCAGATGCGCTTGCCCAGGATCAGGAAAAGAGCAATGGCGATTCCCGTCGGCGGCCACACAGCCGTCGAACTCGGGTGTGTAAGCGCTGTGATCAGTCCGAGTCGCCCGGCGAGAAAATACGCGAGCGCGGTCAGGCCGTTGACGAGCAGGTTTTTCTGCTGTTCATCCAGCGTATGCCAGGTTTTGGAGCCCAGGTGCATCCGTATGATTGGACGCTAAACGATTGTGGATTTGCCTCCCGGCATTCGGGGCGAAACGCGTAAGAGTCAATCGGGAAGATCTTAGTAAGACAGGCCGCTAACGCCCTCATCACAAGGCGAAGGAAAGGCAGAAGCCGAATCGAACCGCGCTTTCGACAAAAAACGGCAGAGGCGTCGAAGCGCCTCTGCCGGCGTGCGTGCTGGTGGGAGTGTGCGGGAGGACTACAGAGGATTTCTTAATCCACGTTGTCGACAGATAGCTCCGAAGGGACCGGCATCAGCGTGCCGAACAATCCGTCCATCCCCCATTCGGGCCGCCGTGCTTTTGTGTTCGTTGAATTTCTCAGCGGCAGCCAACTCGTCCTTGGGGCTTCCGGAGACCTGGCTGCCGCGCACGCATGACTCGGATGTCACCGGCCATGCAGCTCCCCCGCAAATCCGGGAAACCCGCGCTTCGCCGGAGCTGCAGTCGAGAAGTCAAGTTACGCACTTCGGAACCCTTTTTCGAATCACTTGGCCCCGAGGAACGCAGGCTAGCAGCGAGGAAAAGCGCTCGTGTCATGGGGCAATCCGCGGAATGTAAAAAGATTGTCACGCGCTAGGATTTGCGTTTTTGCCCCTGTATCATCCTCATTGCCTCTCGGCCGCGTTCTTGGTCGGCGGCAGATCGAGGCCTGCGGCGAGGCCTCTCATAAGCAGAAATGTATATGCGGCGACGGTCACCACGGGGAAAGTGAGTCGGCACAGCGCGGATTGGCCGCGGGAGATCTGAAATGGCGAGCCCGGCAATGGTTAAAGCGATAGAAAGGGTCCTAGTAATCGAAGACGATCGCGCAATTCAGAAGGCGCTGCGCCGCCTCTTCGAATCCGAAGATTACACTGTGCAAATCGCTGATGACGGCAACGCCGGCCTGGAATCCTTTCGGGCCACGCCGCCTTCTTTGGTCGTCCTCGACCTGCGCCTGCCCGGCGTACCCGGTCGCGACGTCTGCCGCGAAATCAAGGAACATGCGCCCCAACTGCCGATCATTGTCCTGAGCGCCAAAACAGATGTCGCGGACAAAGTCCTTCTCCTCGAACTCGGCGCCGATGACTACGTGACGAAACCGTTCAGTCCCCGCGAACTCCTCGCCCGCGCCCGCACCGTCATGCGCCGTGCGACCCATCCTCTTGTCGGCAATACATTTTCCTTCGGCGACGTCACCATTAATTTCGCCAGCATGGAAATTGCGCGTTCTGGTCACCTCGTCGCCCTCACGGCGCAGGAATTCAAAGCGCTGAAGTTCTTCGTACAAAATCAGGACCGTGTCATTTCACGCGACGAACTGTTGAACGAGGTTTGGGGGTACCAGAATTATCCTTCCACGCGCACCGTCGACAATCATATTCTCCGTCTGCGCCAGAAGCTCGAGCCTGATCCTTCTAATCCAGTTCATTTTCGGACGGTGCATGGCGCCGGATATAGATTTATTCCGTAACGCACCGCGACGCACGACCCACAGCAACTATGAACACTAAGAGCGAGTGGATGAGAGGATTTCGGCTGAGAACGAAATTCCTTCTTTCGCTGCTCACCCTCCTTGTCGCATTTCTCTGCGCTACGCTTTTTATCGTCCACGACACCGTTCAGTCGCAAACGCGCGCCGAAATCATCGGCGATCTTCGCAACTCTGTTGCAACCTTTCAAAATTTCCAGGCCCAGCGCGAAAATACGATTACGCACGCCGCCGAGCTCCTAGCCAGTCTCCCCACTCTCAAGGCCTTGATGACTACCCAGGACGCCGCAACCATTCAGGATTCCTCGAGCGACTTGTGGCGGCTCGCAGGCAGCGATCTCTTTGTGCTCGCCGACCGCTCGAATAAAGTCGTCGCCTTTCAATCTTCCACGATCGGCTTCGCACGCGCGGCCGCCCAGGATCTGCTTCGCCGTTCTCCCGATCCCGAAGCCTCGCCGTACTGGTGGTATGGCGGCGGGCATCTCTACGAAGTTTTCATTCAACCCGTATTTTTCGGCTCGGCCGCGCAAAACAGCTCTCTCGGAGTTGTCGCCGTCGGTCACGAAATTGACGATCGCGCTGCAAAAGAAGTTAGCCGCATCGCAGCGAGCGAAGTCGCCTTCTGCTACGGCGATAAACTCGTACTGAGCACGCTCACGCCCTCGCAGGAGAACGATCTGGCGCGCGAGGTGCGCTGCGGCCAGAGCGCCGCGAGGCCCGAGCCCGAAGAAATTCAAGTGGGTGGCGAGCAATTCTTGACGACTTCCGTCGAGCTTGCCCCCGGAGCCGCGACCCCCGTTTCTCTTCGCGTGCTGAAGTCTCTCGATCAGGCCACGCTTTTTCTCGATAACCTGAATCACCGGTTGTTTCTTGTCGGCATCATCGCCTTGATTGCCGGTACCTTTTCCGTATTCGTAATCTCCAATACTGTTACTCGCCCTCTCGAAAACCTCGTCGGCGGCGTCCGCGCCCTCGAACAAGGCGACTTTGCCTATCCACTCGAGCCGCGCGGCAGCGATGAAGTCGCCGAAGTGACGGACGCCTTTTCTAAAATGCGGGTCACGCTCCAGAAAGCGCGCCAGCAGCTCGTCGATTCCGAACGCCTTGCCACCATCGGCCGCATGGCCAGCTCTATTTCGCACGATCTTCGCCATCCGATGACCGCCATCATGGCCAACGCCGAATTTCTCTCCGAAAGCGGTCTCGATGCGCGCCAGCGCGAGGAGCTCTACAAAGAGATTCGCACCGCTGTGGATCAAATGACCGATCTTGTTGAGTCGCTCCTCGAATTTTCCCGCGCGCGCAGCCAGATGCGCCTCGTCTATGGCAACGTCGAAAAGACGATCGACCGCGCCATTCATATCGTCCGCCTCCGCCCCGAATTCACTGATGTGCAGATCTCCGTCTCGCGCGAAGGGCCCGGCGAAGCCTGGTTCGATCCGAAAAAACTTGAGCGCGTCTTCCACAATCTGATTCTGAATGCCTGCGAAGCGGTCGCGCCAGGTGCCGGGAAAATAGAAGTTAGAGTTCGCGACGCGGGAGAGTCGCTCGAGATCCGCGTCGCAGACAATGGCCCTGGCGTCCCCGGCCAGATTCGCGATCGCTTATTTCAGCCTTTTGTAAGCTATGGGAAAGAGAACGGCACAGGTTTGGGCCTCACGATCGTTCAAAAAATCGTACAGGACCACGGCGGCGAGGTGGTTCTGGAGCGCACTTCGGCCGAATCCACTGTCTTCAAGATTCGGGTGCCGATTCAACGGGCGCCCGATTCGGTGCCGGAAGTTCCGGCGCCGCGCCCTGCTTTTCTGTAGCTGTAGCACACTCGGGATTCATCGGGCCTGCGTGCGCCCGATACTTGCGTCGGTTCGTGAGGAAATGAACGCCGGCCGGCGCTTCCTGCTTCACTGGATATCTAGGAGGTCTACGATGCGGTACCGATTCCCTTCGGCATACTTGCTCGCGATATCTGTGCTCGTCGCCACCCTGGCGGCTAATCCATCTCAAGCTCAAGATCAAACTGCTCCGCCGCAAAACGGACCGGCCGCTTCTTCCGAGTCAGTGAGCGAGTCGCTGCGCAGCCTGCAAGAGCAGGTCAGCGAACTGAAATCCCTCGTCATCGAAATGCGCGGCGAGGTCTCCAGTTCTCGAGCGGAGACTCTGGAATTGCGCCGCGAACTCGCAGCCTCCGGCGCCGTGCCCGAATCGACGGCAACCGGAGGGACCGCTAGTGGCGAAGAGACCCAGACTGCCACCGCAAGTTCAACCGAGCAGCGCCTCGCGAAACTCGAAGACGATCAGGCTTTGTTGAATGCCAAAGTGGACGACCAATATCAAACCAAAGTCGAAAGCGCCTCAAAATATCGCGTCCGCTTTTCGGGGATAGCCCTGCTCAACCTCTACGACAACATCGGCGCCGTCGATAACCAGGATTATCCATCGCTGGCTGTGGTCCCCGTCGCCGGCCAGTCCGGAGGCGCGTTCGGCGGCAGCCTCCGTCAATCGGAATTCGGTGTCGAAGTCTTTGGGCCCGACCTAGCCGGCGCTAAAACGAGCGCCAACGTTCAATTCGATTTTGGCGGCGGATTCTCCTACGCACCGAACGGAGTCACGTTTGGCTTGGTTCGCCTCCGGACAGGTGACGTTCGCTTCGATTGGGGAAACACATCGGTTATTGCCGGACAGGACCCACTCTTTATTTCGCCTCTCGCAGCTTCATCCTTCGCTTCGCTCGCAATTCCCGCGCTCTCCTATAGCGGCGAGCTCTGGAGTTGGACTCCTCAGATTCGCGTCGAACATCACTTCGCCGTCTCCGACGCATCCGAGTTTCTATTGCAAGCCGGCATCCTCGATTCGCTTTCAGGAGAAGTTCCTGTGTCGAGCTACTACCGGCAACCGCTCGCGGGAGAAGCTTCGCGGGCTCCCGCCGTTGCCACCCGATTGTCTTGGTCGCGTCACGCTTTCGGCCGCTCGATCACAGTCGGCACTTCAGGCTATTACGGCCGCCAGAATTGGGGATTCGGTCACAATGTGGATGGCTGGGCGACCGTCAGCGATTGGACATTCCCGCTCGGTCCTCGCTTCGATCTTTCAGGCGAGTTTTATCGTGGACGCGGTGTCGGCGGGCTCGGCGGCGGGCTCGGCGCCAGCGCCTATTTCAACGGCCCGATGAACGACTCCGCAACCACCGTTAGCGGCCTCAACTCGATGGGCGGTTGGTCGCAATTGAAATTCCACGCGACCACCAAATTGGAATTCAACGGCGCCTTCGGCCAGGACAACCCCTTCGCTGACGACGTTCGCAGCGCCGCCCCTTGGCAACAGGTATACTTCAATCCCTCGCTGACCCGAAACCAGAGCGCCCTCGCTAATTTTATCTACCGTCCGCGCTCCGATCTGCTCTTCTCCGTCGAATATTTGCATCTTCGCACCTTCACCTTGTCGGACGACTCGTATTCGGCGCAGCACGTCAGCGCGAACGTCGGAGTTTTGTTCTAATGCGTTCGGGTAGCGAAGTTATAAACGCACGGATAAAACCGGTGCGACACCGCATGAGTTTTGCTCTGCTGGTCATCGGTCTTGCGCCTCTCGTGCTCATGACCCGAGCGACTCCCGTCACTCAGACCACGGTCACAGGCCAGGTCCACGAAACGAATTCAGCCGATTCGAAGCCCATCCCCGACGCATCGCAAGTGGTTGTCTGGCTCCAGCCCTTGGGCGTCAGCGGTCCCATCCCGCGCCCTCAGCCGCAGACCGGCTTGCAGCTTCTGCAGAAGCACAAAAGCTTCGTGCCCCATCTGCTCGTGGTACAGGCCGGCTCAATGGTCCAGTTTCCCAATGCCGACCCGTTCTTTCACAATGTCTTCTCGCTTTTCGAAGGCAAGCGTTTTGATCTGGGTCTCTACGAAGCCGGCAGCAGTCGCTCCGTCCTCTTCGATAAGCCCGGCATTTGCTACCTCTTCTGCAATATTCATCCGGAAATGAGCGCGGTCGTGATCGTTTTGCAAACGCCCTTCTACATCATCACCGATCGCGGCGGCAAAATCTCGATTCCGAACGTTCCGCCGGGCTCCTACGAATTCCACCTGTGGAATGAGCGCTCGCTGCCGGAAGACTTGAAGGCGCTCACTCGCCGGGTCACAATTTCAGATGATTCGCATTCCCTCGGCGTAATCTCCCTGCGCGCCAATACCGCTCAGCGCGTGATTGCGCACAAAAATAAATACGGCCGCGACTACGAAAATCCCACTCCCCCCGGCTCCGTCTATCAATAACCAAGTTTCGCGCGTGAGACGGTAATGTAGCGGCTGGCTTCAACCGGGCCGAGTTGCTTTTCGCCTGAAAGCAGCGCTGGTTCGGCCTACCGAATTCCAGTGTTACGAAACCAGCGGCTGCCCTGCGATTTTCTCTAGGATCCGATACGGCGCTTTGTGCGGCGCGACCAGCGCCTTGGGTGGAACGAGGAAGGTCTGTTCGAGCGCGTACTGCCCGGACATCACCGCATGCGCCACTCCATCGGTAAGCACGAGCCACGTGGCCTGGGGAGGGAATTCCAGTCGAATCTTCGGGCAGGCTTTTTGAAAATCTTTGTTTTCCTTCAAATAATCGTGGAACCCCAGCATGAACATGTCGTACGGCGTCCGCCCCATTCCGCGCAAACCGAGTTTTCCTCCCCAATCCTGCACGGTTCGGTTCACCCACGATTCCTTTGCGAATCGCTGCAATCCCGCATCGCCCGCGTATTTTTCCGCGAGAGCTTCGAAATTTTCGGTCGTATGCCACACCCGCGGCCTCTGCGGATTCAGATTTGTGAAGACGCGCAGAATTCTCCCGCCGTGCGTCGGTCGGCTTGGAAATGCGTCCACATGCAGCAGGTCGTTGCGTTTGTGCAGCGGCAATCCGCGCCGTTCCTCCTCAAACGGCCGGAAGCTCGCAAAATCGATCGTGCATTTTCCGGCGTACGGCTCCAGAAATATCGAAACGAAATCGATGACGGCCCTGGAGTAATTTCTAAAAATCTCTCGCAGGCGCTGAATGGTTTCCGCGCTGCCGGAAACTCCCTTCAACACACCCTCCGTCGGGCGATACGAAATATTCTTGTGCAACCGCAGTTCCGCCCATTCCTGTGTGAGAAGAAATTGCTGATCGGCTGCGGGAAGCTCGAAGGGAAGTTCTTGGAACATCAAAATCTGCCCACTCTCGAGGGATTCGCAATACGCGCGCGACCGCGCGTCCGGCTGCGCCGAGCTTATCCAGCCGTGCTTGCCGTAATCTTCGACCATCACCCAAGGTGAATTCACAATGGCCTTCCGAAGCCTTAGCCGCGCTTTTCGGCTTTCGCCCCGTCATAACCGCGGGGCAGAAGTGCAGCCGTAAGGTCGGCGCGCGAAAGGTCGACGCCTTCAAGTTTTGTCTCGCGCAGGATGGCGGTCTTTAGGATCGCCCCTTCAAAATCCGCGCCGCTGACCACCGCATCGCGAAAATTCGTCGCGCCGAAATCCGCGCGTCGCAGGGTTGCCTGTTGCAGATTCGCGCGAAAAAATTCGGCGCCTCCCGCCTGCGCCTCCGTCAGATCGGCTCCCGCGAGGCTTGCATCTGTCAAATCCGTTTTGCGCAAATCGGCGCTTCGCAAATTTGCTTTGCTAAGGTCTGCTGATCCCGCTTTCGCCTCGCGCAAATTCGCGCGTTCAAGATTCGCGCCGCGCAGATCGGCATAGGCCAGATTCGCCCGCTCCAAATTTGCGCGCGAAAGATCGGCGCCGGCCAGATCGGCACGCGCCCCCTTCAGATTTCCCCGGACAAATTCCGCGTGATCCGCCAGAATGTCGGAAAGGCGCCTTCCGTTATGCCGTATGCTGCGCGGTGACCGCAGCCCTCCCCCTCTGAGCGCGCTTAAGATACCCATTGAATCCTTCAACTGCTCCGCATCGAATTCGCTTCCTGAATTCTACTAGAAATTATTCGACCGGGACCGCAGATTGCGTTATCTTGGGCCGAGAGCTCGCGTGCTGGCGTTTTTACGCTGGCTGGTTCTGAGCCTGGCCGATCGGCTTTTTTAAGCCATCGAAGGGCTCACCGCTGGTGCGATGACGCAGCGCGAGCGTTCTCGCAGGCCCCTGGCTCGCACGTTGAGCTGATCATGAACGTTCGCCGATTGTCCCTTTTCGCCTTCGTACTCCTCGTGCTTTCGCCCATTTTCAACCCGTACAGTTCCGCCCAGGACAGTTCCACTCCAACCGACGAGACCGTCGCGAACCTTGCCGCTGGTCGCGTTATTATCGCCGTCGTGAAAAATGCGATTCTCGTCGCCACGGTCGAGAATCCCATCGAAGCCGAAACGCGTCCGCCCACGCCCGTTCTTTTGGCTGGCGATAAGCTCGGAGTTCTGCTCGGCCCCGTCTTCTGGTGGTCGCCAAACTCGAAGATCGAATTCGCCAGCCTCGATACGGAGCTTCCGCGCCTGCATAGCCACCTCATCGCCAATTCGCCCCACCTTCAGGCGGAGCAGGGCGGCGAAGAGGCGACGGACATGGAAGGCATTGGCCAGGGCTTGCTGGAACGCCTCAACGACGTCGCGCAAAATCTTCATGGCAAAGTGGATCTGCCTCCTAATGAACCTCTTCTTCAACTCGTCGTCGCCGATTATCTTGCCGGCTACGGCCCCGAGGTCTGGCAGCTCAAATTCGGCATGAAGCAGGAGGAGGGGCAATCGGGTTACTGGACAACACGCGTGCTCCGGCCCACCTACCTGCAATTCTGGCCGCCTGAAAAAGGCCAGCCCCGCACACTCATCGAGTTTTCCTACCCGCCGGAAAGCGCGTCTCAATCCGTGCTCGACTTGCTGCGCGATAAAGATCCGCGGCTCGAAAAAATCGTCTCCTCAGATCCCAAAATGGCCGACGCCGCAGCTCACTTCCTGCAGGGTGACAGCAACAAGATTCCCTCGGAAGACGCCACACAATTCCTTCGCGCCGCTCTCGACGCCACGGCGCCTCCCGCCGCCCGTGAAACGCTCGCCATGATCACGGAAGATAAAGGCTGCGATTGGATTCTGCCGCCGCCGCCCGAAGCCAAGACAAATCTCCAACAGACGGAGCGCCCTGCCGATGCTCCCAGCCTGATCCACAATTCTCCATAGGCGAGAGCTCTCTTCAAGGTCAGATACGGCAGGGACCATCTGTCGGAAGGCTATTTCTCTTCGGCCAATTGCTTCTGCAATCGTGCGTTCTTCTCTGCTACGCCACGCACAAGGTCCTCCTTGT
>Ga0335078_10004660_pt1 | contig 20286 bp, 14 predicted proteins | sample Lox_Sample_32_FD_206711 | JGI IMG/M metagenome (GOLD analysis project Ga0335078, IMG submission 206711) | Soil microbial communities from Loxahatchee National Wildlife Refuge, Florida, United States - Lox_Sample_3.2 | ecosystem: Environmental > Terrestrial > Soil > Wetlands | place: USA... | reverse complement strand
CGCGCGAGGGTCAGGCAGCATCCAATGAGTATCGGATCGTACATTAAGTCGAAGCGGACGTGGTTTACATATTGCTGTCCGCCCGCCAAGCGAAAAGCAATAAATTGCCACACCGGCGAGAACACCAAAAGCGCCACCGAGAATTTCAGCCGCGCCCGATTTGTGCCCAGCAGAATCATCAGCAGGGGCCACAGCAGATAGAACTGTTCCTCCACCGCCAAAGTCCAAAGATGATCCGTCTGAATGCTGCCTGAAAAATTGGGGATCGGAAAGACGTTCCGCACGAATAACAGGCAATATCCGATGTCGCTCAGCGCCACCTTCACGATCCCCAAGCTCGATAGGATTAGCAGCACGGCAAGGTAGGGGATCAGCGGGGGCAGAATCCTGAGGAAGCGCTTTATGTAAAACGTCTTCAGGCTGATGGAGCGGCGCTTGTCCTCCTCGCGGCACAGGATGTAGGTGATCAGGAATCCAGAGAGAACGAAGAAGATGTTCACTCCGCTCATGTGATGCGCTACGAAGGCCGGTCCCAGGGCCGAAGATCCCAGATGATAGAGAAACACCAGGGCGATTGATATGGCGCGAATGCCGAAAAGGCCGGGTAGTCTCATCGAATGGTTAGTCTATCGTCGTTTCCAGGTAACAACACTGACATTACCGTCCTACAGAGTACTGGCACCCTCCCAGTACTCAACCCATGGTACTCGCATCGTTGGCCTCTTTTGCTCCCATGCCCCCGAACCACGTCCCCGAACACACCGCCAACTCTCGGCCGCTTTGATATACTTGAGGCTGGATGTTTGTTTTACTTCCGCGCACGCGGATGACTTCCCTTGGCCATTCCGGCCGAAAGCTCGCAGGAACTTCAGGCTTCGCCGCCGTTCCTTCATGCATCTAATCCACAAACCTTCTCGATGAAAGTCAGCGTTCAGATCACGCGCGGCATAGAATCCCTGTTCGGAACCCGCGACGAGAATATCCGCGTTCTCGAAAACGGGCTGCATGTCACCACCAGTCTCCGCAACGATGCACTCGAGATCGAAGGCGACGAACCCAATGTGATTCGAGCCGCCAGCATTCTGGAGGACTACGTCGCCCTGGTGAAGGAAGGCCAGGTTTTCGCCAACGGCGACTTGAACAGCTACCTGCGCGTGGTCACCGAAGATCAGGAAGTGACTCTGCGCAGCCTGGTGCATAGCGGCCGCCAGCGCAATTTCGGCAAGAAGACCCTCGCGCCGAAGACCGTCAACCAGCGGCGCTACGTGGAAGCCATCGAGCGGCACGATCTGGTCTTCGGCGTTGGACCGGCGGGCACGGGCAAAACCTACCTGGCTGTCGCGATGGCGGTGTCGGCGCTGCTGAGCAAGCGCGTCAGCCGCATCGTCCTTACACGGCCCGCGGTGGAAGCGGGTGAACGGCTCGGATTTCTTCCCGGCAACCTGCAAGAAAAGGTCGACCCCTACCTGCGCCCCCTCTACGATGCCCTCTATGACATGCTGGAGGCCGACAAAGTGGAAAAGCTACTGGAGCGCTCGGTGATCGAAGTCGCGCCCATCGCATTTATGCGCGGCCGCACGCTCAACGACAGCTTCATTATTCTGGACGAAGCGCAAAATAGCACGTCAGAACAGATGAAAATGGTGCTCACCCGCCAGGGCTTCAATTCCAAGATGGTGGTCACCGGCGACTTGACGCAAATCGATCTGCCGGGCGGTAAACGCAGCGGCCTCACCAACGCGGTGGAAGTGCTGCGCGGCATCGAGGGTATCAGCTTTACTTATTTCGACGACCGCGACGTCGTGCGCCACAGCCTAGTGCAGAAAATCGTCAAGGCTTACGAGCGCTACCAGCAGATGACCGAAGGCCGGCAGCTGGCTTTGAAGCTGGGCGACACCGCGGGCGAGGCCCCGGCCGCCGAAATGCCCGCGAGCGATTCCCTGGCTGTCCCGGCCGTTCGCGAAATCCCGCTGGCCTGAGGTTCTCCATGTCTCAAAGCGCCGCTCTCCTTTTCCGAGTCCCCACACCGGGGATTTCCCGGCGCGCGCTGAGCGGTTTTGCCGAACGCCTAGCCGCGGAAGTGGCCGGCGGACGCGGCTTCACTTGCCTGCTTACGAAAGATCAGGAGCTTCGCCGCCTGAATCGCGAATTCCGGCGGCAGGATCACGCCACCGACGTGCTCTCGTTCCCCGCCGCGAACGCAAACGGCTTTCTCGGCGACATAGCCATTTCCTACCAGCGAGCGAAAAAGCAGGCCGCCGAGTACGGCCACCCCGTCCAACACGAGATTGAAATTCTCATGCTCCACGGCCTGCTTCATTTACTTGGCATGGATCATGAAACCGACCGCGGCCGGATGGCGCGCACGGAAAGCAAGTGGCGCGCCGCTCTGGGGCTGCCCTGCGGATTGATTGCGCGCGTCACGGGCCCACTATGACTTGGTTCGCACTACTCGACGCGATCGTTTGCGCAGTACTGCTGTGCCTGATCACGGTGGTGCAGATCCTCTACATGGAATCGCTGCGCCTGCGCTCGCGCGATCTCCCCGCCCTGCAGTTCTTCAAGGACAAGCTCGAAAAACGCATTGGTATCGAAGCCGACCAGGGGGTCCTCGCATTCTCACTGATCAAGCACACGCTCATGCTCCTGATGGGCCTGTGCTTCATGGCCGCCCAGTTCGGCCAGACCAGCACGCCGTGGGAAAGCTTTTTCGAGACCGCGCTGGTGGCCTGGCTGACCATGCTGCTCTCCACCTACGTGATCGCGCAGGTTCTGTATCGAAAAACCAGCGGGCACTGGCTGGCGCCCTTTGCTCCCATTCTGCGTCTCAGCGCCCTGGCCGCGCGTCCACTCACCGCGATCCTCGGCTTTTTCCAATCCCTGGTGGATTTGTCCGCGCCCGAAAAGCCGCGCGAGGAAGCCGGACAAGCTGGCGACATCGACGCGCTCATCACCGCCGGCGAAGAGGAAGGCATCATCGAAAAGGACGATCGCAAGCTGATCGAATCCGTGGTCGCATTCGGATCCAAAACCGTGCGCGAGGTCATGACGCCGCGTCCCAAGATCGTCGCCATCGAAGCCGGCCGCTCGCTGGAGGATCTCCGCGAGCTGGTAATCCACGAACAATACTCCCGTATCCCGGCATACGAGGGAACAATCGATAACATCGCCGGTTTCGTCCACGTCCGCGATATGTTCGAGCTGGACGAAGCCGACCGCCAAGGCCGCCAGGTCCGCGAGCTCATGCGGCCCATCCGCTTCGTGCCCGAGACGAAGCCAGTCAACGATTTGCTGCGCGAAATGCAGGAAGCGGGCGCCCACATGACCATCGTTATCGACGAGTACGGCAATGTCGCCGGCCTCGCAACCATGGAAGACCTGGTGGAGGAAATCCTGGGCGAGATCCACGACGAGCATGAGCCGGAGCGCGACGTTGAGAAGGAAGCCGACGGCCAGTTCGTCACCACCGGCAGTCTGGATCTCGATCGCCTGCATGACCTGCTCGGCTTCCGCCCCGCCGAAGGCACCGAGTCCACCACCATCGGCGGATTGGTCACCGAGTGGCTCGGCCACGTGCCGCAAGCCGGCGAATCCGCCGAACGCGACGGCATTCGCATCGAAGTCCTCGCGGGCGACGAACTGAAAGTCGAACAGGTCCGGGTATCCAAAGCCAAACCGGAGACCGTGTCGCAGAGCGGTTCATGAGCAAGTCCGGGAAGGGCTTTCGCTCCGGCTACGTCTCCATTCTGGGCCGCCCGAACGCCGGCAAATCGACGCTGCTGAATGCGCTGGTCGGGTCCAAGGTCTCCATCGTTTCAGAAAAGCCGCAGACCACGCGCGCCTCCATCCAGGGCGTGCTCAACACCGCCGGCGCTCAGATCATTTTCGTCGATACACCGGGAATTCACGTCTCCAGCACGCTCATCAACCGCCGCATGATGGAAACCGTGCGCGAGGCTTTAACCGAGCGCGACGTCCTGCTGTATCTCGCCGACGCGACCGCTCGCTTCACCGCCGAAGAAAGCCAGGCGTTGGACGTCCTGCGCAAAATTTCCACGCCCACGCTTCTGCTGCTTACCAAAATCGATCGGGTATCCGACAAGCGCTTGCTGCTGCCGTTGATCGAACAATACAAGGCCGCACGCGAATTCGACGAATATATTCCGGTCTCCTCCCTCAGCGGCGAAGGCCTGGACCACGTGCGCAGCGAAATCGTCAAACGCCTGCCGGAAGGTCCAGCCTACTTTCCTGCCGATCACCTCACCGATCAGCCGGAGCGTTTCCTGGCCAGTGAGCTGATTCGCGAGAAGGTGCTGCGCGAAACCCGCCAGGAGGTCCCGCACGCCATCGCCGTCCTGGTGGATCAATGGATCGACACTCCCAAGCTCACGCGCATCGCCGCCACCATTTATGTCGAACGCCCCGGCCAAAAAGCGATCGTGATCGGCGCCCAGGGCGCGGCGCTCAAGAAAATCGGAACGCTCGCCCGCCTCGAAATCGAATCGGTGCTCGGCCGAAAGATTTTTCTCGAGCTGTTCGTGAAAGTCCAAAAAGACTGGCGCCAAAATCCCGAATTCCTAAAAGCCATTGACTGGCGCTCCATGACCGGTGCAGAATTGGACTCGGAGCCTCCCTCCAAATCATGATCCGAATTTTCTTGCTGCGATTCGCTCCTTTTGTAATCGCGCTGAGCCTCGCCGCCGCGCTGCTCGCCGCCGATCAAAAGCACGTTCCCGATGGCGAACTCATCGACCAAGTGCGCGTACACCTGGCCGACGATCCCGATGTGGGCGGCGTCAAAATCGACGTAGACGCTCACGACGGTGTAGTAACCATCACCGGTAAGTGCAAGACTGAAAAGCAGCGTATCAAAGCCGAAAAGATCACGAAAAAGGTCAAGGGCGTCGTTAGCGTCAACAACCAGTTGGTGATCAGCCCCGATTGATTTTTCAAAACCAGCATTTCAACCGGGTTGCCAGTTTACGTTTCTTGACAGTTCCGAGGTAACCCATGTATCTACCCCTTCGCCAAGTCAAAGGAATGAAGTTCCTGGGGATTTTTGTGTGTTTGGCCGCCATCGTAAGTGCCCCGGCACAAACACCGCCTAAGCTCATCGCAGGTGTCGTTTCGGGCATCGACGTATCCGCTAAAAAGCTCAAAGTGAATGGCGACGACGGCGTCACGTACAATCTCGCGCTGCAGGAAAACACGATTTATCTCCGCATGCCGCTGGGCGAAACGGACCAGAAGAAAGCGGTGCGCATCGCATTCACCGACGTCACCGTGGGCGACCGGCTGATCGCGCGCGGACCGGTTGCGGACGACAAGACCGTTCCCGTGCGGACCGTGATGATCATGTCTAAGAGCGACGTCGCACAGAAGCAACAGCGCGACCAGGCCGACTGGCAAAAGCGTGGGATCACGGGAATCGCGAGCGCGGTGAATGCCGGCAGCAACGAGATCATCATCACCACGCGCGGCCGCGATTCGAAAACCGTCACCATCGACGCTTCGGGCGCTACTTTCCGCCGCTACGCTCCGGACTCATTGAAATTCGCCGACGCCAAGCCAAGTACGATCGCCGAGGTCGCACCGGGCGACACCATCCGCGTGCTCGGCGACAGGACCGCCGAAGGCACTCGCGTGAAGGCCGAAGAGATCGTCTCGGGCGCGTTCGAAACCATCGCGGCCACCGTGATCTCCACCGATCCGGCGACTGGAGAAGTGCGGCTCACGAATCTCCAAACCAAGAAGCCCGTGGTGGTGAAGACCAATTCCACTACGATGCTGCGCCGCATCGATGAACAAACCGCCACCATGCTGGCTCGACGTATGCGCCCAGCGGCATCGGGAGACACGCCCGCGCAAGGTGGACCACCGCCCGCGCCGCGAGAGGAAACAGCCGGCGGCGGACGGGGTGGTCGAGGCTTCGGAGGCGGACGCGGTCCCGGCGGTTCCGGCGACCTGACGCAAGTCTTAGATCGGTCCCCGCAGTTAGCACTCGCTGAATTGAAGAAGGGCGACGCGGTGATCGTGTCCGGCACCAAAGTTCCCGACGGGGCGCCCATCACGGCGTTTTCATTTGTCGCCGGCGTGGAACCGTTTCTCGCAGCCGCGCCACGCACGGCGGGCCAGGTCAATCTGGGTTCCTGGAGCCTGGAAGTGGGCGGGCCTGGAGAACAGTAACCCCCCAATTACCGGGTTGACAAAAATTCTTATGGACAGGCAATGCTTAGATTGAAACTGGCGGTCTTGTTGGTGCTGGTCTCCGCGCTGGCGATCCGCGCCCAGACAGTCGGAACCATCCACGGGGTGATCACGGACGAATCCGGCGCGCTCGTTCCCGGCGCCAAGATCACCGTATCCAACTCGTCGGGGCCCGTCAAGAACGCGACTTCGGGCGATGACGGCGCATACTCCGTCACCGGACTCCAGGCTGGAACCTACACCGTCACTGCAACGTCGCCTGGCTTGGCCCAAATCGCGCCTGCCACGGTCGATTTCAGCGGCGGCGTGCGCTCCGCCAGCCTCGACATCCAGATGCGCGTTTCTCTTGAAAAGCAAGAGGTCACCGTTCAGGAGAACGCCGGTCCTCAGGTCAACACCGATCCCTCGAACAATGCCGGGCAGCTCACCCTGCGCGGCGCGGATTTGGACGCTCTCTCCGACGATCCCGACGACCTGCAAGCCGATCTGCTTGCCTTAGCCGGTCCGGCTGCGGGACCCAACGGCGGCCAGTTCTTCATCGATGGATTCTCCAGCGGCCAGCTTCCTCCCAAGGATTCCATTCGCGAGATCCGCATCAACTCCAATCCGTTTTCTGCCGAGTACGACACCTCCGGCCGCGGACGCATCGAAATCTTCACCAAGCCCGGTTCGGAAAAGTTCCATGGGGCCGTCAATGTTTCCTATAGCGATCACATCTGGGACGCGCGCAACCCATTCGCGGTCACTCCGGGCTTCCCGATTCCGGCTTCAGACACGAAAAACCTGCAAGCCAATCTCAGCGGACCGATCATCAAGAACAAAATGTCGTTCTTTATCGATTTTGCCCGCCGCCAGCAGCGCGAGGATCAGCTCGTCACCGCGCAGGTCCTGGATCCTGCCTGCCCGAATCTGACGTTCGGTACGCCCTGCTCCCCGCTGGCGCAGTCCTTCGCCGTGCTGCAGCCGAATACATTCAACAACGTCAGCCCGCGCCTCACCTATCAATTGACGCCCAACATTTCGCTCGATCTGCGCTACCGCTGGCAGGGCAGCGAACTCGACAACGGCGGCGTTAGCGGCTTCAACCTGCCCAATAGCGCCTACACGCAGCACGGAACCAACCAGACCGTTCAGTTCGTCGAGACTCAGGTGGTCAGTCCGGCCGTGATCAACGAGTCGCGCTTTCAGTTCTTTTCTCAAGACACGAATCAGTCCGGCATCAACCCAATCCTCAACATCTCCGTCGCCGACGCCTTCACCTCCGGCAGCACTTTTTCGACGGATTACACGCACCAGCACAATTACGAATACCAGAACTACACCTCCATCACTCACGGCACGCACTTCGTCAAATTCGGCGGACGTATCCGCGGGGCCCAGGCGGCCAACTTCAACACCAACAATTTCCAGGGACAGTTCAATTTCACGTCGCTCGATTCCTACGCCATCGCGCAACAAGGAATCGCTCAGGGGTTGTCGCTCGCGCAGATCATTGCCGCCGGCGGAGGTCCGTATCAGTTCGTCTTCGCCGCGGGACAACCGTTAATCAACGCCTCCCAGGTGGACGCCGGCCTGTTCATTCAAGACGATTGGAAGATGAAGCCCAACCTGACGGTGAGCCTAGGCTTACGCTACGAAGTGCAGAACAATATCCCCGACCACGGCGATTGGGCGCCGCGCATCGGCGTCGCATGGGGCATTGGAAGCCCTGCGGGAGGCCGTCTGTCCAGCCCCAAGACTGTGTTGCGCGCCGGATACGGATTCTTTTACGATCGCTTTAGCGTCGGCAATGTTCTGAATACCATGCGGTTCAACGGCATCAACGACGTCTCCTACACCATCCCAAATCCGCCCTTTTATCCCGCCGCCGGCGTGCCGATTCCCGCCCTGAATACGTTGGAGTCGCCCCAATTCGCCGAGTCGGCGGCCACTTATCATATCGATGGCACCTACCGTTCTCCGCGCATGCAACAGGCCGCTATCGGCTTCGATCGCCAGTTGCCCAAGAACATCACCGCATCGGTGAACTACATCAGCTCACTCGGCGAGCACGTCCTGCGCACGGTGGACATCAACACGCCGCTGCCGGGTACCTGGAATCCCCTGAATCCAGCGCTTTCGGCGTATCCTCTGGGCTTCGGCGCCGGCATCCACAACTTGTATGAATCCAGCGGATTCTACGCTCAGAATCAGCTGATCTTCAACACCAACGCGCGTATCAATTCCAAGATCTCGCTGTTCGGCTATTACGCCTACGGCCACGTCAATACCAATGTCGCCGGCACCCTCGCCGCGCCTTCCAATCCGTATAACTTCAATGCCGACTGGGGACGCGCGACCTATGACATTCGCAACCGCATCAACATCAACGGCAGCATCATACTTCCGTTTGGAGTCCGAATGTCGCCGAATATCATCTACAATTCCGCGCCGCCATTGAATATTGTCGAAGGAATCGATCAATATGGCGACAGTCTGACAAACAATGTGCGGCCGGCGATCGCTCCCGCGGGATTCTCGGCCCCGGCCTGCAATCAACAGCTCGCACGCACGTTGTCCACCTGCTTGGTATCAGGGACGCCTTACGGAAATTTCGTCATTAACCCTCCCGCCGGTCTGCCCGTGATCCCGATCAACGCCTTCAGCGCGTATCGCCAATTTAACTTCAATGTCCGCTTGAGCCGTACCTGGGGATTCGGCGAAACTACCGCGCCGAGAACCAATCCACGGGGCGGCCGCGGCGGACCGGGGGGAGGCGGTCCCGGATTCGGGCGCGGTCCCGGGGGAGGCGGCCGTGGCGGGCCGGGCGGAGGCGGCCCTCCCGGTGGCTTCGGCGGTTTCGGCGATTCCAGCGGTAAGAAGTACACACTTACCGCCGGCATCATGTTTCATAACATCTTCAATACCGTGAACCCCGGCCAGATTGAAAACGATCTGCTCTCGCCTCGCATCGGCGTTCCCCTGGCCCAGGCCAATATCGGCGGCTTCGGCGGCAACGCCAATTCGCAAGCTTTCAATCGCCGCATCGATCTCAACTTACGTTTCAGCTTCTAGCGCTTCTCGTGCTTAGACCGGGCTCCGCTTCAGCGCGTAATCGATGGCTTCCTGCGGAATCTCGAATTTCGCAACCGCCGTGTTGCCCAGATACCCGATGGCCTTGATTCCCGCAGGACTCGTGTAATACGCATCCACCACCATCCGCCTTGCCCAGTCGAAAAACTGAATCCCCGGACCCAAAATCGGCGATTCGTTCTTGCGATACGCGATCAGATCGAGCAGAGCGGTCTGCTGCTGCGGAGTCACATCGACAAAATCCTTAGCATTCAGCCGCTGGCTGGAACGATCCAGCCACGCGATCCCGCCCGTATAGATCGCCAGAAGTTGCGGATTCTGGCTCGCCAAAAGATCGATGAATTCGCATGCCCCAGCTTCGGCAGCCCCCGGTCCGCGCTCATCGGCGGGAATAATCAGATCGGCCAGCACCCGCAAAGTTTTATATTCGTGCGCGGTCAGCGCCTTCGGTTTGTACCCGGCCGCGCTCTGCTCCGCCGTCGCGATCCCGTGCACGTGTTGCGCGGCCTCCAGCCCAACCGGCCCGATCAGCGCCGCCGCCGCGATCGCCTTCAGTAATTCGCGCCGCGAGCTCTCAGACATTCCCTTTCCTCATTTCCTCAGCCAAATACTCGGCCGTCCGCCATGCCAGCGCGACAATCGTGAGCGTCGGGTTCTTGTCGGGATTGCTCACGAATGGCGCCGCGTCCGCTACGAACAGATTCTTCACCTCGTGTGCCTGGCAATTTTTATTCAGCACCGACGACGACGGATCGCTGCCCATCCGAATCGTTCCGAGCTCGTGAATAATCTCGCCGCCCGTCGAAATGCCCTCGCCCGCCATGAAGTTCGGCATGGGCTTGGTCACCGTGCCGCCCATGGTCTCGAGCAGCGCCTGAAACGTCTCGTGCATGTGACGCGCCTGCTTCAACTCGTTATCGGTCCATTGGAAATGAAAGCGCGGGACCGGAATGCCCCACTGATCCACCACATCGGGATCGATATCCAAATACGTATTCTCGTTCGGAATCTGCTCGCCGCGTCCTGCAAAGTTCACAGAAGCGCCGAAATGTTTGTAGATCGTATCCTTCAGATCCTTGCCGTAGCCCTCGTGCTGCCGGCACTCGCCCGAAAACGAACCGATCCCCGGCATGTGAAACCCGCCGCCGATCTCCACATGATAGCCGCGCGGAAACTCTTTGTTCTTGGCGTCCCACAGCCACCACGGAATGTAAACGTGCATTCCGCCCATGCCGTCGCAATTGTGCCGCGGCAGATCGTCCAGCGCCGGGATATGCGCGCTCAGCGGATACCCGACGCTGTCCGTCATGTTCCGCCCGACCTGCCCCGACCCGTTCGCCAACCCGTTCGGAAAACTCCCCGACTTCGAATTCAGCAGCAGCCGTGCCGATTCGCACGCCCCGCACGCCAGCACCACCGTCTTGCATCGGATCTGCCGCTCGGTACGCGACGCTTTGTCGATGTACGACACACCCGTGACCTTGCCGGATGAATCCACCACCAGTTCGCGCGCCATCGCGTTGGTAAACACCTTCACGCGGCCGGTCTTCATCGCTGGAAAAACCTGCACCTGACTGGAGGAATAATTCGACGCGCTCACGCAACCGCGCGAGCACTGCGCGCAGTAGTGACACGGCGGACGCCCGTTAGTCGGCTTCGTGATCACTGCCAGCCGCGAAGGAATGCACGGAATATTCAGCTTTTTCGCCGCGCGCTGCACCAGCAGCTCGTGCACCCGCGGCGGCGGACAAGTTTGAAAATTTCCATCTGGCGCGCTGCGAATCCCTTCTTTGCTGCCGGTAACACCGATGAATGCCTCGGCTTTCTCGTAGTACGGCGCGATTTCGTCGTATGTGATGGGCCAGTCCGTGCCCAGTCCGTCGCGTGAGTACGGCGCGAAATCATAATCGGCGAAGCGCAGCGCGATCCGCCCGAAATGATTCGTTCTGCCACCGATGGCCCGCGATCGAAACCACTGGAACTTGCTGCCCGCCGCCACCGTGTACGGCTCGCCCGGCAATTGCCAGCCGCCGGACGTAGTCGCGAAATAGCCGAAGGCCCACGGCGTCGGTCCAAAATATCCCGCCCCGCCTTCGCCGATCCCGCGATGCGGCACTTGGTAGGGCCACATGTGCTCTTTGAAATCGCGCTGTGGATCGATCATCGGCCCCGCGTCCATCAGCGCGACGTTGACGCCGAGATCCGCCAGGACCTTGGTCACGGTCCCACCGCCGGCGCCCGAGCCGATCACCACCACGTCGTACACGGTGGCGCGAGGTGCGATCTGAAACAGGGGAAGGCCCGACGCGGTTTCAGTCATTCGATTCGATTGTACGCCGAATCGTTTACTCGTACCGGAGCGCTTCCACCGGCGCGATCCGCGTCGCACTCCGCGCTGGATACAACGTCGCGATGAAGCTGGTGAAAATCGCCACCGCCGCGATCCAGATGCCGTCCACCAGTCGTGGATTGAAAGGCACGTAGCTGAACGAATAAACTTCCTGATTCAGACTCAGCCAATGATATCGATCCGCGAGAAACGAAAGTGTGTACCCCAGCCCCAAGCCGATCAGCGTCCCCACCACGCCGATCAGCATGCCTTGAAACACAAAAATCTTCCGGATCTGCTGCCGCTTCGCGCCCATCGACATCAGCATCGCGATGTCGCGGTTCTTCTCCATCACCATCATCACCAGCGTGATCAAAATGTTCAGCGCCGCAACCAGCACGATCAACCCTATAGTCACCGCGGTCACCAGCTTTTCCGAACTGAGCGCGCTGAGGATCTGTTTGTACTGCTCCATCCAAGTATTCGCGACCAAGTCCGGCCCGATGATCTTCTGCGCCGCCTCGGCAACCTGAGGAGCCTGGTAAATATCGTCCAGCTTCAACTCGATGCTGTTCACGTTCGTCACATCGAACAACCCTTCAGCCGAGTCCAACGACATGAACGCATAAAACGAATCGATCTCATAAAACCCGGATTCGAAAATCCCTACTACTCGAAAGCGCATCGCATGCGGGGTCACGCCCGCCAGCGGAGTCATCGGGCCTTGCGGACTGATAATATTCGCGACGCTGCCCAGCATCATCCCCGTGCTCAGCGCCAATCGCGATCCCAGAATGATTCCCGGCAACCCCGGACCCGGTTTCAACCCCGCAAACGAGCCCTGTTGCAAATGCAGCAGCATGTCTGGCGGCCGATCCACCGGAATGCCCTTGACCTCGGCTCCCGACGCCGCCCCACCCAACGGTCCCGACAATAGGACGGTTCCATACAACCCCGCCGACACGTTCACCACGTGCGGCAGATTGCGCAACTTCGGCTCGATTTGTCTCCAGTTCTCGATCCCGATCGACGGCTGCCGCTCGATAATGCTGATATGCGCCGTCGCGCCCAGCAGGCTGCGCTGTAGAGTAGTACGAAATCCGTTGTTGATGGCGATAGCGATCACCAGCGCCATCACGCCCGCCGCGACTCCAGCGATCGAGATCAGCGTGATCACCGAAATCACCGCCTGTTTGCGCTTGGCGCGCAAGTATCGCCCAGCCACAAACAGTTCGAAGGAGTTGGCGCTCACCCTACCTCGGCGCTTTCCTGCAGCGGGCGCATTAATGGAAACAAAATCACATCCCGAATCGACTTCGAATTCGTCAGAATCATCGTCAGCCGGTCGATCCCGATGCCTTCCCCGCCCGCCGGCGGCATCCCGTATGACAACGCGCGCACATAGTCCTCATCCATCTGATGCGCTTCCTGATCGCCGCGTTCCCGCATCGCCAACTGCATCTCGAACCGATGCCTCTGCTCGCGAGGATCGTTCAGCTCTGTAAACGCATTGCCAATCTCCATCCCGGCGATGTAAATCTCGAACCGCTCGACGAACTCGGGATCGTCCGGCTTATTCTTCGAGAGCGGCGAAACTTCCACCGGATAGTCGTACACAATGGTCGGCTGCACCAGCGTTGCCTCCACGTCGCGCTCGAAAACCTCCACCAGGGCCTCGCCTTTCAATTTCGAATCGCCCACCGCTTCCCGCATGGACACGCGCCGGATATTTCCAAAGTCGATTTGAGCACCCTGATACTCAACCATCGTTCCGCCGGTGGCGTCGATCGCCACTTCCTTCAACAATTCCTCCGATAGTTGCATCATTCCGTGATAATCCGTGTACGCCTGATAAAATTCCAGCATCGTAAACTCAGGATTATGATGCGTCGAAATCCCCTCATTGCGAAAATTGCGGTTGATTTCGTATACGCGCTCCAGCCCGCCCACCACCAGCCGCTTCAGATACAGCTCCGGCGCGATCCGCAAATACAGATCCATGTCCAGCGTATTGTGATGCGTCACGAACGGCCGCGCCGCCGCGCCGCCATAAAGCGGCTGCAGCATGGGCGTCTCTACCTCCAGATACCCACGCACTTCCAACTGCCGCCGCAGCGACGCCACAATTTTCGCCCGCGTTTCGAAAACCCGCCGCACCTCTGGATTCGCAATCAGATCCAGGTACCGCTGCCGGTAGCGCGTTTCTACGTCTTCCAGCCCGTGCCACTTCTCCGGCATCGTCAGCAGCGTCTTCGCCAGAAAGTGCAGGCGCTCGACATGGATGCTCAACTCGCCGGTCCTGGTCCGGAACAGGTATCCCTCCACCCCGACGATGTCGCCAATGTCGAACCGCTCGTACAGTGCAAAGTCCCGCTCCCCCACGCTGTCCTTGCGAACGTAGACTTGCAGCTTCTCGCCGTTCTGCACCAGATGAGCGAACCCTGCCTTACCCATGCGCCGGATGGTCGCGATGCGACCCGCCACCTTGACCTCTACCCGCGGCTCCAGCTCTTCCGCCGTCTTGCTCCCGAACTCGGCCAGTATCCTGGGGATGGTGTGCGTGAAATCGAACCGCTGCCCATAGGGTCGAAACCCTAGGGCCTCAATCTCGGCGATCCGTGCGACCCGCTGCTGGTACAACTCGTCTTCAAGCGACAATCTGAGATGCTCCTGTCTTTTCTGCTCCAACTCGGGAATCGGAAACCAGTCCCGTGCCACAAGTATAGTCAACCGCCCCGCACCCGGTTCGGTGATCGCCACTTGGTCTCTCGCTTCTCAAATTCCCCAAGCACCGAGCGCCGCCTTCATAAAGTAATCTGAATTACTTTTAACCTCTTTTACGCAGGCGTATGAGTAACCCGTCGCATAGTCCCTCTACCCGGAAAGCGCTGGAGTCTGGTTAGGGTCAAATCCCGCTAACTGTCTAACTTTCCTGCCAGTACTAGTACGATTCAGAACTAGTTCTGGATGGCCCTAGGCTCCTTTCTCGTCTGAAATAGAGTAAGCTAAGGCTCTGGTCCTAGTCGACGGAGAATGACATAGGATCGGCAACCCCGGAGTTGCAACCTTGGCACATAGGATCTCGAAGGAGTAAGCGTCTTGCCACTCATCCTGACTCTGGGTATTTTATCGGTTCTGCTGAGCCTCATCGCGACACCCCTGGTGCGCGATTCAGTCGGCCGAATCGGGTTCATGGATCATCCAGACGGTGTGCGCAAGAAACACCACAAGGCCGTGCCTCGCGTAGGTGGAATTGCAATTGTTCTGGCCTACGTTTCCACTTTCGTGATCGCACTCGCCCTGCCGTTTAGTTATACCGCGACCCTTCAGCACGCCATTCCGCAAATCCTCCAATTGAGCCTGGTGGCCGCCATCGTGTTCTTGACCGGCGTACTGGACGATTTGATCGGTCTGGCTCCGCGTCAGAAGTTGATCGGACTAGTGGGCGCCTCCATGCTCGCCTACGCCGTGGGCATTCGCGTGGACGTGCATCTGTTCAAAGGCATTCCCAACGTTCCGTGGTTGTCATTCGCAATCACCGTCCTCTGGCTGGTGGGCTGCGCCAATGCGTTCAACTTGATCGATGGCATGGACGGTCTCGCCGCCGGCGTCGGCTTGGTCTCCACCGTCACCATGCTCGTCGCCGCACTGACCCAAGGCAATTTGCCCCTGGCGCTCGCCACGTTGCCCCTGGCCGGATGCTTACTCGGATTCTTACGCTATAACTTCAACCCGGCGTCAGTCTTCCTCGGCGACAGCGGCAGTCTTCTCATCGGATTCCTGCTCGGTTGCTACGGCGCTCTCTGGAGCGAAAAGTCAGTTACCTTGCTCGCTCTCACCGCGCCCCTGCTGGCTGTTTCGATTCCGCTGCTGGATGTCATGCTTTCGGTTCTGCGCCGCTATCTGCGCAACCGCCCGATTTTTGAAGCCGATCGCGGCCACATCCACCATAAGCTTCTGGACCGCGGCTTCACCACCCGCCGTGCCGTACTCACCATCTACGCCTTCTGCGGTCTGGTCGCGGTTCTGTCATTGCTCGTTAACGCAGTCAACAACCGCTTCAGCGGGCTGATTGTGCTCCTTTTCTGTGGCGCGGCATGGGTCGGCATCCGGCACTTGGATTACGCCGAGTTCGCCGCTGCAGGCCGCATGTTCATTGGCGGCAAATTCCGCCGCATTATCGATGCTGAAACACGCTTGATCAATTTCGAGTCCTCGCTCGCCAAAGCCGCCGATGTCAAAGAATGTTGGACCAGAATCAAGGACGGTAGCAACGCGTTCGGCTTCCACGGTGCGCGCATGAACATCCAGGGCAGCGTGTTCGAAGAAGTTCGCGGCCATCACGCCCAGCCTCTCTGGCAATTGCGCATTCCACTTCCGGAAGGCGAATACGTGAATTTCTATTGCGACTTTAGCGTCGAGATGGACCCTCTCATTCTCAACCAGTTCGTAGCTTCGGTTGAGCGCGGCCTGAATGCATGGCTCGACGCCCAACAGCCCGCTGCACAGCCCGAGCCGGTCCGCATTCCCGCTTCCACTAAGCTGTACTACACTGCAACAGCTACCGTGGCGCCCGTCACGCAGGACCGTACCGCGGTCTAGTAGCGACCTTCGCCCCCATTCGACTTTCCGCCAGCCATACCCGTTCAGCGATTTTTCTCCCCTGCTTAATTCACCTTTTGCCAGCCCGTCATGGCTTTGCCACACGAAATTCGAAGTCAATTCCGTACTACAGAGGGTTCCAACGGAAAAGCGCTGAGATTTCTGGGGCATCAGCTTCAAAACCGCGCGCTTCACGTCGATTTCCGCTCAAAGTACTAGGAGCTTTGCCTTTTTGGGTGATGTCGCAATCGAAAGATCATTCCGTAAAATCCGTTTAGAGGTCCGGACAGGGCTGTGAAACATTACCCCGTCTCGGTCGCTTGATTTGGAGGAATTGAAATTTGAAACGTGCACTTCTCGTACTCTTGTTAGCTGGCGGCGCTTTTCTCGCCAGCGCCACTCAGGTTGTCCCCACGGCAACCGTCACTCTCGACAACGGCTCCCCGTCCAAAGACGGATCGGACTGGGATTGGACCTACACCATCTCGGTCACCAACGGCGATTTGAGCGATATCCAATCGTTCGAAATCTTCAACGTCTACGGCGTCGTCGATACCAGCGCCCCTTGGTGGGATGGCTGGGGCGCGAGTTCCACATCCGTCGGCGGCGGTCTCTATGACGTCACCTTCACGAACTATGAGGATCCCTGCCGCAACTGTTCTTTGGATGGATTCACCATCGAGTCCACCAGCAACAATAAGGTCAACGCGGACTATACCGCTTATATCGACGGCAATCATCAAGACAGTGCGGTCGTCGGCGCGGCGGCTACCGCGACTCCCGAGCCGGCGTCCATCAGTCTGATTGGACTGCCGCTGCTCGCATTAGCCGGACTGAAGTTTCGACGTAAGAGCGCGTAGTAACTGCTCCTTGGTCCACGCGGTGCCCGGTTCTCTCCGGGCGCCGCTTTTTTTTGAACTCTCCCGGGCGCTTCCACCGCGCCCGATCGGATATCATGAGGAACTAAGCGCATCCACATGGCATCCGACGCGCCCGCAGTCACCAGATCGCCCGCTCGCGTCGCAAGACCTTGGTATCGCGCTGTCGCCGCACCTGCCCTACTGCTCCTGATAATCGCCTGCTTCTTCTGGCGCATCACCCTCACTTACCAATTCGAGTGGATGTGGGAGCCCGACCTCGCCGTCCAAGTGCTCCCCTGGTTTGAAGAAGAAGCGCACCAGATCCACCGCGGCGAATTTCCGCTTTGGGATCCCACCACCTGGGCCGGCCAGCCGATGCTCGCCCAAATGCAGCCCGGCGCGGCCTACCCGCTCAACTGGCTCCTCTTCCTGGTCCCACGCACGCACGGCCACATCGATCCCGAAGCGCTGGTCTGGTACTTCGTCGCCATTCATTACCTCGCCGCACTGTTCTGTTATCTGCTCTGTCGCGATCTCGGCCTGTCGCGCCGCGCCTCTATGCTGGCCGGTCTCGTCTTCGCCCTCACCAGCTACATCGGAATGACCCGCTGGCCCCAAATGCTGAATGGCGCTCTCTGGTCGCCGCTGGTCTTCCTGTTTCTTTTGCGCGCGGTTCGCGGCCGCCGCCCCTGGGCGAGCTCCGCGCTGTGCGGACTTTGCCTCGGCATGTCCTGGCTCAGCGGCCATCATCAGGCGCCGCTCTACATCACCTTGTCGGCTGCCTTCGCCTGGATGTTCTATGCCATCACCCGCCGCTCCTGGTCCATTCTGAAGCTCGGCGCCGTCTCCGGCTTATTCTTCTTCCTCACCGGAGCCCTCCAGATTCTCCCCATGATCGAGTACGGCCGTCTGGCAATGCGCTGGATCAGCGCGCCGTCGCCCGTTACCTGGAACCAGCCCGTCCCCTATTTCGTGCACCGCGACTTTTCCTCGCCGCTGCTCTCGGTCTTTGGATTCATCATCTCCAACGCGCACGGCTACACTGACACGTTCCTCGGCGTAGTCGCCGTAACGCTCGCCTCCATCGCCGTTGTTACGGCATGGAAGCGCGAATGGGTGCCGTTCTTTGCTTCTATCGCGGCCGGCGGCTTCTTTTACTCCCTCGGTGCGCACGACATTTTCCAGGGCTTTCTCTACGCTGTCGTCCCTTTTCTCGACAAGGCCCGCACCCCCGCCGCCGCTACCTGCATCTGCAGCATCGGCGCGGCCGTTCTGGTCGCTTATGGATTTGATCAGCTAACTGCGCTGAGCCATACCTCCACCGGAACGCGCGCCGCCTGCATCGTCGCCGGTGCCGGCTTGCTCCTGTGGACCGCCCTGATCTTCGGCATCGCCGCCAGCACCCAGGTCTCGAATTTCATCGACCCCTACGGCTCCGCCGGATTCTACGCGCTCCTCACCGGAGCGGCTTTATACGCTTGGCGCCGTGGCGCGATCACCTCCCGAGCAGTGACTGCAATTCTATTCGGATTCCTGTTGCTCGAAGCCGGCAATATCTCCGGCAGCGAGTTCGGCGAGCGCGGTAACTACGGCCAAATGACCGACCTGCGTAAGGTTCGCGACGATGACGACATCGCCGCCTTCCTCGAAAAACAGCCCCATCCCTTTCGCATCGACATGGACACCAACGAGCTCGCGCTGAATTGGCCCGAGTATCATCACTTCGACGGGTTGAAATCCTACCTCGCCAGCGTCACCGTGAATGGCGCCGACATGGAGGTCCATCTTCCCGCCTACCGATCGTTTTGGAACGTCACGTATACCATCGGACGCCGCACCGAAATGCCCGACGCACAAGAAGTGTTCGAAGGCAAGAGCGGACGAAAAGTTTTCTGGAATCCCCACGCCTTTCCGCGAGCCTGGGCCGTTCATCTGGTCAATACCGTGGGCGAAGTCCCCGATGGCCAGGCGCTCATTCGCGACCGGCTCACCGAGCTCTACGCTGCTGCCTTCGTGCGCGGCCCCATCCCGCCCGGTTGGAAAACACCCAACTGCCTCGGCGACAAAGTCTCAGTCACCAAGTACGAGGCCGAGAGCCTCTCGATAAGCGCCAACATGGCGTGCGACGGCGTCGTGATTCTTTCCGATATGTACTATCCCGGCTGGAAAGCTTACGTCGATGGCAAGCGCGTCGACGTCCACGAAGTGAACCTCGCGATGCGCGGCGTCGCTGTCCCCGCCGGCAATCACGAAATCCGCTACGTCTTTCGTCCCGCTTCCGTGTACGCGGGGGCTTTTCTCACCGCGCTTGGCATTTTGTCGGCTTGTTTCATCGCGTTTCCGCGCAAGCAGCGTTAACGTACCAACCGCAGAAGACGTCCCAGGCGATTCCAGAAGCCCGCGCGCAGCGCACCAAGTTCGCTCTGAGCTTTTTTCAAGGCCTCGTCGGATTCGAGCGCCCACTTCGTTCGACCTTCAAGCTGGCGATCCAGCTCCTGCGCCCAAACGGTCCGCGCTTCCATCTCTTTTTGTTGTTCGCCGCCCCAAGCCAAGGCCTGCGCCAGCTCTTGCTGCAACTTTTGCGCCCACTCAGTGCGTTCGAGAAACTCTGTCTCCACTTCCGCCAGCCGCTTCCGCTCCCCGCGCAACTCTTCTTCCAGGCTCTGCCCCCACAGCGTGCGCTTTTCGGCGATCGCCGACATGCTTCGCAACGCGCGCCGCAGCTCGGCAAATTGGCACATCAGCTCGGCCCGGACGTTGGGATCGAACCCGAGCGGCTGCTTGCGCGCGGCCACCGGCAGCGACCACGTCTCGGTGTGTTTGATCCCGAAGGGCAGATAATCCTCGGTGTAAAACCGCAGATCCCCGAACCCCGCCGCCGCAAAGACGCGTCGCAGCTCGGCCGCCGTAATCCGCCGCATCTCGAGCGCTGGCGTGAACCCCATGTGGAAAATCAGATTGTCGAAGATCTGAAGCTCCCCGCTCGCCGTCCGGTTCACCAGCACCGGCCCGGAGCGCAACTCCGCCAGGCCGTAGTCGTCCAGCGTCGGAAAATGCTCGCTCGACGGCGGACCCTCGTCCGGACCCCACGGCATGGTGAAGATCAGCACGCCGTGCGGGCGCAACAGCCGGAACGCATTCTTCAGCGATTGTTCGAGCGGCGGCCGGACGTGCTCGAAAACTTCGCTCGAGGTCAGAAAGTCCAGCGTGCCATCT
>Ga0335078_10004659_pt1 | contig 20288 bp, 15 predicted proteins | sample Lox_Sample_32_FD_206711 | JGI IMG/M metagenome (GOLD analysis project Ga0335078, IMG submission 206711) | Soil microbial communities from Loxahatchee National Wildlife Refuge, Florida, United States - Lox_Sample_3.2 | ecosystem: Environmental > Terrestrial > Soil > Wetlands | place: USA... | reverse complement strand
ACTCAATGGTTATTTCTCATCCGTATGGATATAGACAGCGGCGAAGACACAACAATATGGCGCGGACTTAAGCCGGCGATGCCAAGCGATGATGTCGAGGTTGTAGTCATCGGCGGCGGTGCTGCCGGTATTGCCGCCGCCCGGAGGCTTTGCGCGGCCTCGGTCCCCTGCCTCCTCGTCGAAGCGCGGCCGCGCCTCGGCGGCCGTGGCTATACGGTCATCGATGAAGCGGGCTTCGCGCTCGATCTCGGCTGTGGATGGTTGCATTCCGCCGACCGCAATCCGTGGGTCGCGGTTGCCCAGGAGCAAGGCGCGACAATCGATAAATCCGTTCCGCCCTGGCAACGCCGTTCGCTGGAAATCGGATTCCCGCTCGCGGACCAGGATGACTTTCAACAGGCGTTCAGGTCGTTCTTTTCGCGCGTGAGCGAAGCCGCCGAAGGAAAGCGCGATGTACCGGCATCAAGCCTTCTTGAGCCGAGCGGACGCTGGAATGGCCTCATCTCGGCGCTCGGAACCTACATCAGCGGCGGCGAGCTGGAATGCCTTTCGGTGAAGGATTTCGACCGGTACGAGGATACGGGCGTCAATTGGCGCATTGTCTCGGGTCTCGGATCGGTCATTCGCGACGCTGGAGCGGGCCTGCCGGCCGCGCTCGACTGCCCGGTGCATCGCGTAGACCATTCTGGCAAGCGCCTGCGCATTGAAACCGCCAAGGGCGCTATCACCACCGACCGTGCGATCATTGCTGTGCCGAGCACGATTTTGGCCGACGAACAAATTGTGTTCATGCCAACGCTGCCGCGGAAGACCCAAGCCGCCGCGGGCCTGCCGCTCGGACTAAACGATAAGCTCTTCATGTCGCTCGATCACGCGGAGGAATTCGGGTCCGACCTGCGGGTGTTTGGACATACTGACCGCGCTGCAACGGCCGCTTACCAATTCCGGCCGTTCGGACGCCCAATGATCGAGGCCTATTTCGGCGGCCGATTGGCGCAAGAGCTGGAGAGTCAAGGCAACGACGCGTTCTTTCGCTTTGCCGTTTCCGAACTGACGCACGTTTTCGGCAATGATTTTACCCGGCGGCTAAAGCCGATCCGTATTCATCCTTGGGGCGTTGACCCCTTTGCGCGCGGTTCTTATTCGTTCGCGCTACCCGATTGTGCCGATGGCCGCGCGGTGCTCGCCGAACCTGTCGACAAAAGGCTGTTTTTTGCCGGAGAGGCCTGTTCGGCGCACGACTTTTCGACGGCGCATGGCGCGTGGCACACTGGCGTCGCCGCCGCCGACGGCGTGATCGCGGCGCGTCGGAGTCTACCGTGAATCCGATCGCGGGAGTCACATGACCAGCCATGCCAGTCGCCGCGAGATCTTAAAGACAGCGGCACAAGCCGCCGCCGTCGGCATGTTCACCTTTGATCGGGCCCGTGCCGCGTCGCTGTGGCAGCGACGCGCGCAGCGCGCAGACACTGTCGGCAAGATCGATACGCTGTTGCGCACAGCCGTAGATTCAGGAGACTTGCCGGGCGTTGTAGCCATAGCCGCAGACGACGCCGGACTCGTGTACGAGGGCGCTTTCGGCTGGCGGCGGCTGCCAGACCGCGAGGCGATGACGCGCGACACCGTCTTCCGCGTCGCCTCGATGATCAAACCCATTACCACCGTCGCGGCGTTGCAGCTCGTCGAACGCGGCAAGCTTTCGCTCGATGCGCCGGTTCCGCCGATCGAACCGCCGCTCGGCGCACCGCAGGTGCTCGACGGCTTCGATGACAAGGGACGCCCGCTATTACGTCCCGCCAAGGGGCCGATCTTGTTGCGCGAGCTTTTGACCCACACCTCGGGCTTCGCCTACCGCCTCTGGGACGCAAAAGCCGTACAATATTTCAAGGCGATTGCGCTTATTCCGGCCAAGGAGCGCAAAAACGCGCCGCTTAAGCCGTTGATGTTCGAGCCGGGCGAGCGCTGGCAGTATGGCGGCGGCCTCGACTTCGTCGGCCGTCTAGTGGAGTTCGTCAGTGGCGAGCCGCTCGACGTCTATTTCCGCAAGCATATTTTTGAGCCTCTCGGCATGCACGATACGGCCTTCGCGATCTCGAAAGCGCAACAGTCGCGCGAAGCCTCCGAGCACCGGCGCATGCCCGACGGTTCGCTGGTCGCGGAACCGCGCGAACGTTCCGTCGCGCGGCGGCCGTTTTCCGGCGGCGGCGGCATTTATTCCACCGCCTCGGACTATCTGACCTTCATCCACATGTTGCTCGCTGGCGGCGCCCGCGACGGGATGCGCATTCTTCGGCCCGAGACAGTTGCGCTGATGGGCCGCAATCAAATCGGCAAACTTGACGCCGGGCGGCTTCGCACGACGGCGCCGCAACTCTCAAACGATGTCGACTTCTTTCCGGGCATCAGCCTGAAATGGGGCTACGGCCACATGATCAACATGCAGCCCGTTCCCGGACGGCGCAGCGCCGGAAGCCTGACTTGGGCCGGCTTGTTCAACACCTATTATTGGATCGATCCGCAAGAACGCATCGCCGCCGTTTTCCTGACCCAGATATTACCGTTTGCCGATGAGCGCGCGCTCAACGTTTATGCCCAGTTCGAACGCGCCATTTACGCGGGCGCCAAAGCCGGCTGACGCAGTAATATTTTCGTGCGCCTTTCCGCCCCTCCGACTAAGTGTTCCGGCAGCGGCACTATCGGAGAAGCGCGAGCAAGCCCTGGAGTAATTGGATAGGCTGTGGTGGACAGCCGCGGATGTGGAGATCAACCGGCACGACGCGATTAGCTCCACCGACAACCGCGTAGCTGCCCGAAAACAGGCCGCCGTCCACCGCGCAATCTCCGATGGCAACGACCCATTTGGGATCAGGCGTGGCGTTGTAAGTGCGCTCTAGCGCTTCGCGCATATTTTTGGTTATCGGCCCCGTAACGATAAGAACATCGGCGTGTCGCGGGGAAGCGACGAAGCGCAATCCGAAACGTTCAAGGTCGTAGAAGGCGTTGTTGAGTGCGTGGATTTCCAGCTCGCAGCCATTGCAGGAGCCGGCATCGACCGCGCGGATGGCGAGGCTGCGGCCAAGCTTACGGTGCGCCGCCCGATCGACGCGCGTTGCCAATTCCGCCAGCGCTGCCGCGTCGGGGGCCGGCGGCATTTCCGTCAACGGGCGATGAGTAAGGCTTTCAAACAGCGTCCTGCGCATCGCGAGTCCTAAAGATCGTGACCGGAATAAGAGCAGTTGAACGATTTGTTGCAGAGCGGGAAGTCGGCAACGATGTTGCCCTCGATTGCGGCTTCGAGTAACGGCCACTGAAACCATGACGGATCGCGCAAATGGCAATGCTGGATGTGTGTGCCGTCGAGCCGGACCCAAACCAGCACGTCGCCACGAAACCCTTCGGCAAATCCGAGCCCTTCACCGGCCATTTCGGCGAACGCCGTCGTGATCGGACCAACTGGTAGGCGCGCGAGGATTTGCTCGATCAGCGCAAGGCCCTGCTCGACTTCGCGGATACGCACCCAGACGCGCGCGTCGACATCGCCCGCGGTAAATACGGGAACTGCAAACTCGAGCTGGCCGTAAGGAGCATAGCCGGGCATTTTGCGGGTGTCGAAATTGCGTCCGCTGGCGCGGCCCACATAGCCGCCCGTACCGAACTGCCGTGCCAGCTCGGCGGTAACGATTCCGGTCGCGACGGTGCGGTCCTGCAGCGACGCGGTGTTATCATAAAGCTCGATGAGACGCGGAAGGCGCCCGCGGATTTCCTGCAGGCTCGCGCGGATGCTCGCTGCACCCCCGGCATCAAGATCGACCGTGACGCCGCCTGGCCGAACGCGATCCATCATCAGCCGATGACCGAAGGCGGACGCGGCCGCCCGCAGCACGCGCTCGCGCAGGATGCCGCAGTGCGCATGCATGAGGGCGAACGAAGCGTCGTTGCAAATGGCGCCAATGTCGCCGAGATGATTGGCGAGCCGTTCCAACTCGGCCATCAGCGCCCGCAGATATTGCGCGCGTGGCGGCGGCTCGATTTCGAGTGCCGCCTCGACCGCATGCGCGAAGGCGATGCCGTAGGCGACCGTGCTGTCGCCGGAGGCGCGGCAGGCAAGCTGCGCCGCGCGCTCGATGGTCGCCCCGCCCATGAGCGATTCGATGCCCTTATGGACGTAGCCGAGGCGCTGTTCGAGCCGCACCACGGTTTCGCCACCGGCGGTGAAACGGAAGTGGCCCGGTTCTATGATCCCGGCATGCACCGGGCCGACCGGAATCTGATGCAGGCCCTCGCCTTCCACCGGCAGAAATTCATAAGGCGGCGGCGTAGCCGGAGCCGCTTTGCGCGCGCCGAGTGGATGTTGCACATCCCAAAAGCCCAGATCGAGCCAGGGCCGCGTGTCCGGGCTGCCAACCGGTTCGAATCCGTACAAGCTGAAAATCGCGCGTTCGAGGCGGATAGCTGGCGGATGCATCGCGCCGATCGAAGGAAATCTGCCGCCCGGAATTTCGATGGTCACAACTCCAATGTCGCGGGTCTCCTCGCTGATGAGCGCCATGTGTACCGCCGGCACGGGAGCGCGGTCGCCCCACAGCCCGAGTAGTGTCGTGCGTCCATCGACAAGCGTATTGGCGGCCGTTTGCCAGACATCGGCCGCCACGACGACACGCGGCCACGGTCGATGCGCTGCGACCACTTTTCCGTTGAGTAGGAGGTCAGCGAGCAGCGGCATCGGCTATCCGAGCAGTCCAGCGACGTTCTGAAACCAGGCGACGAGAGCCGGCGGCATGTAAATACCGGCAACGAGCACAAGAGTTAGGTGGGCAAACATCGGCACGTAGGAGGCGCGCGCCTTGGCGGTCGGCCCGCGTGGCTCACCGAAGGCAATGCTGTTAAGGCGCAGAAAAAGTCCGCCAAATGCGACGAGGAGGCCAAACACAAGCACGATCGCCAGCAGCGGCGCGCGGGCGAAGGTCGAGCTGACGACTAGAAACTCGCTCATGAAAATGCCGAGTGGTGGCAATCCGGCGATGGCGACTACGCCGAGAATGAGCCCCCAGCCCAAAAGCGGATGGCTCTCAGTCAGGCCGCCCATATCGGCAATGCGCTGCGTGCCCTTGACCTGCGCGACATGGCCGATGGCGAAGAAGATCGCGGACTTGGTCAGTGAATGCATAGTCATGTGAAACAGGCCGGCAAAATTGGCGAGCGGGCCGCCCATGCCGAACGCGAAGGTGATTATGCCCATGTGTTCAATGGACGAGTAGGCGAACAGCCGTTTGATGTCGCGCCGGCGGTACAGCATGAAGGCCGCGAACACGAGTGACAGCAATCCGAGAGTGACCATCAGCGGCCCGGGCGCCAAGGCGGCAGCGTTTGCGGCCAACAGCATTTTGAAACGCAACAGCGCGTACAGCGCGACGTTGAGGAGCAGACCCGATAGCACTGCCGAGATCGGTGTCGGGCCTTCGGCATGCGCGTCGGGAAGCCATGCATGCAGCGGCGCGAGCCCGACCTTGGTGCCATAGCCGAGCAGCAAAAAGATAAATGCGAGATCGAGCAGCGCCGGATCGAAAGCGCCAGCGTGCTTGACCAGGACGCTCCAGACCATGGCGTCGAGGCCCTCACCGACGACCGGCCGCGCCGCCATATAGACCAGAATCGTGCCAAACAGCGCGAGCGCGATGCCGACGCTGCCCAGGATAAAGTATTTCCACGCCGCCTCGAGTGCCTCGTGGGTGCGGTAGATGCCGACCATCAGCACTGTGGTCAGCGTGGCGAGTTCGATCGCTACCCACATCAGGCCGATGTTGTTGGCGACCAGCGCCAGATTCATCGCAAACATCAACACCTGATACATGGCGTGATAGAAGCGCACGAACGGCGGGCTCAGCCGTCCGATTTCGAGTTCGTGGCCGATATAGCTTGCGCTGAACACGCTGGTGGTGAAGCCGACGAAGGTGGTGAGCACGATAAACGTGCCGTTGAGATCGTCGATCAACAGATAGGCGCCCGACGCCGGCCGGCCGAAGAACAGCGAAAGCGCGCACAGGAGCGTCAGCGCGGTTGCCAGCACGTTGAGCCGCGCGGTCAGACGATAACCCGGCAGCGTCGCCAAGAGTGCAGCGGCGAGCGCGGGGATCACAAGCACGCCGGTCACGGCATTGAAGGTCATCACCGCTCTCCGCGGAAGGTATCGATCACTTGCACGTCGACTGTGTCGAAGCGCTCGCGAATGCGGAACAGAAAGATTCCAATGACGATAAAGGCAATCAGGATCGAGAACGCCACGCTGATCTCGACGACGAGCGGCATGCCCCTGGCGCCGGTCGCGGCCAGCACCAAGCCGTTCTCCAGCGACATGAAGCCGACCACCTGGCCCACGGCGTTGCGCCGCGTGACCATCATCAAGAGGCCGAGCAGCACTACCGACAAGGCGAAGGCGAGATCCTCCTGCGCCAGCGGGCCCGCCTGCTGCGTCACCCGCAGCATCACGACCATCGAGAGCGCGACCAGCCCCATGCCGGCCAGCATTGTCGTCCCCACACCCACCACTTTCTCGATCTGGCGATGTATGCCGAGCCGCACAATGATTCGATGCAGGGCGACCGGGATCACGATTGCCTTGAAGACGAGCGCGATCATAGCGGTGACGTAGAGATGCGGTGCGTCCTGCAGGAAGGCCTGCCAGGCGACTGACGCAGCAAGCACCAGCGCGTGCGCCGCATAGACATTCAGCAGCGCATAAAGGCGATCCTGGTACAGTTCGAGAAAGCTGATCAGCACCAAAAAGCCGGCCAGCACATGGGCGACGTCGAAATCGATGCGGCTCATCACAGGCTCCTGGACACGAACAGCAGGAGGGTTGCCAGCAATCCGAGCATCAGCGCCGCGCCGAGGAATTCCGGCACGCGGAAGACCCGCATTTTGGCGATCGAGGTTTCGAACAAAGCCAAAAGAAACCCGGCCACGGCGAGCTTGCCGGCATAGGCCGCAATCCCTATGGCCAGAGCGGGCGATGCGGCGCCGCTCGCTTCGATGCCCCAGGGGGCGAATAGGCAAGCGATGAGCGACACGTAAAGCATAAGCTTGAGCGAGGCTGCGAGCTCGATCAGCGCCAGATGTCGGCCCGAATATTCAAGCACCATCGCCTCATGCACCATGGTCAGTTCGAGATGCGTCGCCGGATTGTCGATCGGAATGCGGCCGTTCTCGGCGATCGCCACCATGACGAGCGCGATGAGCGCGAGCGCCAGCGAGACGCGCAAGCCCGCGCCCGAAGAGCTCAAGAAGCCGGCGATGGTTGACAGCTGCGTCGAGCCCGCGACCAGCGCCAAGGTGAATACGATCATGATCATCGCCGGTTCGGCGAGCGATGCGATCATCACTTCGCGACTCGAGCCGATTCCGCCGAAGCTCGTGCCAACATCGAGGCCGGCCAGCGCAAGAAAAAATCGTGCGCTGCCGAGTAGAGCGATGATGGCGATGAGATCGGCGGACCAGGAGAACAGCAATCCGGTGCGGAAGGTCGGCACCAGTGAAGCCGCAACCCAGGTGGCGGAGAAAACGAGATACGGAACGACACGAAACAGCCAGGAGGCGCTTTCCGCTAACACCACGTCCTTGCGCGATAGCCGGACGAGATCGAGATAGGGCTGAATAAGCGGCGGCCCCTGACGGCGCAGAAGTTGCGCCTTCGCCTTGCGCACGAAACCGGTGAAGAGCGGCGCCAACAGCAGCACCAGCAGCATCTGTGCACCCTGAATGGCAAGATCGCGGATCAGGACCATACGGCAAGCACCAGCAGCAGAATAACGAGCGCGCCAAATACGAGCGTGAGGAACTGGCGGATGGTGAGGAACTGGAGGCGATTGAGCCGGTCGGCTACACGCGCGATTGCGGTGGCAAGCGGGGCGTACAGGTAATCCCAGAACGGATCCCGCAATTCGACCTTGAGCCACGCCGGGCGCGTGTCGCCGGGCACCGGGATGCCGCCAGTCTCGCGGGCCTGAAACACGACGCTGCCAAAAACCCGCCGGATCGGCTGCGCAAAGCTCATTGCCGAGTATTGGGTGGCTGGACTCGGGTCGGGATAACCGCAATCCCATGCGGGCGCGCGGCGCAAACGATCCGACGCGAAGCGATGGATCGCGAATGCGGCGAGCCCTCCCGATATGACCATGAAAAAGAAAACCAAAAGCCCGTCATACGAACTGCGGCTGGCCGCGATGGGAATGATCGAGACCCACTGCAATCCGCTCTGCACCGGCATACGGGCGCCAATAAACGCAGAGCTCACCGGAGCGAGTGCGTCAATGAACAGGCCCGGCAGGATGCCGGCGAGAAGACACAGCGCTGCCAAAAGCATCATGGCGGCGAGCGAAAAGGCGTCGGTCTCCGCCGCGGCTTCGGCCGCCCGGGTCCGCGCGCGGCCGAGGAACGTCACGCCGTAGGCCTTGACGAAACAAGCCGCAGCCAGGGCGGCCGAGAGCGCGAGCAGCGCCCCAACGGCGGGCACCAGTAGCTTGAGCCCCCAAGACGGCAGCTGTGGGCTCAACAGGATCGCCTGGAACGTCAGCCATTCGGACACAAAACCGTTGAGTGGCGGCAGCGCGGATATCGCCACGCAACCGATCAGAAAGGCGAACGCGGTCTGCGGCATTCGGTGTATGAGACCGCCGAGATGTTCCATGTCGCGCTCGCCCGTGGCGGCGAGCACCGCGCCGGAGCCGAAGAACAAAAGGCTCTTGAACAGCGAATGATTAAAAACGTGGAGAAGAGCGGCAGTGAACGCTAATGCTGCTGCGAACGGCATGCCGTACGCCTTGAACGCGAGCGCAAGGCCAAACCCGATAAACACGATGCCGATATTCTCCACCGTGTGATAGGCGAGAAGCCGCTTCAGGTCGTGCTGCATGAGCGCATAAAGCACCCCCATGACAGTGGTGACTCCGGCGAGCACGAGCACCACAATGCTCCACCACCAGGCTGGCGCACCGGCGAGATCGAAGACGATGCGAACGAAGCCGTAGACGGCGACTTTGGTCATCACTCCGCTCATCAGCCCGGAGACCTGGCTTGGCGCGGCGGGATGCGCTAGCGGTAGCCATACGTGCAGCGGAACAATGCCGGCCTTCGAGCCCGCCCCAAACAGGGCCAGCAGCATGGCCATTGCTCCGATCGCGGCGGACGGATGCGCGGCGCGCATCTGCGCGAAGGTGTAGTGGCCGTCGGCGCCGGCCAGCAGGCCGAAGCCAAGCAACAGGCAAAGTGTGCCGAAACTCGCCATAACCAGATAGATGTAGCCGGCCCGCACATTCTCGGGCAGGCGATGGTGCGCCATCACCAGCGCCCAGGACACGAGCGACATGAATTCCCACGAAAGCAAGAAGGTAAAGGCGTCGTCGGCCAGGACTACGCAGGTCATGGCGGCAAGGAATGCTGGATAAAACGGCAGCACCCGCCCGGGTGCGGTTTCGTGCATCCCATAGCCGAACGCGAAAAGGCTCGCGCTGATCGCGCCAAGATCGATCACGACCAGAAAGAAAGCCGAGAGCACATCGAGACGAAAATGCGCGCCGAGCCAAGGAATGCCAAGCGGCAGCGCAATGGTTTCTGGCGATGCCGCCGCAAGAAGATGAGCGACCGACGCGGCAAACGAGGCCGCCGCCGCGGCTAGACTCGCACCGTAGATGAGACGTGATGCCGCCCCGGTGGTTCGCATCGCGACAGCGAACGGCCCCAGTACAAGAAGGAAAACAGCACAGATCAGAATTACCGTCAGCGTCACGTCGGCGACCTCTTGAGACGGACGCCGCGCCCGCCGCCTTGGCTCGTCGCGGTCTCGGAAATCAATTCAATGCCGAGCGCATCGAGGGCCGCGACGAGCTTCATCAGCGAATCCACATTGCCCCTAACGACACCCTCGCTTGCCTCCATGCGCTGGATGGTCGGCAGCGAAAGCCCGGCGGCTTCAGCGAGTTTGCGCTGGTCGATCCCCAGAAGCGCCCGCGAGGCTCTCAGTTGGCCGGCTGTAATCATTCCGCTCGTTAAATATGATGATCAGACTCGATATTTTCACATTTAAAATACCTATTGTGATGTTTCAACCATTATTTTACAGTGCCAATGCTTCATTCACTGGGGGGCTTGAACTTGAATGAGAGAGGCCATGAAGGCCTAGCCGGAGCAATTGAGCGCTTTCGATCGACTCCGACACACCGATGAAATGCAATGACAGATCAAACAGGCCGAAATCCTGCGATGAAAGTGGCGTGGCTTGATGAGGGGCGCCGCGCGCGCCACCCTGCCGATCCAGCCTATCCCAATGGCATTGACGTCGATTGTTCAGGCGGCGCGTCGATGACCTGCACGCAGCCGCTCCCCTATCCGGCCGAACGTTGCGGACAATACCTCGTTGTTTGCGAAGCATGCGGGCGGACTGTCATCATAACTGCAGCGGGGCGTCGGGACGATCCGCGCTCGGTCAAGATCGCGTGCAAGCGAAAGCAGCGCAAAGATCATTAAGGTCGCTTCGGCCAAGCGATTGCCACGTCCGCTGTTCCCCGGCACAATCGACCAGTGGACAACGTTAGAACGTACGAGCAGGTGGAGGGTCGATCCCTTCTAGGCCGGTCAGTCTAGGGAAAGAATTTGTTGGTGGCATCTCGGGCGGGCCGGACCATGTCAAGGTCCTGGCGAATCACTGTTTCGCAAAACCAGGCCGCCGCTTTCAAACGTGAATGAGGACGAAATAACATGGCGGCAGCAGGTCTTGCGCAGCGGCGAGCCGCGCCGGCCGTCGTGCCCGTTCCGGAACCTGATCTAACGCCGCAGGAATTGATTGCGCGCGCTGCCGCGCTTAAGCCGCTGTTGCGCGCGCAACAAGCGGAGAACGATGAACGCGGCGCCTATTCACCGGAACTGCACGAAGCGTTCGTCAAAGCCGGACTGTACCGCACCGTGCAGCCGCGCATGTTCGGCGGTTACGAATTCGATATTCCCACGTTCTACCGGGCGATGCTTGAAATCGCGCACGGTCATCCGGGCGCGGGCTGGTGTCTGACGCTTTGCGCTTCGCACCCATTCCTGATCGCTTCGCACTGGCCCGAGCGCGCGCAGCGGGAGCTGTTTGGACCCGATGGGCATTTCGCCGCTCCGCATCGCGTTCCCCCGATGGGAACCCTCACGCCCGTTGACGGCGGCTATCGGCTCAGCGGTAGGTGGGACTATTGCTCTGGCATCCCCTACTCCACTCATCTCGTTTGCGGTGCGCTTTTGCCGGTCGCCGGCGGCGCCCCGGAAGCGTTTTGCGTCGCCGTACCGCGCGAGAAGCTCACCGTGCTCGACGATTGGGGCGGCGATCAAACGCTCGGCATGCGGGCGAGCGGATCAAACAGCGTCGAGATCAAGAACGGCTTCGTACCGGCGCATCACGTCGTACCGCTGCAAGGGATGTTCACCCGACCGGAAGATATGCGCGACGGAACGCCGGGCACGCGGCTGCACGGCAATCCGATGTATCTCGGCCGGGTCTCCGGCCCGTATCACATCTCGCTGGTCACTACGGTCGTCGGCGCCGCCAAAGCCGCGCTTGATGAGTACGAAGACATCATCCGCAGCAAGAAGACCACGTTTCCCCCGGTCATTCCGCGCGCCGAGCACGAGGACTATCAGCGCTCGCTGGGCCAGGCGACCGTTCTCACCGACGCTGCCGAGAATCTGATGATCCGCGGCGCCGAGGTTTACATGGAAATGTGCCAGCGCTGGGCCGCCGACGGCACGCTCATCACGGTCGAGCAAAACTTGCGGCTCTGGGCGATGATGCAGCAGGCCGGCCGCATGGCTTGCGACGCGGTCGAGCTTCTCTTCAAGACCGCCGGCACCTCGGTAACGCGCAAAGGTAGCCGCATGGAGCGTTACTTTCGCGACGCGCAGATGTACCGCGTCCATCCGTCGGCGCTATACGAGAATTTCTGGGCGCCGGTCGGGCGCGCGCATCTGGGGCTGCCGATCCGGCATTTCAATTTTTAGCGGACCGCGCACGGTTAGTCGTGTTCGATATTGCTCAGCGGCCGGCTCAACAATCCTACCATAGTCGCGCGGGGTCTTGCGCATTGTCCGGAGACAGACTCACTTGGGTCATAGGGCTGCCACAGACCTCGTTTAGCCAAGGCGTCGGGAGAGGTGAGGCAGGAGGCAAGTCATGGTTCTGCACACTGATCGTGCGTCACGGGCGCGCACGTACGACAAAAATAATTGTCCGCAATGCAATGCTTGGCTGCTGGCGCCAGATTGGTCGGAACATATCAACGACCGCTGTGTGCGCCACACCTGGTCGTGCAGCACCTGCGGCTATGGCTTCGAGACGACGGTATTTTTCCCGGCGCTGGAAAAGGCGGTCGCCTAGCAGCACGCGAACCGACGTCATCGCGGCGGATAGCGATGCCGCCGTCCGCTGAAATCCTCGACGACGCTGCCGCGATCGTGCAAATAGCTCGGCCCTATAGGCGATTTTCCATGCCCGCCGGGAATATCGAGCACATAAGCCGGCTGGCATAGGCCCGAATAATTGCCGCGCAGCGCGCGCATCAAAGCTTGGCCTTCGGCGATGGTGGTGCGCAAGTGCGCGGTGCCGGGCGCAAGATCGGCATGGTGGAGGTAATACGGCCTGATGCGGCACTCGACCAGCGCCCGCATCAGCGCGCCGAGGGTCTCGACGTCGTCGTTGACGCCCCGCAACAGCACCGATTGCGAGAGCATGGGGATGCCGGCGTCGATCAGGCGCGCGCAGGCGGCGCGTGCCTTCGCGGTCAATTCGCGCGGGTGATTGACGTGAACAACGACAAAGGTCGCCTTGTTGTCGACCCGCAGCGCGCGGACGAGCGCGGTCGAAATCCGCTCCGGCGCAACAATCGGCACACGCGTATGCACACGAAGGACCTTCACGTGGCCGATGGCGGCGAGCCGCTCGGCTAAATCCTTGAGCCGCCGCGCCGATAAAACCAGCGGATCGCCGCCGCTTAAGATCACCTCCCAGATTTCGCGATTGCCGCCAATATAGTCGAGCGCCGTCGTGAGCCCGGCGGCCGAGAGCCCTCCCCGCCCCGGCCCGATCATTTCGCGCCGAAAACAGAACCGGCAGTAGACCGCGCAGGCGTTGACGACCTTCAGCAGCACCCGGTCGGGATAGCGATGGACAATACCTTCGACGGGGCTGTGGGCATTATCGCCGATCGGATCGCCGCGCTCCTCCGGCGATGTTTCAAGCTCACGCACGTCCGGCACGAATTGCCGTGCAATCGGATCGCGCGGATCGGCAGGATCGATCAAATCGGCCACGGCCGGCGTGATGGCCACCGCATACCGCGCGGCGACTGTCTCCAGCGCTGCCAAGCGCTCGCGGGGCAAATGCGCGCCCGCGCAAAGCTCGCTAAGACCACGCTGCGTTTTGACAACTGTCATGATGAACTTTCCGGCATGGGATTCCACAAGACCTGCTCGATTCGCGCGGCTCCGGTCGCCAGCATGACCAGGCGATCGAGACCGAGCGCAATGCCGCAAGCCTGCGGCATCGCCGAAAGAGCGGCAAGGAAATCCTCGTCGAGCGGATACCGCTCGCCGTAAATCCGCTGCTTCTCCGTCATTTCTCGTTCAAGGCGGCGGCGCTGTTCGGCGGAATCGTTGAGCTCAGCGAACCCGTTGGCGATTTCCACGCCGCAAACATAAAACTCGAAGCGTTCGGCGACGCGCGGATCGGTTGGCGACGTTTGTGAGAGCGCCGCGTGAGCGGCCGGGTATTGGTCGAGAATGGTGGCGCGGCCGATCCCGAGCCGGCCTTCGATCCGTTCCACCAGCACGCGGCTGAATATGTCGCCCCAGGAATCGTCCGCACCAATACGGATGCCGGACGCACGTGCTGCCCGCGCAAGCGCTGAGCGGTCATGGGCGCCTCCCGGCAGCGTCGCCAAAAGGTCGATCCCGGCAAACCGGGCAAACGCCTCCGCAACGCTCATCCGCTCGGGCTCCGCAAACGGATCAGCCGACATGCCGCGAAAGGAGAATTCCGTCGTTCCCGCGGCCTTCGCCGCCACTGCAAGAATGGCTGCGCAGTCGGACATAAGCTGGGTGTATGGCTCGCCGGCGCGATACCATTCGATAAGCGTGAACTCAGGATGGTGCAGCGCGCCACGTTCCCGGTTGCGGAATACTCTGGCGAATTCGACCAGGCGGCGCTCGCCCGCCGCCAAAAGCTTTTTGCAGGTAAACTCCGGGGAGGTTCTCAGATAACGGGCAGATGGCTCACCGTCCGGCGCCGAAAGGATCGTAGAAAAAGCGTGCAAATGGGTCTCGTTGCCCGGCGATGCCTGCAATATCCCGGTTTCCACTTCGACAAAATCTTGCGCGGCGAACCAGGCGCGCAAGGCCGATGTGATCCGCGCCCGCGCGAGCAAGAACGGCCGTCGGCCGGCGTGGACATCAGGCGCCCATAAAGGCGAAACGGCGGGCGGTTTGGCGGACATTATCCTTGTGCTGTCAGCGCTGACGAAATATCTGGCGATCTAAGGCTAGTGCGGTGGATTTGAAGTTCCTAAGGATTTGCGGAGGACCCATGTAGGAACTTCAAATCCATAAACCGCACTAATAGCGTGAATCTGCTAGTGTCCCTTTGATTCCGAAGTTCGCACGAGAGAGTGCCGCCAGCGCTCGCGAACTTCGGAATCGGGACACTAGATCGGTATGTTGCGCCCTGTTTTTGAACCACAACTTCGAGGAACCCTTGAAAGTCATCGCCAGCTCGCTGCGAAAAGGCAACATCGTGGAGATCGACGGCAAGCTCGGCGTCATCGTCGCCACGGAGAATATTCATCCCGGCAAAGGAACGCCGGTTACGCAAATGGACGTACGGCGGATTGCCGACGGCGTGAAGCTCTCGCTGCGCTTTAAGACTACCGAGCAGGTCGAACGCGCGTTCGTCGAGGACCGCAAGCACCAATACCTCTATCAGGACGGCGACGGCTACCACTTCATGAATATGGAAAGCTACGATCAGGTCGCGGTGCCGGCCGATATTGTCGGCGATCAATCGGTGTATTTGCAGCCGGAAATGGAAGTCACGCTCAGCCTGCATGAGGGCGTCCCGGTCGCGATCGAGCTGCCGCCTCGCGCCACCTTGGAAGTGACCGAAACCGAGCCCGCGGTCAAAGGCCAGACGGCCGCGTCGTCCTACAAGCCGGCGCTTCTGTCCAACGGTGTCCGCACCATGGTGCCGCCATTCGTCACCATCGGCACCAGGGTCGTGGTCAATACGGCCGACGGCAGCTACATCGAGCGGGCAAAAGACTAACACGCCACAGCATCGCGCCCCGGCTCTGCACGGCCGCAGCCCTACGATTTGCGCGTTGGTTGGCTATCCCTTGCCGCCCTTGCTTACAGCGAAAGGTCTGCGGCCCAGGCCAGCAGGCCATTGTCCGCGCCGCGCGGAGCGATGAGCGAAAGCCCTAGTGGACAACCCTCGATCGCGCCGAGCGGCAGCGAGAGCTGCGGCAAGCGCGCGAGCCCGGCAATGCACAGCAGCGCAAAAGCGCGAGCGCGGAAAACTTCCAGCTCAGCAGCCGGCGTCGCCAGTTTCGGGGCAATACCGGGCGCGGTCGGCAGGCAAAGTATCGCGCCGCCTTGCAGCAGCGCGTCCATCCGCTCGGCCACTTCTTCGCGTTTGGGCCGCATAGACTTCACGTCGGCTTCTTCGATCGTGCGTGTCCAGCGGAAACGTTCGGCGATGCCGGGACCGAAGGTTGGATGATACGCGTCGATCCAGCCGCCGTGGCGCTTGCGGATTTCGTCGCCCTGAAGGATGCGGAAAATCTGCGCCCAGTCGGCCGGATTGCCCTCATAGACGTTCACTTCGCGAGTGTCGGCGAAGATGGCCTTAAGTCGCGCCACCGGCGAAGCGAGAGTGGCGGCGACTTCGCCGCCGGCGAAGGCAAAAGCGTCGGCCGCAATCAGCAAGCGTTTGGGTGAGAAGGGTGACGCGCCCGGCAAGAGAACATCGCCGACCCGGCGGAGTGTGTGCGCATCACGCGCGAACCATCCAACCGTGTCAAAGCCTGCGGCGAGATCGACGACACCGTCGATGGGGAGAAGACCGTGAGTGGTGCGGACGCCGAGGATGCCGCAATAGCTTGCCGGCAGCCTTACAGAACCGCCGCAATCGGTGCCGAGCGCAAAATCGACCAGGCCGCCCGCCACTGCCGCCGCCGATCCGCTCGACGAGCCCCCCGGAATGCGTCCGGGTGCATTGGGATTGGTGGGCGTGCCGTAATGGACGTTCTCGCCATTGAGGCTATAGGCCAGTTCATCGGTATGAGTTTTGCCGACCATGTGCGCCCCGGCCACGAGCAGGCGTGCGACGGCAGATGCGGTCTTTGCCGCCGGCGGATGTGTCTCCAGCCACACCGGATTGCCGTTCCCGGTGCGATGGCCTTCGATATCGAAGACATCTTTGACGGCAAAGGTAAGTCCGCGGAGCGGACCTTCGGGCGAGCCATCAAGCTCGACGTCGGTGTGACGGCAGAAGGCGTTGAGCGGATCGTATGCAATCATTGCGGCCGGTGCAGCACCGCCGGCTGCCGTGACACGGTCTTGCGGCCGCGCTTGAAGGCGTAGAGCACTGGAGACAGCTCGGCGACGGCCATCTCCGGACTTTGTGAATCCAGCACGACGAGGTCGGCAGACTTGCCGGCGGCAAGCCCGTATTCCGCGAGTCGCATCATCTTTGCGGGCCGTTGGGTTACCATGGCAAAGCACTCGCGCATGTCGGCCTGTTTACCGACTTGGCAGACGTTGGCGTAAAGGTTCGCCATCCGCATTTGCGAGCAATCACCGAATGGCGTGAACGGATTGAGGATGTTGTTGCTCGACAGCGAGCAATTGACGCCATGATGCAAAAGCCTGTGAGCAGGCACAACGCCGCGCGTGAGATTGTAATCGTGTGTGTGTCCGCGCCCCATGAGATAAAGATCCGTCGATGGCAGCACCGTCAGCGCTACGCCCGCATCTGCCATCCGCTGCGCCATGGCATCGCAGCCGGCGGGCGACAGGCTGGTCGCTTTGGTGACGTGGCCGACGGCGACGCGGCCGCCGTACTGATATTGCTCGGTGCGCCGGCAGACGTGATCGTAAGTCATACCATCGGCGGTCGGCCCAAAGTCGAGATGAAAATCGACGTCGACGTCGTATTTGCGGGCAAGTTCGAAAATGCGATCGATCTGCCCGACCGGATCGCTGTCGACGTAAGGCGCGCCGCCGATTGCTTTGCATCCACGCTTCAGGCTTTCGACCAGAAGCTCATCGGTGCCCGGATTGTTGAGCAAGCCTTCCTGCGGGAACACGCAGATCTGCAAATCGATGGCCCAGGCATACTGTTTGAGGAGCGGCAGCACGCCTTCGAGAGAACGCAGACCGACTCCCGGATCGACCTCGAGGTGAGTGCGCATATGCGTGGTGCCTTGGAGGATCGATTTCTCCAGCGTCCGCGCCGCGCGGGCATGAACGTCCTCGGGTGTGAATGTGGCCTTGGCCTTGGCGGCTTCGGTGATCGCCTCTTCAAGGTCGCCCTTCTCGGATTTGACGCGATCGAGAATGCACGATTTATCGAGGTGGATATGCGTTTCAACAAAGCCGGGCGAGACCAGCCGGCCGCCGAGATCGATGATTTCCGCTCCATCGGCTGCAAGCCCGCGCTCGATAGCGGCAATCCGCCCCCCGGCAATGCCGATATCCGTCGCGTCCTCTTCGGCGCCGATCACGCGCGCGTTACTCAGAATGAGATCCATAACTCCCCCGTTAGTATTGCGGCGCGGTTCGGCGGCTGCCCAGATAGGCGTGCATGAGTGCCGGATCGCCGCCAACGTCGGATGCGGTGCCGGAATGGGTGATGCTTCCGGATTGGAGAATATAAGCCCGATCCGCAACCGACAGCGCCAGAACGGCCACCTGATCGACCAGCAACATTGTAGTGCCCTCTTCGCGCAACTCGGCCAGCAGGTCGTAGAGGACCTCGAGTAGCTTCGGCGCGAGTCCGAGCGACGGCTCGTCGAGCATCAAAACCTTGGGGTGCGCCATCAGTCCGCGCGCAATCGCGAGCATTTGCTGTTCCCCGCCAGATAAAAGGCCCGCGCGCTGATGCCGGCGTGCTTTGAGCGCAGAAAACCGCTCGAGCAACCCCTCGATCATTGCGGTCTCGTCGGGCGCCCGGCGCCGATAGGCCCCGAGTCGCAGGTTGTCGACCACGCTCAATCCAGGAAATACCTGTCGGCCCTCGGGCACCAGGATCAGACCGAGGCTGGCAACGCGGTCGGCCGCTAACTGGTCGATGCGCTGATCGAGAAAACGCACTTCACCACCGCTCGCTCGAATGAGGCCGCTCAATGCCCTCATTAGCGTCGTTTTTCCGGCGCCGTTGGCGCCAAGAACCGCGACCAGTTCACCTTCGGCGATGTCGAGCGCCGCATTGCGTACAATGGTCGCTGCCCCGTAGCCAGCCGATAGCGCGCGCACGGCCACCACCGGCCGTCCGCTTGCGGCGAGCGGCCGCGAACGCCTCCGATCCGGCGTGTCGCCAACGCCCAGATAAGCGGCGCGCACGGCGGGTTCGGCGGCGACAACGTGCGGCGGCCCTTCCGCGATCTTGGCTCCGGCGTCGAGCACAACGACGTGGCTCGACACACCCATCACAAGTTCCATGTCGTGCTCGACCAGGATGACGGCGATGCCGACGGCGGCGAGCTTGCGAAGGAGTTCGTCGATTGCGGCCGTGTCCTTTTGGTCGAGCCCGGCGGCCGGCTCGTCCAGCGCCAATGCGGCAGGGCGGTTCGCAAGGGCGCGCGCGATTTCGACCAAGCGCTTGTCCGCATGAGGCAACGCGCCGGCCAGCTGTTCCAATTCGCCCTTATAGCCGACAAATGCCAGCAGGCTCTCGGCAATAGCGAGCGACTCGGCATCACGCCGCGCCGCGACGATCGAACCTACGCCCAGCGCTCCGCGGCGCAGCCCACTCAAGACATTGTCAATGACCGTTAGGCTTTCGAACAGCTGACTTGTCTGATAGGTCCGGGCGATGCCGGCGCGCGCGATCTGGTAGGAGCGCATGCCGGACACTGGCCGCTCGCCAAGCCGCACGCTTCCCGCGTCGGGACGATAGAAGCCGCAAATTGCGTTGAGTGCGGTCGTTTTCCCGGCGCCGTTCGGCCCGATTACGCTGGTGATTGCGCCGGCCGGCGCCTGGAAGCTTAAATTTCGAACCGCGTGCACACCGCCGAAGCTTATGGCGAGGTCGCGCACCGAAATTCCGCCGCTGCCAGTCAAGCCGGATGCAAGAAAGGCTGTGACGTCGCGCGGCTGCCCAAAAGCCGCTTTGCGCCCCGTCTTGGGCAGTAATGCCGCGATAACGCCGACGAGTCCGGTTGGCGCAAGCCGAAGCACGATCAGCATCAGTACGCCGACGAACAGAAGCCGATATTGTCCGAGTGTGGCCAGAATCTCCGGAAGCAGGACGACCACGCAAGCCCCGACCAAAGGCCCGTACAACTGGTCGGAGCCGCCGAGCAGGATCACGAGCAGGAAGACGATCGACTGAAAAAAGGGAAACGACTCCGGACTAATGAAATTGCTGAGCGAGGCGTAGACACCGCCGGCGATGCCGGCCGCCACCGCGGAAATGCCGAATGCAACTGTGCGGATCAACGTCGGGTTGAGACCGATCGAGATACCGGCGGATTCGGCGTCGCGCACTGCCCGCATCGCGCGGCCCCATGGACTGCCGCTCAAGCGCGCGAACGCTGCCATGATAACGACGGTGAGGGCCACGGTGAGATAGCCGATCCCCTTCTCGCCAATGTCGGCGCCAAACAGCGTCGGAGAAGGAATCCCCGACAATCCATTCCAGCCTCCGGTCAGGTCTTGCCATTCGGCTGCGCCCTGTTCGATGACAAAAGCGAAGGCAATGGTGACCATGGCGAGGTAGGGGCCGCGCACGCGCAAGGCGGGAATGGCGAGCAGCACACCGGCGGCGCCGGAAACGATACCCGCGGCTACCAGGGCCGGCCAGAACGACCAGTGTCGTGCGGTCGTCAAGATGCCGACGGTGTAGGCGCCGATTGCGTAGAACGCGACATGGCCGAGCGAAATCTGACCGTTCAATCCGACCAGCACATTGAGACCGATGCCGACGATTGCGGTCAGCCCGACCGTGGTGATGACGAACGTTTGGTAGCTGTCGCCGCGGGCAATGAGAAAAC
>Ga0335078_10004657_pt1 | contig 20289 bp, 15 predicted proteins | sample Lox_Sample_32_FD_206711 | JGI IMG/M metagenome (GOLD analysis project Ga0335078, IMG submission 206711) | Soil microbial communities from Loxahatchee National Wildlife Refuge, Florida, United States - Lox_Sample_3.2 | ecosystem: Environmental > Terrestrial > Soil > Wetlands | place: USA... | reverse complement strand
CAAAGTACGGTACGCCGCCCGGCGCGATGCCGACGAACCCGGAAAGATAAAAAGCCCGCTCCGCGTCGGAAGGCGTTCGCACAGCGTGCGTGAATGCCGCCCAGAGGGATTGCTTGTCGCTGGGCGTCCACAGCAGCCGCGCGCTGGGCTGCAACTGCAGGCCGGTGTAATTGGTCTTCAGCAGTTTCGTGCCCAGGGAAAGCGAAACTTGCTTGGGAACGATTTCGATTTCATCCTGAAAAAATCCTGTGAAGAGCTCATCCGTTCTCTTTTCCGGCAGGAAATACAAACCCGACACGATAGTCGGATTGGCCCCCGTGCTGGACCGGGCGCCCAGCCCCCAGGAAATCTCCTGCCGGGCGGGCAAACGAAAGCGGTCGAGCAAATCTACGTCGAAGGTATTTCGCAGATCTTCGAAGTTGGGCTCGCGGCGGTTTGTGCGGTCGTAGAACGCCTCAACTTGGATGTCCTTCCCTTCGCCTTGTACGCGTTGCCAGCGGGCGACAATATTCCCCCCGGAGAGCAGTTCCGTGCCCTGCACAATTTGCTGGTACGGCGCCGCGTAGGTGACCGCGGTTACGGTTTCGCCAGCGCCCTCGTCGTAAATATCGCCTTGCACGGTAAAACTGTCGCGATCGTTCCGGGCAAAATCCATGCGAAAACCGCCCTGGGCGGCCCGCCAACTGTCGTAATCGCCGTCGCCGGGATGGTATTCAGGGCCGCGATCAAATCCCATCGCATACATCCGGTAGTCGAAGCCGTTGCCATTCCCGCCGCCAAAGCGCGTATTGAAAAATCCCTGCTCCAGATTGCCGCCGCCCAGGTTGACGAGGGCTCCATGTGTGTCTTTGCTGCTTTTGGTGATGATATTGATGACGCCATTCACCGCATTCGGGCCCCAGATGGTGCCGCCCGGTCCGCGAATCACCTCGATTCGCTCGACATCCGCCAGCAGTACGTTCTGCACCTCCCAATAGGTGCCGGCCAGCAGCGTCGTATAAACCGTCCGGCCATCTATCAGCACCAGTACGTCTCGCGAAAGCCGGCTGCCAAAGCCGCGAATGCCGATGGACCACTTGTTACTGTCAATTCGCGCTACCTCCACGCCCGGGGCAAGCCGCAACGCCTCGGGAATGTTGGTCGCGCCCGACCGCTGAATATCTTCCTGCGTGATCACGTAGATCGCGGCCGATGTTTTGCGCGCCTCTTCCGGCGCCTTGGAGGCAGTCGTCACCTCCACATTCCCGAGTTGTTCGAGCGTTAACTGCTTGAGAGGATTGCTGGCCTGCTGCTCTGATCCCGCATTGTCCGCGTTCGCCTTGCCAGAAAGTAAGCCGAAAAACAGGGAGAAAAGAACAAAGATGCTGAGCAGAACACTCAGCGCAGGGTGCTGGGATGGGTCAACAGACTCCGGTCTTGAGGAGCGTCTGTCAATCGGCTTCATAGATTTGGAAGATTGCCGCCTCACCTGCGGGGGGCGCGAAGCTCAATCAGCCGTCTCACCTCATTGATCAGCTCTTCCGGTTCGATGTCGGCCTTCCGCAGCCAGGAATCAACGATGTTGCCCTCGCCCGGCAACGAGGTAAAACCGGACAACATAATGATGGGGATCCTCGGACGCAGACGTTTCATCTCTTCGGCTATCGCGGTCCCGTTTTGTCCCGAAAGCCAGTAATCCATGATCACCGCATCAATATGCTGTTTCTGAAACTGTTCCAGAGCCACAATCGCATTTCGCGCTTCGATCACGTTGTAACCCGCCGCCTCAAACAGAAGCCTTCTGGCGGTCAGCTGTGACTGCTCGTCATCTACGCAGAGAATGGTGCTTTTGGACAAGGTTCTGTCGTTCCTTTGCAACTGGTCTGGTCGTTCAAGAACCGCTGAGATGGTTGAAAGAAGAACCTCGGGGCCTTGCCCTTTCTGAACCCGAGCATTGACCACCTGCAAGAGAGTTTCCGGCAGCTGACCCACGGCTGAAACTGCGATGAGGGGCAGTTGCGGATATTGCTCGCGCAATTTCACCGCGAGTTCGTCGCCGTTCATCCCGGGCATCAGGTAATCCAGAAGCACCGCATCCACGTTCATCCCTTCGGCCAGGATTCGCAAAGCATTTTCCCCCGAAGCCGCGGTGCTTACGGAATACCCCGCTGCCTCGAGCACGAACTTGCGCAGCGTGAGGGTATCGAGATCATCATCCACGCACAGCAGCGCTTTGCTGATCTTTGCCGGCTTGCTGGAGGCTGACCCAGTCATCTAAGAAAACAAAACACCAACAGGTTCAATAATTTCAGTTGAGATGGGGGACGACCATACAGGGTTCACCCGATTAACGAAGCCGTTACTATCTCGTAACCGCAGTAATATTGCGTTCATCTTGCGTTGCGGGTAGAGCTTTCCCTCACGCGGCCGCGTCTTCGTGAATTTAGGCTCTAACACTCTGGGGAAGATGACTTGGGCATTTGCCAACACAGTCGGAATGGGGCATCGGGGAGGTACTTTCCCTCTCGGGCAATCTTCAGGTGCTTCTCAACCCGTCAGCCCTTGGAACTCGCGCGCAGTCCGCTCATCGAATGCGTACGGATGCGGAAAAATACCGGCTCAATCGAGAGATCGTTTGATTTGGTTCGGCGCTCTGCCAGCGCGTTGAGCCACCAATGATGTTGTTTCTCCAGGAGCTTCCGGGCATGGGCGCGCTCGATGGAGAATTGCGGCTCCGGCAACTCCTCGTACGTGCCATTGGCGATTACGCTGAGCCAGTCGGACGGACCTTGGATTTCATCAAATTGCATGCAAACCTTGGGATTGGCGCGCATCCATTCGATTTTCTTACCCAGGGTCGAATGCACGTAAATGTAATCCGGCTCGTAAGCGAAATAAATCGGCATCACATAAGGTTGATCGTCGAGGGAACAGCCCAGTCTTCCCATCGCGCCGCGCGCCAAAGCGGCGCGGCAATCTTTCTCCGTCATTTCCGTGATCACCATGACCTCAGTTCCGTCCTCTTGGATTGAGCCCCGATCGTCATTTTGAAGCCGCGCCTGCAGAGATGCAAGTGCTGCCGATCTTCTCGATCCGCTTTTTTCCAATGCTCAAATTTCCGAGCTCAATTGTTTTGCGTCATTGCCCCGGGGCGGTTTACTCTCAGGCGTCCCGAATCTCTCAACATCAGGAGATAGCCATGCCGGTCGCCGGCAATTCTGGCATCGTCACGCTGCCCAGCCATCACTCAGTGGATGAAACCGTGGAAAGATCCCGAAACATCCTGCAATCCAAAGGCGTGACTCTGTTCGCGCTCGTGGACCACAGCGGAGAAGCCGAGAAAGTCGGAATGAAAATGCCCCCGACGAAGCTGCTGATCTTCGGCAGCCCGAAAGCGGGCACGCCTCTCATGCTTGCCGCCCCCAGCATCGCGCTCGATCTTCCGCTTAAGGTTTTGGTTTGGGAGGACGCTGAGCACAAGGTCTGGCTTTCCTACAACAGCCCTGATTACCTGAAGCAGAGGCACGGCCTGCCCGCAGAGCTGCTGCAGAACATCGCGGTTGTAGAAATGCTGGCGGCGAAGGCCGGCGAATAGTTTTCTTTCACGAGCGCGGAAAAAACAGGAACGGATTGGCTCAACGCCGCGACGCCTTCCGACGAAAAGAATTACCTGGGGAACTGCTGTAACCGGTTGGTCAAAATTAGCTGGTGCCGGGAGGGGGAGTTGAACCCCCAAGGTGCTAAGCACCGGCGGATTTTGAGTCCGCTGCGTCTGCCAGTTCCGCCATCCCGGCTCAAATGGAAACAGTTGACATCAAAGCTTAATTCACGGGGATAAGTTTTGTCATCCGCGCTCTTTCTCGTGACGGTGCGTGGGCAGCGTGATTTGAACAATGGCGGGGAGCTGCTTTCGCTCTGCTGGAGGGCGAAAACTGCCGCCGTGCTCCACTTGCCATCCTTGGTGCACGGCAGAAGTGCGATGGCAGCATCCCTACTAATGGGAGAGTGCGGCCGTGACCGCGGGCTTTGAGGGCCGCGGCAATGCATCGAGATCCAAATTGAGTACTAGGACGTTGACCCGCGCTTCACCTAGGAAGCCAAGCTGACGGCCTCGCGTATGCTTTGCCACTAAGTGACGGACCTGCTGTTCGCTTAAACCGCGTTCGCGCGCGACCCGCGGCACCTGGAACTCGGCAGCCGCGGGCGTGATGTCGGGGTCAAACCCCGAAGCCGAGGTAGTTACCAAATCTATCGGCACCGGCGCTCCGGGATTCTCCACCTGCGCGGCGGCAACGTCGCCTTTTACACGATCAAGCAGTTTCTGGTTGGTCGGTCCAAGGTTCGACCCTCCCGAATTGGCTGCGTCGTAGCCGTTTCCGGCAGCTGATGGCCGCGAATGAAAGTAGCCCGGCCCCGAAAAGCCCTGCCCAATGATCGTTGAGCCGACAATCTTGCCCTCCCTTTGAATCAACTGCCCGTTGGCCTTGCGAGGAAACAAAACCTGAGCAATTCCGGTGACCACTAGCGGATAGATGACTCCCAGCAGAATGGTGGTAGTGATCGTCATCCATATCGCGATCAGAAGATTTTTTTTCATATCAATTTCCTTATGCCAGACCAATCCTCGTAATCAGCATGTCAATCAGCTTGATGCCGATGAACGGAACGATCACGCCTCCCACGCCATAAATCCACAGGTTGTTGCGCAGCAGGATCGCCGCCCCCATGGGCCGGTACTTCACTCCGCGCAGCGCCAGCGGAATCAGCGCGATGATGATCACCGCGTTGAAGATCACAGCCGAAAGAATGGCAGACTGGGGGGTCTGCAATCGCATGATGTTCAGCGCGTTCAGCACCGGAAATGTCCCCGCAAACATCGCTGGAATGATGGCGAAGTATTTTGCTACGTCATTCGCGATCGAGAAGGTGGTGAGCGCGCCGCGCGTCATCAGCAGCTGCTTGCCGATTTCCACGATTTCAATCAGCTTGGTGGGATTGGAATCGAGATCCACCATGTTGCCGGCTTCTTTGGCGGCCTGGGTGCCGGTATTCATGGCGACGCCCACATCAGCCTGCGCCAAAGCCGGCGCATCGTTGGTGCCGTCGCCGGTCATGGCCACCAGCTTGCCTTCGGCCTGCTCGCGCTTGATGAGGTCCATTTTGTCTTTGGGAGTGGCCTGGGCGAGAAAATCATCCACGCCGGCCTCGCGCGCGATCGCCGCGGCCGTCAGCGGGTTGTCGCCGGTGATCATTACCGTGCGTATGCCCATGGCACGCAGATGATTGAAGCGCTCCTGGATTCCGCCTTTAATGATGTCTTTGAGCTCGATCACGCCCAGCGCGCCCCGGCTCTTCTCTGCGACCACCAGCGGAGTTCCTCCGCAGCGCGCCACAGTTTCCACCGCGCTTTTGACTTCCGCCGGAACTTCCCGACCCTGTTGCCGCAGGTAGGCCTCAACGGCATCGGAAGCGCCCTTGCGAATCTCGAACCCGTTCAGGTCCACGCCAGACATGCGCGTCTGCGCGGTGAACGGAACGAAGTGCGCGTCATGCGATCCAAGCTCACGGCCCCGCAGTCCATACTTCTGTTTTGCCAGCACCACGATCGAGCGGCCTTCCGGAGTTTCATCCGCCAGCGAAGAAAGCTGCGCCGCGTCGGCCAGCTCCTGTTCCGTCACGCCGGGAGCAGGGATGAACTGCACCGCCTGCCGATTGCCCAGCGTGATCGTTCCGGTCTTGTCGAGTAACAGCGTGTTTACATCACCAGCCGCCTCGACCGAGCGCCCGGACATGGCGAGTACGTTGTGCTGCACCAGCCGGTCCATGCCGGCAATGCCAATCGCGGATAGCAGTCCGCCAATCGTCGTTGGAATCAGGCAGACCAGCAGCGAAACCAGAACGAATACCGTCTGCGGCGATCCGGAATAAATCGCAAAGGGCTGCAAAGTCACGACCGCCAGCAGGAAGATGATCGTCAACCCGGCGAGAAGAATGTTCAGCGCGATTTCATTCGGCGTCTTCTGCCGCTCCGCTCCCTCGACCAGCGCGATCATGCGATCCAGGAAGGTCTCGCCGGGATTGGACGTGATCTTCACTTTGATCTGGTCTGAGAGCACCCGGGTCCCACCCGTCACGGCCGAGCGATCGCCGCCCGCTTCACGAATCACCGGCGCCGACTCGCCCGTAATCGCCGATTCATCCACCGAGGCGACGCCTTCCACGATCTCGCCATCGGATGGAATGAATTCACCGGCCGAGACCAAAACCATGTCGCCGGCGCGGAGCTTTCCGCTCGGGATCGTTTCGGTTTGGCCATCGCCCGGCAGCAGACGATTCGCCATGGTTTCTGAACGGGCTTTGCGCAGCGTGTCCGCCTGCGCTTTGCCGCGGCCTTCGGCCATGGCTTCGGCAAAGTTCGCGAACATGACGGTGAACCACAGCCAGAGCGTGATTTGCAGATTGAACTTGAAGGCCGAGCCTCCCTTGAAGAGAAGAGCGCTCGTGATGACGCTGCCGATCTCCACCACGAACATGACGGGATTGCCCATCATTTTGCGGGGATTCAGTTTGAGAAACGCGTCCCAGATGGCGCGCCGGACGATCTTCCACTCCCAGACGGCTTTCTTCCGCGTGCCGCGCGACGGTCCGAGTGGAGCTACTTTCGAGTGAGGAATCGTGGTGGTTGCTAGCATGGTTGGCATGATGGAGTCCTCAGAAAGTCTTGCCCGCGGCCATCAGCAGGTGCTCGAGGATCGGGCCGAGACTCAGTGCGGGGAAAAACGTGAGCGCGCCCACAATCAGAATCACGCCGACCAGGAGCACCGTGAACAGCGGCGTGGTGACCGGGAATGTGCCTAAAGACGGCGGAACATACTTCTTTTGCGCCAGGCTACCGGCGATGGCGAGCATGGGAATGATCATCAGAAAACGGCCCGCCAGCATGTCCAACCCAATGGCCGTGTCGTACCAGGGTGTGTTCGCCGTCAGTCCGGCGAAGGCTGAACCGTTGTTTCCGGCGCCGGAGACGAACGCATACAGCATTTCGCTGAAGCCGTGTGGGCCGGGATTCAGAATTCCGGACGTGCCGTAAGGCCGGACTGCCGAAATCGCCGAGAATCCCAGAATCACCAGGGGGAAGATCAAAACCACCAGCATGGCCATCTTCACGTCATAGGCTTCAATCTTCTTGCCCAGATATTCCGGCGTGCGCCCCACCATCAACCCGGCGATGAAGACCGCCAGCACAATGTAAATCAACATTCCATACATGCCGGAACCGACCCCGCCGAAAACCACTTCGCTCAGCATGATGTTGGCCAGCGGAATCATGCCGCCAAGCGGCGTGAAGGAATCGTGCCAGCTCGTGATCGCGCCGCAGCTTGCATCCGTGGTCACGGTGGCAAATAAGGCGCTGTTCGCAATCCCGAAGCGCACTTCTTTGCCTTCCATGTTGCCGCCCGGCTGCAAAGCCGTAACTCGCTGGTCAGTTCCCGCCAGCAGCGGATTTCCGCGAGCCTCCGCCCAATACGCCACCGTCACTCCGGCCAGGAACAGCAACACCATCGCCGACCAGACCGCCCAGCCGTGGGCCTGCGACCCGGTCATGCGTCCGAGCGTGTAGGTCAACCCGCCGCCGATCGAGAAAATGGCAACCAGTTCGATCAGGTTGGAAAGCGGAGTCGGGTTTTCAAACGGATGCGAACTGTTCGCATTGAAGAATCCGCCGCCGTTTGTGCCCAGTTCTTTGATGATCTCTTGAGAAGCCACCGGGCCTTGCGCAATCGTCTGGTCGGTTACGGTCTGGGTCGTGGTTTTGCCGTCCGGGCCCGTCGTTTGCACTTTCATCGGCTCGACGAGCTTGGCGGTGTCGTAGGGCCGCAGGTTTTGGATCACGCCCTGCGAAACCAGGACCAGAGCGCCTACGATGCAGAGGGGCAGCAGCACCCACAGGCAAGTGCGAACCAGGTCAACCCAGAAGTTGCCGATGGTTTTCATCTGGCGCCGCGCGATGCCGCGAATGAAAGCTATGGCCAGCGCGATGCCCGTCGCCGCCGACATGAAGTTGTGATAGGCCAGCCCTGCCATTTGGGTGAAATAACTCATCGTGGTTTCACCCGAATAGGCCTGCCAGTTGGTATTGGTCGTGAATGATGCTGCCGTGTTGAAAGCCAGATGCGCCGGCGTGACCGCGCCGAATTTCTGCGGATTGAACGGCAGATACCCCTGCACTCGCTCAATCACATACAACAGCAGCATCGAAACCACGCTGAACAGCAACATCGAAATGGCATATTCCGTCCATGCCATTTCATGGTCTTCGTCCACTCCGGTGACGCGATAAAGCAGGCGCTCGAGCGGCCGCACCACCGGGTCCATAAACGTCCGCTCGCGGTTGAAAACCCGCGCCATATACACGCCCAGCGGCTTCGTGACCGCGAAAACCAAAGCCAGAAAAACCAGAATTTGCAGCCATCCATTGGCAGTCATTGTCGCAATACTCCGTTACATTCCGGTCAGAACTTCTCCGGTCGCAGCAACGCGTATAAGAGATAGATCGTGGTCAGAATACTGACCGTAAGCATAAGAATGGATTCGAGATTCATATCTCTGCCCTCACTTCACCCGATCACAGAAGCGAACGTAGCCGATCGAAAGCAGGAAAAATGCCACGGTCACCAATACCCAAAGAACATCCTGCATGTTGAGTACCCCGCGCGAAAGCGATCCTTGCGAACACCTGCAATTGGAAATCACGCCCCGTAAACCCCGCCTAAAGAAGTTATAAAAATTCTGTAAACGGCGGGATCGAGTTGAAGGCCTAAGCCACTGGCCGAACGGAAGTTTCGGTTTCCACCTCTGATTGCAGCACTTCACCGGCGGTGTCTTCCTGCCGCAAGCTCACCCAGTGACCCGCAGAGGTCGGGCGGCATTCGCGCCACAACTCAATCAGAAACCGCGAGTAGAACCCAACGGCGGCCGTGCAGAGCAGAACCATTGCGAGAGCGGCCACGGCAAACCTCCAGGACAAGACTCAGGCAGACTTCCCCGGCGGCATTCATTGCATACCTCTTCCCATAAAACGCGAGTAAAGAATTTATAAAGCAGTCATAAAGGAGTGTGCCGATCGGAAGAGCTATGGCAACGTCGAGATTTCTGTGGCGAAAGCGGTCTCGCCGGGGTTAAAGCGATATCCCACCCAGGGCTCGGTGAGAATGTAGCGGGGAGCGCCTTCATCCGGCTCCAGCTTTTTGCGCAGGTGCCCAACAAATACGCGCAGATATTCAGGCTGCTGCACGCTGTTCTCGCCCCAAACTGCGGCCAGCAGTGTGCGGTGAGTAAGCACCTTGCCGGCGTTCCTCGCCATATAAACCAGCAGGTCAAATTCCTTCGGCGTCAAATGGACGTCTTTCTCCCTCACCCGGACGGTTCGCGATTCGATGTCAATATGAAAGTCGCCGGCAGCGATCATCGGCTCGGTATCCTGCTCAGGAGCGGCCGCGCGCCGCAGCGCGGCGCGCACCCGGGCCAGCAACTCATTGATGCTGAAGGGCTTGGTGACGTAATCGTCGGCGCCCGCATCGAGCGCTTCGATCTTGATTTTTTCTTCGCCCTTCACCGACAGCACAATAATCGGGATGCGCGACTTCTCGCGCACCCGGCGGCAAAGCTGCAAGCCATCCAGGTTGGGCATCCGCAGATCGGTAATCAGCAGGTCGGGCCACCAATCCTGCATGATCGTCAGCGCTTCATCGCCATCGGCGGCGGCGCGGATTCCGTAGCCCAGGCTCGCAAGAGTAGTCTTCAGGACGCGCGTGATCTGGGGTTCATCGTCCACAACCAGGATGTTTGCCTTGGCGGCCGGGTCAGTCATCGTTTTCTTTCACATCTTCTTCCTTCACATCTTTTTCCTTCAACTTCGGTGCACTGACCTGGCCGTGATTCGAAAACGTCGCGACCCACGCGCCTAGCCAGCTTGAAGAGCGGTATTAAAACACAGATTGTGGAGCGGTTTGCGCCCAAGACAGGCGGTTACGCCGGCAAGTATAATGGCTCAATTGCCAGCCAATCCGTGGTGGACTGATGGAACAGGGCCCGCGAGTTTTGCAATCCCAAGATCTGCAATCCCGAGTTTTGGAATCCGAAGTACAACTCGGTCAAGCCGAAATCGAGAAAAGCCAAGCCCCGCAAGCCAAAGCGGCGAGAGCCGAAAGCGGTGAGGGCCTGCACGCCGAGCCCAGGCTGCTGGTGCAGCTGGAAGCCTGGCACCGGGTGTTCTCGCGGAATTTTCGGGACCTGTTTTCGCGGCGCCAGCCGCCCTTGCGCTTGGCTTCGAAGCCGGGCGAGTTTTGGGCGGATGTGTTCGTCAGCTCGCGCCTGCCCTGGCGCGGGTTCGCGGAATCGGTTTCCGGCCAGGCCGCGCTTATTGCGGCGGTCTGGTCGCTGGCGCAAATCTGGCCGCATCCCCGGCCGATTGCGCTGCAGCCGGCCTTTCATCATGAAGACGTCGTTTACTACGAGCCTTCCGAATATCTGGCGCCGCTGAATACCGGGCAGGCGCCCGCCGCGCGGCCACGGAAGGGCGATCCGGCGTATGCTGCGCAGCCGATCATCTCCGTGCCGGCGGAAGCGGACAACCACACGCAAACCATCGTCACGCCGCCCGAGGCAAAACTGGACAAGGACGCGCCGCTGCCCAACATCGTGGCGTGGTCGAAGGCGCCGGTTCAGATGCCGCTGGCCGCGACCGAACACTCGCTCGCCGACGCCAAGACGGCGGTATTCGATGTGCCCGTGATCGCTCCTCCGCCGGAGGTCCAACGAACGGACACCCGCCAGTCTCCTACGCTGCAGCAGCAAGCGGTCGCGCCCGCACCGGAAGTCAGCGCCGCCTCATCGCGGTCGGCGCTTGCTTCGCCCCAGGTGTCCGTCATAGAACCGCCGCCGGAGGTGAAGAATTCATCTACGCGGCGTCTCGGCGATCTAAATATCGGGCATGCAGCCGTCGTGGCTCCGGCGCCCGCACTGCCGCTCTATGAGCAGCGCGCGCTGGCGGGCATGAAGCAGGGAACTCTCGGCGGCGGCGCCGGAGCTGCTGTGCCGCCTCCGCCTTCGTTGCAGGGAGCGGGAAGCTCGCGCTCGGGCGGACGCCTGATCGCGCTCGGCATTCATCCCACTGCGCCGGGCGGGCCGGTAGATGTGCCGGCGGGCAATCGGCGCGGAAGTTTTGCCGCCACCCCGCAGGGCAGAGCCGGGGCGGCGGGAACTCCCGACGTGACAGGCGATGCGCAGTCCTCGCAGAGCGGCCCAGGCGGGAAGTCACGCGAGGGCGCCGCTGGTGCGGGCGCGGGCAAGAGCGCGAGCGGCGTGCCTTCCGGGCTCTTCGTTGGCGCAGGCCCTGACAGTGCGAATCATTCATCAGCGGCCGGAAATGGAAGCGGCTCGGGTGCTGGCGGCGACGCGAGTCATGCTTCGTCCACTACCGTTCTGACCGCGAAGGCCGCACCGCCGCGCGTGAGCAGCGCTCCACATCACTCGCCCAATGAAGTTTCGCCAAGCAACGTCAGCGAGGAAGAGAAGCAGGTCTTCGGCGATCGCAAGTCCTATGCGATGTCTGTGAACATGCCGAATTTCAACTCAGCGGGTGGAAGCTGGGTGATTCATTTCGCGGAGTTGAATGAGAGCGATAGCGATAGAGGCAGCAAAAATGATTTAGTTGCGCCCACCGTCACCGCCATCGCTGACCCGGCATACCCGCTCGAGCTCATGCACCGCAACGTGCAGGGCACGGTGATGCTGCGCGCGGTGATCGGCAGCGATGGCAGTGTCAGCGACGTGCGTGTGCTGCGCAGCGTGGATGACCGGCTCGACGAGTATGCTCGGGAGGCGCTGCTGCATTGGCATTTTCATCCCGCCATGAGAAACGGCACGGCCGTGGCGCTTGAGGCCGTGGTCAGAATTCCATTCCGTTCGAATCGCGTGCGATCGAGCTTCTAGACTTGAGCTCTCTCCAAAACCCTGATCCAATCTCGGCGCGCAAGAAAAAAGGCCCTGCCGCTTTCGCGGTAAGGCCCAAGCCTCGGGGGAGAGGAAATGCGAGTTACTGGCTGACCAGGAATATCTCGGCATCCGTTCCGTTGAAGAAGTAGAGACGGTTGCCGTTGGTAATGGCCATGCTGCCCGTGCCGACATTGCCCGTGCCGTCAGCGTTGATCGCGATGCTGCTGGTGATGGCGTTGGCGATCTTCAGGCCAGACTGGCCGCTCGAGTCTTCGCTTCCGGTCACGCTACCGGTTCCGGAAAGCGCCACGACGCCGACCGAATTCTGCACCGTGTTGTCCGCGTCCTCGACCGTGCCGAAGTAGTGCAGGCCGAGCACCGAACTCAGGCTGTAGGTTGCGCTCGCCTGGGCATCAGCAATGCCTGAGCTCGCGTTGGCGTCCGTGCCCACGATGAAGGCGGAGACGCCATCGGTGGCCGTGGCCAGGTACGCGACCGGAGCATGGGTGCCAACTCCGGTGAAGGTGACGCGTCCCGAAGCCGAGTCAACCGAGTAAGTTCCGGCGGTGATGCTGCTGGTTTGCAGGTGGTCGGTCACGTCAAACGAATTCAACGTGCCCGTGACTGCTCCGGCGCTCAGGTTCAACAGGCCGAGCGTGACGGAGGCCGCTCCTGAAGCAGAGCCGGTTGCGCTGACAATGTAATTCCCGGCGAGCGAGGAATTGCTGAAGGAATTGCCGGTCACGATTGCGCGGCCGCTGGCGACTGCGTTGGCCGTGACGGCGTCCGTGCTGCTGATGAAGAATTCGTTCGCATTGATCATGTAGATCACCTGGCCGAACGTCTTCCCGTTGATCGAGGTGGAGAGCGTCGCGCGGCCGCTGGAGGTTGAGATAGCGCCGATGGTTCCCGTTCCGCCGGTCACGTTGGAAGCGAGGGTGCCGCTATCGTCAATGTCCGCAAAGCCGTTCGTGATGTTGCCGCTGGTATCCACGGCGAACGATCCGGCCATGGCGTAATGGCCCCATTGGCTGCTGATGCTGTCCCAGCCATCCACGCCGAAGGCATAGTTCGGCTGCAGCTTGCTGAGCGAGAAGGAACTGGCGTCCTGCAGCCGCAGTAGGCCGGCGGCGCGGGTCCCGGTCCCGACCGAATCATCGAATTCGATGATCTGGCCTTGCGAGGCCACTCCGCCGCTCACCCCGCCGAGCGCGAAGTGGAAGGTCTTGGTGCTTCCGCCGGAGTTCGCCAGCGTGACGCAACCAAGATTTGACGTTCCCGTGGGATCAAGGCCGACGGTGTAAGCGCTGCCGCTCGCGTTGATAGTGAGGTGTTGTGGAGAGGCGGTGTCGTTGATGTCGAAATCACCGCCGGTGATTTTTCCCGTACCGTCGGCAGAGAAGCTCGCGGCGATCGTCACAGGCGTGCCGGCGCCGCTTCCTTCAAAACCGCGCACCAGAAATGCATATTGTCCGTTCATCAGAGATTCGCTGCCGCTGGGCGCGCCCACGCAGGCGTTGGCGGCCGTGCTGCTGATGGTGAAGCTATCGGAATCGGACTTCGTACTGTCACTGAGCGAAGCCGCAGTGATGACCGGAGTATTGCCCGGGGAGGCTGGAACCGAAGCTGGCGGCGTGTAAACCGCGGAGCTAGCGGTCGCGGCGCTCAGTGTTCCGCAGTTAGGCGAGCAGGCCGCGCCGTTGGCGGTGAGGGTCCAGTTCACGCCTTGCGCTTGCGTATCGTTCTGCACCAGCGCATTCAGCGTAATGGCTGCGCCACCTGCCTGCACCTGGGAAAACTTGTTGCTGATGTTCACGCTGATCGAGCCCGAAACCGAAGGACTGTAGCTGATTGTGATGGAGGCGGACTTGGTGTGGTCGGTGTTGGAAGTTGCCGTCACCGTGTCCGTGCCGGAGCCGGTTGCGGGCGCCGTGTAGTTCACCGAAGTGGCTGTCTGGCTCGAAAGCGTGCCCGTGCCGGATACCGACCAGCTCACGCCGGCATGTGCGGAATCATTGGCCACGGTCGCGTTCAAACCCATGGACTGCGTGTCATTCACAGAGCCGGTTGCGCCCTGTGTGATGCTCACGGCGAGAGCGGCGGCTGTAGTGGTTGTGGTGCTGCTGCCGCCTCCGCAGGCGGTCAACGTTGCAGCTAAGATTGCCAACAAAACAACAGGGATCAAGCTCGAAGTAGTGCGTGTTCGCATTGTGCCTCCCGGCAGAAAAAAGCATTCGGGGTTATCGCAGCTCACCATCTGGTTAATTGAAATCGCCCGCCAGACGGCCCGTTCCCGAATTGGGAGACACGATAGCTTTATCAACCTGCGCTCACAAGATCACGCCTGTAATTCAGAGAAACATCCAGGCAATTTAGGTGTTACACCTGATGCCCAAAGGACAATCCGTGAGGAGAGAACGGCCGAGGAAGATTTTGTGGATCAGGAGATCGCCCGCGCAAGGGCCAGAACTGTCAACAAAATGCGGCGAAGTGCCAATTCGCGCCCGTTGCAATCGAACCATTCCTGCAAAGTGTGGGCGCCGCCGCCGGTGCCGCCGCCGCCAATTGCAATCGCCTCGCGGCCAAGCGAGAGCGGGATGTTTGCGTCCGTGGAAGCGCGCTGAACCTGGGCTACATTCCCAAGATGGGCATCCACCGCTCGGATGACCTGTAGAATGCGGGCATTGCGATCGAGCTCGCCAGCCGGGCGGTCGCCGATCACCACCATCTCGTGGCTCAGCCCGAAGGATCGCTTCTGCGCGGAGATGCGCTTTTCGCTGGCCGCGGTCTCTTCCTGCACGGCGCGCTCGACCGCCTGGCGCAGGGAAGCCTCCAGGCTCTCCATTTCCGCCATGGAGGTTGAGCGGATATCTACGCGCATGCTGGCGGATTCGGGAATCGAGTTCACCGAAGTGCCGCCGCGAATCACGCCGATGTTGAATGTGGTTTTTGGCGCGGCAGGCAGGGAAGTCTGCGAAAAACTTTGAATGGCCTTGGCCAGAACGACAATCGGGTTGGGTGCGCCGAAATCGCTCCAGGAGTGCCCGCCGGGACCGCGCGCGATCACTTCGAAGCGGCGGCTGCCGAGGGCCTCGGCCACGATCGTGTCTGTGCCGGCGCCGTCGAGGACGACGTTATAGAGAATCTGGTCGCGATAACGCAGATCGGAAAAGATGTGGCGCATGCCACGCAGATCGCCTTCGCCCTCCTCGCCCACGTTGCCGATAAAAAGAATTGGCAGCGCATGCGGGACACGAGCGTGGAGCAGCGCGGCGGCGATGGCCAGCAGAGCGGTCGAACCGGCCCCATTATCGGATACGCCGGGGCCGTAGAGGCGGCTGCCTTCCTGGCGAACGTTGAGCGGCGTTCCGGCGGGGAAGACGGTGTCGAGATGCGCGCTGAGCGCGACGCAAGGCTTGTCCGGGTCGCCCTCCACACCGAAGACGTTGCCCACGGAGTCGGAGTGGACGTTGCGCAGGCCGAGCTCGAGAAAACGATGGCGAAGCCATTCGCTGCGCACGGTTTCGCCAAAGGGCGGCGCGGGAATACGCGCCATTTCCATCTGCCACTGCGCGAACTGAGACTCCTGGCTCCGCAGCCACGCGCAGGCGGCCTTCACATCGGGCGTGGCGGCCAGACGGGCAATCTCCTGTTGCAGGTCGGGCAGAATACTCGAAGGCTCGGCGCGAGAGCTGATGGACATGCGCCAATAATCTTACCGCGAAGGGAACGGAAGTGTTTGCAGGCTTGCGGGTTGAGTACGGCGACGGGGTATGATCGGACGGCGCTGTTTGCGGTCAGTTTTTTTCGGCATTTTTTGGCTTTGGGCATCTATGCGCAAACGCTCATCATCCAACTAAATGGCAGAACTACTGCTGACGGCGCCTGGCCCCCTTGAGCGGAGAGGGCACGGGCGCCGGTCGGCGGCCCGCCAACCTGAGATAATCGGTCCCTGCTTTTGCTAGAGTAGTCCGTATGAAGTCCCTTTGCCGCATTGCTCTACTCGCATCCGTGTCCGCGTGTTTTTCAGGATTGGTGTTGCCCGTCTGCCTGGCGCAGGAGGGGCCGCTCGATTCCGCGCAGCCCAAAGGCATCACCTCCGACGAAATCATTCAGCGCTTTGCCGCGAAGGAGAAAGAATTCAAAGAGGCGCGCGAGCAATACACCTATCGCCAATCGGTGAAGGTCCAAACCGTGGATGGCGACACGGTGGACGGCGAATACCAGGAAGTTTTCGACGTGCTGTTCGACGACCAGGGCAAACGATTGGAGAATGTGGTGTTCGCACCGCAATCTACGCTGCAGCAGGTCAGGATGACGCAGGAAGACTTGGATGACATCCGGCACCGGCTGCCGTTTGTGCTGACCAGCGATGAGATTGGGGAATACCAGATTCTCTACGTCGGGCAGCAGCAGGAAGACGAGCTGCATTGCTATGTATTCGACATCGCGCCGAAGAAAATCGAAGGCAAGAAACGGTATTTTCAGGGGCGCATCTGGGTGGATGACCGCGACTTTCAGATCGTGAAAACCTACGGCAAGACCGTGCCGGACATCGTGAAAAAGAAGGGCGACGAGAATCTGTTTCCCAAGTTCACCACCTGGCGGCAGCAGGTGGACGGGAAGTACTGGTTCCCGGTGTACACGAAAGCCGATGACACGCTGCACTTTTCGACGGGAGACGTCCACATCCGGGAAATCGTGAAATACGAGGATTATCAGCGGTTCGGGTCGAAGGTGAAGATCACATACAACGGCCGGGACGTGCAGAAGGGCCAAGAGGGACAGAACCAGCCGCAGCCGAAATAAGCATTCAGCACTCAGCCGGACCGGGGGAGATAAAGTCGTGGAATCCCTTGCGCACAGAACGCGCAAGGATGGGGCACCCGCGCAATTGTCTTTAGCTAATACGTGAGGGCTATTACGTGAGTGCTGAGTGCTGACAACTAATAGAACAAATACTTGCGCCATTTGTCGTCGGAATGCCCCATCAGGCGCATGATGTGGCGGCTGGTGTGGAGATTGAAGGCGCGCGGTTCGCGGGTCAGGCGCATGCCGGCTTCGGTGGGAAATTGATTTCCCTTCCGGCGATTGCAGCTGTGGCAGCAGGCCACCAGATTTTCCCAGCTCGAAGTCCCACCGCGCGAACGGGGCACAACGTGGTCGAGGGTGAGTTCACTCGAAGACAAGACCTCTCCGCAATATTGGCATGTATTGCGATCGCGCAGAAGGATGTTCTTGCGGGAAAGCGCCCGCGTCTGGTGAGGAATGCGGCGGTACTCCAGCAAGCGGATGACCGAGGGCACGCGGAATGCAAAACGCGCGGCGTGCAGGAAGTGGCCATTTTCTTCCTCGGTCATAGCCACGCCCTTCAAAACCAGCACAATGGCGCGGCGGGCGGCGCAAACGTTGATGGGCTCATAGGACGCGTTCAGGACGAGCACAGGCGCATGCAAGGCATGGCCGTTGCTGCTATGCGCGGCGCCGATCATGGAAGCAGGCAGGGTCTGGCCTTTGCTGTCTCCCATGGCCGAGTTGTGCCATTTTCCCGACATAATTAAGCACTTAGGGCTTGGCAGTTGGCATTTGGCCCGCCCACTTCTGCGGGACCATCTGCCCGAATACTCATTGCCGAGGGCTGACTGCCAATCTTCAGCGTGCGCGCCACCGTGGCTACCCATACCTTGGATGCGCCGGCGCGAAGCAAAACGCGCGCGCACTCAGAAACCGTGGTGCCGGTGGTGAAGACATCGTCCAGGAGCAGAACTTCGCGTCCTGCCATTTTGCCTGCGTTCATAGCGACAAATGCGCCGCGGACGTTTTCCCTGCGTTGATGGCGGGTCAGCCCCGTTTGCGAGGTGGTGGCCCGGCGGCGGTGCAGAAGATCGCAACGTAGCTCGAAATCCTTCAAAGGGTGCAATTTCAGCGCCGCGCGCGCGATCAGTTCACTCTGATTGAACCCACGCTCCCACTTCTTGCCGCGGTGCAAAGGTACCGGCACGACCAGCACGGGGCCAAGATTCGGCGACAAGCTCGAAAACGCCTTTGCCAGCAGAGTGCCGAGAAAATCAGCAGCAGGCCGAACCTGCTGATACTTCAGAAGTTGAATCAGTCCCTGCAGGGGACCTTCGTAGCTGCCGTACGCGGCTGCTCGCACAAAGCGCGGCCGTGCGCGGCGGCACAATTCGCACAATGGTGTGCTGCCCGGGAGGGCGGCAGCGTGCGCAATGCTCAGCCGTTCACCGCAAGTGTGGCACAACCCTCCCTGAATGGGCGTGACGGCGGAAAGGCAATCTTCGCAGACGGGTAAACGGGCGATGTTGGCGAGAGGAGCGGCGCAGAGTCGGCAATCCGCGGGAAAGAACGTCGCAAACAAGCTATGCGCGGCCGCGCTGCCCAGCCGCAGCAACAACCCCTTACTGGTACTCACGCTGAACTCGGCCGCCCGAGTTTGGTCCACACTACTGCTGAAGACGAACCTCCCTTACCCGGTCAACCACTTAGGGCACTCACCGGACAAATCCTTCCTAGTATATCGGCGGCGGCGGGCAGGCGCAATTCGGGGTTGAGGCGGCCGCGATCCCCAGTACTGGCGTAATCTTCGCGGCCGAATCCCGCTTGCGCAAGCTGGATGCTCTCGGCAGGATGATTGCCTATGAATACGCTTGAAGCGGCCCTGACGACGGAAGACCTTAGCGAGGTCCTGGCTGTCGTGCGATCTTATCCGGAAGGTATCACTGCCGCTTCAATGACTAAGAGGTTCGGTTTTTCGAATAGCGCCGCCGTTCGCGCCGCGTTGGATCTCCTGATGGAAAAAGGCCAAATCAGAAAAGACAGCTGGGACCGCTTTTTTCCGATCTATTAGAGTAACGGATTCATGGCGCCCGAGCCGCCGGCCCTGTCTCACATAAGACTTCGATCCTTCACGTTTCCACTCATCCTAGCTTCCACTCATCGAAACAAAAGCTGGCTGAAAGCAGCAAGGTTTCGGCGCCAGAGCATCCACGTGTGGGTGCCGGGAGTTTCGATGTCTGTGTGCTCGACACCCTTCGCTTTCAGCCAATCGCGGAAGTGGCGGTTGATCGCGATGAGATGATCGTCTGTCCCGCAAGCGACCCAAAGCAAGCGCAGCCTGCCATTTGCCGTGGCGTCGAGGCCGGGGAATTCTGCGTCGAACTGCTTGGTCAAGCCTCCCGAACTGAAGGCGCCGATCCATGCAAATTTATCGAGGTGGTTCAAGCCGGTGAGCAGGGACTCCGAGCCGCCCATAGAAAGTCCAGCGATGGCCCGGCTGACGCGGTCGGGGTTGACGCGGTAAAGGCTCTCCACTTGGGGGATGACCTCAGCCAGCAAGGCCTCAGTGAATTTAGCGAAGTTGCGCTGACGCAGGGCCTCATGGGCAAACGCGCCAAAGCCGAGAGCAACGATTTCGGGCGCGCCGTAGCCGAGAGGCATGACAATCAACATGGGCTTGATCTTTCCCTGCGCGAGAAGATTGTCGAAGATGACATTAGCGCGGCCGACGGCGGTCCAGCCGCTGGCGTCGTCGCTGAAGCCGTGCAGGAGGTAAAGCACGGGATATTTTGTCTCGCTGCGCGGATCGTAGCCGGGCGGCGTGTAAACGTAGAAATCGCGCTGATCGCCGACGATCTTTGAAGTGTATAGATGGTGGTGCACGGCGCCATGGGGCACATCGTTCAGTTCCCACGGCAGCGAAGGCGGGCCGGGAACGTGAACTTCGTTCTGCGTGTTGAGCAGGTTGGGCTTCAACAGCGGATTGGAGGGATCAATCAGCGGCACGCCGTCCGCCTGGAAGAAGTAACCGTAGTAGTCGGGGTCGAGGGGCGGCGTAGTGAGCGTCCAAAGGCCGGCCCCGTTTTTCTGCATGGGCACGGGTTGCTCGCCTTCGCGCACGATTAAAACTTCCTTTGCGTTAGGAGCACGAAAACGGAATGTAACCGTGTTGTCGGGCCGGACTTCGGGAGAAGTTGATGGTGGCGGTTGCGATGGGGCGGGTTGGGCTTGTGCCCAAGTTGAAGCGGCAGCGATGATCAAAATGCAGAGCTTGAGAGCAGATTTCATGACCTAACCCCGCGCGAGTATAACGCAGGCCCGGAGACGGGCCCGAAATCCGACGCGAAGAAATCAGAGGAAAGACAAAGAAGGAAAAGCCGAGGCGAGGCGTGGAAGTCCGCGTCCGCTCCGGCCCTTATTCATAGCAACTGATCGAGGAGAGCGACAAGCCTATTTCGCGGCGGAACTCTTCTGCAACTCGTCGAGCGCTGCGATCACTTCCTGGCTGTGCTTGTTCGG
>Ga0335078_10004656_pt1 | contig 20291 bp, 18 predicted proteins | sample Lox_Sample_32_FD_206711 | JGI IMG/M metagenome (GOLD analysis project Ga0335078, IMG submission 206711) | Soil microbial communities from Loxahatchee National Wildlife Refuge, Florida, United States - Lox_Sample_3.2 | ecosystem: Environmental > Terrestrial > Soil > Wetlands | place: USA... | reverse complement strand
CGTCGGCGACTTTTCCTTCGTTCACAAACACCGCCAATTGGGAGTCCCGTACCGTGAGTTTGCCGCCATTCTGAATTTCGCGGTCTTGCATCGGATAGCGGTAAGCAAGAATGCCCTCTTCGGGCTCTGTCCAATCGATAACGTCAATGAACTGTTTTTGAAGAAAGTCGCGAAGACTCATGGAAAACCTCGTCAGGAGGCGGCTGGAACGAACACCTAGCCGTCGGATAAAGGCGATGCTACGGTGCGGCCCAAAGCCTGTCAATGTTATTCGAAAAGATTCACAAGCAGGTTATTGCGCAAATATTGCGAATCGCGATGCATAGGCCAATCGTGCGGCAAAATTCCTTGCAAATTGCGGACTTGGCGGCTCCCCCCAAATTGCTGACGGATTGCTTTCTTCGTGACGGGTCCCCGTTGAGGTATGACTCCCTAGCTTCGACGCGAACCGGACCAAGAATTATGGCTATGAACTAAGCAATTCGCGGATTTTTGTGTCGGGCTCGAGCGAGTGAAGGGCTTCGGAAGCAGGTTCACGCCTTCGTCGAGTACGCCGTGGTGATGAATTGTGTTTACGCTATAGCCGGAAATGAAGAGTACGCACGTTTCCGGGTGGATCTGAACAAGGTTATTCGCCAGCTCTCGGCCACTGATGCCGGGCATGACCACGTCGGTAAGAAGCAAGTGCACCGGCCCGCTATGCTCGCGCGCGAACCTCAGCGCCTCGACGCCGTTACAAAAGTCGATGACGTCATATCCCGTCATGGCTGACTTTTATCAGCAAACAACCTCACCAGTCGGCATGAATCTCAGCTCTTTTCCCCCGAGCCAGAACAGGAATGCTCAGCTATTAGGGTGCAGCCTGCTAGGGCGCCGTGAACAGGAGGAGCACGGTGCCTTTTTGGCCGCGCGGTTTTTCGTGTGGACCGTGCCGCGTTGACCCTTCTCCCGCGCTCCTGTAACCTTTTTGTAGGTCCCAACCACGTGATCCTTACGCTGTCTGGGGCCGCATCTCGGGCGCGGTGGAGGATGAAAAAATGAGAACGCGCACGCGCATCTCCTCCGGAGAATCCGGTCTCACGCTTCTCGAGTTGATCATCGCCTCCAGCATTCTGCTCATTCTTTCTTCTGCGGCGCTTCCCGTTCTGAAATTTACCGTTATCCGCGCAAAGGAAGCCGAGCTGCATCGAGACCTCCGCGAAATGCGCGACGCCATCGACCAATACAAGGATGCAGCCGATATGAACTTGGTTCGCGTGCAACTCGGCAGCGAAGGATACCCGCCCGACCTTGAATCGCTCGTGAAGGGCGTGAATTACGCCGGTGGAGGCGGCTCACAAAAGAAGCGATTCCTTCGCCGCATTCCCGTGGATCCTATGACTGGGCGTGCCGAATGGAGCCTGCGGTCCATTCAAGACGACCCCGATGCCACGAGTTGGGGCGGCAACAACGTTTTTGACGTTCACTCTACTTCGACAGCCACGGCCCTCGACGGCACCAAGTACTCGGACTGGTGATTTCGCATGGTGCTCACATAAAGTCTCACGAACTGGCCGCTGACTTACAGAGTACGTTAGAATCAAAAACGGAGGAGTGGGTGAGCGGTTGAAACCGGCGGTCTTGAAAACCGTTAGACTCGAAAGGGTCTCGGGGGTTCGAATCCCTCCTCCTCCGCCACTAAACCTCGAGTTAGAGTCGAGTTTTAATCTTTCTGACAGGCATAGCCTTTATCCCGGTTTATCCGAATGCGCGGAATTGTCTGCCCAGCGGTCCGCGAAACCGTTAGGGTCGACCTCTACAGATAAAGCGACGGTCTGCGAAACCGTATAGGGCGGTTGGTGGCGTATGCTTGGGCATGACTGAACGGGGCGTGCGGGTGTTGGGCGAGGGGATTGCTGCCAGTTGCTGCATTCAACTGCTGCGAAGGCACGGAGGCTTTGTTGCAAGAAGAGATGCTGGAGCTCGGAACCGCGTTGCTTTGCCCGCGATTCTGCTCAGCCAAAGCACACAAAAGCTGCTGGCGGACATTTTCGAGAGCAGTGAATTGTTTGTGGGGCTGCCGGAGATACGGAAGCGTGTGGTCGCCTGGGGTAAAGGGGAGCCGGTGATGCTTCCACATTCGGCGGTGGTCGTTTCGGAAGGCGTGCTGCTGGAGCGATTGCGGGCGCGGATGGCGGATGTGAACAAGTGGGCCGTCGATCGGGGTGTGGCTGGTCCGGACTCGACGATCGTTACTGCTCGGGCGCCGGGAGATTCGGCGGAGCAAATGCATTTCGGCTCGCGCATGGCGCTGGTGAGTGAGGTAGAGCTTCGGGAGGAGGCGGAGCAGGATGCGTGTTGGGTGGAGGCAGTGCAGAAGGGGTGGCTGTTTATGCTCCCCATGGGCGGGGGAAGAGGATCGTTGATTTGCGTGGGCGGAGCGGTGGAGGAGCTGCTGGCGAAAAGCAGGCTGGTGAGGGGCCACGTAAAGAAAATGTGCGGCGCATTGGCGGAATTCGCGGCGTATCCGCGGACAGCGATGGACTTGTGCGGGGCGGGTTGGCTGGCTTGCGGGTCGGCGGCGATGACTTTTGATCCCTTGTGCGGCGAGGGTGCTGGAAATGCGGCGCGGGAAGCCATCTTGGCTTGCGCGGTGGTGCGGGCGATTGCTGGCGGAGGATCAGTGCCGGAAATTCTGGCCGAGTATTCGTTGCGATTGCGATTGGGCTTCTTGCGGCACCTCGAGAATTGCCGGGAGTTCTATCAGAGAGATAGGGCGGGTGCGTTTTGGAATTCGGAACTGAATTCGATCGAGCGCGGGATTGTGTGGACGCAAGAGAAATTGCGCGGAGCGGGGCGGCCTAGATTTCGGCTGGTGGGTTTTGAACTGGAGCGAATCGCGAAGGAGGAGAAGATTTAGCTGGCGGCGGCTTACGTCTGCTGGGCGATCGTGGGTTGCGCGCGTTCGAGCAAAGCGGCTTCCCACTCAGTGAATCGGAAGGCAGGATTCCAGAGGTTGGCAAGGGTGCCGGTGAGATGGGCGACGGCGAAACTGACCCCGTGAAGATTTTTCTCGCGAGGAACGCCGGGGATGTCGCGGGGAAACGGGCAGGCGGTGAAGACTCTTTTCCCACGAACTATGTTTACGGTGTGCTCGCCGGGAGCTCTTGACGGATCGGCTACGGCTGCGACTACGCCCTCTAAGCAACCCGGCAGAGCTTCGATGCCGTCCATTTCGAACGCCGAGACGATTGCTCTTTCTGCTGCGAAAACTTTGCTGGCCGCTTCCTCGAATGCGCTGCGGTGATCGCTGTTCGTTGTTCCCAGGCTCAGGTTAATCAAATCCATTTCGTTTTGCAGGCACCAGTCGATGGCCGCCAGCACGTCGACTAGGTTCGTTACAAGCTTCTGGCGGAAGATTTTGACGGAAAAGAGATCGGCTTGCGGAGCGCGGGAGTGAATCAGGGCAGCGATGGCGGTACCGTGGCCCAGGTGATCGACGTAGGACGAGGGGTCGTACGCGCCGTTGGCGATGGAGACGCCGCCAGCGATGCACCCGACGTGCGGGTGAGCGGCGTGAACGCCGCTGTCGATGATGCCGATGCGAATGCGGCGAGTCATACGATTTTTTCCGTGAGTGGTAAATTGATAAGACTAAATTGGCGCGAGAGGGCCGTGCCCGCCGCCAAGAGATCGCGGGGAGCTCCGCTCTCGGCGATGCGGCCATTGTCGAGTACGAAAACCTGGTCGGCAATCTCGACAAGAGAAATGCGGTGGGTGACGAGAATGACGGTGCGGCTGTGGCGTGCTAGCGAAAGAGACCGAGCGATGGCGGCTTCCGACGATGGATCGAGCGCGGCGGTGGGCTCGTCCATGATGAGGACCGAGGGACTGCGGAGCAGCGCCCGAGCCAAGGCGATGCGTTGGCGTTCGCCGGCGGACACGGTGCAGCCGCGCTCGCCGACCACGGTGTCGTAGCCGAGGGGCAGCGATTGGATGTAATCGTCGATGGCGGCGCTGCGGGCACATGCGCGGATTTCATCTAGGGTTGCAGCGGGATTGCCGTAAGCGATGTTTTCCTTGATAGTGGCGCGGAAAAGGAACGGAGTTTGTTCAACCAAGGCGATTTGCCTGCGCAAATCGTGGAGACGGAAATCGCGTAGGTCACGGCCGTCAATGGAGATGGCGCCCGAATCGGGATCGTAGAAGCGCAGGAGCAGATCCGCGAGCGTGGACTTGCCGCTGCCGCTGGCGCCGACGATGGCGCAGATGCGGCTGCCGGGAATTTGACAGGAAACGTCTTCGAGGACCGGGACATCGTTCAAAAAGCGGAAGCGCACACGATCGAAGGTGATCTGTCCGCGGAGATTGGCGCACGCGATGGCGGATGGGGACTCACGAACTTCGACGGAAACATCGAGGATTTCGAAGACCCGGCCGAGAGCCACGCCGCCGGTGAGGAGATTGGTATAGGTGCCGAGCATTACCTGCACGGGGCCGAGCAGCCGAAGGTGGTAGGCCATGAAGGCAACCAGGCCGCCGAGGGTAAGGTGGTTGTCGATGACCAGCTTGCCGCCATAGATGAAGACGATGGCGGTCGATACGGTGAGAATGGCACCGGGGAGACCGCTCGCAAGGAATGCCATCATCTGCATGGCCAGAAGGGATTCGAGAAAGCGGCCGTTGCGGCGGCGAAATTCTTCGGCTTCGCGGTGCTCGTTGCCGGTGGCCACGATGAGCCGCATGGCGAGGAGGCTTTCGATCAAGAAACTGCCGAGATCGGAGCTGCGCTCGCGAAGCCTTCTCGTTTCGACGGTAAGGCGCGCCTGGTAGTGACGAAGCGCGATGACGCTAACGGGGAGCAGGGAGACGCTGGCGAGGAATAGACGCCAATTGAGAGTCGCCATCACGGCGAGGCTGCCGACGAGGAAAAGAATATTGCTGAGGACGGAGAGGAGCGTATCCGCACAGATACGCTGGACTTCGCCGATGTCGTTGTTGATGCGGGAAACGATGTCCCCGATCTTGCTTTTGGCAAAAAAACGGGGAGAGAGGTTTTGCAGATGGCGGTAAACGGCGAGCCGCATGTCAAAAAGACACTCGGCGGAGAGGCGCACGTAGCGGTAGCTGGAGAGAATGTTGACGGCGAAGCCGACGACAGTGATGGCCACCATGGCGGCGGCAATAACGCCGAGGGCGTGAAGGTTGCGGCGTAGGAGAGCATCGTCGATGAGCAGACGCGAGATATAAGGCTGGGCAAGGGCGACGGCGGTGGAAAGAAGACTGAGAGCCATGACGAGTGCTAGCCCGCGCCAGTAGGGCGCGACGAAGGCTAGCGCACGGCGATATTGGGCGAAGGGAATCTTAGGCGGATTCGTGCCGGGGCGCAGCTTTTGCATGTTAGTTGGTTGGCGGCTGCGTAAGGGCCAGGACAGCGTAGCCAGTGGCAGCGTCGCTCATAAAAAGAAATGCGTCGGCGGAGGGATCGCGCTGCTTGTTCAGCGAATAGGCCGGCCAAAGGCCTTGCGTCTTGTCTTGATTGGTTGCGAGCCACGTGAGGCTTTTCTTTAGTTGAACGTTTTCGCGGACGAGGCTCGATTGCTGAAGCACGAAAGCGATCACTCCAGTCGCGTAGCCATCACTTCTTGTTTCGAGTGGAGTGTTGTCGCCGCGCTTCCAGGGTCCGACGAGTGAGGAAAGACTCCAGCCGCCGTCTTCGTGTTGGAGGGCGAGGACGTCAGTAACAATAGACCTTTGCTGCTCCGGCGTCAGGAGGCCGGGCATTTTCGCGGAAGCCCACAGGAGAAAGACCAGGTTGTTGCGAGGCTGGCTGGCGTAACCGCTGTCGAGAAATGAGCGGAGGGCTTCTAAACCCGGCTGGATGGAGGGAGATGACCGATAGTTGCCCGGCGCCATTCCTACCGCGATGGCAGCGAGGGTTGATCCGTAGTATTGCGAGTCGTCCGCTTCCCAGGGCTGCGTATGGAAATTCAGCCAGAACCATGAGCCTTTCTTCGTGCCGGACCTTTGTTGTTGTGCCCACATGTTTTCGAAAGCTTTGGCTAGAGTGGGACTGGGCTGCGAATCCTTGGCTTCATAGGATGCGAGGATCAGGGCATTGAGAATGGATTCAGTGCCGCGCGACTGGGGAGTCTTGTCCGGGCCAACTTTTTCGTCGCTGTAAAACGGTTGCATGTCGTTCCACGCAAGAACGCGCTTGGTCACATTGTCAAGGAGCTTGCGCTCGTTGACGGACGGCGCGCTTTCGGCGAGTGACGCACGGAGCGCGGGTCGACCGAGAGCGTAAGGCACAACCGTATGACAGGAGACGCAAAACGTTTGATGATCTCGAGCGGCCCCTGGCCAGTTCATCCACCAGGTCTGCCGCGCATCGAGATACGTGGCGGCGGCTTTTCTATTCCATGTTAGGGGCTCGTCGGTTTCGGCGCGAAAAGCGAGCGAGCAAAAGCTTGCGGCCAGCAGGCCCAGCAGAGTCGTGCGCTTAAGCGTGACGGTCATAGCGTCATGTCCACGCGGTTTCTATAGGCATTCGAATGAGCCCGCTAGGGCTGAGACCTGCCCGCCGAGCCTGTTGTCGAAGCGGCCGGCATCACGATCATGTTGCTGGTCACATCGCCTGGAAGAACGACGTTGCTTCTAAGCTCAAACGTATTGGCATCGTAGACCTCGATATCGTAGCCAGCGCCGTAGATGAAGATTTTGGAACCGTCGGCGGACAGATCGAACGAAAACCGGTTGCGGCCATCGAACTCACGCTTGCGAATCAGTTTTCGCGATGGCATGTCGAAGGCCCAGAATTCGCAGCGGCGATTGCCGGGACTGCCGTTGATGGCGACCGTGTAGCCAACCTTGCGATCCGGAGTGAGGCGGAGCGGCATGAGACGACCGGCTTCCACTGGGCCCACCGCCGAGACATCAAAAGACAGCTTAGCGAGGTCGACGGAACCGATGCCAAAGACAACGCGGTGGACGTAGGGATCAGAGAACTGGAAGACGCTGGTGACCTTTCCGGGGAGCTCGTTGGGGTCGTCGAGAAGATCCATGGAAAGGTTTTCGACGCCAGGATTCAGAGGCTTGGCGAGGTCGATTTTCTTCACGACATGAAATGACGTCGTGTCGAAAACGAGAATGTTTTGGCCGAAAAGATAGAGGAGCTTCCCGTCAGGGGACACTCTTAAGTCAGCATAGACTCCCGACCTATCTTCGTCCTTTGGAAACTCGCTGGTGCGGATAATCTTTCCGGCGGCGAGGTCGATAACGATGAAACTCGGGGGATCGATCTCATAGTGATCGAGCTGCTTGGTAATGACCGTGGCGAGGCCGTAGAGATATTTGCCGGTTGGGTCGGGCGTGAGCCCCATAACGCGGACATTGCGATTGCCGGAGTTCAGACTGAAAGAGGAGGTAGGTTTGCGGGTGGCCAGATCAATGGTGACGATGGAGTTGTCCTTCACCGTGTTGAGGTACAGCTTCTTTTTGTCTGGAGAAAGTATCAGGAAGTCAGGGACGTCCGTTTTCAGGTCGATCGTGTCGACGACTTTTTCCTGAGTGGCATCGAAGATGACGATTTGGTGCGGCCACGCCGCGAGGTACAGCAATTGCTGACCGGCGTCTTCGGCGCGGGCAGGCGCCGGAGACCAGGCAAGAAGAACCACGGCCAGGAAACAAGGCACTGATCGCAAACTAAGCCTCCATCCAAATCGAGACTAGGGAAAAACGATGTCGATATTGCGCCAGTCTTTGGTGCCGGTGGCGCACTTGCTGGTCCAGTCGGGTGAATTGTTCAAATGATCGGGAACGTGAGCGGGCCAAAAGCAAGTGATGTAGCAGTCGAAAAGGTCCCGTTCGACCGGCTGACAGAGACCGGCGGTGCCCCCGGCGGAATCAACTTCCCATCCCGGGTGGAAAACCAGCGAGCATCCCATAGGGATGTGCGGCTTCGCGACTTGGCCCTGTTGGAGAGCGACGATATCGTCCTCGACGGATGCGACGTGCCCTTCGATGCGCTGTGCTTTGCGATTGACGGCCCGAATGTGCTTCATACCGGCTTCCTTTCGGCGAAATAGTCCAAGAACCCAGGGTTTTTCTCGGCGAGAGCGCCGTAGATTTCAAGACAAGTGTGCGTCCACCCGCGAATCCAGGTGCAGAAGTGAAGATTTGGATGGCCAGTGTCTCCGTAGCGCACGAAGGCTTCGTGATGGCATCCGCCGGCACATAAGGGGCGAGCCCAGCATGTATGACAGTCGGGTTTGGCTTGAATGTTGCCGCGATCGAGGAAAGCGGATTGTTTTTTCTTGTCGATACCAGTGGTGACGTTTCCCAGAGCGTGCGCGTCGGAATCCACGAAACGGTGACAGGGAGCAATATCGCCGGAAGGTCCGACGCCGATCAGACCAAGACCCGCGCCACACGGATGCGATTTGTTCACACCCTGATGGAGTTCGGCGAGAGTGTCGCTGACGTTGGAAAAGCCGTGAAGTTCGCCGCGCAATGCGAATTGGAGATATTCCTGGGCGAGTTCGCTGAATTGGGCGAAGACTAGATCCATGCCCGGCTCGTTTATGGAGTACAAACGATCCGGAGAAGAGGTCACCGGGGCAAAGCCTACTTCGTGGAAACCAAGATCGTGCTTGAGGTGGCGATAAATCTTGAAGACGTCCATCGCGTGGGATGTCATGGTGACCCGGGCGGCGATGGGCCTGGTGTGGTGCCGGGCGAGCAATTCGCGAACCTTTGGCTCGATGATGTCGTAGCTGCCGCGGCCATTCGCGAAAATACGGAACTTGTCGTTCATTTCCTTTGGGCCATCGAGACTCACAGTGACTCCCACCCGATTTTCAGCCAGGAAGTCGATGATATCGGGGGTCAGAAGAGTGGCGTTGGTAGTGAGGCTGAAATCGATGCTCACTCCTTTCTGACCGGCTTGTTCACGAGAATAGTCAACGACGCGGCGCATGAGCGGAAAATTCATGAGAGTTTCGCCGCCAAAGAACGTGATGTGAACGGATCGGCGGCCTTCGGATTGGGCAAGAAGGTAGTCGACCGAAGACTTGGCGGTCTCCAAGTCCATGAACTTCTTTTTGCCTTCGGGAGTTGCGATTTTGTCTTCGCCAAACTCGTAACAATATTGGCAGGAGAGATTGCACTGATTCGTGACGTTCATCACAAGCGTTTGCAGAGGGAAATGCTCGGGCAGCTGCGGCGGAGCCTCGGTGATGAAGGGATCGGCAGGATCGTAAAGGGCACGCACTTGGCCCAGCTCGTGAATGCAACTGGCAACGTCAACGGACCCGCAACCTGCTTTCTGAGAGACCCGGCTGATGAGCTGCTCGCGATCGAGCGGGCCGGCGGAAAGCGTGTCCAGAATTGCGGAAGACAGCTCATCCAGCGAGAAAATCCCACCGCTCGGGACAAGGTACAAAAAGTCACTCGAGGCGCCCCGAAATCTGTGGGACTCTGCCAGGGAATACATGGTCACTTTGCAACCTCCGGTTGATCCCACCGCATATATTGAGGAATAGCGACGACCAAATAGCCGCGGCCTGTGACGGGCTGGTCGGAGCCAGCCGGCTTGAAACTCGCGACAACCCAAACGTCGCCGTAATTGTTTCGGGAGAACCTGCGCTTGGGATTGGGGCCGTCCAGAGCTGGTGTGAAGAGACCGCTCACAGGATCGAGACTGCCGACGAACTCGACATCGTCGTCGCCCATGGTCGCCACAAATTCTTCGAGCTTCCACGTTGCTTTCACGGGGCCGAGTTCGATGTCATCCGGTGTTCCCTGCTTGCCGTCGGGGCCGTTTGCGTAAGCGATGGCGTCGAATTGGCAGTATCCCTTTGCGTGGGGCTCTCCGCCGAGGTGTGAGAGTGCTGTTTCGGGCGAGACCTTCAGATAGTCGATGTGATCGTAGACCGCGAAGGCAGCTGGAGCGAGGGCACTTTCTAATGCGACGTCACGCTTGCCGGGGATTGCTGTGCCAGCGACGTCAACGGTGACTTTGATCAAGTCCGGTGTATGGCTGATGATTTTCTTGACAGTCACGCCGGCACCGAAATCCAAGTCAGCCACGGAGATATCCGCCGGGAAGTGATCACCGTAAATGCGCACTTGGACGCCCGCGCTTCCCGCTTTCAAAGCAGAGATATCGACGCCCAAAACGGTTGGCGCGGCGTTGGCACGGCGCATGGCGACGTCCATCCCAAATTCCTGATAGGCGCCCCAGAACCAGCGCCCTTCCATCTGCGATTGATCACGAGACAGCATCATGACCTCACGAGTGACCGTTGGATCATTGGGCGCCGTTCCCGCGTTGTCGGCGGTCGAGCGTCCCCGCCACGCATAGCCCGTGTAGACGATGGATTTTCCTGTTTCGGTTAATGCTGAGCCGTCCCCCGGAAACGTCACGCTCGTTTTCGTCGAAAAACTCTCGCCGGAAGGAACCGCTTCGATTTCCATGGTGCCGAAAAATTTCCCTTTGCCGGGTTGCGTTCCCGAAATGAGCCAACGTCCGGCAAGTCGCGGCGTACGCATGCTGGCTTGCCATTCCGACCATTCGGGTGAGTGCAGTGAACCGCTCTGCGCCAGGAACGCAAGCGCTTGCTCGACGGGAGGCCGCAGGTCCGTTCCCGGCGGAGGTGGAGGGTCACCCGGCTGCGGCGGAAAGCGTTGGAAATTCAAGAAATCTACCGTCGGATAGAGACCCACGTGCAGGTTTACGAGCATCTTCCAGTCTTCAGCGCTTCGGCGCCACGAAAGAGGCTTGGCCAGTGCGTGACAAGCGACGCAGGATCGCTTGATGTCTTCACTCGGGACCTTTTCGTCCACCATGCGATGTTCGGGAAAATATTCGATGGGCTTAGCCTCTTCGGGGGCGAGGCCGTGCTCGTCGCTGAGATAACGAAGAATCTTGCGGGCGTCGTCCGGCTCCAGAGGAACGCCGTTCAGTCGCACCATTCGCTTAATTGCTTCTTCCCACCCTTCGGGCGTGGTACGAATCCAAGAAATACGCGACATGTTTCCCTTAGCGTCCAGTGCGTGGCACGCGCCGCACTTGCTGATGACGAGCTCGTCCTTTACGGGAAAACCTTCTTCAATGGGGGTCGGCGTGGACGGCTTTGCGGCGGTTGACGACGGTGGCGCGGTTGCCTGCTGGGCGCAGCTGGAAGGAAGGCTGAACGCACGGAAGAATAAGAGAGAAAGGGCTGCCCCGGAAATAAATCGCGAGATGAGCGTGCCGAGCGAAGGCATCAGCCGTCCTTTCCGGTTTTATGTTCGATAAGGCTCGACCCGGACCTTGTAGAATGCTCTTGGGCACAGCGATGTGTCGCAAACATCTGCATCCGAAAAACTGTAGGCATTCCGAATACTCAAGCCCGGCATCCTGCGGGTTTTTTGGAAGCATAGAAGTTCTAAGAACGAAGCAACGCCATTGCGATTATTTCTAATCGTTAGATCCGTGCTCTCGTTGAAGGGAAGCGTGCGCATGGGCACCGGCACGAAAGATATATCACATCGCATTGCTAGGGGTCCAGATTCGAGAGCAGTTGGCACTGTCCAGATAGGTTTGAGGCTGTGATTCGCCAACATTCTCGACGAGCTTGAATTTCATCCATCTAACGTGTTACGCGTCACTCCTGACTGGCGACTATCTTGTCGGCAGCGAAGATCCTCGCGCCGCCCGGTGATTCCTGCTTCTCTTGGCGTTCCGGGCTAGGTACGTGCGAAGTCCGCCTTCGGTGTTCGATTCGCTGTAAATGCGTTTATCCCAATTTATCCCAATAAGCGGCCAATCGTGCCCAACCGTCCAGAGCCAGCCGAACGGCGTCTTTCGTTTTCAGCAATTTACCAGTGAGACAGAGCGCAATCACCCGTCTTGAAAACCGTTAGACTCGAAAGGGTCTCGGGGGTTCGAATCCCTCCTCCTCCGCCATCATAGAAAACCCAAACCAGCGTGACCGCTTCCACCCAAGCCAGAGCGGCGCGCTCGCGGTCGCTGTAAAAAGGAGTTTCGCGCCAGGCGTCGAGCTTGTACAGGCGCTGTTCGCTTTCGCCCAGCGCGCGCGGGTCCTTTGAGTGCATGTCAATGCAGTAGGCGCAGCCGTTGATTTGGGAAGCGCGCATCTTGAGCAGATGCACAAGCTTTGGCTCGAGGCCACATTCAGCGATGTATTTCTCCAGCGCGTACATTGCTTTTCCGGCGTCCTGTGCGTAACGGCGTGCATCAATTCTTGGTTCCAAGTCAGGCCGGCAATTTCCGTCGCGCCGCTCGAACAACCATTCGCCCCGAAGTTGTTGCGACTAAGCTGGTCGATTCTTCCATACTATGGGCGCTGTTTAGGATGCCGTTTGCGCCATTCTTCTCGCGCAAGCTTCAATTCCCGCCAACACTTTTCATCACTCGATTTCAAACACTTCTCCTGTGCCGCTTTCCCAAAGCGAATCAATTCGTACTCGGGCATCAGGCGGAGTTTAGCGCGGAGGGCTTCAAACCCGTCAACGCGGAGGCCAATCATGGGAGTTCTCCGGGAGGAACAGGAGCTTAAGTGTACTACTCGGCGCTGAATGCTAATGCGTTGTCGTAAAATGGATAACGCAAACTCTCGGGGTTGTGTCTCCCGAATATGCCAGTTGAGGGCCTTATGCTTGAAAAGAGGCAGGTTTTCCCAAATCTGTTTCGATACGTGTGCGATTCCTGTTCGTTCGACTGGCCCAGGACGCCTGTGAAAGAAAGTGAGTTGCCGCCTCCTCCAACCCACTCATGCCGGAATCAGAACAGTCCTGGACCGAAGGCAGTCGAAGAACAAGAAACGAGACACAACGCGAGCCCGAAACCCAAGCCCGTGGCGGTTTGCACGCGATGCGGCGCTGTTTCGTACGAAACGAAACTCATTAACGGTCAGTGCGGACAAATGGTCGCAGGGAAGAGATGCGTCGGAGTCAATGGAAGCGCTCTCAACGCTGATGATTGGAAACAATGCGATGCGTGTGCGGGCGCAGGGAGCACAGGAGCCACTCGTTGCGGGCGTTGTGACGGCGCAGGCTGGATATACAACCGCAACAGAGGACGGCGCTAGGAATACGGGAAGCCTAAGCAGATGCCGCCCGTGAGGAGACGTTCTTGTCGGGTTCTTTAGTACTCCTGTCGATTTCGATTGAACCTTTGAAGTTCGCGCCATCTTCGATCATGATCTGAGCTGTCGTCAAATTGCCGAACACAGAACCGTCCTTCCTGATCTCGATCCGCCCCTTCGCCCGCACGTTTCCCTTAACATAGCCGTATACCACCACGTCGCGGGCATTGATGTCGGCTATTAGCCTCGCCGTCGTTCCGACAGTCAACTTCCGCTCATCAAGCTGGATCAGACCTTCGACCGAGCCGTCGATAAGCAGGTCCTCGGTGCCAGTGATTTCGCCTTTCACTCGCAGGCTCGAACCGAGCCACCCTGTCGTGTGGTCGGCTGACGCATCTAATGGACGCATCGCATCCTTGCTCTCTTTGTTCGTCAGCAAATTTTTCGGTTCCGGGGCCGCTTGCGGCGTATCCGGGTTCTTCTTGTTCCACATTGGGCCTCCCTAGGACGGCACAGCCCGCGCAGACTTCCCGCCGGGCTGCATCAAAACCAGTCCCTCCGCAACCAGCTTACAGAAATTCCCCGTGAGTTTCAGCGCCTTAACATCAATCCGTGGGATTGGGAGGTTTCAGGACAGTGCCGCGCCGCAGAATCAGGGTAACGTGACTACAGCTACAGAAAGACCATGCAGAGTGAACTCATCGGCTGCCAACTTTGCCGCAGTCGGAGGTTGGAATCCCGTAGTGACATCTACCGCCTCCAACTGACCGCCAGCAGCACCGACAACGGAGACGCCAAAATCCCGGTCGCGTTTGTTGATCAGCAGTATCTTCCGTTTGCCCTGCTTGTTCACAAGGGCAAGGCTATAGATGTACGGTTGGGCCGGAGCCGATGAGCTAAACGGAGCGATCTCCACGAGCTTATCCCCACGACGGCAATTGTCGTGCAATAGTTTGAGAACCCAGAGTCGTGCATTCGGCTTGCCATCCTTCCAGTCCACCATCGATACGCTGGGAAATTGTGTTGGATAACCTACGAGCTGGGATTCGCCCGCTACATCGATGCCCATTGTTGCAAGCGCCCCAAATATGTAGGCGTATTCCGCTCCCGCAAGATTCCAGTACACATCGCCGATTGGCCTCGTTACGTGACCCGGCTGGTCCTGTCCGTTGTCGTCGGCGGAGATGATTCCTATTTCATCGATGGTTGTGCGTGTTTCTGGGGAGAGGCGCTTTCGGATCGATTCGATGTACCGCACCGTGTTCAGAAAGCCGTCGGCCTGTGCAAAAACAGTGTGTTGTTGAATATCGAGCGGCTCGTCTGGCGTCGGCGCGGCATAGAAATGATAGGAAAGAAAATCAAGCGGGATTCCGGGCTTGTGATTCCTGTGATTCAGGAAGTACTCAAAGAAATCAGGTCGCTCTCCCGGCATTGCCAGAGCCGCGCCAACGAACTTCATGTCTGGCTGCACTTTCTTCATTGCTGTCACGACCGCATCGTACAAACCCGTATAGGTCTGCGGCGTCATGACATGCTCGAAATCAACCTCGTTCAGAACCTCCCACATCGGTATCGAATAGTGATAGCCAGACTCATGCCGCTTTCCCAGCTCATCTGTAAATCCGCCCTTGGTGTACCAGGAAAGAAGCCGCGCATAGTAGTCCGCGACTTCCTTAAACGATGGATCGCGCAACTCCGTACCCTGTTCGTAGTCCCAAACCACTTTATCGGGATCATCGGGATACGGCACCGTTTTGTCGGTTTTGTACATCCACTGCGGAATGGTGCTGAAATTCAGAATGACCGAGTGCCCTTTCGTCGCCTCGAGAAAGTCTATGGTCATTGGATCGATCACCGAGAAGTCCCAGAAGGTCATCCCATTTTTTGGCGCTTCAAGTTCCGCTACTCCGAGCCGCGGATAAGGGAGCCAGGGAACATAGCGGACATCGTCGGCGCCCAGATCGTGGAGAGCTTGGAACGCGTTGTCATGAACGGGAGTGCCGCGGCGCAACGGTGGGTTTACCACAACCTGCAAGGTAGGGGTAGTCTTGGAGACGCTTATGACCTTGTCCCAGTGCACTGTGAACTTCAAGGGCGCGTTTTGCCCTCTCACTGAACCGGAGAGGCTCAGCAAAGCCAGCCCGACGATGGCCCACCGCACAAAACGATTGAGATGCATCACAACCTCCGCAGAGCTATATTCCTTTCACGTCGGAAAAACAAGGAGATCCGGCGAGCCACTTTGCGGACAGAATCCACGCTGAGAATCGGGACGGTACGCTAGTTCTGGATTGCGCACAATAAGTAAATATAGCGTGCCAAAGTTAATTTCCACATGTAAGGTTCGCGTTTCTTCGGAGAGTTGCGATGAGTGAAAAGAGCAGCGAGTACGAATTTCGTGTTGGGCTGTTCGGTATTGGTCTGGACACCTACTGGCCGCAGTTTGCGGGCCTGCGCGAACGCCTGAGTGGCTATCTTCAAGAGGTTGCCCAAAAGCTCCAAAAGCCCGGCGTACAGCTGATTAACCTTGGTCTAGTTGACACTCCAGAAAAAGCCGTCGTCGCCGGCCACCAATTTCGTCGCGAGGACGTAGACCTCATTTTTTTGTATGTAACCACATACGCGCTCTCGGCGACGGTCTTGCCCGTAGTTCGCAGAGCAAAAGTTCCCGTGATCCTGCTCAATCTCTCCCCAAGCGCTGCGCTTGACTATGCTTCATTCAATCGAATCGGCGATCGCCCAAAAATGACGGCAGAGTGGCTCGCTTACTGCCAGGCGTGTGCCGTGCCAGAAATCTCCAACGTGTTCAGCCGCTGCCACATTCCGTTTTTCCAGGTAACCGGCATTCTCAAGGACGATCTAGAAGCGTGGAAGGAGATCTCCGATTGGCTCGAAGCAGGACGCGTCGCTCACGCGATGGAACACAATCGCTTGGGTGCCATGGGCCACTATTACGGGGGAATGCTCGACATTTATACGGATCTGACCCAGCAATGCGCATACTTTGGCGGACACATCGAGTTGCTCGAAGTTGACGAACTGGCCAGCTTGCGTCGCGAGGTTCCGGCATCGGAGATTGCTCACCGTGTGAAGGAATTCCAGGAATTCTTTGAAGTCCAGGCGGACTGCGCAATGGAAGAGTTGGAGCAAGCGGCACGCACCTCCGTGGCGCTCGATATAATGGTGAAAAGGCATCGGTTAGGATCGCTCGCCTACTACTACCGCGGTACCGGGAATCAAGAGAACGAAGACACTGTCAGCTCGATGATTCTGGGGACGAGCATTTTGACGGCTCGAGGAGTGCCGGTTGTTGGCGAATACGAAATCAAGAATGCCCAGGCTATGAAGATCATGGATAGTTTCGGCGCAGGGGGATCGTTCACGGAGTATTACGCCACGGATTTCAATGAGGATGTCATTCTGATGGGTCACGACGGTCCGGGGCATCCGGGCATTGCCGAAGGCAAGATCAAGGTTCGACCGTTGCAGGTCTATCACGGGAAGGTGGGTCGAGGGCTGTCGGTGGAGATGTCCGTCAAGTACGGCCCGGTCACTTTGCTCTCCGTCGTGCAAACTGCAGATCGCCTACTTCTGCTTACTGCAGAAGCAGAATCCGTCCCGGGCTCAATCTTGGAAATCGGAAATACGAACAGCCGATATCGATTCCGTATAGGTGCAAAGAAATTTATGGAGGCGTGGAACGCTAAAGGCCCTGCTCATCACTGTGCAATTGGAGTCGGCCATATCGCTGGAAAACTGAGGAAACTAGCCGCCCTGGTGCAGATGGAGTATGTGCAGGTTTGCTAAGCACGGGATTCTTCGGGGCTCCCATGCCCCAGGCATTCCTATGTAGCCACCACGTCGTGCTGTAACCGTCGCTCCTTTGGCTTCGACGGCTAGTTGATGACGCTCTGGGTCGACCTTTTCACCGGCAATCTTCGCGGTCAAGGTGAGCCCGGAAATTACAACGCGAAATTTGCCGAACGGCATCCTTCGCACTGCCATCTCATAAATGATCGTATTCAGCCAGCTCATCAACAGGAGTTCGAGATCAGGTGCATGGCACTGAACTTCGATACTCTGGCGAGGCGCGATCGTTGAAACGTCGGCGACGACCGCGGAGAGCGCCAAGGCCGCTTGTTCGAATGCCTCTTCGGCGGTTTCAGCGAATCCGCGTACGCCTATGTCGGCTCCATGCAAAAAATGCTCCCATCCCGCCATAATATTTCAGGTACGACTCAATGCCTGAGTGCTCCGCGGTAGTCGCAGAATTCCGTGAAATCCCGCAGCGGAAAGTACGAGAACGATTCCTGACCACCGCTTTGCTACAAGGCACGTACCGCTTCTTCCACCTCTTTAGCCAGCGCAGCGTAATCCTGCCCCTTCAAGTGTAGCGGTGGCCCAAAAACTACTTCTACGCGACCTGGCCGCGGCCAGTGGACATGTCGATGCAGCACCTTCTCCATACCGCGCAGTCGAACGGGAACGATAGGAATCCGTAGCCGCTCTGCAATTAGTCCGACACCTGGCAGAAACGGCTTGATCTCTCCTGCCTCCGTTCGCTCGCCTTCCGGGAAAAACAAGGTAGACCAATTGTCGCTAACCAAATCTCCAAGATAGCGGAGCGACTCACCGGCGCCCGCTTGCGTCTGTGGAATCGGAAACGTATTGAAGAACAGTACTATCAAGCAATACAGCAGCCCATCTCGAAATCGTTCGTAGTACGTATGGCCCTTCGGAGAAAAATGAGCATCAAAGTATTCCTTCCACATGGCGGGAGCGATGCGGTAGCGGTAGCGTGCGGGTAAGGCAGATAGGATCAATGGCGTATCCAGATGGCTCTGGTGGTTCGGCGCAAAAACGACAGGTCCGCGCAAACCAGCCAAGTTCTGCAGGCCCGAGATGCGGGCGTGCGCGAATAGTCGAACGGAAGGGAAGAAGAGCGTCGGGAGCAAGATGCGGCGAATGGCTCTCGCGGGCCAGGAGCGGCTCCATGCAGGAAATTCCGACGCGGCAGGAAGCGTGTTTATCTCGGCCAGCCCTGAAACCGCTTGGCTGCCTGTCAGGAGCGACTCGTCCATGCTCGTGCCGAGTTGCTGTTCCAGATCCAGCACGAGTTCAACTCGATCGAGAGAGCTCAGCCCAAGCTGGTCCAGCGTCGTCTCTGGAGTGATGTTCCGGTCCGGCGCAAATCTTCGCAGAAGATCGATCAGCACGTTGCCACTCCCGGCCGCCGGAATTGCAGAAGAGCCTGCTTCCACCCAGGCCAAGATCTCGCCACGCTTTAGTTTTTGCGTAGCTTCTGTGCGCGGCAGATGATCACCAGGCCAGATTGAGACATTTCGAATTCTCTGGTGATCTTCGAGTTGCTGGTTTGCTCGACGCACTATCTCATCTGGGTCGCAGCCGTTGTTCATCACTAAAACTGCTTGGACGCGATCGCGGCCTACGACGGCCGATTCCCTCACACCTGGAAACGTATTCAGCACTTTCTCAACATCCTCCGGGAATACGTTGAGCCCCTGCGGAGTGACAATCATTTCCTTCTTCCGGCCTCGAAATACCAAGCTGCCGGTGTCGTCGAGCCGTCCGATATCCCCAGTGTGGAACCAGCCATCTGCGAACGCCTTGGCACTCTCCGAGGGCGCCAGGTAGTAGCCGGGTGTGACACTCTCCCCGCGAACGAGAATTTCTCCGTCCGGCGCGATCTTTACCTCAATTCCTTCGACAGGTTTGCCGACTGTGCCTTCCCGGATGTCGAAAGGATTATTGAAGGCCACAACGGGTGCGGTTTCCGTAAGTCCATAGCCTTGAATAACGGCGAAACCTAGGCGAGACCAAAACTCCTCGAGCTCTTTTCCGAACGGCGCGGCTCCAACCACAAACGCCCAGAATTTCCACCCTAACGACCAATGCAGTCGGCGGCAACGGCACCAACGAAAGATCCAGTGCCACGTCGCTGGCGCAGGTTCGGCAGTCTCCGGGAACTGGAGCAGAATATACTTTCGCAAGACTTCAAGAATCTTGGGCACCGCAACAAGCACGGACACACGCCGAGTGCGGATCTGCCGCACGATTTCGTGCGGACTGTATCCTTGCATGAAGACCGTCGTACACGGAATCACCGGCAGGATGAACATCGTGAGAACCTGCCCAAACATGTGACTTAGCGGGATCAAATTCAGAAAGCGCAGCGGCAGCACTGGCCGGAACCATTTGCGATACTGAGCAACAATGCGTCCCGGCCCCACGATGTTGGCCAGAATGTTGCGGTGGGTGATCAAGACGCCTTTTGGTTCGCCGGTCGCACCGGAAGTGAATACGATTTCCGCAACGTCATTTTTGTCGATGGGCACCTTTGGAGCCTCTGATTCCCTTTCAACCCACTCAAGATCACAAAGCTTCCAGATAGCTGGCTGCCCGCTCCACCCTGTCAGTTGAACCTGCTCACCCGTCAGGATCAGGCGGGAATTGACGATCTCGTGGACCCGGCGCAAAAAGCCCAGGGAACTCCGGTAGTCGATTGGCACAACGACCACGCCTGCGAGGACACAGCCCCAGAATGCGGCGACCCATTCGGGACGGTTTTCGGACCAGAAAATGACTTTGTCGCCCTTACGAATATGGGCGTCAACCAGGCGCGTCGCAAAACTATGCGCAGTGAACACCAGTTGGGCATACGTGTATTTCCAGCTGCGGTATCCGTTGTCGCATTGAATGAACTCGGTCGAGGATCGTGGAAATCCATCGAACAAATCGACGAGGCTCCGCTTCGTCTGCGCGCCACGTCCTCGGTCGTTGTTCGATGAGGTCATTGGCCAATCAACTGGCAGGCTCTGCGCCCAGCTGCTTACTCCAATGCCAGTCCACGACCTTTGTATCGCAGGTAGGGTTTTGGCTCAGTGAGGAGCGTCACACGGCTAACGGTAAATACTCGATCTCAGAACCACTGTGCTTCTGGCTGAGGGTTATTGGGATGTGCGAAGAGAAGCGACCACATCCTCGGTGCTGACGAGTCGCGCGCCGAGAGAATGCAAAGCATCGAGCACCTGCTTTCCCTTTTCCTCGTTGATCGCACGAACAGCATCAGTCACTACAGCCACGGAGTGATTACGACGAAGCAGACCTGCTCCTGTACACCGGACACAATGTTCGGTCGCCACTCCGAACACGACGAATTGTGAACTTCGTCGAGAAGGGGGGCGGAACCGGAGGAGCTAT
>Ga0335078_10004655_pt1 | contig 20292 bp, 14 predicted proteins | sample Lox_Sample_32_FD_206711 | JGI IMG/M metagenome (GOLD analysis project Ga0335078, IMG submission 206711) | Soil microbial communities from Loxahatchee National Wildlife Refuge, Florida, United States - Lox_Sample_3.2 | ecosystem: Environmental > Terrestrial > Soil > Wetlands | place: USA... | reverse complement strand
CAAAAAGCCCACAAGCAGCTCCGCAAGAAGGCTGTGCACCCTCTTTCGCCTGGCGCTATTGCGGAGACCCTCTTCTCGAGTAACCTGCTGGAAACCTTACCCGATGCCGTGGTCGCGGTGGATGAAGCCGGGATCATCGTCCACGCCAACTCCCAGGTCCACGAATTATTTGATTATGACCGCAGCGAACTGATCGGCCAAAGTATCGAACTGCTGGTTCCCGAGCGTTACCGGCGACAGCACCACCGCCATCGTGAAGGCTTCGCGCAGGCCCCAAAGACGCGACGGATGGGAGCAGATCTGGATCTTTACGGACGACGGCGCAACGGCTCGGAATTCCCGGTCGAAATCAGTCTCAGCCCTGTTTCCAGCGAGAAGGGGACCCTGGTGTTGAGCGCCATTCGCGATATGAGCGAGCGCCGCAGGCTCGACGAGGAGTTGCGTCACGCCAGCGAAGAACTACATCGACGCACCGCCGAGCAATTGGGCGAGTACCGCTCCCGGCTGGCTTCCATTATCGATTCGTCCGAGGACGCCATCCTTAGTAAAGACATGAACGGCGTTATCACCAGTTGGAACCGGGGAGCAGAGCGTATCTACGGTTACACCGCGCAGGAGATGGTTGGGAAAAACATATCCCTCCTGGTCCCCGGCGACCGTCCGAATGAAATCAAGGACATCCTGGCGAAGATCGCAAGAGGTGAAGTTATCGAGCACCACGAATCGGTGCGCGTCACCAAGGATGGGCGTCACTTGAATGTTTCGATTTCCGTCTCTCCCCTGCGCGACGCCACTGGAGCCATCGCGGGAGCTTCTGCGATTGCGCGCGACGTTACGGCCCAGAAACGGGCTGAAGGACAACTCCGCCAGGCACAAAAAATGGAGGCGGTGGGCCGACTGGCAGGCGGCGTGGCCCACGATTTCAACAATATCCTTGGCATCATCAACGCCTGCACCGAATTTCTCCGTGACCGCATCGATCCCGCAGCCGAAGCGTCGGTTTACATCGAGAATATCAAGACAGCGACCGAGCGGGGCACGTCGCTAACCCGGCAACTGCTTGCCTTTAGCCGCACCTCCGCGATCCAGCCCTGCGTCCTGGATTTGAATGAACGATTACGAGATATCAGCAAGCTGATCCGCCCGCTCCTGGGGGAGGATATCGAAACGGTGATAGCGTCGAAGTCCTCCTCGGCGGTGGTGGAGGCCGATCCGGGGCAGATTGACCAGATTGTGGTAAACCTCGCGGTCAACGCGCGGGATGCCATGCCTCGCGGTGGCAAGTTTATTCTCGAAACCAGTGTGGTGAACTTTGACGAGGCTTTCGCGCAGCAACATCAACCGTTGGCCGCAGGGAAATACGTCGTGCTGGCAGTCAGCGATACGGGCAGCGGCATGGACGAAGCTACGGTGGCCCGCATCTTCGAACCATTCTTCACCACCAAAGAGGTAGGTAAGGGAACCGGCTTGGGCATGGCCACTGTCTACGGCATCGTCAAACAAAGCGGTGGACACATCCTGGTCTATAGCGAGCCAGGACACGGAACCACGTTCAAGATATATTTCCCCAACGCGGAGCACAAAATCGGAATCCGAGCGAAGGCGGAAGCGGAGGCCGTTGGCCCCAAGCGGCAAGGGTTCAAGATTCTGTTGGTGGAAGATGACGAAATCATGCGCGGTTTGACCCGGCAATTACTGCAAGAGCATGGCTACACGGTATTTGAGGCCGAGGACGGGAAGGCGGCGCTCGAATGGGTGCAGTCTCATTCGGAACCTATCGATCTGCTGCTAACCGATGTGATCATGCGGCGCATGAACGGTCCAGAATTGGTGGAACGCCTGAGTGCCTCTCATCCTAAGCTGAAAGTGGTCTACATGTCGGGGTATACGGGAAAACTGATCGCCGAACGCGAAGTGTTGAAACCAGGTATCCCTCTGATAGAAAAGCCCTTTACCCGTACGGCTCTGCTCCATACGATCCATGCCGTCCTGGGGTAGCCTGGGGCTGAGTACCCACGTTCGCGTAACCAAAGGTTTGGTGATGAGGATCACACAGCGGTGTGGGAAAGGACGCACCCAGACCTAGCCCGGGGCCTGACCGGTCCGCCCGAGTGTAAGCTCCATTCTGACTTAACTAATTGTATTTGTTACAGTTAGTGACATGACCCAAAGTTTGGCCGGGGTCGCCGGATAATGGTCCGGTACTTGCCGAAGTACCCTGTGAGAGGCGACTATGGCCACACATATAGTAACCAACGTTCAGAAGCACACTTCGGCGGACGGCATCTTTGGGGATTTGGCACCGGCTGCAGTAGATGCCCTGGAGCAAGCCGCGCTTACCACCACCTATCCGACTGGGGCAGTCTTATTCGCGGAAGGGCAAGCTCCGCGCGGAGTGTTCCTGGTGCGCCGTGGCCGGGTTAAGCTCTCTGTTTCCGGCAGCGATGGCAGAACCCTGATTCTACGAATCGTTACGCCCGGTTGCCCATTGGGAGTAGCTGCGATTATTTCCGGACGCGCCTATGAAGCGACGGCTGAGACCCAGGAACCGTGTGAGATCAGCTTCCTCCGTCAGAGCGATCTGTTGCGCCTGATGCGGCAGCATGGTGAGATCGCCTTGTGGGTGACCCAGCACCTCAGTCATGATTACGCCTCCACATGCCGCGAAATCCGTGACCTTATGCTTTCGGATTCCGCCAGCGAAAAGCTGGCTCGGCTGCTGGTAGGGATGCTCGACCGCACCCCTGAGTCCCGGCATTCCAGCCAAGTGAAGTTGGCTTTGACGCACGAAGAGATCGGGCAGATGATTGGCACTTCACGCGAGACCGTGAGCCGGCTTTTCGCGGGCTTCAAGAGGCAACATCTGATCCAGCAAAACGGTGCCACGCTGGTGATCCCCAACCGGGTCGCTTTGGAATCGCTGATTACTGCGTAAGAGAATTTCCCTTCTCCATGGGCCGGCCGCAACGGCCGGCCCCCCTCCATCTGCAGCTGAGAAAGTGCAGGAAACCCGATCCGCATGAGCTTTGTTCCAGCTCCTTTACGGCTTGGCGGGCGGGGTGCCGCTTGGAGCGTCCGTGGTTCCTGGTTCATCACAGTTATCGCCGGGCTCGGTGGGGAACTCAATCAGATGCGCCCGTTCCAAGGCGCGGAAATAAGCCGGGCGGGAGTGGCGATAATGATCAGCCGGAACCTTGCCGTTAATCCAGGCTGTATCCATCGGGTAAACCAGGGGGTCGAAAATCACCATATAGAAGTGCCACAGCAGAATGGAGAAGGTCGCGAGCACAGCCTCATAGTAGTGCACCGCAGTTGCCGCGTCCGAAACCCACTTGGGGAAATGCCGCAGAGTGAAATTGTTAAACCACAGCAGAAAGCCGGAGACACTCATCACCACCGTCCCCCACATGAACGCCCAGTATTCCACCTTCTCTGCATAGTTGAATTTCGCAAAGCGGGGCTCGGAGCTCGTGAGTCCCAGATTGTAAGCAACGACTTGCAACAGATCAGTTACGTCTTTCATTTCCGGGAGCATGGCGCTGAGGAACAGGCGGTCGCGCCGGTTCACCGCCAGGTGAATGACATGGTAGACGGTGGAAGCGACCAGCACCACAGCAGCAGCGCGATGCACTGCGCCGCGGAATGCGAGGTGGCCTTCCCATAGCAATATCGGGCGCGCCCACCACGCCTCGGGATATTTCAACGCGAATCCCGTGAAGACCAGTGTCGGGAAGCTGAGGATGACGCCCCAATGGGCAATGCGGAAGTTACGATTCATGCGCGACACCTGCCCACCGGATTCATGCCGGGGCTGGCGATGAATCAGCTTCGACAGAAAGTCGAGCAGGTTATGCGCGATCATGAAGCCCAGGGTGAGCGGAATCAGAACCAAATACGTCCACCGGATCCACTTCACTACCGGATGCGCAGGGCCGGTGGTGGTTCGGACGTGCACCGGCCCGATCAGAAAGTGTTCTCCCGCTCCGGCGTGACAATTCCCGCAGGTTTTTGGAAGGTTGGCAGCATTCACCGTGGAGCGCGGATCGGTGGAGGGGAAGATATTGTGCACTCCGTGGCAGGACGCGCAGTTGGCGACACTCTGGGATCCGCCGCGCAGGGCCAGACCATGATAGCTGTCAGCGTAGGAAGGAACCCGGTCGGCGGGAAGATTGTAACGCAACTCCAGGCGCTCATCGCTGTGGCAACGTCCGCAAGTCACGGTTGAGACCCGCTCCGCACTTACCAGTGACGCCGGCTCTTTAGGCCCCAGAATCAGGTGCTCCCCATGACAGTCGGTGCACACCGGGGCAGCGGCTACCCCGGCCTTCATGGCCTGCCCGTGTACGCTTTCCGAATAGGTCTTAGTGATATCCGAGTGGCACTGGCCGCAGGTTGCCGGAATATTCCAATGGTTGATTCGGGAGCGCGCATCTTGTGGGGGCAAGATGTCGTGGCTCCCATGACAATCCGAGCAGCTTGCGGCAGCTCCGTCTCCATCGACCACGGCGCGCCCATGCACGCTTTGGCGATAAAGCTCCACAGGATGCGCGAAGGGGATCTTGTGCCGGGAGAGAAACTGCTGACTGCTGTGACAGGAGGCGCAAGTTTCCGGAAGATTCTTCTTGGCCACGGGTGAGGCGGCATCGCTGGAAGCCTGGATCCGGTGAACCGGGCCATGGCAGGACATGCAGTTGGGTGCGTCCGGATCGCCGGCGGCGGCCCTCTGTCCATGGATGCTTTGCTGGAATTGCTTCACTTCATCGGCATGGCACTGGGCGCACTTTGCCGGCGCGACCTGCGCCGCAACCGTTACCTCATGCGGATTACCGTGGCAAGACTGGCACGCCTCCTCGCCAAGCGCACTGTGAATGCTGCCACCAACATGGGACGCTTCATCGGCGTGGCAACTCGCGCATTGAACCTTCACCATCTTATCGGGATGGGGATATTCTTTGATAGAAGTGTGGCAGTCCTGGCAGGCCAAGACTCCGTGGACGCTGGCGGCGTGCTTGCCGGGATCAATCGAAATGCTCTTGCCGCTGCCCGAGGTCATTCCCGGCTGGCCGTGGCAGGCCAGGCAGCTTTCGTCCTGTTTGAGAGGCTGGGGCGATTTCGGCTGGGCTTGAACCTGTGTTGAAATCGGCCCGCAGACTGAGAGAAGAAACATCGAAAGAAGCAGGCTTAGATAACCAAAACTGGATCGTCTGCCGGTACCGGCCGCACGTTGTGCCCTGCTAAACACGCCTGACTCTCATTGCTCAGCCCTGTTTCACTCCTGGTCGACCGTGACCTGAGGATTTTCCGGACTCTAGTGCGCTCCGGCCGGGACCGGGACCCGCCCTTCAATCGGAACAACCTGACGGGTCTCGTGTCCCATGTACACCTGACGCGGCCGCGCAATCTTCTGCTCGGGATCGGAGAGCATCTCCTGCCACTGGGCCAGCCAGCCCACGGTGCGAGGGATGGCAAACAGCACGGTGAACATCTCCGGCCTGAAACCCATGGCCTGATACATGATCCCCGAATAAAAATCGACATTGGGATACAGTTTGCGCGTAACGAAGTATTCATCCTCAAGAGCAATTCGCTCCAGTTCCAACGCGATGTCGAGTTTGGGGTTCCGGCCCGTGACCGTAAACACTTTTTCGGCCGCCCACTTGATGATTTTGGCGCGCGGATCATAATTCTTATAAACGCGGTGTCCGAAGCCCATGAGCTTGCCGTGTCCTTCCTTGATCTTCTTAACGTAAGCGGGGACGTTTTCCTTGCACCCGATTTGGTCGAGCATCTGCAAGACTTCTTCATTAGCTCCCCCGTGCAGGGGTCCAGCGAGCGCCGCCGCCGCGGCCGCCGTGGCGAGATATGGGTCCGCGTGGGAACTGCCTACCGAGCGCATAGCGTTGGTGCTGCAGTTCTGCTCGTGGTCGGCATGCAGAATAAACAGGATGTCCAGGGCGCGGGCGATCACCGGGTTGGCCACGTACTTGGGCTCGACCATCCTCCATAGCATGTTCATAAAGTTCTCGCTGTAATTCAGGTCATTGTCCGGGTACACATAGGGGAAACCCAGGCTATGGCGGTAGGACATGGCCGCGATGGAAGGCATCTTGCCGATCAAGCGTTTGATCTGCAGCAACCGGTTGGCGGGATCATGAATATCTCTCGCCTCCGGGTAAATGGTAGACAGAGCAGCTACAGTACTCACCAGCATGGCCATGGGGTGGGCGTTGTAGCGGAAGCCCTCCATAAACTGCTTGGTGGTTTCATGCAGCATGGTGTGATGGGTAATTTCATCGACCCAGCTTTTCAGCTCGCTCGAAGTAGGCAGATCGCCGAACAAGAGCAAATAGGCAACTTCGAGAAAGCTGCAGTGTTCCGCCAACACCTCGATGGGGTAGCCACGGTAGCGCAGGATGCCTCGTTCGCCATCAATAAAGGTGATAGAACTGCGGCAGGAGGCGGTATTGATGAAGGCGGGATCGTAGGTCACGAGCCCAAAATCGTCAGGGCCGGTCTTTATCTTGCGCAGGTCCATGGCTCGAATCGTCCCGTGCTCGATGGGCAGGGTATAGTTTGTGGACGTGCGATTATCGATGATGGTGAGAGTGTCCGATGCCATAATGAAATCTCCTTCCGCTTATGCCTCGGCTTAGCGGGACAACCGAGCGCGTTCTCAGACTTAAAATTTGTGATTGAGTTCGCTTTCAGCGGCTCAACCCTACTTCATTCCCAAGTCAGTCAAGACCTTAGGATTCTCTTCGCTCATGGCCAGAACCTGATGACAGGCCGAACAATCGTTGGTTATCGTCTGCCCATCGGCGCTGGTGTGACTGCCGTCATGGCAGCGGAAGCAGCCCGGCGAATCATTGTGCCCAAGATTATTGGGATGGCTGCCCCAGGTCAGACGCATGTCGGGGAATACGTTGCGCAGGTAGATGGCGGCTACCTGATCCCCCGCTTGCTGGACTAAATTGCGCCGCGTCTGGTAAATCTCCGGATAGTTCGTTCGATAGAAATTGTTCAGTTCAGCGATAATTCGCTGCTGCGCAATTTCCCGGGTGGGATAATCCACCTTAAGTACCTCAACCGACTTCTTCTTGATATAGGGAAGTTCCGGGCTGATCTTACCCAGCGACATCTGCTTGTCCACTGCGGGTTCGGGCAGATCGAAGGCATGGGTTGGACGGTTGTGGCAGTCCACGCAGTCCATGACGCGATGCTCTCCCTGGTCTAATTGTTGTTGCGTAGGCTTGGCATCGGTGGAGATAAATTCGGTGGTCTTTCCTTTATCGTCCGTGTAGTAGACAACTGGAATCGTCTGGCGCTGCGCATCGATCGAGATGTAGCGGATGCGCGCCTCGTCGGCAAGGTGGTGACCGTGGATGCCGACTGAACCCTGCCAGGTACGGCCACCTACCTTGAGGAGAAATACGTCGGTCTGGGGCGTGTTCTTTTCGTCGTCCTTGTAGCTGGTGTTGACCAGGAATTTGTCGCCGGTAAAGCGCTGCGGCCAGTGACATTGCTCGCAGGTCTCGCGGGCTGGACGGAGATACTTGACGGGCGAGGGGATGGGGCGCGAATAGGTGTGGAAGGTTACCGCGAATACCTGCCGCAGACCGGAGAGTTTCGATCGTACAAACCAGGGTGCGCCCGGTCCGATATGGCACTCGACGCAGGCTACGTGAGCATGCGGCGAGTTTTGATAGGCCGTGTACTCGGGCACCATGACCCGATGACAGGTCGTGCCGCAGAAACTGGTGGAGTCCATGTACTCGACCCCACGATAGGAGGCCGTGCCTATGATAAGGAGGTTTAGACCGGTCGCCAGCGCAACCCACTCGAGCGTGCGCCGGACTAAAGGCAGGCTCAGGTCGATAGCGGGATAGGCTGCCGGCAGCTTCCCGCTTCCGCTCAAACTTCGCCGCCTCATCCAGATGCCGAGGGGAATCAGCAGCAACCCGAGCACAAAAATAGCAGGAAGGACCAGAAAGACCAGAATGCCGATATACGGGTGCGGCGGCCCAGGCAAAAAGATGTCATAGAACCAGAAGGCGATGGTGGTAAGTGCTGTGCTGGTCGTCAGTACCGCTCCGGTTAGGGTAACGGGATTCTGTCCCAGAAAATAGACCGGTTGTGACCACTCCCGGATGCGTTCGCGCAAAGTCATGGCAGACCGCCAGTCTTATTGTTTTGTGCTGCGTAGGGACACTCTACGCCGTACTGCGGGTTATCCGCCACAGCGAACGTCCTCCTCAACATGGATCGTATGGGCGAGGATCATGGTTGCGTGTATTGCGAAAATACACAATTTACGGCTCGCCAGCTTCACCATCAGTGCCATTCGAGTTCCTGCCGATCTAGCATTGCAGCGAGATTCATCTACGTATGTTGCAATATTGAACGGTGTGCAGTTGGTCGTTCTGTGATTGGCGTCACAGATGCTTGTAAGCTGGGACGTATATGGCGACCTTGTTACCTCAGTAATTTAGTGATTCCGGGAACATCCATCAAAATCTGCTTAGCCCCTGCTGACGGGGATTCCCTTGGCATCGACTTCTCACACTATGGCGGCGTGTTGTGCCTCCACTCTGCTTCGGGTTCGTGGTCTCAGCGTGGCCTACGACGGAGACAGACAGGCAAATCTAGCCTTGCATCAGCTGGACTTGGACATCAACAGACGAGAGATTGTCGGCATACTGGGCGAATCGGGATCAGGCAAGAGCACGCTGGGGCTTGCCATGCTGGGGCTGCTCCCGTCGAAGGCTCGAATCGAAGGGTCCATTTGCTTCGAAGATAAGGACCTCCTGCAAGCGGACGAATCAGCTTGGAGACAAGTTCGGGGGGACAAGATCGCGATGATCTTCCAGGAGCCGGGCCTGTCGCTAAGTCCTGTCATGCGTATCGGTGACCAGGTTACCGAGGTCATCCGCGCACACCACAAGGGAACCAAGGCGCAACAGAAACAAGCAGTCGAGGCGGCGCTTCGAGAGAGTGGTTTCTCGGATGTTGATCGCATTTATCGAGCGTATCCCTATCAACTCAGCGGCGGCGAACTGCATCGTGTGGTCATCGCCCAAGCGCTGGTATGCCGTCCGAGTCTAATGATTGCCGACGAGCCTACGCGTTCGGTCGATGCCACGCTGCAGGTCGAAGTTGTGAAGACCCTACGGGACATCCAGCGCAAGCTGGGGTTAGGGCTCATTTTTATTACGCATAATCCAGCTTTGCTGGCGGGATTCGCAGATCGCGTAGTGGTGATGTATGCCGGCCGCATTGTCGAGCAAGGCCCGGTCGAAGCGCTGTTCCGAAAACCGCTGCACCCCTATACCAAAGGACTATTGCAACTGGTCTCCCGCACGCCGCCACATTCGGGTTACGTGCGGCAAGAACGTCTGCCAGCAATTCCGGGCAATCTTACGGGTTCGGACAACTGGACACGGGCTTGCGCTTTTGAACCTCGATGTTTTGCGAGAACGGAACTTTGCCGGAGGGAATCACCGGTGGAAATCGAGACAGAGGGCACTCGGCGGGTGAGCTGCTTCAATTATGGGATCTGAGGCAGCAGCCAAGCGCGCCCTGGGCCCGGCGCTAATGAAAGCCCACCGGCTGAACAAGCGCTATATCCAGCGCACTCCCTTTTCGCGAAAGAAGTTCGTAATCGATGCTCTGGTGGATGTCGAGATCGATATCGCTCCTGGTTGCATAAGCGCACTTGTGGGCGAATCCAGTTCAGGGAAATCCACCCTGGCGAGTTGCCTGGCCATGTCGGAGAAAGCCGACAGCGGTGAGATTTGGTTTGAAGGTCAGGAGATCACCGGGTGGAATGATAGGCAGTTCGCACCGCTTCGTCCCAGGATTCAACTGGTATTTCAGGATTCGGCGGGAGCGCTAAACCCACGCTTCTCGGCTGCGCAAGTCATTGAAGAGCCGCTGGAGGTCCAGAATCGCGAAAGCGGGGCCAAGTTGCGCAGACGCGCCTGTGAAGTAATGGAGGAAGTAGGGTTGTCGGCAGATTGGGCAGACCGTTCTCCCCTGGAGTTCAGCGGCGGCCAGCGTCAGCGTCTGGCCATTGGCAGGGCCATCACGCTGAAACCAGCTCTTTTGATACTGGACGAATCGCTCTCGGGACTGGACCTTTCGACGCAGGCTCAGATCCTTAATCTTCTTCTCGACCTGAAGTCGACTCACGCTTTGACTTATCTGCTGATTTCCCACGATCTGAGCCTGGTGGGGCAAATTGCCGATTTTGTTGGAGTAATGCATCACGGAAGACTCGTCGAGTTTGGACCCATGCAGCAAGTATTGGGCAGTCCCCAGCATGACGAGACTCGCAAGTTGTTGGCGTCGGCGGGAGGAGTCGAATCAGCTTACCGGGCTGCACAAGCCGGAGGCCGGGCATGAAATTCCTGGAGCGACGGCTTGTTCACGCAATCCTGCTCCTAATCGGCGCTTCCGCCCTGTGCTTTCTCTTCAGCACCCTTGCACCCGGAGGTTATTTCGATGAGATGAAACTGAATCCGCAAATCTCCCCGGGCACGGTGGCCGCTTTGCGATCGCAGTACGAGCTTGATCGACCCTTGCCGGTGCGGTACGAACATTGGGTGCAATCCGTTTTACGCGGAGAATGGGGCTATTCGTTCGCTTACAACCTTCCGGTGCGCAGTCTGGTGGTGGTTCGCGCTCGCAACACGCTGCTTCTGACTTCGCTGGCCATGGCACTGGCGTGGCTGATCGCGGTTCCCCTCGGAGTGTGGAGTGCCAGCCGCGCCGGGCGGTGGGAGGACCGGCTCAGCACGGCGGGTACGTCTTTACTCTTGTCCGTGCCGGAACTGGTGGTGGCGCTCGGGCTTCTGTATTTTGCAATTCACACACACGCTTTGCCCGTCGGCGGGATGGTGTCCGCTGACCACGACACTCTCGGCCCGTGGGGACGGGCACGGGACCTGGCTGCGCACCTGGTTATCCCGGTCACGACGCTGGTGCTGGCAAGCCTGCCTATCCTCATCCGACACGTGCGCGCGAGCGTGGTGGAAGTGCTGCAAGCGCCATTTATTCAGGCAGCGCGTGGGCACGGAGTTGGACGAACGAGCATCCGGTTTCGCTACGCCCTGCCGGCTGCGGCGAATCCGCTGATTTCATTGTTTGGGCTGTCGGTCGCCGGACTTCTCAGCGGCTCGCTGCTGGTAGAAGTCATTGTTGGCTGGCCGGGTCTGGGACCGCTGTTGCTGGAAGCCTGCTTATCCCGAGATTTCTACGTGGTGGTTGGCGTGGTGATGATGTCCACCTTGTTTATGATTCTCGGCAGTCTACTCGCCGACGTCATGTTAGTCATAGCCGACCCTCGGGTCCGGATGGACAACGTATGACGAGCCGGCACAAAGCTATGGTGGCTGCGAGCTTACTTCTGGCGCTGCACCTGGCAATCCTGTTCGCAGGATTCATGGCACCCTCCGACCCGACGAGCCAGAATCGCGACTTCCCTTTGGTCCCACCAACCAGTCTTCATTTTGTCGATGGGAGAGGAAAGTTTCACATTCGCCCTTTTGTTTATGAAACGGAGCCCGTTCCTGAGGGCTTGCACGAATACCGAGAGAACCACGCACACGAGTACCCGTTGCATTTCTTCGTTTCCGGGTTCCCATACAAAGTTGCTGGACTAATAACCTGGCACCGGCATTTGTTCGGCGTGCAGGCTCCGGCGCAAATCTTCCTAGCTGGCAGCGACAGCTATGGCCGTGATCAGTTCTCCCGAATCTTGTATGGCGGGCAGATTTCGCTGGCGGCGGGAATGCTGGCTGCCGGAATATCTCTCCTGCTCGCCTTGCTCGTAGGCTGCGCTTCGGGATTCTACGCCGGCTGGATTGATGAATCGGCCATGCGGCTGGCTGAGCTTTTCCTGGTTCTGCCGTGGCTCTATTTATTGCTAGCCATACGGGCGTTCCTCCCGCTTCACCTCAGCCCATCAGGAACTTTCTTTCTGCTGGTTGCGGTGATTGGGACGATTGGATGGGCGCGTCCCGCGCGACTCATCCGCGGGGTTGTGCTTAGCGCCAAGTCCCGGAAATACGTGACGGCCAGCCGGTGCTTTGGCGCATCGGACACTTACATTCTTCGCCGCCATGTTTTGCCCCACACTTACGGCATTCTCCTGACCCAGGCCGCGCTGCTGGTTCCGCAATATGTGATCGCCGAAGTCACGCTGTCTTTCCTCGGGCTTGGTCTTGGCGAGCCGATGCCCAGCTGGGGAAACCTGCTAGCCAACCTGCAGCAGTACAACGTGCTGGTCTCTTATTGGTGGATGTTCGCGCCCGCGCTGGCCCTGGTACTTGTCTCTCTTGGTTACCTTGCGGTAGCGGATGCTTTTCACCAGCAGTTACAATCTGGCTCAATGTGAGCACCGAGGCCAGCGGATCCTAGATATGCGTCGTTTGGGTTGTGTGTTCTCTCTCCTACTCGCCGGTCTGAGCTGCTTCGGGTCGGCCGCGCCGCAACCTCCGCAGAAGGGCGAAGAGCTTCAAATCTCCGACAATGCAGTGGGGCGTTACGGGGGCATTCTGGTCGTCGCCCAGCGGAGCGAGCCCAAGACGCTGAACCCTGCGACGGCGGCGGATGCGCCATCGCGTGAGGTCATCGGCCGCCTTACCGCTGATCTCATCCACATTAACCGGCAGTCGCAGCAGACGGAGCCGGCATTGGCAAGATCCTGGACGGTCTCCAAGGACGGCCGAGTCTATACGATCAACCTGCGCCGTGGTTTGCGCTTTTCCGACGGTCAAGCTTTTGACGCCGACGACGTGGTCTTTTCCTTCGCGGTTTATCTGGACGAAAAGGTGCATTCGCCACAGCGCGATTTGCTGATCGTGGGGGGAAAGCCGATTGAGGTGCGGAAGGTCAATCAGTACTGCGTCCGCTTCACTCTTTCTCAACCCTATGCCGCGGCAGAACGCATCTTCGACGGCCTCGCCATCATGCCGCGACACCTTCTGGAAAAGCCATATAAAGAAGATAGGTTCGCGCAGCTCTGGACTCTGAACACGCCTCCGGCGGAAATTGCCGGCATGGGACCTTTCCGGCTAAAAGAGTATGTGCCCGGGCAGAAGATTGTGCTCGAACGCAACCCTTACTTCTGGAAGGAGGATCGCAGCAAGAATCGGCTGCCTTATCTGGACGAACTGGTCTTTCTTTTTGTCGGAAATGAAGATGCGCAGGTCATTCGTTTCCAGGCCGGTGACACCGACGTCATAAGCCGTCTGAGTGCCGAGAATTATGCCTTGTTGTCCAAGGATGCGTCGAATCAGGGAATCGAGCTTTCCGATCTGGGACCGAGCCTGGAATACAACTTTCTGGTCTTCAACCTCAACGATCTGAGCGCCAAACATCTGGACAGCATTGCGGCCAAACAAGCATGGTTCGGCAACCTAGAATTCCGCCGGGCGGTTTCATCCGCTATCGATCGCGAGGGTATCGTCAAGCTGGTATATGCGGGGCGAGGAACCGCATTGTGGGGAAATGTGAGCCCCTCCAACAAGTTCTGGGTGGACACGGCGCTTCCTCATCCCGCCCGTTCGGTCGAGCACGCACGCGAGTTGCTGCAATCGGGAGGGTTTTCGTGGCGCGGCGACGGACAACTGGTCGACCGTCAGGCGCAGCCGGTCGAATTTTCCATCATTACCAGCAGCTCCAATGCGCAGCGTACCAAGATGGCGACCCTGATTCAGGACGATCTCGGCAAGCTGGGGATGAATGTTCATATCGTGCCGCTGGAGTTTCGGGCGCTGCTCGACCGCGTGTTTCAGAGCTACGACTATGAAGCCAGCATCATGGGCTTGGGCGGCGGCGATGCTGATCCGAACGCCGAAATGAACGTATGGTTGTCCAGCGGCGGCACGCATGTCTGGCACTTGGGCGAGACCAGGCCGGCGACGGACTGGGAAGGGCAAATCGATCAGCTCATGCAGAAGCAGATGGTGGAGATCAAGTATAGAGAGCGCAAGCGTCTGTTTGATCGGGTGCAGGAGATCGTTGCCACAGAGGCGCCCTTTGTTTTTCTGGCCACGCCCAACATTCTGGTCGGCGCGAAGAAAACTCTGGCGAACTTCCAACCGGCAATTCTGGAGCCGACCACCCTTTGGAATGTTGAGCAACTGTACTACTCGCCTCCCGGTGCACAACATTGAAAGCCGCTGCTGCTCTGCGCGAGTCTGCCTGGACCGATGAGCGCCTGGTTCGCGAGTGCCGCAAGGGGAATCAGGCCGCGTGGGCAGTGCTGATCGAAAAATATAAGAATCTGATTTTCTCCATCCCCATAAGATTTGGCCTGTCGCGCGAAGATGCGGCTGACATTTTTCAAGCCGTATGCATGGATTTGCTTTCCAGCCTGCAGGAGTTGCGTGAGCCCAAAGCTTTGGCCAAGTGGCTGATGCAGACCAGTTTTCACAAATGCCTGCGCTGGAAAAAAGACCGCCTTTATCTGGCGGAGGAGGTGGAGAAGCTTGACGGCCCCGCTGATGTGGACAGCGAAGATCTTCCCGAAGAGATGGTTTATCAGCTGGAGCGCGAGCAAAGTGTCCGCGAAGCCGTGGCCGGGTTGCCACCGCGATGCCATCGCATGGTGACGATGCTTTTCTTTGAGGATCCACCTCGGCCCTACCAGGAAGTTGCGAAAGAACTGAAAATTTCCGCGGGGTCAATCGGCTTCATTCGTGGCCGCTGCCTGAAGAAAATGCGCCAACTCCTGGAAAAGAGGGGCTTCCAGTGAAGAAGACGCGGCCCGAGACCACCAAGAATAAGAACCAGCTTCTGAAGGAACTCGCCGGACTGGCGGGGAACACCCGGCAGGTGAAGCTCCCGGCGCGATATAAAGCGCTCCTGCGCCCTGAGATCGTGGTTGAACTTGCCGACAAAGTGCGCGAGCAAGTACGAGTGGATGTACCGCAAGCGCTTCGGCTGGCGGATGCTGCCCTGGTGATCGCGCACGAATTGAAGCATCCAGAGTCTGAAGCCACGGCTTTGCGGGCGAAGGCCAACGCCTTCTATAGCAATGGCGAGCACGCCGCCGCCGCCGATCTGCACCAACAAGCGGCGGCGCTCTTCGAGGCTGCAGGAAAAGCGAACGAAGTTGCGCGAACCTTAAGCAGTTCCATCCAACCGCTGCTCCTGATGGGCGAATACAACCGCGCCTTTGCGGCCGGGGAGCGTGCCCGCAAGATCTTCACCGACGAGGGAAATACGTGGCGGCTGGCACGCCTGGAAATCAATATCGGGAATATCTATTACCGGCAGGACCGCTTTGAGGAGGCGTTGGCCTGCTATGAACGCGCCCACCGGGGTCTGCCGGCGCAGCAGGATCCGGAGGGGATTGCAGCCGTCCTCAGCAATATGGCGACCTGCTACATCAGCCTGAACCTTTTTCCCAAGGCGCTGAATACATACCGTGAGGCTCGTCAGTTTTGTGGCGACCATGGCATGCCCCTGCTGGTCACGCAGGCGGAATATAACATCGCGTACTTGCATTTTCTACGAGGTGAATACAGCAAGGCCATTGCAAGGCTGCGCGCGGCACGGCTGAACGCCAAGAAAGTGGGAGACGGGTACCACCAGGCGCTGTGCAATCTGGATCTGGCGGAGCTTTACCTGGAGTTGAATCTGAGTCCGGAGGCCGCCGATCTCGCCCAACAAGGATATGCAGGGTTTCAGAAGCTAGGCATGGGATATGAGAGCGCCAAGTGTCTGGCGTTCTCCGCCATCGCGGCCAGCCAGCAAGGACACGCCTTTGAGGGCCTCAAACTTTTCTCCCAGGCCAGGGATATTTTCGTAAAGGAAAAGAACCGGGCGTGGCCATCGCTGATCGATCTTTATCGAGCGCTGGTGTTTTTCAACGAAGGCCGCTTCTTTGAGGCTCGCCGCTATGGCGGGGAAGCGCTGGAATCGTTCCAGGCCCTTAATCTCGTGAACAAAGCGCTGATGGCGCGCCTTCTGCTGGCGAAGATTGCACTGCGTACCGGCGAGACAGATCAGGCTTTTCGCCACGCCAGCACTGCGGTCGAGCAAGTTCCGGCTCTGGACTCACCGGCCCTCAGTTACCAGGCGCATCTGCTGCTGGGTCATGTCCAGGCTGTTAAAGGAAATCGGGAGCAAGCGTACAGCTCATACCAGAGCGCACGCGATGCCCTGGAGACACTTCGCGGCAACTTGCGAGGCGAAGAGCTGAAAATCGCTTTCATCAAGAACCGCCTTGAAGTGTATGAGAAGCTGGTCGAATTTTGCCTGGCTCGAAATAACCCCGGTGCTGTCGAAGAGGCGTTCGCATACATCGAACAAGCAAAATCGCGGGTGCTGATGGATTTGTTCGTCAAGCCGGCACCGGCGCACACCGACGAGGCGGCGGGGCAAAGCCAGTTGGTTCGCGAGATACGGGATTTGCGGGAAGAACTCAACTGGTATTACAACCTGATTGAACGGGAGCAGCTTCAACCCGAACAAAGATCGCCGGAGCGCATCGCCAACCTGCGGAACAAGGCCCAGCGCCGTGAAAAGGAACTGGTGGACATCCTGCAGGAGGCGACGGATGCGGACGCGGAGCAGGCTGGTTTGCAGAGGCCCAGCCACGTACCCATAGACACCATCCGGGATGCGATTCCTGCCGACACGTTATTAATCGAGTATTTCTTCCTCCGCGACCGCATCCTCGTTTGCCTGCTCGGACCCCGGACGCTGGAGATCGTCCCTGTAACGCTGGAAGCCAGAGTTGCTAATTTGCTGCGGTTGCTGCAGTTCCAGCTCTCGAAGTTCCGGCTGAATCCGGAGTATCTCGCAACCTTTCACGACGCGCTGGTCGGGGCAACGCAAGCCCATCTCAAAGACCTTTATGACGAACTCATCGCTCCCGTGGCAGACCGGCTGAAGGCCGATCATCTGATCTTTGTGGCGCACGGCCTGCTTCACTATGTACCGTTCCACGCGTTGTTTGATGGCAAACAACACCTGATAGACTGCCACTCGGTTTCCTATTCTCCCAGTGCCAGCATTTACGCTCTCTGCCAGAGGCGAACTGCAAACCCGTCAGGACCCGCACTGCTGTTGGGCATTCCTGATCCGCAAGCACCGGCCATCCTCGATGAAGTACAAGCGCTTATGGGCGTGCTTGATGGCGCGGAGTTATTCGTTGGACAAAATGCCACTGCAAGCGTCCTGCGCAACAAGGGACCTGCGAGCCGAATCATTCACATCGCGACCCACGGCCGCTTTCGCCAGGACAATCCCATGTTCTCAGCGATCCGGCTGGGAGACTCGTTTCTGAGCTTGTTTGATCTCTACCAACTCAGGCTACCGGTCGAGTTAATCACCTTGAGCGGCTGTTCGACCGGTCTCAATGTGGTGGCGGCCGGCGATGAACTCATAGGCCTGGCACGAGGACTAATGCATGCCGGAGGCCAGTCCTTAATACTTAGCCTGTGGGACGTGCACGACCAGAGCACGGCGCAGTTCATGCGCGCTTTCTACAGCCGCTTACGGAAGGGCGAGTCCAAAGCAGCCTCCCTGCGTTCGGCCATGCTGGAACTGAGAGCCGCCTATCCCCATTGTTATCAATGGGCTCCATTCATTCTGATGGGCAAGACGTAACCCACAAAAAATAATCTTTCCACCCTATATTTTTTTCGGCTCCAACTGCCCTTATTCCACAAGAGCTGAAAACGGCTGGAGTGACCGTTGGCAATTGGGTCCGCTCCCCAGCGGAGGTTCTGGTGAAGCACTTTGACGAAGCGTCCTGGGCGGATTTTGCGCGAGGCCTGGTGTCGGATAAGAACAAGATGATGATGCAAACCCACATCGATGGCGGTTGCAAGCGCTGCGCGACCAGGTTGCGCATGTGGCAGGGCGTCCGCTCCATCGCCGCGCAGGAGAGGGTTTTCACTCCGCCAGCAGACACCGTCCGCGTGGTCAAGAGCCAGTTGCCAGCGGCGTTTCCGGCGGCCAGCCGGGGGGTTCGCCTGCTGTTCGATTCCAACCTTGCGCCTGTCACTGCGGGAATACGCGGTTCGGTGGCAGCCAGACAGTTCCTGTACGAGACCGACGACTATTACATTGACCTTCGCCTCGAAGCCGGCCGCGAAGCGGACCAGGCCTGCCTGGTGGGACAAGTTCTGCACCGCAGCGGACAGAACCGTGCCGCGCAAGGAGTATTCGTCCGGGTGCAAGAAGGCAAGTTACCTATCACCGAGACTTCGACCAATCAGCTTGGCGAATTTCAATTGGAGTTTGGCGCAGCCAGTGGGCTGTGTATCACTGTTAGACGAGGTAAGTCCGAAGAAATTGTGCTCCCCCTCTATGGCGTCCAAGCTAGGTCCGTGCACGGAAAAGACTTGGACTAAATGCGCGCTTTTGGGGCGAATAGCCCGAAAGTAACCGCAAAGCGTAACCCGCGCAAATTACGGGTGTAAGTATTGCAGATTTCAACTTTTTCGTAGACTCGACCGGAGCATGAAAAAGCATGGTCGAGTCAGAGGGGAACCGATGACAAGCAAGCTATCTCAGAATAACCATCTCCGCACACTTCTGGCCGTGCTGCTGATTCTTAGCTTCGGAACGCAGAGTTTAGCCGCCCAGGCCTCGACGGCGCAGCCAGCCACCCAGACACGACTGGTAGTGCGGGACAGCCTCGGGCTGAACGGCATTCTGAACCTTTGCGGCCTGCTCGGCTGCTCCCAAGTTGAGAGCCTGGGAGATCCCCAAGGCCAGCTGTTCATGATCCAGATTCCTCGGGCACTCGCTCCGCTTACTTCTCTGCTCAACTTGTCCGTTCTGGGACTCGTCTCCATCGAGACTGACCAGGTTGTCCAGACGCAGGCGGCTACTGCCGGGCCAGCTCCCTCGTATCTGACCGATGAGGCTCCTTATTCGTACTATGGGACCACGGTCTGGCATGGTTATGTATACCAGCCGGCCAACACTCTGATCCGCACAAGCACGACTCTTTCGACCTTCAATACCGCAGGGTCCGGCGTTGTGGTGGCTGATATCGATACCGGTGTTGATCCAACTCATCCTGTGCTGCAGAACTCGCTGGTTACCGGCTACGACTTCACCCGTAATCAAAGCGGTGGCTCAGAAATGAGTGATGTGAGTCAGTCGACAGTTGCGGTTCTGGACCGGAAGGGAGCTACGGGTTCCAAGGTCAGCCAGTCGACAGTTGCGGTGTTGGATCAATCGACGGTTGCGGTGCTGGATGGAAATCCTGCCTACGCCGCGTTCGGCCACGGCACTATGACGGCCGGCCTTATTCACCTGGTAGCGCCACAGGCGAAGATCATGCCGCTCAAAGCGTTCCAGGCAAGCGGAGCGGGTTACAACTCAGACATTTTGCGGGCCATCTACTACGCGGTGGGTCATGGCGCCAAAGTGATCAACATGAGTTTCAACTACACCACTTACTCGCCGGAGCTGACGAACGCGATCAATTATGCAACTGCACATGGTCTAATCTGCGTCGCGGCCGCCGGCAACAGCGGTGAGCAAGCCACTGTCTACCCGGCTGCTCTCAAAGGTGTAATCGACGTGGCGTCTACCAGCAACATTGATACTCCGTCGTCCTTCTCCAACTATGGGGCGCCTCCGGTGTGGCTGGCGGCACCGGGCGAAGGCGTGATGACGACGTATCCCTTCGGAACTTATGCAGCCGGATGGGGAACATCGTTCAGCACACCGCTGGTCACAGGCACCACGGCGCTGATGGTGGCGGCATACAACGCCAAGATCTCCTCAGGGGTCGGGATCTCACTCGGATCGCTCAGTTTGTCACTCTCCCTGCTGGGCAACGCGAATGCTCCCAGCTGGGAGCCGCAGGCGGCGAATGCACTGGGGCATGCGGACGCGATCCCCGATCCGCAGATGGGCCACGGACGACTGGATACGTATCTGGCCGTGCAGGCCTGGCGCGCCAGTTTGGGGCTGCAGTAATTCGGGAGTCCGCCATGCAGACTTCGATCCAAGAATTTGCGGCCGATTTGTCGAAGAGCGTTGATTGGCTACGGGTCAAGGAACTGGAAGAACAGCAGCGAGCGTTGCTCAATTCGGTAGTTTGCGGATTCAACCAGTTGCTTGACCTGCGCGACCTCAACACCGGAGTGCACAGCACCCGCCTGGCGGAGTGGGCGGTCCGCGTGGCGCGAAAGCTCGGGATCGCGGAGGCGGACTTGTATCAGTTGGAAGTCGCCGCGCTGCTGCACGACATCGGAAAAGTTGGCGTGCCCGATGCCATCCTGAAAAAAGAGGGAAAGCTCACCGAGGAAGAGC
>Ga0335078_10004654_pt1 | contig 20293 bp, 14 predicted proteins | sample Lox_Sample_32_FD_206711 | JGI IMG/M metagenome (GOLD analysis project Ga0335078, IMG submission 206711) | Soil microbial communities from Loxahatchee National Wildlife Refuge, Florida, United States - Lox_Sample_3.2 | ecosystem: Environmental > Terrestrial > Soil > Wetlands | place: USA... | reverse complement strand
TCTTTGGCTGTCTCCAGCTCTTCATTCGTGCTCTGCAGCTCCTCGTTGCTGGAGAGGATCTCCTCGTTCATCGACCGCATTTCTTCGTCCGCGGCTTCGTGATCCTGCGCCATCGCCTGAAGCTGCTCGCGGAGCGAAGTCAGCTCCCGCTCTTGCCGCGCCAACTCGGATTTCGCTCGGGCCTTGGCTCCCTCCGCCGTCTCCGGCGCTTTCTTCGTAGCGTCCTGTACCGGGGGCCCCTCCTTGAAAACCACCAGGTAATCGAATTCGCGGCCCTGGCGGCCCTTGAGAGGCGAAACATGAATATCCAGCAACGAGGACTCGCCGTTATGCTTGTAGCGAACTCCTTCCCTGTGAACCGCCGTGCCCTCTCGCTTCGCCTGATAAATGGCGGTCCGAACGTCCACCAGCAATTCCGGCCGGATCATTCGCAACAGGTGAAAACTCGGCTCTCCGGTGGCCGGCGACAGATAAACTCCGGTGTTGCCTTGAAAGTGGATGATCTGGAGACTCGAATCCACTACCAGCGCCGCCGGTCCGTATTGATCGAGCAGTAGCTTCTCCGCTTCCCGTCGCAGGTCCATTCCCGCGGTCTGTTCGGTTGCCGGTGCCCTCGCCGTTTCCACGCGCTCACGCTGCTTTGAATGTACATGCAGGGGACTTGCCAACGGCCGGCGCGCCAGAATCTTATGTTTGTTATCCTCCACCGAGAAGAGACTCGAATACGCGCTCAACGACTCCGATTTCCCCAATAAAAGATAGCCACCGGGCTTCAACGCGTAGTGAAACGCTTCGATGACCTTTTTCTGCAAGATCGTTCCCATGTAAATGAGCACGTTGCGGCAACTGATCAGGTCCATTTTGGAAAACGGCGGATCTCTGCTGAGATCGTGCCGGGCGAAAATGCAAACATCGCGCAAAGATTTGGTGACCTGATAGCCGCCCTCCGCTTGACGGAAGAAGCGCCGTTGCCGCTGCGGCGAAACATCGATCATGCTCCCGGCCGGATAGATGCCCGCCCGCGCTTTTTGGACGGCTTGCTCGCTGATATCCGTGCCGAAGATCTGCACACCGGCTTCCGTTCGGCGCTCACCCAGTTGCTCGAAAAACAGCATCCCCAGGGAGTACACTTCCTCGCCCGTCGAGCATCCCGGCACCCAGATTCGAACCGTTCGCGATGGCGCGTCCGGCACGATGTGGGCGAAGACGCGTTGCTGTAATGCCACCAGACTCTCCGGATCGCGGAAGAAGCCCGTGACATGAATAAAAATGTCCTCTTCGAGCGCAGTGAGTTCCGCGCGATTCCGGCGCAGCATTTGCAGGTACTTGTCCGCCGTCTCCAGCTTGTGGAGCGCCATTCGCCGCGCAATGCGCCGCCCCACCATCGCTTGCTTATAAAGACTGAAGTCTACGCCCGTCCCCGCTCGTAGCAGTTTTATGATCTTGGAAACGTCGTCTTCACCCGCCTCATAAGGCGTGTCGGGCTCCCGATGCCCGGGGCGCTGGAGATAGGAGTGGCCGTTGATCTGTGACAGTTCTTTGGCGATCTCCGCCGGGGGCAGCGAAATGTCGACGCATCCGGAGGCTACCGCGCTGGCCGGCATGCTCGAAAACTGCGCGGACTCGTTGTCCTGCGCAAACGTGATGCCTCCCTCCGCCTTGATCGCCAACAAGCCGCGCGTGCCATCGGTTGCGGTGCCGGAAAGAACTACGCCAATCGCCCGATTTTTCAGATCGTCAGCCAGCGAGATGAAAAAATGGTCGATTGGAAAATCCTTGAAGGAACGCGGCCCACGCGTAGCGAGCGATAGCCTTCCATTTGAAATCGTCATTAAGGAATTCGGCGGGCAGATATAGATGCGATTCGGTTCCACCGCCATTCCATCCACCGCTTCCCGAATCGGCATCTTGGTAGACCGTTGCAGCAAGCTCGCCAGAACGCTTTCGTGGCTGGGGTCCATGTGTTGCACCAGCACGAATCCCATGCCCGTGTCCTCGGGCAGCGCCTTTAGAAGGTGCGTAAAAGCATCCAGCCCGCCTGCCGATGCGCCCACGCCGACGATCGGAAAGCGCTTCGATGCCGCTCCGGATTCGACACCGCCCGTTTGATCCGGCGGCAGCGTTGGAGTTATAAGATGTGGTTTTCCAGCGTTCTTGGTGTTGCGCTGCGCCGCTTTCGGCGCAGGCTTTTTGTCTTTACGGAGTGCGGGTCTTTTGGCCATAGCTGGCGCCCGTCAGGAACCTCGCGGCATCCTGGCTTGATTATACGCCCAAGCATCTAATAGCTCGGCGTTGGGCCACCAAATCGTTCACCGGCGGATTTCGGTAGCTCCTCGCGAGAGGGGGCTTTTTTCGCCTTTTCGCGCCTCTCCTCTTCGCGCTTATCTTCGCAGCTCGGACAGATTGGCACATCAGCCACATACAACTGCGTTTCCGCTCCGCAATCGATACATTGCGCCACAGATTGGTCCCTCCTACCGGAGCAACGCAAGATTGCCACATTTGCTCGCTCTCGACAAGCTGGCAAAACTACTGGTGCACAGTGGTTGCGATCAGACGCGTTTTGCTTGCGGCTTCGGCAGGGACAAACCCCAGCGGCAGTTGTGATTCGCCTCGTGGCGAAATAGGGCCAAGCGCGCCGCTTCCGCGGCTCCCCATGCAGTTCGGCAGGTCCGGGACAGCATTTCGACTTCGGTCTGAAGCCCACACTCGATCAGATCCCTGATGTCCTGGACGAGCGTCGCATAGGCGTGCACGCATTGGTTGTAGTCGTTGGCTAACCGCAACCGTTCAAGGCACCGGGACGAAATAACATCCGCCACGGCTCCTCAAGTATACACCCTTATATAAAGCGGCAACGACTGTTACTGGTGGTAGTGCGCTAAATCAGTGTTCCTGACAATAATTGCCTGGTAAGTTTCCTAGGTTGAATTCGGGGGTTTGTTGATGTTTAGATTATTTGTGGACCGGAGACTAAAGGTCGGTTTCGTTATAGAGTCCGCGTTATCGAGCACTCTTTGTCCGAGCTAAAATGCCCGGTCCGCAATAAACAACAGCAATTCAGTAGCCATGGGCGGCGGCATCCGACCTGCGGCAAACTTCGTGATGTCACGCCACCGACTCAACGCTCCCCTGGTAGGCATTCCCGTTGGCGGCTCTCTCGTGGTTACGATCCCGGCGGGAGCAATAGTTGAAGACGATAGCTTTCTAGCGGCTGTGGGCCTTACTGTCGTGACCTGGGCCGGAAGACGCGTGACCGTCTCGATCTTGGACTTAAAGGACAAGGCAGATCCGCAACCAGACGTTGGGTGAATGCGGGTCTTTTGGCGCATTGCCCGACTGGTACGGCCCCGACCGCGTTGGGCTGCTATTTCTGCCAGAGAATCTGCCCGGTTTCGAGCGGAACCAGCGCATCCGCGTGATACGGCACTATGCGGGGCGTAAAATCGCTCGCGTCTCGCCTAGCGGGAACATGCGTCGTATAGAGAAAACTGTTCGGCGAACCCTCCAGAGGCTGGCCGCGGTCCATCGGCTGCCGCAACGGATCGCCTCCGCCCGGCGCGCTGGCGAACAGCTCCACGCGAACATCTCCGGCGTCCAGTTCCCCCAAATGCACCTGCACCTCAAAGATAAAGACGCCATCCTTTCGGTCGACATGAAGCGATCCGAAGCGCAGGTCCTTCCAGCCTCGAGCGATTTTCTGGCGCCACTGAATCAATTCAACGGCGATTTTGCCCTTGTCCGCCGCGCGCCGCGTGTAAGCATCGGCCGCGGGAATATAATGACGCTCCGTGTATTCACGCACCGTTCGATTGGCGGAAAACTGTGGCGTCAAGCGCACCATGCTTTCTCTCATCCGCGCCACCCATCGTACCGGAATGCCGCGCTCATTCCGCTCGTAGAACTGCGGCACGATCTCGCGTTCCAGCAAATCGTAAAGCGCCTCCGCCTCCGCCGCGTCCCACGACGGATCGTCCCCATGCTCACGCCCGTCGCCCAGAGCCCATCCCACTTCGGGCACATAAGCTTCCGCCCACCAGCCATCCAGTTCGGATAAATTCAATCCGCCGTTCACCAGCACTTTCATCCCGCTGGTTCCACTCGCTTCCCACGGCCGCCGCGGCGTGTTGACCCATACGTCCACGCCGCCCACCATGCGCTCGGTCAGCAGCATGTCGTAATCGGCGAGAAAGACAACACGCGAGCGAACTTCCGGCCGCCGGATAAATTCATTCCACTGCCGGATCATCGCTTGACCCATTAAGTCCGCCGGATGCGCCTTGCCAGCCACCATCAACTGCACCGGCCGCTGCGGATTGGTGAGGATGCGCACGAATCGCTCCGGGTCGTGCAGCAACAGATTCGGGCGCTTATATGTGGCAAACCGGCGCGCGAAACCCAGCGTCAGCGTGTCGAAGTCGAAGATTCGCCCGGCCGCATCGATCTCCTCCGGAGTTGCGCCCCATGCCGTCACGTGACGCGCGTTCAACTTCCGTGCGTCCTCAATCAGGGTTCGACGCTCCGCCGTACGCATCTGCCATAGCCGCGCATCGTCCGCCTCGCGAATGCGCGCCTCCATCCCCGCAAGATCCGTCCGCCACGATCCCGCGCCACAAAGCTCCGTCCACAGGCGATCCGCATCCGTCGAGTCCCACGTCGATACGTGCACGCCGTTCGTCACGTGACCCACCGGCACCTCGTCTTCCGGCCAGCGTGGGAACAGCGGTTGGAATAACCGGCGGCTCACTTCACCGTGCAGCCGGCTCACCCCGTTAATGGCGCCGCTGCCGCGAATGGCCAGGTAGGCCATGTTAAACGGTTCCGAGTCGTCATCCGGATTCAAACGGCCGAATGCCATGAAATCGTGAAACGACATATGTAGCCGTTGTTCGGCGTAAACCGTGAAATACGGCTTCATCACGTCGGCGGAGAAACGATCGAATCCCGCCGCCACCGGCGTATGCGTCGTAAACAGATTGCCCGCGCGCGTCACCGCCAAAGCCGTCTCGAACGACGCGCCGGTCTCGTCCATGTAGCTCCCCGCCCGCTCCAGCACCGCAAACGCCGCATGACCTTCGTTCAAATGACACACATCGGCATTGATATTCAGCGCGCGCAGCATCCGCCAGCCGCCGATCCCCAACACTTCTTCCTGACGCAGGCGCAGCTCCGGGCCGCCACCATACAGCTCGCTCGTGATTCCGCGATATTGCGGGGCATTGGCTGGATCGTTCGTGTCCAGCAAATACAAATCGGTCGAACCTACCTGCGCCTTCCAGCCGCGAACCCATAGCGGAAGGCCCGGATACAACAGCCGGATCCGCAGCCAGTCGCCATTTGCGTCGCGCAACGGTTGAATCGGCAATTGACCTGGATCGTTGAACGGATACAGCGCGATCTGCGATCCGTTTTGGTCGATCAACTGCCGGAAGTAGCCCTGCTGATAAAGCAGTCCCACCGCGACTACCGGCACGCCCAGGTCGTTCGCCGCCTTCAATTGATCGCCGGCCACGTTCCCGAGACCGCCGGAATAAATCGGCAGCGCCTCGCTCAACATGTACTCCATGCTGAAATACGCGACTGTCTTCAGTGCCGATCCCCCGTGCGCGTTCTTATACCAGTGCGGTCGCTCGCGCGCCGCTCGCCGCGCCTCCGTCAACTCGTCCACCATTTTCTGGAATGTTGGATTGGCCAAGGTGGACTCGAGCCGATGCTTCGAGACTGTTTGTAGAACCAGCCAGGGATTGTGCGTCAGATCCCAAAGCTCCGGATCCAACTGCATCCAGAGCTTGTCAGCGGAGTGGTTCCATGCCGATCGCAGATCGAGCGCGAGTTGCGTCAGCGCATCTTCGCTGCGAGCTTCAGCGGGACGAGTCGTATAGTTTGGATTGCCCATACCTGGCGGTCACCTCCCAAATCGGCATCGGTGTTCATCCGTGTCCATCGGTGGCTGATAAGAATTCAGCGTCTGCGTTCATCTGCGGCCCAAACTCCTTCTTGTCACCCTCGAGATACCGGCGCGCTCAGCGCGGCATTCACAATGCTTTGCGCTTCTTCTTGAATGCGCCGCAGATGATCTTGCCCGGCGAAACTCTCGGCGTAGATCTTATAGATGTCCTCGGTGCCCGAAGGCCGCGCGGCGAACCATCCACTTTTCGCCAATACCTTAACGCCTCCAATGGCCTTCCCATCGCCCGGAGCGGAAGTCAGGATGTTCTCGATTTTCTCCCCCGCCAGATCGGAAACGGTGATGTCCTTCGGCGATAGCTTCGCCAACCGGGCGCGTTGCTCTGCATTCGCCGGCGCGTCGATGCGTTCATACACCGGGTCGCCATGATCGCGCGTCAATTGTGCATAAACCTCGCCCGGATCGTGCCCCACTCGAGCCGTGATCTCCGCCGAAAGCAGCGCCGCGATGATGCCGTCTTTATCCGTGCTCCACACCGATCCGCCACGCGCCAAAAATGATGCCCCGGCGCTTTCTTCGCCGCCGAATCCCAACCACCCGTTGAAAAGACCATCGACGAACCATTTGAATCCTACCGGCACTTCGTAGAGTTTGCGATTGAGCGCTGCGGCCACCCGATCGATCATGCTGCTCGACACCACCGTCTTGCCCACCGATGCCTCGCGCGGCCAGCCCGGACGATTCGCATATAAATAATGGATACAAACCGAAAGATAGTGATTGGGCGGCTGCAATCCCGTGCTGCGCGCCACCACACCGTGCCGGTCGTGATCCGTGTCGCAGGCAAACGCGATGTCGAACTTGTCCTTCAGCCCAATCAGTCGGCGCATCGCGTAGGGCGAAGACGGATCCATCCTGATCTTCCCGTCCCAATCCAGCGTCATGAACCGGAACGTCGGATCCACATCCGGATTCACGATCGTAAGATTGAGCCCATAGCGTTCGGCGATCGGCGCCCAGTAGTGCACTCCCGCGCCGCCCAGCGGATCGACGCCCAGCTTCAGTTTCGAATCGCGGATTACCTCGAGATCCAGGACATCGCCGAGATCGCCCACGTATTCGGCGATATAGTCGTGCTGTCGCGTGGCCCCGCCCTTCAGTGCTTTGTCCAGGGTCACGCGTTTGACACCGCTCAAACCGGCTTCGAGAATCTGATTCGCGCGGTCTTGGACAAATTGCGTGGTCTCCGTGTCGGCCGGGCCCCCGTGCGGCGGATTGTATTTGAACCCGCCGTCGTCGGGAGGATTATGCGATGGCGTCACCACAATGCCGTCAGCGAGTCCACTCTTCCGGCCGCGGTTGTATTTCAAAATCGCGTGCGAAACCGCCGGCGTGGGCGTGTACTCGCCGTTCGCCGCGATCATCACCGTTACGTCGTTCGCCGCTAAAACTTCGAGCGCGCTGGCTTGCGCCGGCTCAGACAACGCGTGCGTGTCGATCCCTAGAAACAGCGGGCCATCGATCCCTTTCCCGGCGCGATATTCCACAATCGCCTGTGTGATGGCCAGGATGTGCCACTCGTTGAACGCCCGGTCAAACGATGAGCCGCGATGCCCCGACGTGCCAAATGAGACCCGTTGCTCGGCAATGCCCGGGTCCGGACGATCTTCGAAGTACGCCGTGATCAGGCGCGGAACATTAACCAAGTCGGACAATTGCGCAGCTTCGCCGGCGCGGGCATTGATCGCCATCCGCAAACCCTCTCACATAGATGCTCGCATAGCCAAATGTGCTTCATGTTTCGACTGTGTGAGCGCTCGATTACGAAGCGCGCGGCCGCTTTACCACCGTAATCGTCACTTGCGATGGATATTGCTTGGAGTGATGCACCGCGTTGTGCGCCACCACGCCGTGCGACTCGTCGTAATTCTTGCCTCCCGTGTTCAGGTTTCGATCGAAGCGCGGGAAATTGCTGCTCGATACCTCAATCCGCACGCGATGCCCGGCCGGATAGAAATTGCTGGTGTTCATCGGCTGTAGCGTCACCTTGTACACCTTGCCCGGTTCCATCCACACCTCCGGCTTGTCGTAACCATCGCGATAGCGGAGACGCTGGATGGTCTCGTCCAGGTTGTAAGCCGTCCCGTCGGGATAAACGTCCAGCACCTTCACGGTGAAATCGGTGTCTTTCGCGTCGGATGAAACATAGAGCGTGGCATCGATCGGGCCGCTGACTTCCGTTCCCTCTTTGAACGGTTCGGAAGTGTAGACCAAAATATCGGCGCGCGCTTCCATCTTGCGCTGATCGAATGCGCCGGGCGTGACAGCATTGCCCGTACAGCACACGCCGCCGCCGTAAGAAGGCACCGGGTTCATCGGATCGTAGACAAAGCTGTCGACGCTGTCCGCGCTGGGTGCCGCGGAATCGAGCGCCCCGTCGCCATAGAGACTGTTCGCCTTTCCGCCGCTCGATAAATAGAAGGTCATCGGCTGCGCGCCTTCGGGCGGCCAGGTCTCGGACGTTTGCCACTTGTTCATTCCCATCGTGAAGTAGCGAACCTTGGGCATGGTTTCCAGAACGTGATTGCTCTCGCCCTTCAGAAAATAATCGAACCAGCCGTAAGTGAGCGAATCCCAATCGAGACGCGCGTCGCCCATGCTGCGTTCGCCGACGATGGTGTCTTCCGTGGCGCGTTTGTAACTGCAATGCGCCACCGGCGCGATAATCGCATATTGTTGCTTCGCGATTTCCGGCTTCGCGGTTTTCCGGACGTAGTTGTACGCCGCGAGATTCGGGCCGACCGAGACGTCATACCACGACATAAACCAGAATCCGGGAACGTTGATCGGATGATCGTCGTGCCACAGCCCTCCGCGATACCACGCCGGATCGTTGGGCGTGCGCTTGATCATGGCGCCGCCCGTGGAAACCTCCATGCGATCGGCAAATATTCCATGCGGCGCGTCCACAGACTTCAAGATGTCCATCTCGGGAAGATGCTGCAGCGCCTTCGCCCAATCCACCGGCGGAAGCTGTTGTGCCAGGTCAAACGATTTGGATGCCCGAATCATGTCTTCTTCGGATGTGTTGGGCGGGAACATCGGTCGCACCTGATTCTGCTCGCCGTACAGCCAGGTGATGAAGAGCATCTGCACCGCGCCGCCGCGGAACCAGTTGCCTTGCTCGTAATAAGGGCCCACGCGCCCCACACCCGCGCCGAATCCTTGCGGGATCATCGCGGCGAACGCCGGATTCCCCAAAGCCGCCACACCCATTTGCCATTCGGCAGTCGACGAGCAACCGATCGTTCCCACTTTACCGTTCGACCATGGCTGCGAAGACATCCAGGTGATCGCATCGTCGCCATCCGAAAGCGGCGCGCCCAGAATGTCGTAATTGCCTTCCGAGAAGAAGTGGCCGCGCTCGTTCATCTCCACGTAGGCGTATCCGTGCTTGATCGCCGTGAGCTCCGCGGTAAGGTCGCGCGGGACGCCGTTGCGCACGTCCCAGTAGTTGAAGTTGTACGGCGTGCGAACGAAAATAATCGGATATTTCTTGGACGTGTCCTTGGGCCGATAGATATCAGTGGCCATGCGCTTGCCGTCGCGCATCGCGACCATCTCTTTGCGGTCGATGATGGCCAGCGATTCCAGTTCCTTCTCGGTTGCGTTTCGCTTCTCGACCATCTGCGGATCCATCGCGGGGCGCGGTTGCGCGTTGGTACGGGGAATGATGCTCAAGCAAATGGCCGTGACGGTTATTAGTTTCGTTCTCATGACAGTTGAACCAGTGTACACTGGGTGTGGCGCAAGCTTCAGCTTGCCGCGTCGGCACTCCTGCCGACGCCTGAAACTGGCCACTACCGAATGTGGAGCGCGAATACCATCCCGACGGCCACAAAACTGACCCCTGAGCAATACCTCGAATTGGAGCGAGCAGCGGAATACAGGAATGAGTATTTCAATGGCGAAATGGTCGCGATGTCCGGCGTGTCACTGGAACACTCCCAACTTGCAGACGAACCTACTCGGTGAGATCTACAGTTCTCCTGGATTTGGCGACTGGGAGGTATTCGGATCCAGTCTCCGAGTCCGGGTCACCGACCGAATGTATGTGTATCCCGACATGTCGGTCGTCTGTGGAAAGCCGCTAGTTGCGGACGAGCACCAGGATACCTTGTTAAATCCAGTCGCCCTCTTCGAAGTTGTTTCACCCACCACCGAGAAATACGATCGCGGACTGAAGCTTCAACACTACCGCACCATCCCTTCGCTCCAGGAATACATTCTTGTCGATCAAAACCAAATCCTAATCGAACAGTACACCCGCCAGGACTCGAACGTCTGGACCCTCCGCGACTATCAGCGATTGGAAGACGAACTTCCCCTCGCCTCCATCGGCATCTCCCTCCCTCTCGCCCGCATCTACGATCGCGTCGAATTCGTTGCGAGTTAGCCGAACAGGAACTTCTCCGTCTCCATCCAAACATCGTCCAGCACGTTCAGCAATTGATGGTCGGATTCCATCAAATGCAAAATCGACGTTGGGTGTTGCTGCGAAAAAGTGATCGAATATTCGGGTGGAACCACCGTGTCATGCTTGCCGTGAAAGATCAACGCCGGCTGCGGAAATTTCGGATACGCCTCGTATTCCCGCGCGTCCTCGATCAGTTGATAGCCAATAACTGTGTCCCGTCCTTCGCTGTAATGAAACACGTTCAACGCACCAGTGCGTTTCCACTCTTCCATCTTCGCTTCGCCTAGCTCCTCCGGCCATCGCTTCAAAAACGAGAATGCGGGCGCCATCAGCACCAGCTTCTCTACCTCGGCGTGACGCGCGGCATAAAGCGCCGCCAAATACCCGCCCATGCTCGATCCAATTAGGGAAACCGGCTCATCCCGCGCCACGCGCTCCAGCACCGCCAGCTGGCCGCTGATGGTGAGCTGCTCGAACTTGCCTTCCGCCAGATCGGGAACTTCCAGGCCAATTCCTAATTCGGCGAAGCGGTCGCGAAAAAAACGCGCCTTCTGCGACGATGGACCGCTGGCGAAACCATGCAGATAGATGAATCGGCTCATTGCTGATCATCCGCCTTCCAATCGCTGTACTGGTAAATATTCTCGACATGCAATTCCTCGTTCACAAATCTGCGATAGCTAACGGAAACCGGCAAAATCATTCCCGCGACCGGCTCATAGTCCACCCTGGCCTCATCGCGAATTTTCTTGGAACGCTCCGTGCGCGAGGCGTTTAGTGTAATCCGCAAAGGCGCCAGGCCGGACTCTCGAATCCATACCTGTCCGGTGAGCGGCTCACGCGCTTCCACGCCCGGCTCCGACACATGAAAGGCTTCCGCACCACCGCGCTGCCCATAATCCACAATCAGCGCGCGATCGGCCCCTACCAGGCCCGAGCCTTTCACCTCGAACGAATACTTCGCAAGATTCACCTTGGTGAACAGTAGAATCAACTGACCGAAATCGGTTGCGGTCACGGCCAGGTTGGCCTTCTCGAACTCGCTCAGCAGCGTTTTTTTCGGCTTTTCGCTGGCACTCCCCAGAGCCGCACGAAGCTTGTCGCACGCTTCGCCGGCCGCAATCAACGGCTTCGCGTCGATGGAGATGATTTGGCGAAACTCACGCAGGGCTTCCGGCGCCGGCTTTAGAGAAGAGAGCGCATAACAGGAAACGATTTCGCGGTGCGTGAAATCCGGTTTGGGTGGCTCGTTCGCACTGGCCCCGATCCGCAGGCGCCGCTTGGGCAGCGTCAGCGCCCTTTGATTCAACCTTTCGATAGCAGTGTAATTTGGCGCCGAATGCCAAAAGACGGAAGCCATGCGCGCGGTTTCAACCAGTGCCGCAGCCAGCCGCGGGTCCTCGGCAGCCCCACAATACTTCGCAGCCAAAACTACTGCTAAGATGAAGAATCCGGTCCGCACCATCTGATTCTAACCAGTTGTAGCGAGAAGACGTAGTTGCGGCCAACCGCCCTGGTCGCCTAGAATCAATGAGTTTGCAGACAGCCCCAAGCATTAGCGCGGGGATCAAGATAGCTTGGAGGATTCATGTCGGTTGAACAAAGAGTGAAGCAGATCATCGTCGAGCAACTGGGCGTGGACGAAAGCCAGGTGGACAATAGCGCTTCGTTCGTGGACGATCTCGGCGCGGATTCGCTGGACATCGTGGAGTTGGTGATGGCGTTTGAAGAGGCGTTCGATATCGACATACCCGACGAGGACGCCGAAAAGATCGCCACGGTGAAAGACGCCATCGATTATATCGAGAACAAGAAAAAGAAGTAGGCGCGATTGGAACCAGCAGTGTCGCGCAGAGTAGTAGTGACGGGTGTCGGTCTCGTCAGCCCGCTGGGCATCGGAACTGAGGAGAGCTGGCAAGCTCTGAAGGCCGGACGCCCCGGCATTTCCCACATTGAACAATTCGACGCAGCGGCGTTCGCCTGCCGCATCGCCGGAGAGATCAAGCATTTCGATCCCAGCCGGTACATCGAGCGCAAAGAAATCAAAAAAATGGGCCGCTTCATCCAGCTCGGGATCGCGGCCTCGGAATTTGCGCTGGCGCAGTCCGGATTGCGTGTCGACGCCCACAATGCCGAGCGCGTGGGCGTGTACATCGGCAGCGGTATCGGCGGATTCGAAGTCATCGAGCGGGAGCATAAGACCCTTCTCGAAAAAGGTCCCAGCCGGATTTCCCCCTTTTTCATCCCCGCCACCATCATCAATCTTGCTTCCGGTTACGTTTCCATCCGCAGCGGTGCCAAAGGTCCGAACTCGGCCACCGCGACCGCGTGCACCAGTAGCGCTCACTCGATCGGCGATTCGTTCAAGATCATCCAGTACAACGACGCCGACGTGATGATCTGTGGCGGCGCGGAGGCCTGCATCACGCCGATGGGCGTGGGCGGTTTCGCGGCCATGCGCGCCCTATCGCAGCGTAACGACGAGCCCCAGCGAGCTTCCCGCCCCTGGGACGCTCAGCGCGACGGTTTCGTGGTTGGGGAAGGCGCCGGAATCCTGATTTTGGAAGAGCTGGAACATGCCCGCGCCCGCGGCGCCAACATCCTTGCGGAAATTGTAGGATATGGGATGAGCGCGGACGCGCATCACATCACCAGTCCCTCTGAAGACGGTGACGGTGCTTTCCGCGTCATGCGGCTGGCCCTCCGGGATGCCGGAATCGAGCCGACCCAGATCAATTACATTAATGCGCACGGGACCTCTACCGAAGTGGGCGACCGTATCGAAACCATGGCCATCAAACGCGCTTTTTGCGAACACGCCTACAAACTCGCCGTCAGTTCCACCAAATCCATGACCGGCCATTTGCTGGGCGGCGCTGGTGGTTTGGAGGCCGGCATCACCGTGCTGGCGTTGCGCGATCAGATTGCGCCGCCCACCATCAATCACGAGTTTCCCGATCCCGAGTGCGATCTCGATTATGTCCCAAACCACGCGCGCCCGATGACCATCGACTACGCGCTTTCCAACTCTTTTGGATTTGGAGGCACCAATGGCTGCCTCATCTTCAAAAGATTTACTGACTGAAAGATGGCTCTTGTCCATGAAAATCATTGTTTCCATCAAGCAGGTTCCGGTGCGCGATTCCCAGTTGCGCATCGACGCGAGTGGACGCTGGATTCAAGACAACGATCTGAGTTTCGAAATTAACGAACCGGACGCGTACGCTCTCGAAGAAGCGCTCCAACTGAAAGAGAGGCACGGCGGCGAAGTGGTCGCTCTTTGCGCCGGCCCCGCGCGCGCATCGCAAACTATCCGCGAAGCGCTGGCCAAAGGCGCCGATCGCGCCATCCACATCGAAGAAGAAAATCTGAATTCGTTCGACACCCTCGGCATCGCGAAGCTGCTGGCTGCGGCCGCGAAGGCCGAGCAGCCCGACCTCATCCTCACTGGCCTGCAATCCGACGACCTCGGCTACGGCCAGACTGGCGTCGTTTTGGCCGAGGTTCTCGGCCTGCCCCACGGCACTATCATCATGGCCGTCGAAAAACTCAACGGCAGCATCCGTGTCAAGCGCGAGCTCGAAGACGGTTGGTTTCAGAACGTCGAGATGCCGTTGCCCGCCGTGCTTACCATTCAATCCGGCATCAACAAGCTGCGCTATGCGACATTGATGGGCATCAAGAAAGCGAAGACCAAAGAAATCAAGCGCCAGACGGCAGCGGAACTGGGGGTCACTGCAACCCCCACGGCCGTCATCGAGAAAGTGTATTTGCCGCAGCGGACCAAGCAGACCCAGATACTCGACGGCAACGCCAAAGAGGCCGCGGCGAAATTAGTGGAGAAGCTGAAATTTGAGGTGAGGGTCATATGAGCTGCGTGCTGGTGGTCATGGAGCAGCGCGGCGGCGCCTGGAATCGCATGTCGTGGGAAACACTGGCTGCCGCCCAGCAGCTTGCCTCGCAAATCGGTGGGACGGCCTCAGCCGCTGTCATCGGTGGAGATGTCGCAGCACTCGCCAACGAATTGTCGAGCAAAAAGCTGGAGCGCGTCTACGCAGTGAGCCATCCTTTGCTTGCGAACTACACCGCCGACGGATTCACCGCTGCGCTCGAACAGTTGATCCGCAAAGCTAACCCGTCTTACGTATTGTTCCCGCACACGTATCAAGTCCGCGATTTCGCCCCGAAACTCGCTACCCGATTCAATCAGGTGCTCATCAGCGACGCCATCGGTTTTCGCGTGGAATCCGGCGCCCCAATTTTCGTGCGCCAACTATTCCAAGGCAAGTTGAACGCCGACGTAAAATCCGGCGGTGCGGAGCCGCATTTCGCCTCCATTCAAGCCGGAGCATTCCGAGCAGATCAAATCGAAAATGGCTCGGCGCAGGTCGAGAATTTCGCTCCAACACTCTCTGCCGATGCCATCCGCGCCAAACCAGATGAGCCTTTCCGTGAATCGGCGCGCGCGGTAGATTTGACCGCTGCCGAGATCATCGTTTCGGTTGGACGCGGAATCAAAGAGAAAGAAAACATTCCGATCGTCGAAGAACTCGCCAAAGCGCTGGGAGCCGAATTAGCCGCATCGCGCCCCATTTGCGATAGCGGCTGGCTGCCCATGGAGCGCCAAGTCGGCAGCTCCGGACAAACGGTCTCGCCGAAGGTCTACATGGCCGTGGGAATTTCCGGCGCCATCCAACACTTGGTGGGAATGAAAGGCGCAAAAACCATCGTCGCCATCAACAAAGACGCCAACGCGCCCATCTTCGAAGTGGCCGACTACGGAATTGTGGGCGACCTGTTCGAAGTCGTCCCGGCCCTGGTGGAAGAAGTCAAAAAAGCAAAGGGCTGAAACCTGCGGACCATTGTCGCCGGTCTGATGCGCCGTTTTCGCGAGCGACGCATGCGCGATTTTGTCGCCCGCTTCGGAATCACCTCGGAGACCCGAATCCTGGATGTCGGCGGAACGCCGGCAAATTGGCTGCTATCGCCGGTTCAGCCTCGCGTTACTTTGCTAAACACACCCCGCGGCCAGGAACGCGATGCGTCCGGCTTCACGTTTGTATCGGGCGACGGCCGGATGTTACCGTTTCGCGATCAATCGTTCGAGATCGTGTTCAGCAACTCGGTGATCGAACATGTCGGCGATCGCAACGAACAGCGTAAATTCGCCGATGAAATTCGGCGCGTCGGAAGGCACTACTGGGTCGAGACTCCGAATCGCCGATTTCCTGTCGAACAGCATTTGTTGACACCATTCGTCCACTGGCTTCCGCGCAATTGGCAGCGCGCCTGGGTCACCAAGTGGACCATCTGGGATTTCATCGAGCGTCCTAGCCCCGATCGCCGCGAATACTACATCCGCCACTATCTCGACGACGTGCGATTGTTGTCCGCACCCGAGCTGGCCGCGCTGTTTCCCGACTGCGAGATTCTTCGCGAACGCAAACTCGGACTCACGAAATCCCTGATCGCGGTCAAGTAGCAAGCAGACCGTGTGGCAAAATGTACCAGAGTGAGCTGGCAACCGGAGATCGATGAGATTCGGCGGCGCGAAGCGATTGCGCGGGACATGGGCGGCGCGGCCAACGTCGAGCGGCAGCATGCTGCCGGACGGCTCACCGTTCGCGAACGCATCGAGCGGCTGCTCGATCCAGGTTCGTTCCATGAAATCGGGGCGCTCGCTGGGCGCGCGGAGTATGACGAGAGCGGGCAACTTGCGTCGTTCACTCCATCCAACTTCGTCGCCGGAACCGGGCGAATCGATGGACGCCAGGTTTCCATCGGTGGCGACGATTTCACCGTGCGCGGCGGCGCTGCCGACGCTGCCATTGGCAACAAAATGGAGCGTAGTGAGAAGCTGGCGCGAGGCCTGCGGATTCCCATGGTCCGATTGGTGGACGGAACCGGCGGAGGCGGCAGCGTCAAAACCATCGAACACATCGGCCGGACGTATGTGCCCGCAAATCCGGCCTGGGACACCATCACGGCCATGCTGGGCGAGGTTCCAGTAGTTGGCGCGTGCCTGGGGCCTGTGGCTGGCTTGGGAGCCGTACGCGTTGTCACATCGCATTTCTCGCTGATGGTACGCGGATCGAGTCAGCTTTTTGTTGCTGGACCTCCGGTGGTGGAACGAGGCGTTGGCGAGAAGCTTTCCAAAGAGCAACTCGGCGGCCATGAGATCCACGCGCGCGGAAGCGGCGCCGTAGACAACGAAGTTGCAACCGAAGACGAGGCATTCGTTGCGATTCGACGCTTTCTTTCCTATCTGCCATCGAGCGTCTGGGAGGCGCCCCCGCGCCTTGCGTCCGCCGACGATCCAAATCGCCGCGAAGAAGAGCTGATTTCGATCATCCCGCGCGACCGGCGTCGGCCCTACGACGTCCGACGCATTCTCAAAGCCGTTTTCGATCTCGATTCGTTCTTCGAACTCGGGCATTATTACGGCCGGCCGCTGGTATCGGGATTGGCGCGGCTCAATGGCTATCCAGTCGGAGTCGTCGCCAACGATCCGCGTCACGGGGGCGGCGCGCCCAATTCCGCCGCATGCGACAAGATGATCCGGCTCGTTGATATCTGCGACACGTTCCACATTCCGGTTGTGAACTTCGTCGACAATCCTGGATTTCTGATCGGCAGCGCAGCTGAACGCGCGGGAACCATTCGCGCTGGTGCACGCGCGTTGGTTGCGGTATATCAGGCAACAATGCCGTGGATTTCGATTTTGATCCGCCGCTGCTACGGCGTCGCTGGCGCTGGAAACAGCAACGCGCAGGCCCTCAATCTGCGCTACGCGTGGCCTTCCGGCGATTGGGGATCGCTGCCCATCGAGGGCGGCGTTCAAGCGGCCTATCGGCGCGAGATCGAAGCATCGGCCGATCCCGAAACTCGCCGCCGAGAGATCGAAGAGAAGCTGAACCGTTTCCGATCGCCGCTTCGAACTGCGGAAGCATTCGGAATTGAGGAGATCGTCGACCCGCGCGACACGCGGCCATTGTTGTGCGAATGGGTGGAGGGCGCATACCGGATGTTGCCTGCGGAATTGGGCCCGAAAGCGAGGACCTGCAGACCATGAAAGCCTGGCGCATACACGCGTGGGGCGAGCCGGAGACGATGTCATTTGAAGATGTCCCCGCCCCCGAACCTGGAGCAGGCGAACTCAGAATTCGCAATCACGCGGCCGGGCTGAACTTCTTCGACATTCTGCAAGTCCAGGGCAAATATCAGATCAAGCCGCCGTTTCCGTTCACACCCGGCGCCGAGGTTGCCGGTATCGTCGACGCAGTCGGGACTGGAGTCGTTCAATTCATGCCGGGGCAACGTGTTCTTGCGATCACTCACGGCATGGGCATGGCCGAATTCACGCTCAGCCGGACTGACATGACGTTTCCTATTCCTGATGGCATGGACTTCGCCGAAGCGGCTGCGCTGCCGATCGTTTATCACACTTCGTACTTCGCGCTTCGCGATCGCGCGCCAGTGCAGCCAGGCGAGTGGCTGCTGGTGCATGCTGGAGCAAGCGGCGTCGGAGTCTCGGCCATTCAACTGGGGCGGGCCTTTGGCGCCCGCGTGATCGCCACCGCCGGAGGCCCCGAGAAGCTCGATTTTGCGAAATCCCAGGGTGCTGAACACGTGCTGAGCTATAGCGACGAAACCTGGGTAGATCATGTCAAGCAATTGACCGAGGGTCGTGGCGCCGACGTAATCTACGATCCGGTGGGTGGTGACGTGTTCGATCTCTCGACCAAATGTATCGCCCCCGGCGGTCGGCTCATCGTCATCGGATTCGCCAGCGGACGCATTCCGACTATCGCGGCCAATCGAATCCTGCTAAAAAATATTTCGATCGTCGGAGCGCTGTGGGGTGGGCACGCTCTGGCGCATCCGCAGTACCTCGGGGAGGCCCAGCGAGCATTAGCGGATCTTTATTTCAAGCATGCCATCCAGCCCCCACGACCGGTCCAATATCCGCTTAACCAAGCCCCCGCGGCACTACGTGATCTCGCCAATCGCAGGGTGCTCTGGAAGGCCGTCCTCACAATGTGAGCGAGCTTTCGCTGGCGTTGCTCCGCGATTAAGTATGCTGCAATGAGAGGATATGGAAATTATCCAGGTGATTGGCCGCGAGATTCTCGACTCGCGGGGTAATCCTACTGTTGAAGCAGACGTGCGCCTTGCGGATGGCACCGTCGGCCGCGCCGCTGTTCCGTCCGGCGCTTCCACCGGAGAGCATGAAGCGGTCGAGCTTCGTGATAACGACGAAAAGCGCTACCAGGGTAAGGGAACGCGAAAGGCCGTTCACAACATTTCCGAAAAGATTGCGCCCGTGATTACCGGAATGGAGGCGGAAGAGCAAAGCGCCATCGACCACAAGATGATCGAGCTCGATGGCACGCCCAACAAGGGTAAGCTGGGAGCCAACGCGATCCTGGCCGTGTCGATGGCCGCTGCGCGCGCGGCCGCACAATCACTGACTATGCCGCTCTATCGCTACCTCGGCGGTGTTAGCGCAAATCTGCTGCCCGTACCTCAGATGAACATTCTCAATGGCGGAGCGCACGCCGACAACTCGGTGGACCCGCAGGAATTCATGATTACTCCCCATGGCGCGACCAAGTTCTCCGAAGCGCTCCGAATGGGCGCCGAGGTCTTTCACACCTTGAAGGGTGTGCTGAAAAAGCGCGGCTACTCGACCTCCGTCGGCGACGAAGGCGGCTTTGCGCCCAATCTGAAATCGAACGAAGAGGCCTTGGAAGTGGTGCTCGAAGCTATTACCAAAGCCGGCTACAAACCGGGCGCCCAGATCAGTATCGCACTCGATCCGGCCGCGAGCGAGTTCTACGACTCCGAAAACGGTAAGTATGTCTTCAAGAAGTCCGACAAGAGCCAGCACAGCTCAGAGCAGATGGTAAAATTCTGGTCCAAGTGGGTGGAGCAATATCCGATCATCTCCATCGAGGACGGAATGGCCGAAGACGATTGGGACGGCTGGAAGCTCATAACCGATGCGCTTGGCAGCAGGATTCAACTCGTTGGCGACGATGTGTTCGTCACCAACACCAAGCGCCTTGAACAGGGCATCGAAAAGGGCGTCGCGAATTCGATTCTCATTAAGGTTAACCAGATCGGCACGCTGACCGAAACTCTGGAAGCCATGCAAATGGCGACGAACGCGCACTACACCAACATAGTCTCGCACCGTTCCGGTGAAACCGAAGATGCTTTTATAGCCGACCTCGTGGTAGCCACCCGCGCCGGGCAAATCAAGACCGGCTCGGCCAGTCGAACGGACCGCGTCGCAAAATACAACCAACTTCTGCGCATCGAGGAAGAGCTCGGCGCCGGCGCGAGATTCGCGGGCAGAAAAGCGTTCCATCAATAATGCACGGAAAAAAGAAGCCTCTGGTGCTAACGATCCTCGACGGCTGGGGATTCTCACCAGCCACGGAGGGCAACGCCATCGCGGCCGCGCGCAAACCCACTTACGATTCGTTGCTGCGCTCATATCCCAACACGCTGATCCGGACTTCCGGGAAAGCCGTCGGCCTGCCGGAGGGCCAGATGGGTAACAGTGAAGTGGGGCATTTGAATATTGGTGCGGGGCGTATCATCCTCATGGATGTCACTCGCATCGACCAGATGATCGCCTCCGGAGACTTCTTCCGCAATCCAGTGCTCCTGGATTGCGTGCGGCGTGGGCGCACACACCGTCTGCACCTGATGGGTCTCTGTAGCGACGGCGGGGTGCACTCGATGCTCACACATCTTTATGCGTTGCTCAAGCTGGCCAAGCAGGAGAACGTGCAGCACGTTTTCATGCACTGTTTCATGGATGGACGCGACACTCCGCCCGAAAGTGGCGCCGGTTACATCGAGCAATTGCAGAAAGAAATGCGGCAGATCGGCATCGG